>Ga0213839_1000283_pt1 | contig 85846 bp, 83 predicted proteins | sample SWPATP21_FD_160075 | JGI IMG/M metagenome (GOLD analysis project Ga0213839, IMG submission 160075) | Coastal seawater microbial communities from Marineland, Florida, United States - SWPA TP2 #1 | ecosystem: Environmental > Aquatic > Marine > Coastal | place: USA: Florida | collected 2016-08-14
GCCCGCCAGCGCTGAGTTGATCTCAAGGTCCAGCACGCTGCGCCGCGCACGCGACATCTCCTGGACCTGGTCGGCCAGATCGAAGACCAGACCCGCAAGGGCGCGGACGTCACGGTGGCTGGAGGCCGGGTAGGACAGTCTCTCGCCCCGCACCTTGGCCTCGTTCAGACGTCGCGCGATCTGGTTCACATTGTTGCCGACCCGGTTGAGCGCGGCGCCGAGATTGCGCAACTCGTCACACATCTCGTCGTCGGGCAGGAAGACACCTTCGGCCGCCAGCATCAGGCGGCGCATGGCATCCGAGCGGTGCGCAATCCCGCGCCGCGACAGCGCCGCGTCGAACCGGCGCAGGTCGTCGTCCGAGACCCGGATCCCCACAACCCGCGATCGGCTGCCGTTCGCTGTCTGACGCTCATCCCGGTGGTTCACCACGTTGTAGATCGTCTTCAGGCTGACATCGTAGCGCGCGGCCAATGACGCCGCGGAGACGCCGTTCCGGCGCTCCTGGGCGATGGTCGATCGCTCGATCTTTGACAGTCTGCGGCGGCGGGGCATTTTGAAGTTAACGTTCCTATTTCTTGCCAACTTCGTACAAGCCCGCCGACTCCCAACGCAAGTGGAGTCGGCCATAAGAGCTTGTACTCAATGTAGAAAATTGCCCTGCAGGGGCGATTTCCCGTCCCTTGTCAAATGGATCGCGCTTCGCGCTCATTGCACCACGCCATGCGGTCTCCGCATCGCGCATCGCGTCTTTCGCGCCCCGTCTCTTGCACCCCGCAAGACGGGTTTTGCCGCGTGCTGACCGTCTCGCGTCACCCGCAGAACGACATACGCGAGACTGCCTCCCGTCGTCTGGCGCACGCTATCCGTCACTTGCATTACGTCCGCAGCACATCGCCAAGCGCATCCCGACATTTGGAGGGTGTGTGGTGCCCCGCGACGAATGCTGAAGGCGCCACGGCAGGCGTCGCACGGTCATCGCACAACGCCACCCGCTGCATGCCAAACGCGGGTTGCATCCCGACTTCTGCTTGACCCCTCCGCCTCATGCGTTTAGCGACATTTTTGCATTATCGTTGCGATTCACTATTTTTGCGGAAGACCAGAATGCCGAACGAAAATCTTGTGGTGATCGCAGCGATGGCCCGGAAAGGGGGCAGTGGAAAAACGACGCTTTCGCGCGCCTTGATCAGCGCCGCGATCGCCGCCGGACGCAGAGTGATGTTGATCGACACGGACAGCACGAGGGTACTCGGGGCCTGGCATACTCGGGCGCAAGCCGGTGGGCTGAGTTCGCCGCTTCTCTGCTCGGCCACCGTCGAAAGCGTGGCGGGTGTCGAGGATCAGATCGATCAGGTCTACATGGCAGGCACGGCAGACTTCATCTTCATCGATACCGCAGGGGTCGGTGCCGAATGGTCAGACGGAATTGCGGTGCTTGCGGACCACATCGTGACGCCCGTCATGCTGTCGACGTCTGATTTCGATGTCGGAGCGCAGACTTCTGATTGGTTTGAGAAACTGAAATCCCGTGTTGACGACCCCTCCAGCCTTCCGCGCCACCACGTCGTCCTCAACATGGTCGACCCGAAAACGACCCGTGCTGACGCCGCCCTGATTGAAGAAGCGCTCACCCGTTTTCCAGTGGTTGAGACCGTCATGATGCGGCGGAACACTTACAAGGAGATGGACCAGAAGGGGCTTCTCCACGCCTTGGCGCTGGAAAAGCATTCCGATCCAAACCCTCTGATGCGTCCACATGTACGTCATGTCGTCGAGGCGCTTGAGGAGGCGACGGACATCCTCAACAACATTCTTGCTGCGTGAGGACAGTCGATTGCGCAAGAAGATCCCGACCATCACCAGGCCCGACACAGCCTACGCCGCCACGCTGCAACAAGGGGACCGCGAGGTTCCAGGGAAGGAAGACGAGGCACAGGTCACAGCAACAAAGACAGGCACCCCATCCGCTGACGTTGACGCTGATCGGCACGAGGCAGAGCGTGCGCCGGACGGTACGGTGGCGCCGCACCAAGTCACCGCGGAAAGCTTTGACCCGCATACCAGCCGGAGAGCTTCCGTATCGGCGCGCGCTTTGAGCCCGACCCGGAAGATCGACATCAGGGTCAACGCACTCGAACGACAGGAAGCAGCGCTCCAGACTTGTGGTGTTGAGCCAGCACATGTGGTGCGTGCCGCCCTGCGCCGTGCAGTCAAAGGCTGGCAACTGTCGCCGGTCTTCGCCCCAGTCGCGGAGGAGCGGCGCACTCGCAACACACAGTGGCAGGCCCGGACATCTCTGGCAGTCGATGCGGCCAGCCTGAGTGTCCTCCTTCGGGACCACGACCCCCTCGACGTCTTGAGTAAATGGGCCCTGATCCGCGGCCAGGTGGAACCACGCATATGGGGCGAGATCGACAGGATCCTCGACGAGCTCAATGGGAAAGCGGAGCCAGCGAGTTCCAGAGATAGGAGCGGAGTAGCCGGCGAAGCCGAACGGGAGTAAATCGCCCCGAAGACCTCGAAGCGCCCGAATGAAGCGTGACCGTGATCGGATGCCGGCCACCGGGCGCGACTGCAGGACAGGACATCAGGCGTTCAGGAATCTTGACGCAGATATCCCCGCACCCAGTATATAGGTAGGCAGGGACAGCGAGTAATGTCCGCAGTTCACCCACTTTACCGTTGGCTTGGCGCCCGCATGTGCGATCCGTTCAATCAGACGCTTTGACAAGCTCGGCAATACGACCCGGTCCCGACCAGCCACAACCATCTGGAGATCGAGCCCGGGCCGGGCGAGTCTTTCGGTGTAACTCTCAAGGTCCAAAGGTGCCCACGCTTGGCGCAATTGGGCCAGTTCGATGCTGTCTTCCAGGCTGGCGCGAATGTGTCGCGTCGCACTTCCCGTCCACACCATATCCGCCAGGCTTCCGCCCGTCAGAAACAAGGAGGCTTTGTTCACCACAGGTTCATGGGCAGCAATCAGGCCCGCCACCCAGGAACCCAGGCTTATGCCGAGAACAGAAATCTTCTCGTAACCGTCCCGTCGCAAGATTCCGATGAGCTGGCGTCCGTCGACCACCGCCTGTCTTATCGAGCGAACCGTTCGGCCGAGATTCGGGCCAAGCATATAATCGGCATGGGACGAACCGGGGCGCGTGCGTTCCAGATGATAGGGCATCGCGATCTCAAAGACTGCGAAACCGCGCCAAGAAAAAAATCTTGCGAGTTGGGGGTTCCGCGACGTGGCGTTCCAGTGGTGGAATACCACGAGTGCATGTTTGGACGCCCCGGCCGTTGTTAGCTTGGCTCGCACAGTGTTGTTCTCAATGGTCTCAGTCACAATGCTCGACGGGAAACTTAGCCAGTGGTCGTCCCGGCTCGCTTGCGACAAGGCATCGTCCAGACCGAAAAACGACGACGAGTCGGTGACCGCCTGTTCAGCCAGACGGTAGAATTCTTCGGCTCCGCCAGAGCTTCTCGCCCCAGGAAATGCGAGTTCGGTGTCGAGTTCCAAACCGGTCACCGTCTTGTCGTGATCCCGGCGCCGCGCCCTGCGCTCATCCCATCGATCGAGCCACCTATAGTACATAGCCACCGTCCCGCAGCGCCTTTTTTGAGGTTCCGAATCCAGGATCAAACAGGCCGTACAGTGCAACGAGAATTCCGATGCCAAGGAGGACCGTAAACCCCGTAATCGCGCCGATCAGGAGGTAGACCAGGATCAGAAAGAGTACTGCGGTGGTCATTCTAAGCAACGGGATGTCGAGAGGGCCTTTCAGACCTATCCGCGTGAGCCCAAAGGTGAAGACGACGCAGACCAGGAAAGCCACCAGGAGGCTCGTATAGTGCGTCGGCATACTGTACTCGCCCCAATCGACCGGCTGGCCAAGTCGAGTGGAGACCGCCCCGATGTCAGAAACCAGCCAAGCCCAAATGTTTGGGGCAGACACGACAACGTATAAGCTTTGCAGCTTCATGCACATCGCGATGAGAAGCCCGGCGACCGTGCACCGAAAAATACCGCGCATGATGGTCGAGCCAATTGCCTCCGCCGAACGGGATCGGCTCACCTCAAGTTGACGATGCAAGCTCTCTTCCAACTGCGCGAAGTCTTCGACCAACGTCGTGAGCAATATCAGACCCGCGGCGAACAGGTAGAAGCACACACTCATGTAGAGATAAGCGGCTCCGGAAAACGCCACTTGTTGAACAATGCCAATTTCGTCGGGGCGCACAAACGCCTGTGATCCCCAGTCTATTGCATAGTTGCCCTCGCCGTTCAAAACCGGGATCAGACGCACATATATCCACTGGAAGACGCCAGCAATGCCGATACAAATGAGAAAAGCAGCCCCAAAGGTATAGGACGAAGCCTCGACCTTGCGCATCCAACCGTCGGCCAGTTCCGCTTCACCAATGTTGGAATGGAGCCTGGGGCGCCTCATGCTCTTCCAGACCGCGATCTGATCGACCACGAGCGACATAAAGAGCGGCATCAATAGGATGAAGACGAAGGTCCAATTCGGGGCCCACAGGAATCCCACCTGCTTTTCGACGCCACCCTCACCAAGATAGGTGACACTGTGAATGCCGAGAAAGTAGGAGACGAACTGCAGCGCGACGGCTCCGGCAAAAACAAATGCGGGCAAATTCAAGAATGATTTGCTACTGAATGTCGCCTCGGAAACCCGGGCGAGGCTGAACCGACGTCTCCTTGTCTCACCCTCGGCTGGCTCCGGAGTCGCCAGCAACTGATGATCATCGTCTGCCTCGTTCTGTAAATCACTCCCGGCGCGACGCACCGCGCGCCGCTTTGAGACAAGTCGCGACTGGGCCGCACTCAACTCCGCTTGCCAAGCGCTTGCGGCTTCCGGATCGTTGCACCCCAAAACTCGGGCGAGCCAGCGGATGTTATTGGCGCTGATGCCCTTGCCGTTGTTCTCAAACCAGAGCTGGACCGTTCGCAACTCGATGCCGGCTGGATTGGCGTCGATCTGTGAGATCGCCGCAGCAAGGAGGTCGGGTGTCCAGGGCCCTTGCGGAACACCGTCTTTGTCGACCGGGCGTCCCACGCCGGCCGCCGCCACCCGCGCGAAGAGTTCCTTGAAATCTTCGTTGCCGCCACGTGGGGGCTGAAAAAATTTTCCGTTCTTTGTCAGTGTCATACGGCATCGTGTTTCGAGCTGCTTCGTCCGATTTCGTCTTGGGCCGTGATTTAACGACTCGGCACTTGGCATCAAGGTCAAAGATGCAACTGTGGCGAGTGCTCGCTCATATCCACCGATTGCAGCCCACGAGGGCTGCTGAGATATCACTGGCGAATAGAGACTTGTCCTCCGTGTCGCCTCGTCACCATTGGAGAGTATGAATGACCCGAACGAAAAAACTGTGTGCAGAAGCAGTTGGAAAGATCATCAACCGGCACGACCGCGATCACGTCGGCTACCTTTACAAATGGAACAACGGAGAACTTCAGAAAGCTTGGTTTGATCGTCCCTGCGCAGATGTAGTCGTCGAGATGTTCGAGGTGGACGTACCAAAGGCAAGTTAGTCGGTGCGGGCAGTTGGCGGCATCTTGAAATGGGCTGGAACGACAGACAAGTTGGATCGTCGCATCAGCTAACCGAAGGTCGGCCAGAGCTTCGGTCATGTAGCGTGAACCCGGTCAACCTGTTGTCCATCCTGCCCACAGTCATCACTACCCGCTCAGCAGTTCCTCTGAGCGATAGAGTTGACTTCTATGCATCATAAATGTTCTACTTTTGAGTTATAGAAAGGATATCTATAACTCATGGCTTGGAACTGGACGCTACCCGGTTGGCCGGATTTCCGGTATGATGCCTCCGCTCTGGAGCCGTTCGAGCAGAAGTTTCTGCTGTCGTCCGGAGAAATCCTCGGCGCGGTCCATCATGTCAGCCAGGCGGAGCGCGAGCAACTCCGCATCGAACTGCTCAGCGAGGAAGCGATGCAAACGAGCGCCATCGAGGGTGAAATCCTCGATCGGCTCAGTGTCCAGTCTTCGCTGCGCCGCCATCTGGGCCTCGATCCGGACAGCTACCCTGCCAAACCGCGCGAACAGGGCGTCGCGGAAATGATGGTCGACGTCTATTCCAATTTTGCAGAGCCGCTGACCCATGAGACACTGTACCGCTGGCATCGGATGCTCCTGTCCCATGACCGTCGGTTGGAAACCATCGGGGCCTACCGACAACACGCCGAGGCAATGCAAATCGTTTCCGGCCGCCTCGACCGGCCCACGATCCATTTCGAAGCGCCGCCTTCAGAGCGGGTCATGCCTGAAATGGAGCGATACGCGGATTGGTTCAACAAGACCGGGCCGGGGGGAGCAGAGCCGCTTCCAGCGCTGACGCGCGCAGGGCTAAGCCACCTCTATTTCGAGAGCATCCACCCATTCGAAGACGGCAACGGCCGCTTGGGTCGCGCCCTCGCTGAAAAGTCGCTGGCGCAGAACATTGGCCAGCCGACCCTCATCTCGCTCGCCTTCACCATCGAGAAGGAGCGCAAGGCATACTACGACCAGCTCGAGCAGCATCAAAAAACGCTCGACGTGACCGATTGGCTCGTCTGGTTCGCGGAAGTTGTCTTGAAGGCCCAACAGGTCACACTCGACCGCGTCGGCTTCTTCATCCGCAAGGCACACTTCTACGATCGTCACAGAGACCACTTGAACGAACGCCAGGCCAAGGCCATCGCTCGAATGTTTCGGGAAGGACCTGGCGGTTTCAAAGGCGGCCTCAGCGCCGACAACTATCTCAAGATCACCGGAACTTCACGCGCAACCGCAACCCGCGATCTGCATGATCTAGTCGAGAAAGGTGCGCTCAGCCGAACTGGAGATCGACGCCATACGAGGTACTGGTTGAACCTGAATCCACGGGCGCCGAACCAGCTACAATGATTGGCGTCGAGGTGAGGCAGCGCCAAAGGCGTTGCCTATTCTCTGAGCGAGACAGATTGGGTTCCGGCACTATCCGCGCGCAGGTCAAGATCAGACGCGGATGAGAGGACAAAGCCAAGATTGTCGCCAAGGCCAAAGGGATAAATCACAGGTTGGGCCCCTAGCGTTCCGAGCCCGACAGGACGACCTACGGCTTCCAAAACGGCAGTTGTCATCCAACGCACGAGGTCCGATCCTTCCAACGCACAGGCTTTCTTCCGGGTTAACGTCTTGCCGTTGTCGCTTCGATCAAGCAGCGCCCAGTCTATCTGAGACTGAAGGACCATATTGGTCATCCGTCTGGTCCCCTCACGTTCGCCGTAGATTTCTGCCATCCGACGATGCACTTCAGCGGTCGTGCAGTCGCCTTGAAGCGAGGTCAATCTGCCAACGATCTCGGCCACTTTGGCGAAGAAGGGATATGTCACGATAGCCATGCCCCATGTCAGGGCCGCCGGCGAGGTAGATGGTGCCGATTGGAACAGTTCCACACCGCGTTGAGCAAAAGGCTCCAGATCTTTTCGCGGCTCCAACCAAAGGCGGTTCAGTACGGTTCTGGTCTTCTTCCTAGCCGCAGGCCCTGAATGGGCTTCTTCCAACAGAGCATCGAGCTCGCTGATGTCAGCGAGACCGGCCCTGACTTCCAGCGCTTTTTTCGCCCACTCGAGGCGGATGAAGCGGTCAAATCCTATCTGAGGTGCTGTCGCTCGCATGTTCTTCTTTCTTCATTCTTATCTTCACAAACGGCACAACCAGTTCCTCTAACGCCATTCCTCCGTGAGCAACGATCTTGTTCCCTCTTGGCACAAACGCGCCGCGTTCATTCGCGTAAACTGGCAAGAAGTCGGACGGAAGCCCTGGACCGCTAAACTGAAATGCATCGATATCGGGCGGAACGGATGCAGCAAGGTCCTCGCTGCGATAGGCCCTGACGCGCTCACCCTTCATCTCGGAGACAACGCCCTGGCTGAGCCGTCCAATGCCGTCGGCATCAACATTGCCATGGTCCGCAGTCAGGTAGATATGATAGCCGTGCTGAGCAAGCATGAGAAACAGCTTTTCAATGAAGCCGGTATCGCACCATTCGCGAATTTGGCCAGCAATCCCGCGTTTCCCAAGCATTGCTCCGTGGACAATTTCATCGACCATATCGACGACAAGGCCCGCGACCTTGGTCGTCGGCTTTGAAAGTACGTCCTCGAGTAGAGCCAATTGGTCGGAACGTTTGAGCCCCTTCTGGAAAACGACCTCTGGCTTCCGGAGGCCGTTTTCCTGCCAGAACTTCGTCCAGAGAGACGGCTCTTGTGCCGTCGAATCCATTGAGCCTTGAAACTCCCGTGGCTTGAGGCCCGAAAATAGCGCCTGGCGAGAGATTGACGTCAGCGTCGGCAGCCACGCAAAGCAGCCGCCCTCGTCGGCGGAAAAGTCGGGAAGCTTGGTCGACAGGTGGTCCCTGATCTGGGCCCACTGGTCCAATGCCAAACCATCAAAGACAAGAAGAGCAATTCGATCTTCGCCAAAGCCCCTGCGCATCGCGAGATAGCGCGGCACGTGATGTACCATCACCGGGGCTTTTGCGACGGGTAGGGAGGGCAAGTCTGCGAAATGCTGAAGCACCCAATCCTTGAGGCGGGCATCGGCCTCTCTTTGCAAACTCTGGAGCTGCCCCTGCAGGTTATCTGCGTCCGCCGCCTTCAGTTCGTTGAAGCGGTAGATGAGCTCTCCAAGGCGGCGCGCCGCCTCTACCCAATCTCGATGCGACGCCCCCTCCGAGGGTAGACTCGCTGCGTTCCTTTTCGCTCCCTCCGACACCAAATGCGCAAGTGCCTGAGGGTCATCTATCAGACCAACCTGTATCCAATCGGGAAGGTGCTCAGGACGAACACTTGCCTCAATAGGCTGAAGGGCTCCCTCGAGGAACATGGTATCTATGATCACCCTTACGTCGGGGTGATCAAAGGGCACGTCATACGCATGGCCTTCGACCGGCACCTGATCCCTGCCGCGGGCATCAGGTTCAACGCCATATTTTGCGACGAAACGCGCCCAAGATTCCTGTATTGCGCGGAGCATAAAGGGTTTTGAGGCGAGCAGTTCACTAATCGGAAGACTTCCAAGAGATGTGTCCCGAAGAACGGTTGCGACATGGTCTGCAAATAGGCTGGGAAGGCCAGCCCCGCGATAGTGAAGCCGCAGAGCTTCTCGCCAGAAATCCTCCGGTCGATTCAGCAGATAAGGGCTAAGCCTGAAGATGTGCGTGAGGATAAAATCCTTGGTTGCGCCTTCTCCCAGTAGCTGCGTCGCGTGCTTCTGATAGGCTTGGAAAAGCCCTTCGTGGTGTTCAGCGTCAAGCTTGCGGACAACACCATAATTCAGGTTGGGGAAGAGATCGGCCAAGCTCAAGCTGACTTGCCGTCCAGACCTGATGTAGTCCCAAGGGAGTGAATTGATGTCCGCGCTCCGCCACTGCAGAATGAGTGCCTTGGCGGAGCCTTTCTCACCCGCATCCCATGCGGATCGATAACGCTCTTCATACTCGGTTCTAAACGAAACAGAATCTTCGAACGGGAGAACCTCAAAATCGCGTTCGCGAAGCCCGAGCAGAATGGTCTCATCCAAGAGCAAGCCATCCGGATCCAAGGCGATCCAGAAGCGAGACAGATCTGCGGGAAACTCCCGCAGGATACGATCAGCCCAAATACTCATCGTACACCAGCCAGCGTTTCGCCAATTCGCAACACGAGGAGGGCATTGAGATCGGGCGAGTAAGATGCCGCAGCATCGAGCTGCGCCATACGAGCTTTATGTTCTTTCTGCAGCCGCTTCCGTCGATAATCACGAACAGTCTGAAGCCCCACTCTGCCAATCGCCTGGTGTCGAGCTTCGAAAGCGTAGAGTGCGCGTTCGCGTTCTTCCTCGATCCGAGCCTTGTGCTCTGTCACAAGATCGGAGAACACCCGCTCTCCTTGCGTGACCGCAGCCCCTTTCGATCTCTCGAACCAATCGCGCGGCGCCTCGATCTGAGGCGCATCAATCGGCTCGATCTGCTCCGTCAGAAGCACGTCCCAAATGCGTTTTGCCGTCGGTTGGAAGGCGCGCCCTTCATCATTGACGAAAACGGATAGGAAGCGGCGGCGGCTGAAATCGTCAGCTGCCAGACTGACTTCCCAAAGCGACCAAACGCCTTTCACACTATCAGGCAGGCCTGTTATGCGGACAGCGGGGACGGGTTGACCGGCGATGCAACGCGGAAGATCGGCAATCAAAGCCTGCGCTCTTGGATCTTCCAGCGTGACCCACTCTACTTCGGGCCGATCTCCTGCGGTGCGCGCATCAAAACACACCGAAGATGACTCTGTGCCATCGGCCCACCGTATCCGCCAGGTATCGCCTTCCTTCTTGGCTTCTCCCCCCCGCGCAGGGAGGCCAGTTGTGATTGCCCGCTCCAGCCAAAACTGTGCCGGATGGTCTCGCCACTTGCGCGCATCATCGGCTACTAGTTCATGGCCGTCGGCGAGCAGATCACTATTCTTCCGGTTCTCTGCCAACGAGGATCGAAGCTGCGTCAGAACGGCATCGCATTCTGTTTCGATCGATGCCGGGTCTTGGATCCCCTGAACAAAGAGTTCGTCGAACAGTGGCTCCGCCTCGACCGAATCCATCACATCGGCAACTTTGTCCACGCCGAATTCCTCGGCGATCACAGCGAGCTTTGTTTCGAGAACTTCGCGAACCCGATGCTCGACGGTGTCTTCGAGTACGAAATTGATGGCTCGCACAATATGCGGTTGCCCAATGCGATCCACGCGCCCAATACGCTGCTCGACCCTCATCGGGTTCCACGGCATGTCGAAGTTGATGATGACATGGCAGAATTGAAGATTGAGGCCCTCGCCGCCAGCATCCGTCGAAATCAGGATACGCACGTCCTTGGCGAATGCCCGCTGCGCGCGGCCACGCGCCTCAAGGTCCATGCTCCCATTTAGCGTTGCAACCGAGAACCCCCTGCTTTCGAGAAATTCCGCGAGCATGGCCTGGGTCGGAACAAACTCGGTGAAAACCAGAACCTTGAGTTCAGGATCGTTTTCCTCCTGTTGAATCTTGTAGATCTGCTCAAGGAGTGCCTCGGCTTTTGCGTCGGTTCCTTGCGCCTCTGTCTCACGAGCTAGGAACAAGAGTGCCTCAACGTCTTTCCGCTCGTCATCCAAGGCATCGAATGCCACGGCGATATCGATCTGGTCATCACCCGTTAGCTCATGCCAGTCTCCGACTCCTTCGGTGGAAAAGAGCTGAAGCTGTCGCTGGTCGTCATCCAGAGCGAGGAGGCGCTTCTCCAAGGTCGCGCTGATGGCTGCTGTACTGGACGTCACCAAACGCTGCATGAGGATCATCAAGAAGCCGATGTGCCTCTGCTTCGATGCCATGGCTTGGTTGTAGCCGTGACGAACATACTCAGTTATCGCCTCGTACAGCCCCTTCTGTGCGTTGTGGCGATCTTGCCAGGCAACTGCTTGAGTACGCGTCACGCGAGGCTTGAACAGAGGCTTACCTTCGGCATCGATTGAAAGCCGCTTCTCTGTCCGAACGACGAACGGACGCACACGATCACTGGAGACGCTGTTCTCATCGGGGAAGGAATCACGATCTAGCAGCTGCATTAGCCGGTGGAACTGGTCCGATTTTCCCTGATGCGGCGTGGCCGATAAAAGCAAGAGATATGGGGCCGCTTCAGCAAGAGCCGCTCCCAGCTTGTATCGCGCAACCTGATCCGTGCTGCCTCCCATTCGGTGAGCCTCGTCGATGATCACGAGGTCCCAGGATGCCGAGACTAAGTCTTCAAAGCGCTCACGGTTGTAGGTGCTGAGTTGCTCCGCGCTCCATCCGCGCCGCCCTTCGAGTGGCTTCACCGAGTCCAGCGAACAGATCGCCTGATCGTGCAGCCGCCAGAGGTTCTCTTCATCGTCACGAAACTGCCGGTATGCCGAAAGCCCTGACGGCTCGATGAACTGGAAGTTCTCACCGAAGTGCAGGCGCATCTCGGCTTGCCATTGGCGCACCAGTCCTTTGGGCGCGACGACAAGGATCCGTTTTGCCATGCCGCGAAGCTTCAGTTCGCGGAGGATCAGACCAGCTTCGATAGTCTTGCCGAGCCCCACCTCATCCGCAAGCAGATAGCGAATTCGGTCTCGGCTCATCACTCGGTTTAGCGCATAGAGCTGGTGTGGAAGCGGAACGACGCTTGACTGGATAGGCGCTAAAAGAAGGTTGTCCTCCAACGCATCCAAGAGCTTTGCAGCGGCGGCCGTGTGCAGGATCTGATCCACTGTCGTTCGGACAGCGTCGAGTGGCCCTAGCTCCCGAGACCTGGCGCGGACCACGGCATCCTTGCCTGGGAGCCAGACGCGATATGAGGTTTCGCCCCACATCTCTTCCCGGTCCACGACACGGCAGGGTGCGGCATGTCGTTCATGCCAGCACCACGCGCCAATGCCATAGTCTTGGGTGGCATGCGTCACGCATCAGCCTCCGTGCGGGTTAGCGCTTGGTCGTACCAGAGCAGGAGCTTTTCATCCTCTTGCAGCGTCTCGTCCGGCAGCTTCTCGGCAATATCAATAATCGTCTTGTAGTCTTTCGTCCCCCATGCGGTTTTGAAGCCTGCGCGCAGCACCTCAAGGCGGGATTCTTTGAGCTGCCGCTTGGTCGCTGTCTTGTAAGCCTCGAACTCTTTCAACAGCGAGCGCTCGCGCTTTTGCTCAAGATCCTTCGCCTTGTTCGGATCGGGCACATACCAGCGGTCCTTCGCCTTTGCCTTCAGGCGCGGGTCTTCCTTCTCCAGACCACGAAGGTCCTTGAAATTAGTCGACAGGTAGCTGTGGATCTGGCTCGGCACGTCGCCGTTCCCGTCGAAGCGCAGGAAGTTGTCTTCGAGCAACGCCGAAAGCTCGGGCTTCTCTTCGTGCTTTTTCCAGCCGGCACCAACCTGAGTGGTGAACTCGGGATGCACCTCTTGATAGGTCGAAGGGCGCTTCCGCAGGAAATCGGTCAACCAGTCGATAGCCGAGCGCTCATCCGAGACGAACAGTTCCATCTGGGGGGCCTGCGCGAATTGGGTTCGCTTACGATCATACGTGGCCACTTGTTCCGGCAGGAAGACCATTCCGTCACGGTTCGCAAATCTGAGACTCAGGCCGTCTTGGAACTCCTGGCTCGACAACGGAACAGGCACGTTATGTCTCACGAACCACGAGATCATTCTGTCGAACAGAATACGGGGGTCACGTTCAGCGATATACTGAATCTCTCTGGCCTTCGTGCGGACGACTGGGAGTTTCCGAAGATGGTCTTCGATAAAGCTCCAAGCTGTCTCTGCGGGATCTCGGAATTCGTCAAATGCCGCTTCAAGACTCTGGTTTGGCTTGTATGCAGTTATTGCCAAGTCTTGCTTCACGGCCGTGACCCCCAGAGTTGAGTGCATCCCACCCCTCTTTTTGTCCAACGCAGCAACTGAAGCGATTACAAAACCACTTTCGGAAAGTGCTGTTTGTATACTATTCCAAATGGCAGCCTGCGTATTAGAAAACTCGACGGTGATCCATCGGCCCGGTTTCAGTACCCTATAGTATTCCGAAAACGCTTGCCGGATCCGCTTTCGATAGAAGTCGTTTCCCTTCTCCACAGCCGCGTTTACGACGAGATCATTCGGGGAATTTGTTAAGACTCCCAGCAAAGCCTCCAAGGAAACGTTTAGCTCAGAATACTGAATATTGTGCCCAAAAGGTGGATCCGTGAAAATATAGTCAATGGAGTCATTCGGGATACTCATTCCGGTCGCACTCGAAGTACTTATAATCGTATCTGCCTTACCTATTCTCGACTGGCAAGCCACAGCGACATCTTTGAGCTTCTCTCGAAATAGCTCGAATATGTTTACTTCACAAAAGAGATTCGGGAGGTACAAGGTATTTGCCATCGGCCCATTGATCCGCCCACGCGGATTATATTTATTGATTACGAACCTATTTCGCTTTGTTCCGTTGCGATCAGCAAACGATGTGACAACAAACAAAAGCGCCCGCTTGATGTTTGGGGCGAGCTCTGACGTTCGTATCGCCTCAAGAATTGAGAATGTCGCCTTGAGATTGCGCCAAGTAAAAAATTGGTGTGCGTGGGTCACACCCTTATCTTCAAAGGCGTCCCGCCTATAGCGGTCCCCCTTGGGTAGCTCGATTGCTCTGCACCACCATGACTGGTCCGTCAGATCAGGTATTTCGACTGCACGCTCATAGTCTTTGCGACTAAGCTTTCCTCTCGCTTTCTTACCTTTCAAATCAAAATAATTGATGTGGACAGGCACCTGCTTCATCATCTTTACCGCCGCCCCTAAGATCGGATCGATAAAATTTGTATACGCGCGCTGAAGATTTCTCGTATTTTGAGTTGCACCACATGTGGGACATGGGAAAGTTTTCTTAGCCTCGCCCGATCCCAGCTCTACGGCTTGAGTCCAATAGTCATACTCCGAGCCACACTCTTGGCAATTGTAGCAATCACTCCAAACGACGTAGTTGACCCGTCCGCGCAGCCTTCCGTCGTCTGATATCGAGCGATACAGTTGCTGCTCAACGCTTTCGATCCCCGCCAAGATTTTCTCACCTTCCTCGAGCAGCACACGCGCGTCTGGAAGGTCATTCAGATTTGCAGAAATGAAAGTTGCGATGGGAGAAAGGTCAGAAATAATGGCCCTGCGAGGTCCTACTCCAGATGACTCACCTGAGTTGTCAGTAGCCACCCCGCCCGAAACACGGTAGCCACATTCCATCAGCTCTCGATAGTTACCACATGCGGCGGCGGCAATTGCTGTCATACCTGTTCCGCCAAATGCATCAAGAACAACGTCGCCCGGCTCTGTGTAATGCATCATATAGCGAACGATCGCTCGGTGGGGTACCTTTGTGTGGTAAGTATGCGCATTGTAGACGGGATGATTTTTACCTTCCTTCACGTCTGCGTCGAACGGCAATCGGAAGTAGTCATCACTATCTTCAAAAGGGGTTCCAAACTCTTTGACGAACTCCTCCAGCCACGGATTGGGGCAGGCGGTATAAAACGGAGGATCTGACAACGTCAGAATTGATTCGTCCGACCCTTGGGGAAAACCTTCCTGAGCACGAAACTCGGGCTCTTTCAGCTTCTCGGCCAAGAGCTTCAGGAAGTGCTCCCGGCGCGCGTCATCGCTCGGGAACGTCATACCCAGGCATTCCACCGGTCCGCCGTTCTTGCCGCCATCCATCTTCAGTTGTTCAGTCATCGGTTCGTCTCATTTCAATGTCGGTTGGCGAAAATTCACTCGACCACGAAGCGCAGCTTGGTGGTGTCCTTGCCCTTGCAGCGGTCGGTCAGGAATGCCTCGAACCGCTTGCGCAGATCTTCGGGTGTCGCGGGCGATCCACCCTGAAGCAGGGCCAGCCGGATGTCGCTGCCCGAGACGACGACCTTGTCGAGGCCGGACAGCGCCTCTTGCACGGCGCTGATGAACTCGGGCGTGACGGGATCGGGCAATGACTTGCTGTCGACAAAGCCGGTGACGATCTTGCGCGACCCTTCCTTCAGAAGTTCAAAGTTGGACTGGATAATTGGATCCTCGAGGTTGTCGAGAAGCGTCTGCACCCACCCGTCCAGCAGTTGATCGAGCTCGTCATCGAGCTGTTTGAGCACATTGGCCGCGGGCAGCATGTCGCCCTGCTCATTCGCCGGGCGGAAGTTACAGTGCGGGCAAACCGGGCTGGCCGCCAGTTCGGAATCGATCAGCGAGGCGCAGCTCTTCAACTTGTCGAGTTTCTCTTCGAACGTGGTGAGCTGGCTTGTCGGCATCAGCGAGATATTCGCCAAAGCCCGCATGGCGACGAGCCGAGCGTCTTTGCGCAGCGCGGTCTTCGTCTTGTCCTCGGACACTCCGAGACGCGCCTTGCTGTGCAGACTGACATACGCCGTCACGTAGTCTTTTTTCAGCTTGGCCAGCGTCTGCCGGTATTCGGATCCATTCTGTCCAGTTCGGCTCGTCGACAATGCATCGAGGACCTGCTTGCGCGTGTCCTGAGCCTGCTTCACCCACGCGTGGTCAGACGGCAGAACCATCTCGGCCTGGCCAAGATAGCTTGCCGTGTTCCCGAGTTCGCCGATCAGGCTGATGAGCCCTTCGACGGCGTTCAGAACCTCAAGGTTCTTTTTCTGGGCTGCGATATCGTCAGACCCAATGCGCAGGTTTTTGAGCTTGCCGACCGTGTTGTAGGGCGACAGGCTTTCCGAGAAGGCCTTGAGCTCGTCGAGCTTCGATCTCCAGTCGCGGATTTCTTCCTCGCGCAGGAGTGGCTGGCCCCAGAAGCTAAGCCGGTTTGCCATGTCAGTGGAAGCTGCAAGCACACGTTTTGTGAGCTTGCTGACTTCCTCCTGAAGCGCCTTGACCGGTTCATCCGAGCCTTGAGTTGCTTGCTGCGCGAGACCCGGCGGCAACTCCAGCATCTCGAAGAGTGACCGGAGCACGGCAACGTTGATCTCCTTCGGCGCCTCAACATGCTTGAACTGCTTCAACTCATCGAGCGGACGATCCGCGAGAAGCCCGATCTTACCGGAGTCAATTTTGTCCCCGGTAATCGCGAGGACAATGTCACCGGAATAGACCAGTGACCCAAGCACCGTGACCAATAGGTCAGTCTCGAGCCGGTACTTGTCAGGGCTGAAATATTCGATATCCGCATTTCCAACGAGCAACTCACTGCGGTTAAGCACTTGCCCATGACCTTTGGCCTTCAGCCGCGCGAGAACCTCCTGAGCGTATCGAGATTGAACCGGGTCGATGCGATCACCATCGAGCATTTCGAGGCCATCCAAGACGATCACAGCGTCTTTCGTACGGTTGCTCCCCGTGAGAGCACGAAGCGCATTTCCAATGAGCTGCTTTCGGTTGGACTCCGTCACGAGCGCCGAGAATGTTGGATATTCGGGCGAAACATCGGCGAACCGGCTGCTTAGCGCGATCCCCGCGATCACGTTGACGACGTCGCGGAAGTTAATGCGCTCGTCCGGCCCCAAGCGCGCTTTGTCCCTGAGTGAAATGCCTTTGGTCCAGTCACGAAGTGTCTTGGACTTGCCTTGGAACGTGACCTCGAATGCCTCCAGCTGTTTTTCCTGCAGCCATTTGCTCATTTCGCGCAGCGCATCGCGAGCGCGGTCGAGATACACGCCTTTCGCGCCACCACTTGCCGTAGAGGCCAGTTCCTGGGCGGCGGCGTAGAAGCTCAGCAATCGCTTGATGGTTTCGTCTGGTGATTTCAGACGGAAGAAGACCTCGTCGGGCTTCTGCTCATCACGGAAACGCGGGGGATCGAATGGCTGGATGAAGTACAAATAGAAATCCCGCTCTGGCTGAGCGGTCGGCCGGTCGTTCGGCGCACCAAAGAATAGATAGCCAATCCGTTCGACGCGACGTTCCTGCCACTCGATCTGGTATTGCCAAATCTGGTGTCCCGTCACGTAGCTGGACTCGTCCGTGCGCTCCATGAGTTGGCGAATGGCGCCGTAGTAAGCACGATCAAGCGCATCCTCCGAAAGAGCCTCGGCCCGCTTCTCGATTTGCGCGTCGTAGTCGACGTCCTTTTTCAGGTCGAGATAATATTGCTCGGTGTCTGGCGCCTTGGAGATGAACTGACCGTTTACCGTCTTGAGGGTCTCTCGAAGCGTGGTCTGGACAGCTGTGAGTAGATCGTCGGACGGATCGCCCCCCATGTCTTCAATACCCGGCTGGAACAGGCACAGCGTGTCGCGCAGTTCCTCGGCCGTGGGTCCGACAGGAACATAGATGTCCCCACCCGTCGTCAGGCGATGGACAGAAAGACCGTCAATGATGCGAAGCGCCATCGGCTTATAGGCTGGCCGAGTGAACGCCTTGGATACTCTCTCCGCGAGCACTTCTGAGACCTTGAGCACAGGCCCGATATTCGGATCTGAACGCAGAACGGAGTTCGTTGCGACGGTATCCCAAAACTTGTCGAAGCCGATCAAACCAGGCCGATCTGAAGGAACTTCATCGTCCAGGATGGCTTGGATCTGATCACGCAAGGTTACGAGGGCGCCCCGCTTCTCGGTGAAGACCAGGCGCTCAAACGTCCCGATGTAGTCTGGGTGTACTGGGAACAAACGCACATACTCGTCCATCCGCTCATTCATTGAGCCATAGAATTTCGAGAATGGTGCAAGGTAAGCGCGGATCTTGTCCTGCTGGTCCGCGGACTTCTTCAAAAGACGTTCCGCGACAACGAAACTGACATCTTGTCTTGCCAGCAAAACCTGAGTGAAGCGGTCCTTCACCCTCCGCAGGCTATCCGCCACATGTTGAAAGCGGCTGCTATCGAAGATCGCTTCCTGAACGCCTGCAACGAAACGGAACCGGAGATGTTTGGTAACCTCTCCGATCTCGCGGAGGAAGGACAAGTCGAGCACAAGTTCGTGGTCCTTGCGCGACCGCAGGTATTCGAGAAACTCGTCGACAACGAGGAGAACACCTTGATCAGGGTGGACCTCCGCAAAAGCCGACATCATTTCCTCGAACGCAGCCTTGTTATTAATGACCTTGTCGGCAGGCGGGAACGCATATGTCACGCCGTGCTTTTCCAAGAACACCTCAAGCTGTTGGGTGATGATGTCGCGCAATGACATCTGACTCGAGATCTCAATCCGATGCACTTTGAAGCGGCCCGCAATTGCCTTTGCAGCCTCGGCCACTTTGGGGTGCTGGATCATCGGCAGATATGCCTCATCTTCAGCGACAAGTGACAGCACCGACATCAAGTGCGACTTACCAGTGCCGTAGTTCCCGACCACCAAGACGCCTTTGTGGTCCACAGCCTCATCGAAGGAGAGCTGCGGGATCATGAGCTTGGCGATGCGGTCGGCCATGTCATCCGAGATGACATAGGTGGACACAAGCTTCTTGGCTTCATCAGGACGATCTGCATCGAGAAGCTGAATGACCGATTCAATGGGCTCAAATTGAATGAGATCGCCGTAACGCATTGCCATCTCGAGATTTCCTTTCAATTTACTCTGAACGGAACCACGCCATCACAGCTGCAGTCCTGATATTCTGGATGTCCTGTCGTTGCATACGACAGCCTGTTGTCTGTGAGCGTCCCCGGCCAAGCCGCAACAACGCGTCGCGCCTGAGAATGCCGCCGGAGCAAATCGAGCGGACTTAGCTTCAACTCCTGATCGAACAGGAGTTCGAGATTGTCCATGAGGAGAAGCCCTTCCCGCGAAAACTCATCCGCCAACCCTTTCAGCAGGTCGGCTGCTTGAAGGTGTCTCCTGGGGCTCGGGATTGTCAGCAGTTCTCGCCCGAGGGCAGCTCCAATGTTGAGGATGTGCAGCTTTCGACGTCCAGCCAGTTGGCGAAGCAAGTCGCTTTTCCCGGAATTTGGCGCGCCTATCAGCAGCAATAGTTTGCTGTTCACCACAGCAAGATCGTCAACAACGCGTTCAAGTGCCTCGATCATCCGCTTACGCCTCCGCTCACGGACGCCGAGACGCTCGGTATCGAGTGCCCGATTTCGGGGGCGTTCATCAGGACAATCTGTTGGTCTTGCGGGCGCCGGGCGGCGGGATCTGTATCCAATCCCAAGCGCCTTAGCGCGTAATAGAGCAGCGCGCGGCGCACCCTTATCTTCGCGCTGCCGCCACGCATCCCGTAGTCGAGGGCAATGACCTTAGCCTGCGTTTCTGACAGTTCGGGATGAGGAGCCACTTCGAGGACGACTTCTGAATTCCAGTCGAGATCATCATCGGCCGATGTCCCGCTTTCGCGTGAGCCACGAATCTCAATCATCCGGGAAAGAAGGAAATCCTTGAAACACTCGTCGGTTAGACAAAACGCGCGGGCGTGCCAGCGAAATCCATCGAAGGCAATCGCGTGAGGCGCAATCCAACGCCACCGCAGATCTGGGCTGGAAAGGGACTGGTATCGTATCTCTATCTCTTCGGATCGCCTGATCGCTCCCACAACGGACCGAAGCGTCACGGGGTCAACACCACGGACCGGCGTCGGCGCAGAGGCAAAGGACGGAAGATTAGCGATCCAAGAGTCTTCACGGTCAAGAATGTTTTCGGCCACGGACCGTAGCTGAGCTAGATAGCGACTGGCATCAGGTTCCAGAAATTGTGGTTGGAAAGCACTGCCTCGCACATAAGTCCGCGCACTCTTGTCGTAGACCATGTTCGCCGGAGCAAAGCCGATGTAGCGATTCAGGTCAGTGGACGCTTGGTTGACCGAGACACCGAACTGATCCATGAGGTCACTCCGGTTTACATGCCCCTCCCAGAACAAGCGGAACTCTATGAACTCGAGACGTTGTTCGACTCCCCATCGAAGTTCTGACCTGTCGTTATCCACCTTGGCCTCCCGGTATCCCAATGCGCATTGTAACTATGCGCGCCCATTTTCTGGGCCTGCGACAACCTTAGGGAGTGACACCGAGATTATCAATCGAATTTCAAGGCATTGCCTTGGAAGTCGACCATTCTGGCGCAGATACCCCAGGGACTGGCATTGGACTATCAAACCACAAAGGATCAGCTAGCTAGAACGCAAGTATCCTCGGCGATGCTTCGTCGCTGCGAGCTTCAATAGGGCTGTCACAGCATGCCCCTCGTCCAGGTGCTGTTCGATTAGCATTTGCCCTCGAAACCCGATACGGCCCCATTCCCGCACGAGGCAGGCACCGCCAAACAGGTCTGGCTGAACGCTCATTCGATAGAAGCGCCGCATGTTGAGAGACGGGTCGATCCGCTTGAGATCGACCGTCGTCGGGAACACTTCTATTTGCTGCGATTCATCGAACATCTTGCGGTCTCTTTGTCTGCCGCAACAATACCAAGTGTATATCCATGTTTCCACAATGTTCTGTCCCGGATTGAAGTCGGGGGCTCACGCCCCCTTCTCGAACTTCATGACCGGGATGCCGAGCTTCTTGGCCTTGTCGGCGAGGTTTTCCTGGATACCGGTTCCGGGGAAGACAAGGACCCCGACCGGGAGCACATCCAGCATCGCGTCGTTGCGCTTGAAGGGCGCGGCCTTGGCGTGCTTGGTCCAGTCGGGCTTGAAGGCCACCTGCGTCACGCTGCGAGCCTCGGCCCATTTGGCGGCGATGAGCTCTGCGCCCTTCGGGCTGCCACCGTGCAGGAGGACCATGTCGGGATACTTGGTCCGGACCTGGTCGAGCTTGCCCCAGATCAGGCGGTGATCGTTGAAATCGGTCCCGCCGGTGAGGGCGACCTTGGGGCCTGCGGGAAGCATTACCTCGGTCTCGGCGCGGCGCTTGGCGGCCAGGAAGTCGCGGCTGTCGATCAGGGCGGCGGTCATGTGCTGGCGGTTCACCATCGAGCCGGTGCGGGGGCGCCAGGTCGATCCCGTGTGATGGACGAACTCGGTGGCGGCGTGATCGCGCATCATGTCCATGCAGTTGCGCCGTTCAACGAGAGTCAGGCCTTCGGCCGTCAGGCGCTCGAGTTCGACGGACTTCACTTCGGAGCCGTCCTGCTCGCGCTGGAGGCGGCGCTGCGCCTGCTCGTTCTCATCGAGCGTCCGCTCGATCCGGGCCGTGGCGCGGTGGAAGAGGTTGACCTGGCCCCAGAGCACCTCTTCGAGGTCGGGTTCCATACGGGTGTCTTCCAGGGTCGCGACGAGGGCGTCGAAGATGTCGGCGACGGCGACGGCGAGGCGCTGCCCATCGGGCATCGGGCGCGGATCGGGCTCGTCAAAGGGGCGATAGCCGTAGAGCTGGAGTTCGTCGAGCGCATGGGCGGTCTGGGATGCGCTATGGGCGGGTTCATACGCGTCGTCGTGGGTATGGATCGTCATGGGTTTCTTGCCTCCGGGCCTGTCTCGTCCGCGCGTCATCCCGCGCGGCCTTCATGGGCAGACCCGAGCCGTCGGAGCGGTTGCCCCTTCACCCCGGCTTCACCGGGGCCGGAACAGCGTGGAGGAGGTCGGCAGGGAAGCTATTTGTCTCGCGATGCAAAGGCGGCTTTGCCGCCGGCGGAAATAGGTTCCCTGCCGACCTTGCAGGGGCAACCGCTTTGACGGCCTGCCCATCTCTTGAAGGCCGCGCAGGGCTGACGGGTGGATGCGCAAGGCCCGGGATGGGGTGAGAACGACGATCCAGAGCCACGACTGGGATGCTGCCCCCTGCCCCGCACTCGCAGACCCCCTGCGCGATGCAGCTCAGTCCAATAGGCGATACCGATCCTCTGGCCCGATCTGACCTGCCAGATGCTGGCGCAGCGCGTCCTTGCCGTTCGCCCGAAGATCATCGTTGAAATCCCCGAGCCGCGGTTCCAGCACCCGCACACGCACCCCGACCTCGGAGGCTCTGGCGCTCAACCTCCCTGCCGCACGTTGCCCGGCCGGATCGCGGTCGATGGCGATGTAGAGGCGCTGGAGCCCCTCCGGCAGCAGGACCGCCCCGAGGTGACCCGAAGAGAGTGCCGCCCAGACGGGCAGACCTGGGAACGCCTCGGACAGGGACAGCATGGTCTCGATGCCTTCGCCGATGACGAGGATGTCATCCTTCGGGGTCAGCCTGACAGCATTGCCGAGGAGGTGACCCATAGCCCGACGCTCTGGATTCACTGCCGCCTTCCCCTGCCCGTCAGCTGCCAACCAAGTGCGATGCACGCCCTGCACGGCCCCTGCCCCATCGGTAACCGCCGCGATCATCGCCGGTCTGGGAATGCTCCGGGTCTGCCCCTCTTCCCGATGCCAGCACTTCGGGTGGAAGCGTAAGGCGCCGTTCGCCCCGAATTGGGTGATGCCTCGGGAACGGAGGTAGGTCTCCGCAAGCGTGCCTGTGATCGGGTTCGAGGCAGCAAACAAGCGCGCCGCCGCCGCAGGAGTGCCACCGGGCGCCTTGGCCTTCCTAGGCTCTTGCCTATCCGGGACGACCGGCTGCGGACGGCCAAGATGCGCTCGGGCCTCGGCGAGAAGGTCGGGGAAGCGCGTGATCCCCGTCCGGGAGCGGATGATGTCCAGGAGATCGCCATGCTCGCCTGTGGCCCCATCCGTAAACTTGCCCGCTGCCCCTGGTCCCGACGCAGGGCCCGTCAAACGCACGAAGAGCGAGCGGCCAGGATTGTTTTGCAGGTCACCCACGATCCAGTAGGATCCTTCCCGCCGTCCGGCGGGAAGGTAGGCGCGACAGACGCCTTCGGCATTTTCTGCCAGATCGCGCACGAGGTCTTCGGTCTCGGAATACATGTGTTAACAACCTCCGCGATCATGTAGCCTTGCGACAGGACAACGTGCAAGCAGACGATCCAGTATCGCGACACCATCGGCGTCGGTCGGGCAGAACAGCCGAAGCTTCCAACTGATGATCTCCGAGAAGAAGCCATCGGCCTTGAGCCGATCCTTGGCTGCCTCCGAGAAGCCCGACAATTCGATCCGGTTCGCGCCCATGACGCGCGAGCGGTGCAATTCCATCCCTTCCGACAGCCGCACCACGGTCTTGCCCTCCAGAACTAGGGCATGGACCTGCGCGGCCGAGAGCTTGGGCGCATCGGCGGCCAGCGTGGTAGCGACCCAGGCAGGCGAGACGCGGCGACCGATGATGCGCTGCCCGTCATCGGTCTGCAGGCGGTAGACGCGGGTTTCATCCTGGGGAAGCTGCTTCCAGATCGGCAGCAGCAGACCTGCCACGATGTGCAGCGTGGAGTCCGAAAACTCCGGCACCTCGGCCAGTTCCGCAGTCCACGCCGCAGTGAAGGCCGCGCGGTCGGCCTCGAGCCAGTGGGTGTCCTCCATGACCTTGGCCGGGACCGTGCTGGCATCAAGCGGGCGGATCAGGCGCAGGCGCGGCTCGATGGTCCCATCGTCCAGCATGTGACTGGTGGCGGGAACCTGCAAGGCAGCCCGGCCCGAGCGGCTGTTGATGAGACACCGCGCCTGCGGGTCATCCAGCCAGTCGAGCGCATCCGCGAGCGAGGTCGGCGTGTTGCGGCGCTTTTCCGCGATGGTGAGAAGCTGGGTTTCGGCGCCGGAGCCGGGATGGGTGTAGATGACCTGTGCGTCGGTCACCCGGAAGCTCTCGGCACGGAGTGTCTCGAGCCCGAGATCATAGACCCCGGCGGCGATGGCGCCCTCAATTCTCTGATCGAGCAGCTCCTCGAAACCCGCGAACAGCACGGCCTGCATGTCGATCGTCAGCGCCAGCAGGCGATTGAGGAAGGTCGTGATCGGCGGCAGGTCATCCTTCAGCCCGTTGTCATCGGTCAGGCTGAGCCCGGTCGCATCCTCGAAAGCCCCGAGCGAACATCCGGCCAGATCGCCGCGATAGATGCGGCGGTAAAGCTGGCGCAGGGCGTCGCGGGCGTAACGAGACTCGAGGTTATCCTCTGGGCGGAACAACCCCTGCCCGCCGGTCTGGCGCTGGCCGCGCGTGATCGCGCCAAGCGTGTCAAGACGACGCGCGATGGTCGACAGGAACCGCTTCTCCGCCTTCACATCGGTGGCCACCGGCCGGAACAGCGGCGGCTGCGCCTGGTTGGTCCGGTTGGTGCGTCCGAGGCCCTGAACCGCCGCGTCTGCCTTCCAGCCGGGTTCCAAGAGGTAGTGGACCCGCAGGCGCTGGTTCTTCGCCCCGAGATCGGCGTGATAGCTGCGCCCGGTGCCGCCGGCATCTGAGAAGATCAGGATACGCTTTTCGTCATCCATGAAGGCTTGGGTTTCCGCGAGGTTAGCGGCTCCGGCCCGGTTCTCCACCACGAGCCGTGCCGAATGCCCTTCGCCCTTGCGCACGATGCGCCGTGAACGCCCCGTGACCTCGGCCACGAGATCCGTGCCGAAGCGCTGGACGATCTGGGCGAGCGCCCCCGGGACCGGCGGCAGCGATGCCAGCTTTTCGATCAGCGCGTCACGACGGCGGACGGCTTCGCGGCACTCCACCGGTTGGCCGTCGCGCGTGACGGGGCGCGACGAGAGATTGCCTTCACTGTCGGTGAAAGGCTCGTAGAGCTGCACCGGGAAGGAATGGGCGAGGTAGTCCAGGACATATTCCCTGGGCGTGATGTCACAGCGGATGTCGTTCCATTCGTCGGTTGGGATCTCCGACAGGCGGCGTTCCATCAGTGCCTCGCCCGTCGAGACGATCTGGATGACCGCCGCATGACCCGCTGTCAGATCGGCATCGATGGATGCGATCAGCGTGGGGGTCTTCATCGAGGTGAGCAAATGGCCGAAGAAGCGCTGTTTGGCGCTCTCGAAGGCTGACCGCGCTGCGGATTTCGCCTGACGGTTCAACGTGCCGCTCTCGCCAGAAATGTTCGCCGCATCCAACGCCGCGGTCAGGTTGTTGTGAATGATGGCGAAGGCCCCGGCATAGGCATCGTAAATGCCGCGCTGCTCGGGGCTGAGCGCATGTTCGAGCATCTCGTATTCGACACCGTCATAGGACAGCGACCGCGCCGTGTAGAGACCGAGCGCCCGGAGGTCGCGGGCAAGAACCTCCATCGCCGCGACACCGCCAGCCTCAATGGCTTCCACAAATTCCGACCGGGTCTGAAAGGGGAAATCCTCCCCGCCCCAGAGCCCGAGACGCTGCGCGTAGGCGAGGTTGTGGACCGTCGTCGCGCCTGTGGCCGAGACATAGACCACGCGGGCATTCGGAAGTTTGTGTTGAAGGCGCAGACCCGCCCTGCCCTGCTGCGAGGCCATGGTATCGCCGCGCTCGCCTTTGCCGCCGGCGGCATTGGCCATGGCATGGCTTTCGTCGAAGAGGATCACCCCGTCGAAATCTGCCCCGAGCCAGTCGACGATCTGGTCGACACGGGATTTCTTCCCGCCTCGTTCTTCCGAACGCAGCGTCGCATAGGTGGTGAAGAGAATGCCCTCGGTAAGCGAGATGTCGCGGCCTTGGGCAAAGCGCGAGAGCGGCGTGACCAGCAGGCGCTCCTGCCCGAGCGCCGACCAGTCGCGCTGCGCATCTTCCAACAGCTTGTCGCTCTTTGAGATCCACAGCGCCTTGCGTCTTCCTCGGGCCCAGTTGTCGAGCAGGATCCCGGCCGACTGGCGGCCCTTGCCCGCCCCGGTGCCATCGCCGAGGAAGAAACCCCGGCGGAAGCGGACGGCGTCAGCGGCATCGTCCGGTGCAGCGGAGACCACGTCTCCGGTTTCATCCGCGGTCCAAGACCCAGTGAGATGAGCGCCATGCGCCTCCCCCGCGTAGATGACGGTCTCGAGCTGCGCGTCTGACAGCAGGCCATCGCGCAGGACGGCAGCCGGAAACTTGGGGCGATAGCTCGGTTTCGGAGGTGCGACAGAGGCCATGGCCGCCGATTGCACAAGCTTGGTCGGGTGTGCGGTCGCTGCGGGGATGTCGATCGCCTGCAAACGGAAGGTCTCGTAGATCGCATCGGACAGACGTGTCGCGTCCTCGGCGTTGTCGCGGAGTTCGTAGCTTAGTTCCTCGACCTCGATCTGCGCTCCAGGTTTCTCCGGTTGAGCCGCAAAGGTCGCGCGCGATCGGTTGACGGGTTTGCATGTTGTGGGGGCAGGATTTCCCGCGAAGAGGGGAGAGTGGCCCAGACCCGCATTTGCGGCCCGTTCCATCTCGAGGCGCGGCGGAACCTCTGCAGTGACCCTGGACATTAGATGCGCCACGTCGGGGGACGTGGGCTGGTGCAGGTCAGCGGTGATGCCGCCCGGCTCACCGCCGCGGCATTTATCGAAGACAGAAATCCGCGTCTCGAAGCTGGTGCCGTGCTTGGCGAAAGCTGCGCCCGACACCGCGCCGGTGAAGATGAGATGGGCCGTCTCGGTCAGACAGCCGAAGGTCTCGGCCCAGGCCGGCGCATCCGGAGCGAAACCGGCGCCTGTGATGGCCACGAGCCGTCCGCCGGGAACCAAGCGCGCAAGGGCCGAGCGCAGATGTCGGGCCGTCGCCTCGGTCGACCGACCATCGACATTGGCTTGGGCCGAGAAGGGCGGGTTCATCAGAATGACGCTCGGGCTTGAGCAGGCATCGAGATGATCGTCGATCTGCGCGGCATCGAACCGGGTGACCGGTCGGGCCGGGAACAGCAGGCGCAGAAGATCGGCGCGGGTGTCCGCCAACTCGTTCAGAGCCAGAGTGCCGCCGGCGATCTCGGCGAGGATCGCCAGAAGCCCGGTCCCGGCAGACGGCTCTAGGACAAGATCACGGGGCGTGATCTGTGCTGCCGCCACAGCCGCGAGCCCCATGGGCAGCGGCGTCGAGAACTGCTGAAAGCGCTCCATCTCTTCCGACCGCCGGGTGTGCGTGGGCAAGAGGCCTGCCACCTTGGCGAGGATCGGCAAGAGCGCCGCAGGCGAGCCGGCACGCGCGAGCAGCGCTCGACCGAACTTTCGCAGGAAGAGGATCAGCGCCACCTCGCCCGCCTCATAGGCGAGCTTCCAGTCCCAGGCACCGGTCGCATCGGAACCGCCAAAGGCATGTTCCATCTCGCGGCGCAGGCGCAGCGCGTCGATCTGAAGCCCTTGCGCCAGATCGGGCTGCAGCGCTTCGGCAACAGCAACGATCGCAGGGGCAGGATTTGCTGCCAACGGGACAATGGGCGCAGGCAAGGACGCCTGCGCAACAGGGGCAAGATGGGTCATCGGGAAACTCCGGAATGAAGGACAGGATCAGGCCCGGACACCCTCTCTCGGGCAGCCTCGGACCTGATCTTTCCCGGCCCCTCTCTCCCTCTCGCACCAAGGTGCTCCCGACGCTTGGCTTGATTTTGTTCTTGTTATGTTCTATTTTCAGAACTAAGCCAAAAAGCGAGTTTCCCAATGGAAAGCACCACGCACGCCCTGCCCGCGACGCCCAAGCAGCTCGCCTATGCTCGGTCGCTCGCCCTGCGCAATCGGACGCTCCTGCCCTGGGAAGTTCAACAAGACCGGCGATCTTTGAGCACGTGGATCGAGGCTCAGGCCCGGCTGAAGCCGGTATCGGACATGGACCGGCTGCCCTCCTCCAAGCAGGTGGCCTTCGCTGAGAAACTCGCGCGGATCAAACGGCGCGCTGTCCCGGACGAGTGCTTTCGCGACAAGGGGCTGATGTCGAAGTGGATCGACGGGAATATGTGACTCGGCAGGATCACCCGAACCGCCGCCCTCCTTCCGTGAACGTATACGCGTTGACGATGATACCCTCCTCGATGGCCTGGTCCGAGGTGAGGTGGTCGTATTCGGCTTCAAGCTGGCGGTAGAGCCAGCGGGCCAGATCACGCAGCGCCTCGGTCACGACTTCTTCCGCATCCTCGGTCGGCGGCTGCCAGGTCGCGCTCTCCCGCGTGATGTCCACCGACATGGTGTATTCATGGTAATAGCGGCCACGGTGGCTGGCTTCGGCAGCGAGTTGGTAGAAGTTTCGCCGCTGGATGGCCTGCAGGCGGTCGGCGATGCCATGCAGCGTCGCGTCCGTGGGCGCGTAGTCCCGGATGTGCGCGGCCGCGGCCTTGGCGTGTAACCAATAGCCCTCGAAGCAAGCGCCGTCGCCCTGGCTCCAGAAACCGGAAAACCAGATGCAAGGCTTGGCCCGCGCCCCGCCACCCATCATGCGGACAGGCGTGGTTTTCAGACGGATGCCGAGGATCTCGCAGACCCGCTCAAAATCCTCATAGACCGCGTCCCACCAATCGTCATGGGGGACAAGCTCGCGATACCAGCTGCGCGCCTTCTCCTTGGCGGCATCCGAGAGTTCGGGGAACTGGTAGACGGTGGTGCAGATCACCTCAGGCATCGATGTCCTCCCCGTTCAATGCGGCGGCCAGCCATTCTTGCGTGCTGGACCAGCCGATGGATTTGCGCGCACCGAGATCGATGGCATGCGCGCCGCCACCAAAGGCGTCGAGTCGTGGCCGAGAGCAGGTCAGAGAATACTGGAACCCCCAAAGGCCGGTGAGGTCGAACTCTTCAGCAAGACGCAGGACGAAGCGGATGACGGCTTCGACATCGCCGTTCCCGTCATCATGGATCCAGAGGCTGCTGCCCTCGGGCGCGTCCTGGCGCACGAGATCAAAGCCCGCAACATCCGGGTCGTCGGCGTTCTGATCCGCAGCGCGCAGATCATGAAACAGCGCGAGTGCTCGGGACGCCTTTTCGGGAGTGCCGACGTCGAGCAGGCATGAGAAATGGGTGAAGTAATCCGCCATGGGAACCTCCTGAATGGGGAAGACCCGGCCAAGAGGCCGGGTACTGAACCGGGATGAAGGGTCGGCCGGGAGCGATCAGCCTATCGACGTGTCGTCTGCCGCCTTTCGTGCGGCATGCGCGCAGAGCATTTGCCGGTAGAAATGCTTGCGCGCGGTTCGGAGGCCGCAAACGGCGCGTGTATTGGGGTGCAGCGCCCGGATCGCCGCGCGAACCACTGCCAGTGGCGAAGCGGTCAGCGGCAAGCCAAGACTTAGATAAGTGGGATCGGTCATGTCACGTGACCTCGACCACGGGAGAAGCGAGATGCGGATCGACCTGTGCCTCGATCCGTTCGGTTCGACCCATCCAAGGCTCGGGCCGAATGGCCTTCACCCAATCGGCGAAGCTCGGGATGAAGCCGAGGTCCTCCTTCACATGCTGCTCGCCGACCCAGCGGGTCGGGATGACGCGCCCGGTCGAGAGCGTAAGGGTCGGGCCGAAAATCGACTCGGCCATGAAGATGCCCTCGGCATGGTGGCGCAGCGCCCGGTGCCGAAAGTCGGCTGTGATCTCCTTGCTCTGGTCGAACCAGGAATGCACGGCGAGGTAGTCGTCGACCGTGCCGCCCCATTTCTTCACCGAGGACAGGGCGTGGTGATACGGATGTGCCATCGCCGCCCCCTCAGAAATCGTGGGTATAGAGTTCGGACGAGGTGAAGCGCTCGTTGAACTCGAGGTGAATGGAGCGAGCGCGCGCGTCGAAGCAGAATTCGCCGTAAGCCCCGTCGTTGTTTTCCCAACCGCCATGGGTGTCGGAGAGCAAGTCGTAGGCCAGTTGCTCCACGACATCTTCGAGCGAAAGCGCCCGCATCTCGACCTCCGGGTCGTCCCAGGTCAATGCGGCATAGGCGATCTCGGTCTTGGGGAAAGTGACTTCGGCGTCGCCTGCGTAGGCTTCGATGCTTTCAACCTGGCCGCTATCGCCATAGCCGTCAAAGCTCACGGTCACATGGGTGATGCCTGCGGCAGTCAGGCCATCGAAGAGGCGCTCCTTGTTGGCCGGACGCAAAGCTGCGATCCGCGCGTCACGCTCGGACTGCCGAGCCAGCACGGCGGCGAAATCAATCCTGGACGGCGCCATCGGCGCGGCCAGGGTGGGTTCGATCTTGGACATTGGAAACTCCGGAGTGAGGAAATGGATCTGAACCCCGAGGCTCTCTCTCGTCCTCGTAGGCTCACATCCTCCCCTGCCCTTCTCTGACTCTTGGACGTCACGCCGCGATCTGCAGAGCGCGAGACGCGATGGCGCGCCAGAGCGGATCGACAAGACGGGCATCGAGAAGGTCGGCGTGGTGCCGCAGTCGCCGTGCGAGGCCACGTTCCTGCCACTCGGCCGCTCGCATCGCCTGCGCGCGGGTCTGGCTGGCCTTAGACACGACGGCGCGGACTTCGGCGGCATCCGAGACCGGGTGGCACCATGCAACCCCGCCCTCACAGGTAGCGCCGGCCAGAACGAGGCGGCCCTCCCTATCGAGGATCGCCAGGATGCGCGGCGCGTCTTCAGGGGTGACATTTTCGGCATGAACGATTGCCCCCTGCATGGCTTCGGCCAGCGTGGCAAATCGCTCCAGTACCTTGGGGTGTGCCTGCCCGGACATGAGAGCTGCGGGCGCATGGCAAGCCGTCGTGAGCGCAAACGGCAAGTCTTGATCTGCAAGAACGGTCAGGAAGCTCGGCGGCAAACCTGTCTTCTGTGTTTCCGGCTGAGTTTGGAGAGGAAGGTCGAACATGAGCATATCTCCGACGGTGCGGAGAGCCTCTCTCCCCGCTTCAAACCGTCAAAGACCAAACCGCCCCCTCGGACTCTCTGTCGCTGATCGGGCCGATCAGTTCGGCGTTGGTAAATCGCCCCATCGAACCCGCAAGTAGCGCCCTTCGCGCTTTGGAAGATCTTTTCGGTCGATCATCCGAGCCGAGACCTGAAAATCCTCGTTGATCTTTACAACCAAGAGCTTGTTGAAATGCCCATTTGTATCGACCACAACCACATCCTTTGTCTTGAATGGCGTAATGGTTTTGACCTCGACATGATCATTGCCAAGTCTTCCGTCAGCACCCTGGGCATAGGTCTTGTTCAGCTTGATACCATACGTGATAGCACCAAACAGCTCACCGATATCGCCGTAGACAGAGAGGTGAAGGCCGGTCTCGAGGTGGTAGCTTTCCGCCAGGGACAGGAGATCCTCAAAATATGGGATCATAGACCTGATCGCGTTCGGGTATTTTGCGCCCCACTCCTTGTAGCGAAGCTGCTCGTCGATTTCCGACCAGGTAACCCATTCACCGTCATCATAAAATGCACGATCTGACCAATCAATTTCTTCCATGCGCGTACTTCCAACACCTAAACGTGTCGGGCACAGTAGCAGATCGATGAAACAGGAACGAGACCGGAGGCGATATCGCCTCCGGTCGCCACCTCAACCAACGCGGTCGAGGAGCTTCTTGGCGCGCCCTTCCATGTCGAGCCGCGCATCCTGCTGGGTCTTGTCGCGCGCAAGCCGCGTGATGCCCTGCACGAAGTCGAAGATGCTTTCGGGCGGGCGGCCCTCTTCCATCAGTACCTTCTCGATGATCTTGCCGGATTCGGCCTTCGAGAAGCCGCGCTTGCGCAGGAAATCCGCGCGGTCCTCGTCGCTGCGCGCCACGATCTGCTGGCGCGCCGCCTTGATACCGTTCACGAACCCCTGCGGCGAGGAATTGGCGAAGCGCGTCAACGCGGGCGCGGCCTCATGTGCGAAGCGCGAAGCGGCGTATTTCGAGTGACGGATCTTGATCTCTTGGAAGTCCTCGACACCCCAGAGATTGCGGTTCTGGCACACCGCCCGCAGATAGAAGCTCGCCATACCAAGGGTCTTCGCGCCCACCTCGGAATTCCAGCAATAGAAGCCCCGGAAATAGAGATCGGGGGAGCCGTCGGGTAACTTGCCTGCTTCGATCGGATTGCGGTCGTCGACCAGGAACAAAAAGACGTCGCGGTCCGAGGCGTAGAGCGTGGTCGTGTCGCGACTGATTTCGACATCGGGGTTGTAGACCCCGGTCGACCAGTCGAGCACACCCGGCACCTTCCAGCGCGTATCGCCCGTGCCATTGCCCGCGATGCGCTGCACCGCCTCGACAAGCTCGAAGTCATGGATGCGACCGTAGTCGGGACCGGTCACGGCACGCAGTTCGGTCCGGCCGTCTTCCGTCTCGAAAGTCTTCACCTGCTCGGCGCGATGATTGGTCAGACCGTATTGAAGGTTGATCCCCGCCAGCGGCGCGGGCAACTGCCGCAGGTAGGAGGCCGGCGCGCCGACGATGCTGGAAAGCTGGCCAAAGGCCCAATGCGTGGGCGCGACCGGCTCATGCGCTTTCGGCAGCATCAGATGCAAGCGCTCGGGGTTATCGCGCGCGGCCTCTACACGGATGTCCGCCGTCTGCACCACGCGGCTGCGGCTGCGCTCGGAGCGACTCTTCACATTGGCCCAGAGATCGTCGAGCGACAGATACCGCTCGTCATCCGGCCGGTTGAACCATTCGGACGACACCCGCCCGTTCCGCTCGCCCCGGCTTACATCCACTTTCCAGCCACCAGCCCGCGCCGGCTGAACCGGATCCAGTACTTCCACAACGCCCATCGGCATTCCTCCGCGACAGGCGCCGGGAGCCACTCTCCCAGCCCTCAACCCGTCACCGGGAAACCGGCCAACCTCAAACTCTCTCGGGCAAACGGCGCTAAGTCGGAGGCGCCGCACGCCCGCAACTCGTTGGTGTTGACCTGCGTTCAAAAATGGCAGAGGTTAAACAAGGCCTTTCTCGCAGGCCGGTGTGCCCGCCACGCGAAGCTTTGCAGCGATCTTGATTTCGAACAGCAGACTTCATGCCATCGGCGGGTCTGATTAGCAGCGGGCACCTAGTCAGATCCGGCTTGGACATGGATCATGACAGAGAACACTAAGCTTAAGACTTTGAAACTCCTGGCGAAGCGTTACGCTAGGGCGACGGGTCAACCACAGCACGTAGCGCTCGACTTTGTTGCCAGTCGAATGGGCTTTGCTCATTGGAATGCGTTGACAGGCAGCGCCAAAGGAGAGTGGGTTCCCTCCGAAGCACAAGTTGCCACGATCAAGGCCTTCGTGGAACGGATCACTTCCTACGAGGGTGCGACCTTCGACCATATCTTCGGAAGCCCCGATGCCATCACTCAAGGAGAAGTACGGGGGCATCCATACGAACTGAAAACAATGCTTGGTGACGTCCGCATGGATGGTGAGGGTTGGCAGATCGTGCTGCCAGAAAACCCTTTGGCCGCCCCTCGTGTCGAGATCGACATCAAGCATGCCCAGACCAGCCCGATGAACGATCGCGTGCTACGTGAAGAAGCCATCGGGATTGCGAGGGAATTGATGCAAAGCGTTAAGGCGCGGCGATTTGCCGATTGGCCACGGCGCGCCACAAAGCCGGATGCGGAAGGAAATGTGCGGCACCCGTTCTTGGAGATGGAGGAATCGAACCTCTGGTACTGCCTTCACTGCAACTCAGAGATCACCGGCCCACAGATCGCTGGAAACCAATGGCACTGCCCCAGCTGCGGCGCGTCACCAATCAACATTTTTCCAGAAGCCTTCTGGCTGGAACCGACCGATGAAAAACCAGTGCCAGTCCAATCCCGCGCCGAAAGGCAAGAGATTGAACCCATCGTGTCAATTATAGATCCGCGGCCAAGGCTTGACCTCAACAGTGACCAGGTGACCCATTTGATCCGGGCTGCCCTGTTCGAGGATGCGACCAATGCCAGCGAGCGCATGGGAGCGAGTCTGGCCGAAATCTGGGTTGATGCCGATCTCGACGTGGTTGTTTCCTTCGAGGATCACTACTGGCCCGAGGACAAGGAGCCGACTGCTGCGATCGAAGTGGCCGCACTGCTTGGAATCGAGATTGAGTTGGAAGTTACTTGGTCGGATCCGTTGTTCGCATGGCCCGGTTTGGGCACCGTGACCCAGAGCACGGCCGAATATACGCGTTTGATGCTCGACGCGTATCGCAGTCACGGCGCGACCAGAACCAAAGACGAAATCTAGCTCGTGCGCACGTTGAACAATTAGGCGCATTCAAGGCGCTCAGCACCGGAAGGCAAGCGTGGATGCCTTTTCCAGTGGCCCGAAGAGACTTTTAGCCCGGCGGTTTAACCCGCCGGGCCGAGGGGGAGACCCCGCTCCTCAGAACGGGATCTCATCGTCGCGGTCGACCAACTCGGGGTTTTCGTTCTCGGCCGACTTCGGACGGCTCAGGAAGTCGACCTTCTCGGCGATGATCTCGCAGCCGTAGCGGTCGTTCCCCATGCTGTCGATCCACTTGGTGTAGTGGATGCGGCCGTGGACGAGGACCTTCATCCCCTTTTCGCAGTGCTCCGCGACCGTCTTGCCGAGACCGTTGAAGCAGGTGATGCGGTGCCATTCGGTGTCCATGACCCGGTAGCCGTTCTCGTCGCGCATCACTCGGCCTTCCGAGAGGCGGGGGCGCGAGGTGGCGAGGCTGAAGTTGGTGATCTTGGTGCCGCTCTGGGTGGTGCGGACTTCGGGGGTCTGACCGATGTTGCCGGCGAGGATGACGATGTTCTGCATGATAAGCTCCTGTGTTTCCTGTCTTCGGGACCGTCCCTTCGACAAGACCCTGAAAAAGCCCGTCGGGTGATGCGTGCACGGTGGACAGTATGGACACCGGACACCCCCAGAGGACCGGGGTGGAGCGGGCAGGACGCCAAAGGCGGCCAACACGGCCCGGACTGACGCGGGGTTGCGCGCAGGAGACCGAACGGGATTAGGGGATTGTCAGTCGAAGGGATGGCCCAGGAGACAGAGAGATGCGGGGAGCCCATGCCAGACCATGTCCCCTTGCCAATCGGACTGTTTGACCCAAAGCCCAGCATCCCACCAGCGGCCAAAGTGGCGATCACCAGTTCTCGTCCCACTGCCCTTGCCTGCTGGGAAATGCAGGGCCCTGCCGGGACATGCTAGCGATACCGGAACATCCAGGACCCGGCACGCATCAATGGCTTATTACGATCTCGAGGCACTGTCGCTCGGCGAGCTGACGAAAATTCAGGAGGACGTCGCCAAGGCGATCTCCACATTCGAGGATCGTCAGAAGGCGGAGGCCCGCGCCAAGGCGGAAGCTTTCGCCCAACCCTCTAAGCGAGAGCGCCGAAGTCATCTTGCGACCGCACCGTAGCGATGGGGCAGAAGAGCCATTTGCCGTCGGTCGTGCGAAGAGCAATGTCAGGCTTGGTGCAAGCGCAAGCGACGGTTTGCCTACCGATGCAACTGCGCCGCAAATACCCTCGATAGCCGCAGCGATGGTTTCGAGACACGCACCGAACCGCCTCCCCTTCATCGCGAAGGATAATCCGGCCACGTTCGATCACTCTGGCGTCGCGCCCGACTCTTCAGGGCCATGCGCCGCGGCATAGGCGCCCGTGGTTGGCTGTCGGCGAAAACCGTGACGAAAACCTGTTCCGCAATTGGTATTTTGGCATATTTACATCAAGTTGCCTCTTTGGCACGCTCTGTCTGCGGTCGACGACTGAGGCAACGCGGGAGCGAACATTGGATTTCACCACCAGAGGAACTAATCCACAATTTCTCCCTGATGGCATCGAAATCCTCCTTGTTGATCATCTGCGGAAGATTTTCCGAGAGGATGAACGAGAACTCGAATCTCTTAACAAGCGCCTGGAGCAGGCTCGACAAGATGCCGAACGACTGAAGTCAAAGGCCAAAGACGCCGCCGATTTGCGGCTCCTAAAACTTCAAGCCTGCCTGGTTAAAGCCAACACCACCTGTGACCACGTCGCGGCGGAGCTAAGGAGCTTCGAGGGCAACCGGGAAAAGTGCCAAGACTTGATTGTAAGGGCGCGCGAGGGGAGGTGGTCGAAGACAGAAAATGCGATAGCGAAGGAATTTGCCGACGATGCGCTGTCAGATCTGAAGCAGGAGATCGCGCGAGCCGAGACGCAGATCGAGGATTTACGGAAACGACATGACGAGACGTCACAAGAGACACAGTTCCTGACGGAAGCGAAGAACGCTGCCGAGCAGCAATTGTTTCTCTTGCTGGGAGGGGGGACTCCACCGGCATTTCATGAAGCTCTGAGAAAGCGCGAGACAGATCTCGAAGCGGAATTTCAGGCGGAATCAGAAGAAAACGTGGATCTATTGAGGACGCGTGAAAGCGATGTTTTGACTGCGGAAGTCGATTTGAATCGGCTGAACGGCGAGATGGAGGCCGCTCGTGCACGGACCTCGCAAATGGCCTTGGCTGGGCGGATCGGGCGGATCGCACGAAATCTCGATCCGCGGAACTTGGTCTGGCGTAGTGAAGCTTCCATTCGAAAGGACATCGACACCCGACGGCAGGAATTGGACACTGCAAGCGCGGATGTAGAGCGTATCAGGAAAGAGTTGGCAGACCTGCGGGCCACTTACGAGACAGAGCTTGAGGCGCTGCCGGAGTCTCTGCGCGGAAAGCTGATCGACGAAACCAAAGCGAATTTGAGTGATATCTCAAACAAGCTCGCGAACATCGAGCGGATGGTCCACGAAATCAAATCCGAACTGGAAGCGCACGAATCTGAACTTTCGAAATACCGAAAGGAATTTGAGGTCGAGCATCAGCGGCATGTGACGGCTCGCTTGGATAACATGCTCTGTCACGCACAAACTGCGCTCGACGAAAACGAAAAAGAGATAGACGACGCGGCCGGGCGACTGCAACGTGCAGAACAGATCCGAGCGCGCCTTTTGAGTATGATCGACGGGCGACGTGCAAGGCTGGAAGCCGCACTTGCTGATTGCGATGGTCGGGCCAGAGCGCATCTCGAACCGCTCCAGCGCGCCGAGGCTCGTTTGCGTCGCCGGCTTCAGGATCGTGCGCAAAAGGCGGGAATGGTTCATGACCCGAAGACTGGCACGTTCCGGGAGCAGGAGGTTCCTCAACTCGAGACTGCTGTTGCCCGACCGACCTATCGACGGCGCGGCGAGGCCTTGTCCTCTCTTGCGACCTTGCCGGTCTTGCTCCAGCGCCGCGAGCAAACAGGCTATGTGAGCAAGGATGATGAAAGACTTGCGACGGTCTTTGCAGCCATTCGTGACGAAGTGGAGCCAAGTGAAGCCGAGCGCCCCGAATTCATCGACCGTTTCTGCGACATTGTCTTTGGCGATGACGAGGAGGAACGGCCGTTTTTCGTCTCCCTGGTGTCAAAGAAGGATGAGCAGCTGCTTGTTCTGGTTCGACCTGCAGAAGTGCTGCCGCAACTGCAAAGCTGCTTGCCTGAGGCAATGTCGGTTTGCCTGCTTTGCCGGCTCGATTACGGCTCCAGAAATACGCCGGACAACACGACGCTTCTAGTTCTGGACGCTGCGGTAGTTCCAGATTGCGCGCCCCGCCCGTTTGAGGCAGTAGCTTCTTTTTTGCGCTATACATCGCGACGCTCGTTGCCAGCAGCGGCACCTGCACTTGATGAGATCCTAGAGCAAGCGCTAGCTCTACCAGACATGCTGGAGGAAGAGGTCCAGGATCGGTTGACTGACTGGCAAGGCTATCTGGACTGGGCCAACCGCGAGATTTCGCGCAAGGCACCTTGGGCAGCATTGGGACCCGGCGAGTGGGAAGACAATGCCTGGAATGGTGTTGTCATTTGTGAAGGTGCTGCGGCGGTCCGCCATATTTCCGGTGCCCGCCTGCCGAAGGACACACGCCGCAGTGTTGAGCTCTATCCATTGGAAGAACCCTGGAAGCAGGGTGTTCGTAAGGGCCGCAACATCCGTTATCGCTGTACTGATTTCAAGGTAATCGGACCCGCTACACTCAGGCAGGATTTCTTGAAGGATTGCCCATGGCCTGACCCCAAAGCCATTCAGGTCCAGCTGAAATTCTCGCGCAAGGCTGATGTGGCTGCGTTGGCCAAGATGGCCGAAAGCACATCGCTTGGATTGAGAGATTTGAGCGAAGCAGCCGGCTCAAAGACGCAACTTGATCGTTACGGGTCAGCCCTGACGCAATTGCAGTTCGGGGCGAGCGGTCGGCGGCAAGCCAACCGCTTGCCCGCTGCCCCCTATTTGATGGCGTCGCTTTTCAACGTGGCGCTGGCGGCAAAGCCATCAGACAGGCCTGATCGGCTTTTGAATGAGCAGATCGCCCAGATGTACCGGCTTAACGAGGATCAAAAAGCTGCCGTCGGCGTCATGCTGGCCGCGCCCGAAATCGCCTATGTTCAGGGCCCGCCGGGAACCGGAAAGACCACGATGATCGCTGCGGCTTGCGCGCACTTCGTCAGGTCGGGACATCGCGTGCTGATTGCCTCGCAGACCAACCTTGCGGTCGAGAACGCCCTTGATCGCCTGAGGGATGACCCCGAGGTTCGACAGCTTTGGCTAAGCAAAAACGACGGAGAGGAAAGGAAATCGACAGCTGTCGCCGAGTGGTATGGGATGGCCGCAGAACATGTGAAACAGAAGGTGAGCGGGCCGCTCAAGTCGCTGACAGCAGAGGTCAAGCAACTGCAGATCTGGCTCGGGCGCGCCCAAAAGCTGGACGATGAGCGAAGGGTTTCCGATGCGGACATTGCGGCGCGCAAGGATACGCTCAAGCGAGCCAATGCACGGCTGGACGAGGTGAAAGCGCTCCAGAGGGCGGCGTCAGAAGCTAACAGGCGTGCGGCATGGTGGGGCATGGCTCGCAACGCGCTTGCGAATTTGGAGGATTGGGATCCCTCCTGCTTTGGTCCTGAGCTCGCGCCAGATGTGGCCGATTTGCTCGCAGTGATTGCCAAGCACGACGGACGGAGGGCGCATCTTGACGTATCGGCGCACGCCCTGCATGGCCAAGTGCGAGAATTGATCTGCGACATTCAATCTCGGTTGAGGGACGAAGAAGATCAGGTTGGCCGAGAGAGGGCCGAAGGCGCAAGACAGCGGATACTCGATGCATGGCCGACTAAAGGGGCCCCCGAAGCGGAAGGATCCGGCGACGACGAGGCGAGTGCAAAAACCGAAGCAGAGGCCGATCGCGCGCGTCGGATTGCACAGCAGGCCCTGGACGATGCATGCAGCCGTGGCGATACTATCCATGAGCAGTGTGTGAAACTGTTGTCGGAGGCGAGTGAATTTCTCGATCTTCCGGCCGAATCGTCGCCGTCAGACCTTTCAGCCGCAATTGCCCAGATCAAGGGCATTCTGGACTTGCAAGCAAGCCGCCTCGCAGAAGCCAATCCACTTGAGGATTGGTTGCCTTTGCTGGATCAATGGGTTGGCGACCTGAAGCAGCAGGCAGAGAAACCCTCCGCCACGGATCGCATGGGCGAACGCTATGTGCGCAGCGCCAATGTCATCGGAATCACGTGCAACGCCAACTTCAGGATCCTGTCAGATAACGGATTTTCCAGCTTTGATGTGGTGATCGTTGACGAGGTCAGCAAGGCGACTCCGCTGGAGTTGTTGCGCCCGATGCTTCTTGCCCCCAAGACGATCCTTGTCGGTGATCACCGGCAGCTTCCTCCTACGTTCGAGTTTGCGTCTTTCTCGAACCCGGACACGGCTCCCACGGACGACGAGGATGCGGATGCTTTGGAGCGTGAGGCAGAATTGCTTCGTAAATACGAGCGTTTGACGACGGCATCGCTGTTCCGCGACGGCTTTGCCGAAATAGACCCCCGTAGCAGGGCAGCCCTGAACACCCAATACCGCATGCATCCGCAGATCATGTCGCTGATCAATCGTTTCTACGACGGGCGATTGCAATCCGGACTGACCGATCCGGATGGGTTGGATACCAGCGCCAGATGGTCATGGAGGACACATGGCCTAAACCTGAACTCGCGAACCGGCGGACAATATCTTACAGAAAGTCTTCATGCGCTGTGGATCGACAGTTCGGAAGATGAAGCCGGAAAGGTTGCCTACGAGGACAGCGACGGGACCGGCATCGGAAACAAGCTTGAGGCACGGCTCGTTGCCCAAGTCGTCGAGGACCTCGTCAATACCTGCGAACGGGAACATCGCACCAAGACCATCGCCGTCGCCACTTTTTACAACCGCCAGAAAAGGTTGATCCGCAAAGAACTCGAGTCCAGGCTCGGCCAGCGTTTCAAGGGCCTGCAAATAGACGTCGAGACGGTCGACCGATTCCAGGGGAAGGAGGCGGACATCGTGATCGTGAGCATGGTTCGCAACAGATCTCGGCGTTTGGGCAAGAACTCCAATCCGGCGAAATTCGAAAGGATCAATGTGGCGTTCTCGCGGGCGCGCGATCTCTTGGTGGTGATCGGAGCGCGAAAGACCTTCGAGCGATTTGAGGTTGCGATCGAACCTGTTGACGGTGGCGCGCCGCGACGCACCCCCGTCTATGGGCAGATCATCGGTGACATCAAGGAACTTGGCGGTCTCTGGCAGGCCAAAGATATCCTTGGGCCAAAACCGCTGCGCTCCGAGAGGAATAACCCATGAGGCTAGGAGAGGTATCTGTGTGGTTTCCGGTCCTGCACCTTTGTGCAAAGGTAACCTATCGCCTCCTTCCGGAACTCACTCCACTGCACCGGGCTCTGGAAGAGGCAGTGGTTCGGTTTTCGCAAAGCGACAACACCTTGGCCAAAGCACCGATCGGAAGCTTGTTTCGGGAGGTTTTTGGCGTGTCGGGCGCAAGGGAAATCTTGCCCGATGTGCTGGGCGATCTTATCGAACGCGGGCGCGTTCATCGGGTCGCAGAGCACGAAACCGACCCGTCCTTGCTCCGCCTTGTCGATCTTGCGCCCGGGCCCGAGAAGCCGAATGGTGCGTGTGCGGCGGAGCCGTCAGAGCAAGCCCGAAAATCGGCACAGGATCGAACAATCGAGCGGTTCTTTGATCCGGTGCTAGAAGAAATCGTTGAGGCCGGTGTTCTGCTGACCGAGCCCGAGGAGGGGAGCCGCTTCCGTATCCCTGTCGATCCTTTCGCGACCGATCCTCCTCGGCATTGGATCGACGGCGAACTCAGGGCTGAATTGCAGGACGACATGCAAGTATACAATGCAACCTGTGAGAAGATTGGTCATCGATGGCGCCGCAGCGACGCGATGCTTGTCCTCAATGACGGCGAGCTTTTCTTCGAATGCAGCGACCCGCGCGAGAGCGAGTACCTACGCGGTCTTCCGCAAACGGTGCGGCGTTCCTGGTTGTTGCCGGACCGCCAGGACGGATCGAACCACTCCCGCCTTGACGATGATGCCGAGGTCTCGCTCCATTGCCGTTTGCCCGAGGGGCTTGGTGGGCTGACATTGGTTCGTGGCTTGCCCGAGACTATATCGACTGAATTGGATTTTCCGTCATTGGCCGTCCTGGCCAAGCTCGATCCCGTGGCGGGGGTAACCGCGCCGACCTTCATTTCGCCGCCGGCCCGGGGGCAAGCCATGCGGGTGGCTTATCCGCGCGAAGACAATCCAGGTATCGCGGGTGTCTTTCTGGCGAGCGAGGGGCGCGAATACCTTAGGTTGCCCATCATATGGGAAGGATTGCACGCTGAAATCGGGGTGTTCCGCAGGACAGGTGGCTTTGCGCAGAGCGGTTCGGAATGGAGCGAACTGGTCGCGGCCCTTGAAAGCGAATGCCGGTTTTCGGAAGCGCCAGAGATATTTGTTCTGCCTGCATTTTGGCTGAAGCCAACAGAGTTTTGGATGGCGCTCATTGATCGGGTCAGGCATGAGCCGGGGTCGCAAACGTGGATGCAGAGGATTGTTGACGCGTTGGAAAATCTGCCGCGCCCTGTCATTGAAGGGCTGGTCGAAACCTTGGCGAGTGAACCCTCACTGGCTCAATTCCGACGTTCACAGCCTGAACTCGGCAGACTCGACCCCACGGCAACGGAACTTGCTTCCGAAATTAATGAGCAATCTCGGGAGGTCGGGCATATTCCGCCCGAATGCGACAGGGTCGTCGCATTTGATACCTCTGCTATTCTTGAGTTCGGCGACCTCGCCGATCACCTCTTGCCGACAGATTTTTTTGTTTTTCCGCAAACGGTTGCGGACGAAATCGAAAGGAAGAAAACACAGCGAGACGACTTCCGATGGAAAAGTCGGAAGAATTTGCGCGCAATTTCGACTCTTCCGAAAAATCAATGGACGGCACCTTTCCCTGATGTGAGCTACCTAAAGTCAGGCGACAATCGAAATGCAGATGGAGAGATTATTGCAGTCCTGATTCCGTACCGTCAGCCAGATCGCAAAATCATTCTCGTCTCGCAGGACCTGGATTTCGTGCCGAGGTGCAAATCATACGATATCGATGTGATGACGGCAGAAGTTTTCATAGCCGAATCAAAGACACGGCGGAGGGACATCCAGAAATGAGCTTTGTGGCAGATAGGCGTTGGCGAATAGAAGCTCAAAAGCGAAGAGAGATGTATCTCGACCGCATCCGGGACACTACAGCGCGATATGCCGAACGAAATCTTGAACGCCTTGATGCCTTGGCTGAACAAGGTTTGGATGTTTTCGTTGCAAAAGATTACGGCGATTGCCGCAGGGCGCTTGCGCGGGTCGAACAATTGTTAAGAAGAGACCCGGAACAAGCGCGGGATGAAAACATCCGCTTGTCTGGCATGATGCGTGGCTTGAACGGCCGCGCCCGTGAAAACCGTCGCGCCGCTCAGGCCGCTGAGAGAGAAGCGGCAGCCGCAGCCGCCGAGGCCGAGCGAGAAGCCGCGCGCGAACGCCTGGCGGGCGAGCGCGATGCGCGGATCGCACGAAACGCACAGGAGCTGGCTGCACAGGACAATTTGCTCGATATGCTCCGCAAAGCCCGTGCGTCCTTGCCGAGCGCAATCGAGCGAGACCTCTGCCAACAGGATTTGATGGCGCTTCGCCGCGAGATTGAGAACGCGCCAATCGAGCTTGCGGTTTATGAGCGTCGGCGTTCAGAGCTGGCAAGCCGCCTTGATGCGGTAATGGCGGGCGCCCGAGAGAAGGCCGAAACTCTCAAACTCGCCAAGCAACGCGAAGACGACCGGCGCGAGAAGGAAGCCCTGCTGGAAGACGCGCTGGCGGTCTATGCGCAGTTGGGCGACGATCTGGCCCAAGCAGCGATCAGCGGCTTGCGGCCGACCCTGACCGATGAGGGGCTTACGCTGCAAGACTTGGATGAAAGGCTTTCTGAGATCCGCCAGGCGGCCGATGAACGCGCACTGCAGGAGGCTGCACGACGGCACGTGGTTTCTGGTCTTCTGCGCGAACTGCGCAACGCGGGGTTTGTCGTTTCCGACCCGAAGCTCGAAGCGGGCGAGGCCGCCGCCGTGGTGATCAAAGCACAGCGTCCATCTGGCGCGCAGGCGGCTTTTCGCGTCGATCTGGATGGGATGACTTACAAATTCGATCACTATCAAGGGCAGGCTTGCCTCGATGACGCTGACAAGGTCTTACCTCGGCTGCAGGATATCTACGGGATCGAACTCGAAGAAGAGAAGGTTTCGTGGCGCAATCCGGACATGATTGGAAAATTGGCCAAGAAGTTGCCGGAAGGTTCGGAGGAGCGCAGGAAATGAAACCGGTTCATCATCCTGTATGGTTGCGTAGCTTGGAAACGCATGCGGGCCTGGTGTCTTGCCTAGTCGTTCACGGCGAGGTTCACGATCTGCGCCGCAATCCTTGGACGACAGAGTATCAGCGCGTACCCGAAATGGTCGCCGCGGCACTTCGCGAGGGCGCCTTCAAGTCCGTGATCGAATGGGATCCCGTAACGGGAGTCCACGGCCGCGATGCGGCGAAATGGGAGACCTTGGCCAGCTCGGCAGGGCCGGCCGAGGCTCGGGGTGCGACGTATGCTGTTGCTCCGGATGCGCGTTTCGACAGTGCGGAACCTTCGCCGGTTACCGTGGAAGATTTCGTCGCCATAGTGCTCAGGGTACTGTCCGACAAGACCGCGCAGCCGACGGCCTTTGTCGCCAATCTGGCGAACTTTGCGTTCTCATTCGGCCAGAATCCATCACAGAGTGAACGAGACCTACTTGCGCAACTTGCCAAGGCCATTGTCGGCGCGGCGCACCCAGAGGACGCAGGGCAAAAGAACCTGTTGGTTCTGATCACTCCCGCCGCCCACGCGCTTCCCTTGTCGATGCTACCGGGACCGGCGCATCTGCGCGAGGTCGTCGTGCCGCTGCCGGACCGGCAGGAGCGGTCCACTATACTTGGAGACCGGCTCCATCAATGGCGGCTGAAGAACCGACCCAAGGCCGGTCAGGCGGGTTATGAGGACCTGATTGATGCGCTCGACGGGATGTCGTGCCAGGATATTCTGAATATCGAAGGATTGTCTGTCCGATGCGCTGAAACCGAAGAGTTGACGGCCGACAGTCTGTTGAGCCTCTATCGTCATGGTATTCAGACCAGTGCGTGGGAGGCACTCAGCCGCGATAAGCTTCTCTCGATGCCGGCCATGTTGGAAGAGCGCGTCAAAGGCCAAACTCACGCGATTGAGAAAGTCACCGCTGTCACCATTCGAGCCTTTACCGGGCTTTCAGGCTTGCAGCATTCTAGGCGGCAACGAATGCCGAAAGGTTCTCTTTTCTTCGTCGGTCCCACCGGGGTCGGTAAGACGGAACTGGCAAAATCTCTCGCGGAGTTCCTCTTTGGGGACGAAGAGGCGTTCATTCGCTTCGACATGTCAGAGTTCAACCATGAACACAGCGATCAAAGACTCATCGGCGCGCCGCCGGGATACGTCGGCTATGAAGAGGGTGGGCAGTTGACGAATGCCATCCGAAAGCGTCCTTTTTGCGTCCTCCTCTTCGACGAAATCGAGAAGGCCCATGTACGAATTCTCGACAAGTTTCTGCAAATTCTGGAGGATGGCCGCCTTACCGACGGACGTGGTCAAACCGTGAGCTTCTCGGAAGCAATCATAATATTCACCTCAAACATTGGTGCAGCCGAGATAGCTCCGACATTGACCGACGAAGAGACGAGGAAGGCTTTCAACAGCAGCGTGCGGGATCATTTCGTTAGAGAAATGGGGCGACCTGAACTTTTGAACCGAATTGGTGACAATATCGTCGCGTTCAACTTTGTTCGTGACAGGGGCTTTCTGGCTGAAATCATGCGGAGCAAACTTGGCTCGCTTCGCGCGCAGCTCCAAGACAAATATGGTATTCGAGCCGTCCGGATCGCTGAGGAACGTGTATTTCTTGAGAAAGTTGCAGGCGAAATCGACCCCACCATGGGCGGACGCGGAGCCATCACCGCATTGACGAAATGGGTGATCGACCCGATTTCCACTTTTCTTTTCAACGAGGTGCCGGATCGGGCCATGTGTATTGGCCAAACGCTTGTTATCGAGTTGGCTGACGAAGATGTGCCTCGTGTGACACTTGAGGCGTCATGACCCGCTATTTGAACATTGCTTCCCGCATACCCTGCACGTCCGTTGAAGGGCCTGGCCTACGCTATGCGCTTTGGGTTCAGGGCTGCGACATCGATTGTCCCGGATGCTGCAATCCGGATTTGTTACCCTTCGTGCGCAGGCAGACCATTCTTTCATCGCGAATCGTGGACGAGATAGAGCAGGCCCGCGACCACTACGGCATTGAAGGGGTCACTTTCCTTGGAGGTGAGCCGTCCTATCAAGCACAAGGGCTAGCGGAGGTCGCCTCCTCCTGCCAGAGACTTGGAATATCCGTAATGGTATTCACCGGCTTCAGGCTGGAACAACTTCGTCGGCGAAATCTGCCGGGAGTTGAAGCGTTGCTTGACCACTCTGATATCGTGGTCGACGGCCCCTTCGTTGCTGCACTGCCGGATCAGAGGCGAAATTGGGTAGGTTCCTCGAACCAGAGGTTCCACTACATGACATCAAGATACGAGCGCTCGATTGAGACGTCATCTTTTGATCGCCCGGCTGTCGAAGTGCGTGTGGGTTTGGACGACCAATTGCGAATGAATGGATTTCCAATGATCCATTCTGCGGAGCCTCCCTTCAAGCCGAGTTGAGACGGAGACGGGTGGATATCGGGCATAGGAGGTCACTCCGCCGTCGATATGCCCAGGGGGCGCACCTGCGCCGCGCCCGGGGCCCAAGGGAGGTGGGGCCGAAGCCTCACCCGAAGGGATCGTATTCCGAGACGATCACGACCTCGTCGCCGTCGATTTCATCGGCGGGGACGGCGCCATAGGTTCCATCACCGGCCTGGAAGACGACGATCGAGACCATGAGCGTGGCGGCGAGGGAGGCGGCGAAAGCGTGAGCATCTTTGCGGGACATCTGTTTGGCTCCTGTCTTGGAGGCGGAGGACCATCCCCCGCGCGACAGGACCCCGCAGGCCCGAAGACTGGCTGACATCACCGGGTGCGTTCGGCTCGTCCGAATCCACCCGGCGGCACGGGCTCGCCCGTAGTCCGACCCCTCGCGGGTTGATCTCGAAGACGGGATTCGGGGCAAGGAAGGGAATGGCGAGCGGGGGATGGTGCGACCGTTGACTGGAGCCGGGTGTCCCGCTGATGCTATCGCTGCCAGCCTCCCGGCAGACATTTGGTACCAGATCTAGTTTCGTGTTGGATTGGACCCTATGGTGCCCCGCGATCTCGCGGGAGAGAGTCGTGATGGGTGAGAGGCCCGCACTTTGGCGGGCCCCTTGGGTTCTACATAGGCTCAGGCGGCAAGTTCCGCGTCCCCTGCCCTATCCCCGTCCTCGCTGCCGACGATCTCGAGTCGCGCGTTGCGATAGCCTTCTCTGGCGATCCAGAGTTCGGCAGCCGTGACAGACTCGGCCAGGTAGAGCAACTCCGTGCAACCGCCGAAATCCAGCAGGACACGCACCTGCCCAGGCTGTGGTTCCTCAGCGACCTCGAAGGTCAAGGCACTGTCAGCCGAATGAGTCCGCATGATCGTCACGAGAATGACCCCGTCCGAAGAGAAGTTCCCCTCGTGCAGCGTGAACGACGCCGGCGCAGTCCAGGTCGGATAGGGTCGCGGCGGCTCCTTCTTGACAAGACGGCCGACGCCGTTCGAGCGTTCCCAGGCCGCGAGCTTCTTTGTGAACCGAGCGGGCGGCTTGGGACTGCTGTCGGTATAGCGAATGAGCGCCCCCAGGGGCGCAGTGTCGAGAATTGTGGTTGCAGACATGATTCCTCATCCTGAATGCGTCATTTTGCATCCATCATATTGATATTGTTGTATTTTATGTGATCGAGGACGGGTTTCCCCGCCCTCGGATGGCGCAGATCACTCCGCAGCTATCATCGATGCCTCATTGCTCGGCAGGTCAGCGGTGAGGAAGGCGGGAAGGTCGACATCTTCGGCTTGCTCAGCGTCGGAAACGAGCTCAGGCGCCCCCTGCCCTTCCGCGCCATCGAGTGCTGCCAGATCGTGACGGCGCAGAACCTCCGGCAACCAGCCGCTGCCTTTCAGCAGACGCTCGGCTTCGGTCGCCATCTCGCCCTTCTTCAGGTGATCGAGGAGTTGCGCCGTCCCCTCCCCCTTCGCCTCGCGCACGGCCTCGAGGATCCGGGCTTTGGGCACACGGTTCAGATAAGTATCGACCGTCGGCTCCCAGCCCGCCTCGACCATGTCAAGTTCGACCGCCTTTGCGACCAAGTCGGACTGGGTCATCCGCTTGGTCAAACCGCCGGCGGAGATACCGGCACCATACGGGTTCACCTTCTCATGGAGCGCATTGATCCCGAAGCTGAGGCAATGCGCGAGCAGCGACAGCCGGCTCCCTTGATCAAGGGAGGTCAGGTAGTCCCAGATCGCGGCATCGTCGCCGAGCGGCAAGTCGGCCTCCCATTCCGCGTGGCGATCGTCCACCAGCTTGGCCACCACGCTGTCCTTCAGATCGCTCGCCTGCGCCGACATGTAGACGTGACGCACCGAAGCCTCGAGGCAACTGCCGGCCGAGCTGGACGTCCGGAAGGTGTCGCTGACAAGCTTCAGGAGCAGCAAGGTCAGGGCGACGTCAGGCGAACGCCCGACAGCTTCCCGCAATGCCAGGGTGCGGTGCGCCGTCAGTTCCATGACCAACCGCTCGGGCAAGGGCTTCAACGCACCATCGTCCTCGTCGTCGGGCACGTTGGCACCAAGCGCCTGACCGGCAGAGGTGATCACCGTGCCGTGGCCGATACCATCCACATTGCTCCCCGCTGAAAGCTCAACGCCCTGCCCGTCTGCCGCCTGTTCACCGCTGTGGACGTCGGCATCTTCCCGAGGCTCATCCTCGGGCCGCACGAAGCCCCGATAAACGGCAAGCTCGCCATAGCGATCAAGCGTCACGAAAGCCCCTGCCCGTGCGATCTCCTCATCGTCGAAGATCAGCGGTCGGGCATCGAGCTTCTCCATCGCGACTTCCAACTCGCCAAGTCGCGCGTCGATCTCTTCGGGGAATTCATCCTGGCCCTCGTATTGCTCTTCGATCGCCCGGTACTCGGCAAGCAGCTTGGCATGGGCCGCGCCTTCGTCATCCGTCATCGGCGCCGGGTCTCCGCTTAGCCGCCGCAAACCGTGGCTGTAGCCAAAGGGCAGGTCGAGCGAGACCTCGATCCATTTCCAACCTTCGGTCGCAATCGCTTCGGCTTCAGCCTGAAGCTTCTCGCTGACGAGACGATCCAGCAGGGCAGGGTCTTCCAGCCAGCCGCCGTCATCGCCTTGGAAGAGGTCATGCAACAAGGTGCCACCAGCCGTCTCGTACGCCTCGACGCCGACAAAGACGGCCCGACGGTCAGAGGCGCGCACAGAGGTTTCCGTCAGCATCCGCCTGATCTGATAGGGCTCCTTGTTCCAGGATGACCGGATCGCCTCCCAGACCTGAACCTGGCGCTCATGATCCGGATTGACCGTGAAGGCCATCAGCTGCTCCAGCGTCATCTCGTCCTCGGCATAGAGCTCAAGCAGGGCAGGGGCCACGGCGGCGAGTTTCAGGCGCTGTTTCACCACCTGCGGCGTGACGAAGAAGGCGGCTGCGATCTCTTCATCGCCTTGACCCTTCTCCCGCAAAGCAACGAAGGCGCGGAACTGGTCGAGCGGATGCAGGGCTGCACGCTGCATGTTCTCAGCGAGCGAGTCGTCTTCGGCGAGGATCGCGGAAGTGGCATCCCGTACGATGCAGGGGATGGGCGCCGTCTTGGCCAGACGCTTCTGCTTCACCAGGAGCGAGAGTGCTTGGAAGCGCCGGCCGCCAGCGGGGATTTCGAACTTGCCGGTCTCGGACCCGTCATCCGCCAGAACGGGCCGAACGCTCAGGCTCTGCAGCAACCCGCGGCGGGCGATGTCTTCGGCCAGTTCCTCGACCGAGATGCCGGCCTTGATGCGCCGGACGTTGGACTGGCTCAGCATGAGCTTGTCGAAGGGAATGTCCCGGGACGGGGACAGGGTGACTTTCTGGGCAGATTTCGCCATCAGATCTTCTCCGCGACGGGCGCCGGAAGCCACTCTCCCGATCTCACTTCCCGTCATCCCTTTCACAACCCCTCTCTACCTCTACCGGAGTTGTCCGCGGACAATTTCTTGGGGGAAGCAGTAGAGCAGTGTCTGGTTAAATCGGTTGTGGTTGTGCCCGAGAGAGACGCCGAACAAGCTGCTCTGGAACGAAGTCAGCGCTGTTTCGCCCAGACGTTATCGACCGAAAATAGGCACCGACCTTCTGTACTTTGTCGTGGAACTGCATGATCGCCCAGACGGTAAGCGCTGTCCCTTCTATGCCCAGCTGTTGTTGAGCATCTTGGTAGTTTTTCGAGTCTATCCCGAGCATTGGTGCGAGAGTTCGTGCGTGTGAAACCACGTCGGACATAGTCTTCACTGGTGTGAGTGAAAATTGGGCCGCTTCAGGGCAGGCGCTAAGGATTTCGGGAACGCTAAGGGGTATTGCCCTTGGATGTGATGGTCGAGTTTTCGGTGGTTGTTGTTCTCTTTTATCAATATGTTCTTTGTTTGAGTTATGATGATGGCGGACATTTTGGCCGTCGTTGCCGGACATTTTTTCCTCTCCGGGGACGACTGCTTCGCAAGGTTGTTCGGTTTCTATGGCCTCAATGTCTAAGCCAGCCAAGAGGCTGTAGCATTCATCCAGTGAAAGCTTTCTGCGAAGAGTGCGTATAGCGATCAACGCATCAACGTCGTCGGGCTCGGCTTGCAGGATGTCGTTTGCTGCGGCACGTATCTTCGCTTTGAGGTAGGCGATCTGGTCGTTTTCGCGAACGGCCTGGGCAGCAAGCTCTGCGATCTCTGGGAAGCGTTGGAATAAGGGTGTGAGGTCGAACCCAAATCGAAGGGCGGTGCCTTCGGTTACGTTTCGCTTGCTGAACCTTTTTCGATTTGAGCTATCACGGCGAACAAGCAGCCCGAGTTCTTGGAGAATGGCCGCATGGCGCCTAATTGTTCGGTCGGAGATCCCATTGCGTCGGAATGCAAGAGTGGCGTTAGATGCAAAGACGGTGTTGTGTTGCCTTTTCGGCGGGAGGCACGAGAGCATCGCGTCGAGCGTCGCAATGACTGATGCTTTCAGACCCATCAACGGAGCAGCCTGACGCAGTGTGTCGATGATGATGTGACGTTCGGGGCGGTCGTTGTCCGCGGACAACAGTATCTCTGTCCGCTCTCCAACGGAGGCGGATGCCTGAGTAAATGCCATGAATTTTTCACGACAACCGGTCGGGAAAGGCCCAGATCCCCCGATTTCTTGAGAAAAGGCAACAGATCATTGTTCAACCGATTCGGTTGTTGTTGACTGCTACGGAGAAGCTGGTACATCTGAGGGTGCTAAGAACAGATTGGGCTCTCCGGGGATGACCTTGGGGGGCTCTTTCTTTTCTGGCTGTTTTTCGTGCTCCTTTTTGTTGCTCTGCTCGCCTGTCTGTCAGCCGGATTGCTGGTCCGACTTCCACGCCTCATAGAGACGTTTCAACTCAACTTCCGCGTTGTCTCGCATCCATTGAGCGAACTCTGGGGTATCAGCCTTGGACATTTTCACCGTCAAAGCGCGCGGGCTATCCTTGACCTCTGCAAGTGTCTTGCCATCGCTTGAGACAACCATATGCGCTGCGGACTTTGTGGACCTTGCGGTTTTGCGAAGTCCCGCAACGGCGTCGCTGACGCGCGCAAAACGGTCGTCCGAAGTAGGGATCTGATCCAAGCCCAAATCGGAGGCTATCCGAACTAGGTCAGCATTGCTGTCCTTCGCCTTGTCTGCTAGGTCTTCCCAGCGGCGGCGTCCAACGCCATGCGCTGAGCCGATCAACTGGATCACAGTCTCCGGTATCGTGCGGGCGACCTTGGTCATTCGCGACAACATAGGCTTGTCGATGGCAAGTGCGTCGAGGATCACTGGCTGATCGTAGCCATTGTCGCTCAGCTGCGCGGCGAACAGGGCCTTTTCAATGAAACTAGGGTCCAGTCTGTGTGAGTTTTCCTGGCCTTGGGCAAGGATCGCCTCCTCGTCCGAAAGAGTGCGCACCAAGGCTCTGGCCGATACTCCGATCGATTGCAGGGCCCGCAGTCGGCGACGACCATAAACGATCTTGTACCGACCCGGTTTGTCCGCAAGCGGACGGACCATGATCGGCACCTGCTGCCCATGTTCCTTGATGCTCGCGGCAAGAGACGCGACGTCGGCATCGGAGAATGCAAGACGGTCTTTCGGCCCGTCTTCCTCGATGAGATCGACCGGAATTTCCCGTACAGCGTTGCTGGATAGATCCTTCAGGGTCGATTTCACACCGCTCATCGCACCGGTGTTGGGGAAACGAGGTTTAAGGTCAGCCGTTGCCACGTCCTCGGTGGTGTCCGGTGGGGGAGGGGGCTGGAAAAGGTTTCTACGCGCCATTACTCGACCGTCCTCCCCCAAGCCTGTTGAATCGTCTTTTCGAACTCGTCTGCGACGCCGTTTACGCTTTCGAGTATCCTGTCCAATGTCTTCTTGACGACCTGGCTCGGCTCTAGTTCATAGATCGTCTGCTGCGTCATCCCGGCGTCCGAAATGGCAGTGGATTTCAGCATGGGCGTGGTGAGAACCTGGTCGAGCAAAATCGACCTTAGGAACCCAGCCATCTGCGATTGTGGGACATCGGTCGGTTCGAACCTTGCGACAAGGTACTTGAGGAACGACCAGTCGATCGGTCCTGTTGCTTCCTCCAAAGTCCTGACGGTTTCTCCCGCCATCTCAAGGAATTGCGCCATGGAGGCGACGTCCAGCATACTCGGCACCACGGTAATCAGGAGGCCGGTTGACGCGAGCAATGCCGTCATCGTCGTGAAGCCCAACTGCGGTGGGCAATCTATGATCACCAGATCGTAGTTGGCTTCGATCTCATCGAGCGCAATGGCCAACCTCTGAGTGAACGGAGGATCGACCTTGTGTTGAAGCGCGTAAGCCGTCTCGGTTTCATACTCAGACAGCAACAATCCGGCTGGCGCGAGGTCTAGGTTGTGGAAGTAAGTCTTGCGGACGACTTGGCTCAGGGGAACCGGATCCTCGTATTTCAGGGCGTCGTACACCGTGCCGCTTTCGGCAAATTCGATTTCTGGGCGGTATCCGAACATAGTCGTTAGGCTGGCTTGGGGATCCATGTCTACGGCCAAGACGCGATACCCTCTGAGGGCATAACGTTGGGCTAGATGAATTGCTGTCGTCGTCTTGCTGGACCCGCCTTTGAAATTCACGATGGATATGATCTGAAGTCCATCGCCATCCCGCCGGCCTGGCAAGTAAGCTTCCCCGTTGCGACCGGTCCGCGCCATCACCCTGCGGATTTGATCGATCTCTTCAGCGGAATAGAGACGCCTGCCGCGAGAGTCTGTCTCGACTTCGGGAAAATCACCTTCCTGGTGGCGCGTTCTCAGGTTCGACATGCTGATGCCTGTCAGCTCAGAGACCTCTGCAGGGTGAAACTTCCGCAGCGTCTTTCTGCTTTCCGGTTGAAAGCTGTTGCGCATATGATGGTTGAGAGCATCCGACAGGCGCGCGGCGTTGGCAGAAATGGAAGCTGCAATGGATTTTGCGCCGGGGAAATCTGCCTTGCTGTTCATGCTGCCCTCGTGACCTCTTGGTGGGTCGATTGTGTTTCGTCGCTAAAGTGCGCGATTTTCGCTTTTTTGCGACTACAGCACTCATGACACGCAACTTATCGCCAGACAACAATTTTTTTTGAAGGCGGAGGGTACGAACTTGAGCTGGGCGTGCATTCTGGCGTGAGAAAGTGGTCTAAGTATCTAGTAGATCAGGATAAATCTCAGTCTGCTCTAGCGCCTTGTCGAACATGTTGTGGCTTCACTGCAGCCTACCCCTAGGTATCGCGGCGGGGTCTGCCGACGAATCGTCGCCTCTGAAGGATTGAGCGATTGGCACCGAATAGCCGATTAGACGAGCCCGAGGCGCTCTGCACGCTCCAGCAGCATTCTGACTGAGGAAGGCTGCCAGCTGGTGCGACCGCGAGGGGTGCGCTCACGCATGGATTCGAGTCGGTCGCAGATTGCCTGCAAGGTGATCTCGGGGTCAGCACCTTTGATTGCGGCGACGATCGCAGGCAGGCGATCGTCGGTTTCGCGACGTCCAGCGCGTCCAAGCACTTCAGCGGGCAGGAATCCGTCCCCCACGTATGCCTTCACGGCGCGGAGCAAACGGCTTTGGGTCCAGCGGCGGTCGTGGGGCAGGGGACCGTTGATAATCCGCAGGACGTCCTCCCAGGCCATTTCTGGCCGCAGGCGCCGCACATGCGGCACCCAATCTTGCGCGGTCTCGTTCAGGCGCTCCATGTAGCCATCCTGACGGGCAAGCCGTACCTTGCGAAGCGCGGCGGGGTCCTTGGTGCCAAGCCCTGGATTGCCGCCCACGCGCCCCTTGGCGCGCGCAGAGGCAAGACCCGCCTTGGTACGCTCGCGGATCAGAGCGCGTTCAAACTCCGCCGCCGCACCGAGGACCTGCAGAGTGAACTTGCCTTGTGGCGATGCCGTGTCGATCGGGTCCTGGAGCGATCGGAAGAAGGCGCCCTTTGCCTCCAGATGTTCGATCACCTCGAGAAGGTGCGACAAAGACCGCGCCAGCCGGTCGATCCGAACAACAAGCAGCGTGTCGCCCTTGCTAATGCGCTCCAGCACGCGTGCCAGCACCGGCCGGGCGCGATTGCCGCCCGAGGCGTGCTCTTCGAAGATCTTGTCGCATCCCGCAGATTGCAGGGCTTCAGACTGGGGCAGGGGGGTCTGATCCTCGGTGGAGACGCGCGCATAGCCTATCAGGGGCATGAAAAACGGCCGTTTGCAGTTTCATATACTGTCAATAAACGACCGTTTGTAAACGGATGCAAGGGCGCTCTCTGTGGTCCTGCTCAATAGTAAGCCCTTGGTTTCTATAAAGTGGGCGCGATCAGAGAGCCCTCGCTGACCATCGCCTGTGCGTGCTATATAAAGAGGGTGAAGGCACTCCGACAAAACCCTTGGGTAAAGTGCAAAACTTAGATATTTTGCACATATGAAGCCTCAAGCACCTGTCTTGCATGATGAATATGATGCTCTCATCCTCGACGGTGAGGAGGTTGAAGAGGCGTCTGAGGACGATCTGTGGTTTCTGCCCGGTCCAATGGAAGAGGAACCGGATTACCTGCCTCCCGGACCACGGGCCGAACCGCGTGAAGCCGAGGTCCTCGACGATTGGCGGATGGCAGAGGCGGCTCATGCCGCGCGTCTTGCCCGTGTGGCCGGTCGCGTCGGCGCGCTGGACGACCGTTTGAAGCGCGGCCCGGAAGGATGGCGGCACCGGTTGGCCCTGATCGAGGCTGCCGATCTGAGTTGGCTCAACGGCGACCGCATTGGACCCGATAGGCTGGCGCTCTGGATCTCCATGCGCCTGTCAGGGGTACAGGACGATACTGCTGCGCTCGCGCGTGTCGGTTGGGCGGTGCGGCGGCTATCCGGTGGGCCGGGACCGGAGGTAGACCTTTCCGCCTTCCTTGACCGCCGCGACCCCGAGAACCTCGCCGATGCGGCCGAACCGTTTGCGGATCGCGCAGGCGGTTGGCTGGACCTGACGGCGCAAGCCTCCGAGTTGCACTCGATCACCCGTGCTTGCTTGGGCTTTCACCTCTGGAGCCTCGCGGGCCTCGGGCAGCAGGGTGACCGAATGGAGGCAGCCGTCACGGCCGCGCGGATTGCGGCGAGCGAGGGCAAGGGCGCAGTCTTCGCACCTCTGGCCATGGGCGGGGCAGGGGGGCTACGCGTCGGTGGTCCACCCGCTGAACGTCTGGCCCGCTGGCTTGACGGAATGGAGACGGCGTGCCTGACCGCGATGCGGCACCTCGACGATATTGAAGCGTGGTCAGTGCGGGCGGAAGCCGAGATGACCTCACTTTCGGGAAAGACTCCTAGCGCCTTGCGCGCCGTGTTGACCGAATGGCCCCTTGTCTCCGCCGCGATGGCCGAAGCTCTGACCGCTGCCAGCCGCGCCGCCGTCCAGCGCAACCTCGCTTGGATGGAAGCGCGTGGTCTGGTCCGCGAAATGACCGGGCAGGGGCGGTATCGGATGTGGCGGGCTAAGAGCCAATAGGTTGTTCGCTAGATAAGCCGGGGTCCAGCTGACAGTTGATCCGATTAAGGACCTCCAGGGCGTGGCAGTACAGTGACGTGCGAGGGCTCTGTTGCACAAATCGCGTAAGGGATTCATCTTGTGAATCCAGCGTGATAGCTGGAAGGCATGAGCAAACCGAACACACCGACTTACAAGACCCTGAACTGGCCCGCGTACAACAAGGCGCTCAAGCGCCGCGGGTCGCTGACGATCTGGTTCGATCCTGGCATGGCGTGGGCTGCGAAGCCAACCAGCAAGCGTGGGCGACAGCCCGTTTACAGCGACGCTTCCGTCCAGACCTGCCTGACGATGAAGGTCCTTTTCGGCATGGCGCTCAGGCAGACGACTGGGTTCGTCGAAAGTCTCTTGTAGCTTGTAGGACTAGACTGGGATGTGCCTGATTTAAGCACACTGAGCCGTCGCCAAAAGACCCTTGCCGTGAACATCCCGCATCCCGCATCGGGGCGCGCAGGGTCCGCTGCATCTCTTGATCGACAGCACCGGGATCAAGGTCGAAGGGGAAGGTGAGTGGAACGCGCGCAAGCACGGCGGGGCAAAACGCCGCGTCTGGCGCAAGGTCCATCTCGGGATCGACGAACAAACGTTGGAGATCAGGGCGGTCGAGGTCACCAGCAGCGACGTCGGGGATGCCCCCATGCTGCCCGAACTGTTGGCCCAGATCGCCGCCGATCAGGACATTGCCAGTGTCACAGCAGATGGCGCCTACGACACCCGAAAATGCCATGACGCCATCGCCGATCGCGGGGCCGCCGCAATCATCCCGCCCCGCAAGAATGCAAAGCCGTGGAAGACTGTCACGGCAGGCGCGGTCGCGCGCGACGAGGCCCTGAGAGCATCGAAATACCTCGGCCGCGCGCTCTGGCGACGATGGAGCGGATACCACCGCCGAAGCCGCGACGAGACCAAGATGCACTGTGTGAAACTGCTGGGTCAGCGCCTCATGGCGCGGGACTTCGACCGTCAAGTTGCCGAGTTCCAGGTCCGTGTGGCCGTCCTGAACGGCTTCACCGCGCTTGGCATCCCCGTAACCGAAGCCGCAGGATAGGTATGTCCGGGGATGGGGGACGTCCGCTTGTCACCGGATTTGTGCAACAGAGCCCAACGTCATCGCGAAATCTCGCCAGCCATCACGGCCCTCCCATGAACGGCGAGCATCGCGGTGAACCTTGGACAGCCGAACTGCCGTATGACGTTGAGAACGCGAGCCTCATAGGCCGCCTGCCCGATGAGGCGACACAGGTCTGACGCATGAAACTGCCGGTTGCCGCTGGGTGCGGCCTTGATCTGATCGTTCAGCTCACGGTCCCGTGGGTCAGCCGCCTGCTGCGGGGTTGGAGTTTCCGCCGATCGACTTTCCGAACCGGGTGAGGTTCGCCATCGGCGCATGAACCCGAGCAGGTAGCCGGCAGGAACCCTGTCGTTCCCGCGCGCCCGATTGAAGGCAAGAAAGCGGTCCCAGATCACCCGCGTGTCGACGTTCCAGCAGGGCAGAGCTCTCTTCGCGGCCTTGATCAGCTCCGCCCAACACGTCTGAAAGACGTTTGATGCTTCAGAAATAGTGATCTGTCCCGAGAAAATAGTTTTGTTATTTCTTTCTTTAGATAGTGATGTGTCGCCTGTGCCTGACGCAACATCCTGATCGCTGCCTTCAGTATCGAAGGCCGTGAAGCGGAAGAGCCAAGGCGCGAACTTGCCGTTGGGCTTCTCGCGTCTCAGCTCCAGCTCGGACGCCTCGAGTTCAGCCAGCAGCTCGGTCAGGTACTGGCGGGAGATGCCCATCTTCGACGCCAGGTCGGCGAGGGTGAAGGCGGCCGTCCCGCGCGGCAGCCCGTTGTAACCATCTTTCCACGCAATGGCGTCGAGGATGAGTGTTGCCAGCTTGTGGGCGGAAACGGACAGCTCTGTCTGGGTGATCCGTCTCAGGATCAGGCCGGTCGTGGGTTCCATGGTCGGTGTCTCCTGTGAGAGACGACCCCATGCCGAGAGCAAACAACATTTTTGCCAGCAAAACAACTTTGCTGGTTGCGGCGGTTCGGACAGTGCGCTAGAAGATCCTTGTTCACGGGTTCTTCTAGCGCGGCGTCAGGCTTTTCGGTCTGGCGTCGTTTCTCTTTTTGGGTTCGGTGCACCGTCACAGGTGCAAGATGATCGGGTGCGGACCTGCCCCGGGCAGGCCCGGGCAAGTTCAGTAGCGGACCTCTTCGAAACCGTAGTTCCCCTCATGATCCCGCCAGTCCACGAAGACTGATCGGTAACTGACCCAGTTACAGTGCGCGGTGTCGGGCAGCTGTGATGCGGGCGGGACCTGGGCGACACTCGACCGTGTCCATCGATAGTCACCCTGCACACCATAGGATCCGAGGCGCGTGGTGTCGTAGGTGTTGCAGTCGCCTTCACCGTTTTCGCGTTGGCTGAACTGGATGTGAAAGACACGGATGCTGCGGACGAAGTCGAAGGCGTCGCCCGAAATGTCGATGTCGGCCTGCTCGTCTGACTGGACTTCGACCAGAGGGAGAGGAGCTTGCGGCACGCTGACTTGAGGCACCTCTCGGAAGGCGATGTCGTAAAGCCGTTCCATCGGCGAGAGCGGGGCAGGGGCGTTGAACGACGCCCCCATCGGGCAACGCCAGATCTGCAAGGGTGGCTCGATCGGCCAGGGTGTGATTCTGCGGATGAAGACCGCACGCGCATGGGCACAGGGCGCCGATGCCGGCCAGCCGCCCGCGAGACAGAGCAGAATGGCGCAGTCGACCTGGTAGGCTTGCGCCGGCTCGACCGAACCGACGAGGCTCGATACGGTGATGGCCGCGGCGGCTGCCGCGGTCTGGACCTTGTGTTTCATGACGCCGACTCCATCTATAATGGTGCAGCGATACAAAACAACACTAACGATAGCAAGCAGATTTGATCGCTGCCGAACTGCGTTCGCTTCGGTCTTGCTTCGACGGACGGAGACAATGGGTGGAATGGCGTTCACCATTCTTGGAGATGAGGCTCTGATGCCTAGTCACAGCCTTCGGTAGGCAGCGGCGCTCTTGGTTTGGGCCGTGGGGAGGTTCGCCGTCCTGAACCTCGGTCCCCTAGCCGTTTCCCAATAGTGCGCGAAAGCCGTTGAAGGCCTTGCGGAGACGTCTACTGTCGCCGCGATGACAAACCGGGATCACATGCACGCCTTCCTGCGCAGCGCCGCGGCGCTTGTCGCCTTTATCGCCCTGCTCTGGGCGATCCAGGTCGTCAACTGGATCACCGGCTACGGCCTGAACCCGGCGTTCGGACTGATTCCACGGTACCTCGGTGGGTTGGATGGTATCATCGCAATGCCCCTCCTGCATGGAAGTTTCGGGCACCTGATGGCCAATACGCCGCCACTTCTGGTGATGGGTGGACTGCTGGTGGCAACAACCACGCGGGCCTTGCTGCCGGTGAACGCCGTGGTGATCGGCCTCGGGGGAGGCCTCGTCTGGCTGTTCGGCACCTCGGCCATCCATATCGGTGCGTCGGGGCTCGTCTTCGGCTGGTTCGGTTTCCTCGTCGTGCGCGGCCTCGTGGATCGCTCGCTGATCACGCTAGGCGCGGCATTGGTGGTCGGGGTCCTATATGGTTCCATTCTCTGGGGCGTTCTTCCGGGCCAACCCGGCGTGTCTTGGGAAGCGCACCTCTTCGGTGCCATCGCCGGCGCGGCCGCTGCGTTACTGGTCCGAACGCATGTCCATGCCCCGCGCTTGGGGGACGTGGATCTGGACTAAGCGCCACAACTGACCTGCCCGGCCCAAAGCTGCCTTTGGGCGAGAGCTGATATCGCTGCAATGCGGCCCATCGAAGGAGATATTCGCTGCACAAGCTTAATCTAAACCTAAGCAGATGACTGGATCGCGGGATTTTGCCGACATTCCTGTTTAGCCACGCTGCCGACGAAGCATTTGCTCGCAGTTGCGGCACAAGAGTTGTTTCGAGGCGGCGCGCGTAGAAACGGACGGACCTGCTCGGACACTGGTGGGAAGGCTGGGCGGAGTTCGCCAATGCACGGCTCGCCGGACTCGACATCGACGCATGGATCGATCACTGCAGCCTCAACGCGCAGAGCATCTTACTGAAGCCGCAGGACAAGATCGGCGCGCCCGCGCAGCGGATCGTGCGAGCAGGTGAAAAGGCCGACCGCGCCGAGTTGAACCGCGCCATCGCGCGCGAGAACGGCCCCCGGATCATCGCGGACCCGAGCCTAGCGCTCGACGTGATCGCCCGGCAGTAAGCGGCCTTCACCCGCCGCGACATGGCCGCTTGCGTATACCGTTACGGCGAAGGTCCGGGCCAGTTCAACGCGGTGCTGGGCGCCATGCGCAGGGCACCCGACCCGGTGGCGCAGGGGTAGGATGTGCGCGGCGGCGAGCGCTTCACCACGCGCGACTTGCTCGAGGTCGAACAGCGGCTACACCGCGCGGCGATGACGATGACGTCCGCGACCGCGATACAGCCCTTGCCCGCGCCGAGGCGCAGGATCTGATCCTGTCCGCCGAGCAGGCCGAGGCGCTTGCCCATGTCACCGACGGCTGTAGTCTCGGGATCATCATCGGCCATGCCGGGACGGGGAAGAGCGCTATGCTGGACGCGGCCTGTAAGACCTGGGAGGCGGCGGGGTTACCTCACCGCCATTCCCTCTTCAGCCCTTGGAAGAAAGGCTTGGGTGGCCGCCGAATTTATTGCGCAGGGCCGACAGGAAACGATTGCCCAGTTCATTTTTTTCGCGCGACGAAAAACGGGCAAACAGCGCTGCGGCGAGCACTTGCGCCGAGGTGCGCTGGTCGATGGCCGCTTCAATCGTCCACCGACCTTCACCACTATCAGCGACTTCGGTAGAATACTGATCCAGCGTCGGATTGCTGGCCAGAGCGTCGGCCCCAAGATCCAGCAGCCATGAACTGACTACGCTGCCACGCCGCCAGACTTCTGCGATAGCGGCGAGGTCAAGGTCATAGCGGTAATCTTCTTCCACCACTGCATGACCTGCCGAGGCGAACAGCGCGAAACCTTCGGCCATGGCCTGCATCATACCGTACTCGATCCCATTATGGATCATTTTCACATAGTGGCCGGAGCCGGGCTTGCCACAATGGAGCCATCCAGCCTCACCCGGAGCTTGAGGTCCACCATCGCGGGCAGGTGTTCTTGCGGCCGCATCTATCCCCGGTGCGAGCGTGTCAAGAATAGGCACGATCCGCCCGATTGCCTCATTTGCCCCGCCTAGCATCAGTGAGTATCCACGAGCCAACCCAAAAACACCTCCGCTGGTTCCGCAATCAACCATCAGGATGCCTTTAGCGGCCAGCATCTGGGCGCGCGCAACGCTCTCTTTGAAATGGCTATTGCCTCCATCGATGATGACGTCGCCTGATGTGCAAAGTTGGCCCAGCTCGGTCAACACCTGCTCGGTTACTTCACCGGCGGGAACCATCAGCCAGACTACACGAGGCGCTGCCAAAGCTGCGACCAAAGACCCGATGTCGGCATAGCTGACTGTGCCGACTTCTTTTGCCAACGCCTCCCTCGTCGTCTGGTTTGCACTGTGAACGTGACATTGATGCCCGGCCTTCGACAGCCGCCGGACCATGTTGCCGCCCATTCGTCCGAGACCGATAAATCCCAGTTCCATCGTTAAGTCCTTTCTTGATTTCCAATGCGTATTTGGGCCGGTCCGGCTCAGCTCACCTGTACGCCGCGCCAAAAGGCGACCATGCCCCTTATTTGCGCTGCCGCCGACCTGGGAGATGGGTAATACCAAGCCGCATCAGGGTTGGTCTTTCCGTCCACCTCTAGTGAGTAGTACGATGCAGTTCCCTTCCAGGGGCAAACCGTTTCGCGCGTGCTTTGCGATAGGTACACTGCCCGCACACTTTCGATCGGAAAGTAGTGATTGCCTTCGACAACAACGGTAGCGTCGCTTTCTGCGATGACTTTGCCGTTCCAGATTGCCTTGACCATTTGGCGCCCCCTTTTGTCAGTCTGTCTGATCCATGACCTCGCGGACACGCAGACGGAGTGCCGGAAGGAGTTCTGTCCCGAACCAGGGATTGCGGCGCAGAAACGCGTTGTTGCGCCAGGATGGGTGTGGCAGCGGCAGGATTGCCGGCGCCCAACGGCGCCAGTCCGCAACGGTGGCCGTAACGCCGGCCTTGCGTGCGTCTGCGCCCAGGTGCCAACCATGGGCATAACCCCCGATCAAGATAGTGAGCCTTACCTGATTGAGCGCGTCCAGCGCCCGGCTTCGCCACGTTGCCGCGCAGCGTGGTGGTGGTGGCAGGTCGCTGCCATTCACATCATAGCCGGGAAAGCAAAACGCCATGGGTAGGATACTGATCCGGTCGCGATCATAGAATTCATCGCGCGCAACCCCCAACCACTCACGCAACCGGTCGCCCGAGCGGTCATCGAAGGGGATGCCGGATTCGTGCACGCGCAAGCCCGGCGCTTGCCCAACAATCAGAATTCGTGTGCGTTGCCGCAGCCAGACGACTGGCCGGGGTTCGTGCCTTGTGGCAGTGGCTGCGAAATCTGCTGCGCACAGACGGCAGGGCCGTATTTCCCGTGCTATTGTCGGCTCGCCACCATTCATCCTCTGAACCTTTGTTCCTTCCAGGGATCACCGTAGTTGTGATACCCCAGCTTTTCCCAAAAGCCCTTGTAGTCATAGGGACTGAAATGGAGGCCACGAAGCCACTTGGCGCTTTTCCACAGATATAGGTCCGGCACCACCAGTCGTGCCGGGCCACCATGTTCGACGCTCAGCGGTTTACCGTCGAATTCTGTGGCCACAAAGGCTTTGTCACCTAACATATCGACCAAACGCAGGTTCGCGGTGTAATTGCCGTCCGCACGCGCCTGAACATAAACTGGATCAGATATCGGGCGAACGAGATCGGCCAGTACAGAAACTGCCACCCCGCGCCAGAGCGTGCCCAGTTTGGACCATCTGGTCACGCAGTGCAGATCGGCGCTGAATTCGCGCTGTGGGAGGGCCTGAAAGCCCGCCCAATCCAGTGTGATCGCCTGTTCGACGTCACCGTCGAGGGTTAGTGACCATGTTTCCTTGTCGGCCGTCTTGGGCGTACCCGCCGTCATTACCGGGAATTTCTGAGTTACCACCTGATTGGGCGGAATGCGCGGGCGTCCATCTGGGCGAAGAGTACTCATCATCAGCTCCCGATTGTCAGTAGACCTCAGTGACCTTCAGCTTGCGGCCGCGGAACTCACAGAATTCACCGGCTCTCTTGCCTTCCAGGGCCTCGTAGATTGGCGCCGCTTGTGAGACACCGATAAATTTCTGCCCCTGACATGAAAACTCTCCTGTCGAGACGCCAATGACCAGATAGCGATCCCCGATCCGCACTGCTGCGCCCGGCGCCACTTCGGTTTTCGGTCCGAAATCAAGCACGTTCAACGCTGAGATTTTGGCTTCCACTTGATGCTCGCGGTCATCGAACGCCTCAGCAAGATCGGCGGCGGTTTCTGCTTGGCCCTGTTCGTCATTTTCAATCGGCTCCGTGCGATCCAGCCGCGCGGCGCTGAGAAATCGCTCATAGGTTTTATGGGCTTGCTCAAGTTCGGCCTCTGTCAGGGCCAGCATCGTGTTGCGCAAGTGGTTCTTGTCGATCATGGGTTTTCCTTTACGATAGTTGGAGTTGTTAAGTTGGTGATTTTGCGGGGCTTCTGATCCCGCTCAAGCGTGGGAAAAAGATTTGGGCGCAGCACTTTCCATCGTTATCCTGTTCACGATCTCGTCCACGATCGTGCGGGTCGCGGCTGTGTTTCTAGAACACACGGGCATTTCACGCGACGTTGCCAGAGTTCAGGCCATGTCGGCACTTAGCGGCACGGGGTTCACCACGTCTGAATCCGAACTGATCCTCCAAACACCGGAGCGCAGACGTATCCTTGTGATCTTGATGATTACCGGTTCCGTTGGTCTGGCCTCGGTGGTTGCCACTGTTGTGGTTGGGGCCTTCGGGATCAAGGAAACGGCCAGCGGGTTGTTGCTTCAGCTTACGGCGATCATCACGGCAATCGCCTTTGTGCGCTACGTGCTCTTTTCCTCTGTCGTCGATGAGTTCATTTGCGGCATGGCACATGCGTGGCTTGTCAAACACATGGCGCATGTTCCGTTCACGGTTTTGTACCAGTTGGATGCGGACAGGGTGATTGCCCAACATAGTTTGGCGAAGGCACCTCCTTCGAACAATGTGGAGTGGCCCGGCGACCTGACCCTCATCGGTGTGCGCAGCGCCTTCAACGCCGAGATAAACCCGTGGGACGGAACGCCGTTGCCTGAAGGATCGGCCATGGTCTTGGCGGGGCCAAGGGCGTCCCATCATAAGTTTGCCGCCGCCCATGGATTGACCCCAGATACAGGAGCGCACTGAGGCATGACAGACGTCAAAACATCGCCGGGGTTTCTTCACCTGCACGCACTGAACGGGGGCGGGGAATGGCTCCATATGTGTATCAAGCATCGAGAGACCAGCGCCTATCTCATGGAGGTGGCCATGCTCGACGACCTGGTTGTCGATGCGATGATCGAAGAGGACACACGTTCGCGCGTGCGCGTTCTTGATGACGGGATCATGGTGCTTTTGAAGGCCATGCATATCGGTCAGGACATGGCACGCCCTGAAGACATGGTGTCGATCAGGATCTGGATCGACAAGACGCGCGTCATTACTACACGCGAGGCCGATGTTGACCCGATCCTGGCCCTTCATCAAAAGTTGTCCGCAGGTGCAGGCCCAACCACACCGGGTGAGTTTCTGGCTGATCTTATCGAAGAACACCTCGATGAGGTCGATGACCACATCGAGGAACTGGAAGACGCGGTCAACAGGATCGAAGGGCTTGTGGGCACTCATCAGACCGAGGCTGCCTGCCCCAATATGGCACAAACCCAATCGCGTATCAGCGGCTTCTTGCGCCACCTCGGGCCACAAAAACCTGTGCTGGAACACTTGTCGCGCTGCAAGCACTCCCTTTTGAGCGAAAGAGAGCGCACGCGGATCGATGACGGGCTCGATCAGCTTTTGCGGTATCTTGAAACCCTGCAAAACCTGCGGAACCGCGTTGATATCCTCAACGATCAGGTTGCCCGCATTCAAGACAGGCAACTGACGCGCAGCTCCTTTGTCTTCTCGGTCGTGGCGACGCTGTTCCTTCCGCTTGGGTTTATTGTCAGCGCGTTCGGTGTGAACCTCATGGGGGTTCCCTTCGAAGGGCATGCAAATGGTTTCACCATACTGATGGTGATCTGTTTGGCTCTGGTCGCAGGGATGCTGGTCTTGTTCCGCTGGCGAAAGTGGTTCTGACGGAGGTGGCGGCTGCATTTTCATGCGCCGGTGAAGTTCATCGCGTGATGCTCAACGACCTCGGCAACAACCACATCATACTCCAAAAAGACACCGTTCTTGCCGCGGTCTTTGGCGTATTTGTGCTCGGGGTGGACATCCCATTCCTCGATCGCCTCGAAATCTTCGAAGTAACCGATAAGCACCTTTTCTCCGTCCTCTGCGGTAAAGACCTTGTGGCTCATATACCCCTTTAGCCCCTTCACCACGGTCACCATGCGGGCGTAAAGCTCGTCAAACTCGCCTTGGAAGTCGGGATCAACCCGGTGGCGAAAAACCTCTACATGCATTGCCATTATAGTCTCCTTTTCTGGTTCAAGATTTCATGCGCCCGATGCGGGTCGCCAAGGGGGTTGAACTGAGGCCGTGCAACAGGATGGACAGGCCAACAGTCAGCGAGACACAAGCCAGCAGTTCCTCTTCATTCGGGAAATCGAATTGATCCATCATCAGCAATGTGAAGAGGATCGAGGCCAGACCGCGTGGACCGAACCAACCAAGGAAGAGCTTCTCACGCGCGGGTAGCCCGCTTCTTGTCAGAGAAACGAAGATTGGCAAGACACGGACCAGCGTGAGGAAGACCAACGCAAGAATGATCGTATTTGGCCCTGCGTGCGCCAATCCGTCGGGCAGCAGAAACGCACCGAACACCAGAAACGCCGCCATCGTCAAAAGTTGGCCAGCCCCCTCCATGAACTCGCTGATAAAGTGGATGTCATGACGGTAGGTGTTGCCAAAGACCATGCCCGCAACAAAGGCCGCAATGAACCCGTTTCCGTGGATGGCAACAGCAAACCCGTAAGCTGCGAAGGCGGTCACGAGAAAGACCACCGCCCCCGCCGCCTCTTGCATCAAGTCGCGGTTTTGCGCCCAGTCCATCGCCTTGGCCGCCACCCAACCGACGGCAATACCAGCGAGCGGACCGAGCACAATCTCGGTGGCGGCCTCCAGCGCCAAACCATCGGTCTGCGCGCCGCCAACCGACGACGCAAGGACTGCACCCAAAAGAACGAAGGGTAGCACCAGCCCATCGTTCAGCCCGCTTTCCACATTGATTGTCTGGCTGAGGTGGTCTGGCACCTCTGGGTTCGAAACGACAGATTGCCCCAGCGCGGCATCCGTCGGCGTCAATACTGCGGCGGTCAGCAATGCAACGGCAAACCCAGACGTAGGGTTGAGCCAAAGCGCGACAAGTGTCCCAAGCGCGATCGTCAGCGGCAGCCCGATCACCAGCATCCGTGTCGGGATCTGCCAATCCATCACCAGTTTCTTAAAGCGCACATGGCTAGCGTCAGAGAACAGGATCAGGATCAGCGTGATCTCGGCCAGAATTTTTTTACCTTCGTGGATCACATCCGGCGACAAGCTGGCGCTCAATGGCACGGACAATGCAAAGCCAAGCGCTGTGAAGATGATTGGCAGGGTAAGCAAGCTGCGCGAGATTGCTTTGCTGAGCAACGAGTAAATGGCAAAGGCCACAAGCACGAGAAGGACTGCGGGGGTCATGACGTTGTGTATTCCTTCTTGAGCAATGCACTGTGCCGGGCCCGAAGCTTGGCAAGTTTCGGCGCGATATAGGTGCGGCAAAAGGGCCGTTCGGGGTTGGATTTGTAGTAATCGTGAAATCGGCTGTCCGAAGGCTTGAAGCCCCGGTGCATAAGGCTGCGCGTAACAAAATGCACCTCCGCCTCTGCGGCAAGGTCCCGTATATGCGTCGCGCACGCGTTTTGCTGCTCCGCGGTCATACTGTAGACCGCGCTTCGATACTTGCCACGCATCTTGTGATCGGCCTCGCTGGCATGGGTGCTCAGGTGGACCGCGATCAGGTCTCGCAAGCTCACGCGATCAGGATCAAAGGAGATTTCCACCGCCTCGGACCACGCCTCGTCAGGGCCGTCGGAGCGGATAAAGCCTTGCCGCACCTCTGACACGCCCTCAAGCGGTTGGAAAACTGCCTCGGTGCACCAATGGCACCCGCCTCCAAAGCCGATGGTTACCACAAGATCACTCCGCCACTGGAACCTGACCTTGGGCCAGTTTCAGACGGGTCCAGAGGTTCATGTTGATGACGATGGCCGCGATTTCGGCGATGGCTTTTTCGTCGAAATGTGACGTCAGGCTTTCATGCCGCGCTGCAAAGGCCGCCGGATCATAGGCCGTGAGCGCCTCGCAATAAGCCAGCGCGCAGCGTTCTGCCGGGGTGAACATCGTGCTTTCGCGCCAGCTTGCCAGATGCGCGACCTTTTCAACCGCGATTCCCTGATCATGGGCCGCTTTGGTGTGCAGGATCAGGCAATAGGAACAGGGGTTCATCTGGGCGACGCGTAGGCGCAAAAGCTGGGCCAAACGTCCATCTACCGACAGATCGGCAGTATACCCAACCGAGGCCGCCATTTGCTTAGCGATCCCGTGAAACTCGATCAAATCGGGATCAAAGCGGGTATTCTCGAATGTGACAGGCATTTTCAATCTCCCAGATTGAATTTCTTGCGCCAGTTTGCGCGTGTCCCACCGACCTTGCGCAGGAATGGGCAAGTCAGACGGATTTCATGGGAGCGGGTTTCAATTTCTTCCAAGACCTCGGCCGCAAAACGCGCGCCAAGGCCGCTGCCACGAAAGGATGGATCGACCTCGATATGCGTCAGGATCATCCGGTCGCCTTGCCAGACATAGCTGACGAACGCGTCAGATGGGGCCATGTGCCGGACAAAACGTTGCGCCCGTTCTTCGTGAATAAGGCCGGGGTCGTAAAGACCCGCGCGGGCTAGTTCCTTTTCAAGTTCAGGCAGCTTTGGGTTGCGCAGTTTGCGGCCCTTGATCTGGAAGGTCGGGAACTTATCTGCGCTGCCCGCCAACTTGGTCAGGCGCACGGCCGCGCGCGGGTCCTTATCAACTTCGGCCAATTCATAGGCCAGCCCGCGTTCTTCCAGGGCGGACTGATAGAACCGCGTCTTGTGGCAGCGGACCTCGCCAAACAGGGTGATGTCATGCATTGGCGGCCGCCAGCGGTTTCAAGCCTGCAAGGATCGTCGGGATCAACTCGGCGACGGTCGGGTGAACGGGCAGCGCCTGTTGCATGATCTTGTAGCTGGCACCCGTGGCCATGAAGTTCGAAAAGATCGCGATGATCTCATCGCCCGCGATGCCGAACACTGTGGCACCCAGAATAGCCTCACTGTCGCCGTCCACGATGATGCGAATCAGGCCGGTTGTCTCGCTTTCTTCCTTGGCGCGGCTGATGTCGGCCATCTTCATGTCGGCGATTAGGATATTGCGCCCTTCGGCAGCAAGTTTTCGCGCCTCGGTGCGGGACAGGCCGACGCGTCCCAGCGGTGGGTCGGTGAACATGGCATAGGTCGTTGGCCGCTGATCGGCGTCCTTCCATTGATAGAGGTCTTTAATCTTATCGAGATCGGCCAGCACGATTTCGTGGTCGTGATAGCTGGTATGGGTAAAGGCACCACGCCGGTTCACATCGCCAAGCGCCCAGAGGTTGGGCACCTTGGTGCGCAGCTTGGCATCGGTCGGAACGTAACCGCGTGAATCGGTCTCCAGCCCGACCGCCGCAAGGTTCAGCTTGTCGGTGTTCGGGGCACGCCCCGTGGCAAACAGGACATGACTTCCCGCGATCTCGATACCATCCTCGAGCATCATCAGAACGCCGCGCATGCTGCGCCCGACACCTGCGATCTTGGCGTTCAGGTGCAGCGTCACGCCCTCATCCTGAAAAAACTTCGCGATGATTTCCGAGACATCCTCATCCTCGCGTTCGGCCAAACGGTCGGAACGGTGTACCACCGTGACCTTGCTGCCGAGGCGGCGGAAAATCTGACCCATCTCAAGGCCGATGTAAGAACCTCCCACAATGATGAGGTGATCAGGCAATTCATCGAGCGCCAGAAGTGATGCATTATCGAGCGCATCGATGTTTTCAAGGCCGGGAACTAGCGGGGTAAACGAACGAGTCCCGGTATTCAGAAAGACCTTGTCAGCCGAGAACTTGCTTTCGCCAACATTGATGATGAACCGGCCGTTCTCATCAAACCCTGCAAGGCTGCCCCAACCGTGGATCACCTCGACACCTTTAGTGCGCTTCAACCATGCCGTCAGTCCCCGGCGGGCCGTGTCAACACGCTCGCGCATCCGCGACATTGCGGCGGGAAAATCCACAGTAACCGCGCCCGTGGAGACGCCAAAATCCCCCGCGCGCCGCACCATATGCGCAACGCGCGCCGACTTGCGCAACGTCTTGGTGGGCGTGCAGCCATTGTTAACACATGTCCCGCCCAGCTTGTCGCCCTCGATCAGGGCAACGGATTGCCCGCGATTGGCCAATCCCACCGCAAGCGAAGGTGCCGCTTGGCCAGAACCGATGATTACGGCGTCAAAATGATTCATGTCTTCGTCCTCTGCCATTCTCACGCTTCGCTGTTTTCGCCTTGGAAAGGCACCCGTTGGAGGCGCTCATCCCCGATAATCTTGGTGACCAGCCAAACGTATTCCTGCCTGGCCGTATCGAAGCCAAGCATCGTAAAACCCTGACCAAAGGGGCATTCCGGGAAGTCAGGGAACCCAAGCCTGAGAACATAGCGTCCGGGGTCGGCGTTGAACTCGCTCTTGCGGACCTTGCGGACACCGTATCGGTAATCCTCGTCCTCGGTCATCTCGCTGCGCGTATCCGGTTCGGCAGTTTTCAGTGACTTGACCAGATCTTGCGGGGCACCATCCCCCTCAAGATCAAGCGCATCGACAAGAAACCCTTTGACGCCCGTATTTGCGATCTCAAGCGCATAGATATTCGAGGCGTCGCCCGAATCCGGCTCAGTTTCAAAGCGAAGTTTCGTCCGGACCGTCACATCTGCCGGATTTACAGCCAGACCGGCGCTCACATCCACGAGCTTTCCGTTCTGAATGCGGAAGTCATGGGTGAATCCGGCCTCTACCAGTTCCGACAAAGCAGCCACGGCATCAGTTGCATCTATTTTCATAGGTCGTTTCCTTCGGATTTGGGTAAGGTTAGGTGCCGCAAAACGTGACGTGACGGGGCGCGTCGACTGGGGCGGGTAGCGCATAGGTTTCTGCCCCGTCTTGCTCGGTGAACGGATGTGCCAGCACAGCCAAAAGCTTGTGAAACGGCTCAAGATCGCCACCCGCGGCGGCCTTCAGGGCCTCTTCAACCAGATGGTTGCGCGGGATGTAGATCGGGTTGATCCTGTTCATCGCTTCCGCCCGCAACTCCGCGGCAATATCTTCCGCCGCAAGCCGCGTGTGATAGCGGGCCGCCCAAGCGTCAAACGCCGCGGGATCATCGAAACAGGCACGCGCCAGTTGGTCATTGCCACGGACAGACTCCGCCAAAGCGCGGAACAGGTTGGTGAAGTCAACATCTTGCCCTTCACAGGCCGTGAGCAGATCATTTGCCAAGGCCAGATCTTCGGGCAGTTCCTTCAGCAGACCCAATTTGGCCTGCATGCCCCGCAGCCATTCCTGCTGGTAGTGCGCGGGAAAGGCGTTGATCTCATTGGTCAACTGTCGGATCGCGTCATCGCTGTCCTCGGCGTTCACCAGATCAATCAGCGTCTCGGCAAAGCGCGACAGGTTCCACTGCATGATCACCGGCTGGTTGCCATAGGCATAGCGCCCGTGTGCGTCGATCGAACTGAACACAGCTTTGGGGTCATAGCTGTCGATGAAGGCGCAGGGACCGTAGTCGATGGTCTCGCCCGAAATCGTTGTGTTGTCAGTGTTCATCACACCATGGACAAAGCCGATATTGACCCATTTCGCGACCAGCGATGCCTGTGCATCCCGGACGCCCCGGAAGAATTCCAGATATCGATCTTCACGGCCGACGATGTCTGGAAAGTGACGGGCGATGGCATAATCGGCCAGCTTGCGCACCTTGTCGGTCTCGCCGCGCGCTGCATAAAACTGGAATGTTCCAACCCGCAGATGCGAGGCCGCGATGCGCGCCAGCACGGCGCCTTGCTCCAGCCCATTGCGCGCGATCTCTTCGCCCGTCGTGACCGCTGCCAAGGCCCGCGTTGTCGGAACGCCGAGGGCATGCATCGCCTCCCCCATCAGGTATTCGCGCAAGACGGGGCCCAGAACGGCCTTGCCATCGCCACCACGCGAAAACGGAGTGCGGCCTGAGCCCTTGAGGTGCAGATCGCGGCGGCGGCCTTCGGTGTCGACCAACTCGCCCAAGAGGATAGCGCGGCCATCGCCCAGTTGCGCCGAATAACCGCCAAACTGATGGCCTGCATAGGCCATGGCCAAAGGGGATGCCCCTGCAGGCGCCATCGCGCCGGACAGGGCGGCGGCGCCTGCGGCCGATTTCAAGACGGTGGGATCGAGCCCCAGTTCTGCCGCCAAGGCGATGTTCAGAACGACGATCTGCGGATCGGGAACCTTGTCGCCTTGCCAAGGGACAAAGAAGCCCTCCATTTCGTCGGCAAAGCTGTTGTTGAAGGGGAACGAAAGGGCATCAAGCATGGTGGTTTCCTTTGTGCGATGGGCTAAACAAGGGCCAGCGCATGATGGTGTGCGATAGCAAGGCAAGCGGCGAGCAAGCCAAAATCCTTCATCAGGAATTGCCCACGCGAGGACAGGAAAAGACGGCCTGCTTCTTCCTCGAAATACTGAACATAAGGGAACAGGCTGAGTGTGACCAAGAAGGTCAGCACGCCAAGCAAACCGCCCAGAAGGCCAAAACTGGGAAAGAGGATGCCAAGCACCAAAAGCAAAGCGGTGCTCAACTCAACAATCCCCAGAAAGATGCTGAAGCCCGCCGGCGTCATCAGTTTCGGGCCGAACCGCAAGGCCGGGTGCCCCGCGACCAGCGTCTTGACAGCGTCCTGTTCATAGCGGGCAAATTTGGCGATGCCGAAGGCAACGAAGATTGCCGCAAGCGCCAGTGACAAAAGTTTCATTGCTGGCACCCAGTGGGTGATTTCTGCGACCAGTTCCATTTTCGTCCCTCGTTATTGATTGTTTGGCTCCGGCGATCTGGCCGCCGGAGCCAATGGTCAGGCGCGCTTCAACTCGACATCGTCGGCCCCGAGCGCGGCAAGAAATCGCTGCGGATCGAGACGAAAGTCCGCGTGGACAACGTTCCCTTCCGGATCGATCACGGTGAACCACGGCGTGCCGCCAGAACGGTAATCCTCCATGAAGGTCGGGTAGCGTTCACCTGCGGGCGTGGTGTCATGACCAAAGGGCATTTTCAGCCCATACTGCTCCTGATTGATGCGCAGCTTATCGCGGGTGTTTGTCTCGGCACCTTCGAAGACGGTCTGAATGACGGCGAAATCGAACCCTTTGTCCTTCAGTTTGTCATGCAGAAAGCGCAGCGTCGGAAAACCGCGCGAATGACAGCCAGGGCACCAGTGCTGGAAGCAATAAATGATCTTGTAGCCGTCTTTCATATCCGAAAGGCGAAGCGGCTTGTCCATCGGCTTGCCATCCGCATCGATCCAATCGTTGACGCGCAGTTCGGGCGCCGTGTTGCGAAGTTGTCCAAAGTTCATGACTGAAACCTTTCATATATGGCGATTTGGTTCGCCGCTTTCGCCCGCGCCGCCAGCGCACTGACGTCTTCGAGCGGAAAAGCCAGAACCTCCGCGCCGATTTCGGTGACGGCGGGCGAGAGATAGCGAAGCCCCTCAACCTCCGTTTCAAGTCCGGGCCCGACGATCAGGCCCGTCTTCGTTTCGTTCATCCGTAACAAGCCGTTGCGGATCAGGCCGCTTGTCAGCAGATCCACCGCAAGCTGGTGACCCGGACCGGATGTGTTGATTACGACTGAGGTCGTGATTTCTTCGTTCGTCCCCATGCCCGCCCGTTTCAGGCGGATGCGGGTTTTGCCCTCGGTTTCGGCATACACCCAAGTGATCTCGCCATGCTCCTCCACGATCTGGCCTGCCGCTCGGAGCCGCGCATAGTCAGCGAGGCTGTCGTGCGTTCCGCGCCTGAATCGCCGCTCCAGTTGCGGCATGACCTTGCGGCGCTCCGAGAGGGAGGGCAGCAGGGTTTCAAGCCCTGTTTCGGCAGCCCAATCCAGAAAGCCTGGTCTGAGTTCGGCCATGCTTGCGCCCTTGGCACGGAACGCGGCGATTTCGGCATCAACTGCGGCGAGAAGCGCCTCGCCATCGCGGTAGGGCCCAGTCAGTTTGGGCGTCACAGGCTCTTTACGCGGGCGCGCCCAGATCAGCGGCTCCGGCTTGGGCCCACGGGTGATCACCCGAAGCCGGATATCCTGCTCGTCCATGACGGACTGCATAAGCCGCAGGACATCCAGCATCGCGGCGTTGCCTCCTAGGCAGGTCACTTCCTGCCCAAGACGCAGGACCTCGGCAATCGTTTGCTCGTTGCCATAAAGCGTCGTGAACGCCGTGGGGCCGCTATCCGCCCCAAATCGTTGAGGCGATGGCCCCCCGGTGGCCACGTCCACCCGGTCCGCCCGGATCACCTCGCCTGTGGCAAGCGTGATCCGAAACCCGTGTTCATCCTTGGCCAGATCGGTGGCCAAAGCCGTCCGCTGCTGCACCCGCACGCCTGCTTCGGCGTGCATGGCCAGAATGCCCTGCCCGATCTCGGCGAGATAGTCGCCAAAGACCGCGCGTGGGGCAAAGACAGCGCCGAAATCGCCTGCATCCAGATGATCCGCCGCGAAGTCCAACCAGCGTGGTTGGTAGGCGGCAATCCTTGAGCGAATATCACCCCAGTTTGCCTCGAACCATTCGACGAAACTCTCACCAAAGGCACCTGACGGCGAATTCAACAGATAGGCATATCGCCAAGGCGCGGCGCTCGGATGATCCGCATATGCCATCCCTTTGCCGAATTGACCCGCGTTGGCCCCAAGAATGGTGAGTTGGTCACCAGACGTAAGCACCAATGTTTCCGCAAGCGCCGCTGCGCTGGCCCCATCGCCAATAATAAGATGGTGATGAGGCCCACGCATGGCTTATTCAGCCGCCGTCGCCGCGCGCTTGGGCAAAACCCAATTGGACCGCGGAAAGTGGCAGGTATAGCCATTCGGGATACGCTCCAAGTAGTCCTGATGCTCTGGCTCAGCTTCCCAGAAATCGCTCGCCGGTTCTACTTCGGTCACGACCTTGCCTGGCCAGATCCCAGATGCGTTCACGTCCGCGATCGTGTCTTCGGCAATCGCTTTTTGTTCGTCATTCACATAGTAAATGGCGGACCGATAACTGCTTCCGCGGTCGTTACCTTGGCGGTCTTTCGTTGTCGGGTCATGGATCTGGAAAAAGAACTCCAGAAGCGCACGATAGCTGGTTTTCGCCGGGTCAAAGAGGATCTCGATGCCTTCGGCATGTGTTCCGTGGTTGCGGTAGGTGGCAAATTTCACGTCACCGCCAGTGTACCCAACGCGGGTGCTTTCGACGCCGGGCAGCTTGCGGATCAGGTCTTGCATCCCCCAGAAGCAGCCTCCGGCCAATACGGCACGTTCAGTCATACGTTTTCCTCCACTTGATCGAGGTATGCGCCATACCCCTCGGCTTCCATTTGGTCTTTCGGCACAAAGCGCAGGCTGGCCGAGTTGATGCAGTAGCGCAGGCCGCCCATTTCGCGCGGACCATCATTGAAGACATGGCCCAAATGGCTGTCGCCGTGTTTCGAGCGGACTTCGACCCGGACCATGCCGTACGAGGCATCACGATGCTCGGTCACGTTATCGATGGGTTTCGAGAAGGCGGGCCAACCGCAACCGGAGTTGAACTTCGCTGAGGATGCGAAAAGCGGCTCGCCGGAAACGATATCGACGTAGATGCCCGGCTCGAAATGCTTGTCGTACTCACCCGTAAAGGCGCGCTCGGTCCCGCTCTCTTGCGTGACGTGATACTGTTGGGGTGTCAGCTTGGAGAGCGCATCCTGAGATTTTTCGTAAGTCATTTGTATCTCCTTCTTCTTCCGTTGAGAGGAAGATGGAGACTTTCGACCCGTTTGTGAAATTCCTGTCGGGAATAGTTTTTATAGCTGCGCGCGTGTGCCGCTTACCAATTGAAATTTTTGGATAATCCAAGGATGACTCGGACTTCGCGCGGGTTGGCAGAACCAGAGACAGCAACCATGCTGATGTTGCGTGACAGGGTCAGGCCCTTTACGGCGCGCAGGACGATTCCATCAACAATCGCTGAATGTTCGGGCAAGGAACACACACCCGCACCTTGCGCCACCATCTGCTGCACCCAGTCTTCCCGCTCGGACTGAAAACGCGGCCGCATGACAATGTTCCGATCCATGAAATGCTTGATCAGTTGGGTGCGAAATTCGCAGTGCATCCTGTCGATATAGGGCTGCTCCATCATCTGCTCTGGCGTGATTTCATCTGTCCCGGCGAGCGGGTGATGACTTGCCAAGGCCAAGCGCAACCGCTCTTGGAACAGCGGTTGGATCGTCAGTTTGAAATTCGGTTCCGGCGGATTGGTCAGCAGACACATGTCATACTTGCCCGACAATACCTCCGCCTCCGCTTCGCCGGGGTTCAGAGGATGAAGAAGAAGCTCGACCTCGGGCAATTCCTTCAGAACGAGCGCCCAGAATTTGGCAAAGACCCGCGGCGCAATGGTGCTTGCGACGCCAATATTGATCTTCCGGCTGCGCCCTGCGACCGAGTTTTCCGCAAGCTCGGTGATGTTTTCGAGCGCTGATTGAATGCGCATGAACTCTACGATCAGATCACGGCCCAAGGCCGTCAGGCGCGTGTCCTTGCCGTCGCGATACAGCACCGGACCGCCAAACTCATCTTCCAGACGTTGAATCGCCTTGGTGAGACTGGGCTGAGATATCCCACTCACCCGGGCCGCTTCCGTGAAATTCAGGGATTCGGCGAGATTCAGGAAGTACCTGACCTGATTAAGATCCATTTGCCTGCGTCACTCCACAAGGTAGCCGACTTCCTTATGCCCACAAGTGCCTGAATTGATCAAGTTTTTCAACCTGATAGCGCCCATCTCTTGTGAGTTGTGGGTTTCGGATATGATCGTGAAACGACCGGGCAGGCCTGCAAGCCCGGCCGCGACAGGTTCCGGGCGCGGATGGAACGGTTTGTTCGAAACGCCGTCGATGTCACTGAGCGCCCGGTGCTGGATCTCGCCTCTTGGGCCAAAATGGATCGGTGTGTAGTGAAAATGTGTCGGCGTATCTGGGTTGGACCGCTGGAACTCGTCAATCCTTGCAAACACTTGCGCCATCGCGTCGGGCGTCTCAAGCTCGCCGAGCGAGCGCGCATGAACATGCCCGAAATCAATGCAAGGCCCGACCCCTTTGACCGTCGAGGCCACATCAAGAATCATATCGACAGACCCCATCTGCCCGACCTTGCCAGCGGTTTCGATCATAAGGCTGATGTCAGTCTTGCCCAATTGCGCCATGAATCGCTCAAGGTTTTCGGCAAACCGGCGAGACACATCGGCTTCGGGCGCGCCGTAGAGCGACCCGGGATGCAGCACGATTTCGCGCGCGCCCAGAATGTCGGCTTGCTCATAGGTCCGTAGAAGCGTGTCGACAGAGCGCAGGACCTTGGCCGGATCGGGGCTGGCAAGAACGATGTAGTAAGACCCGTGGATCGATAACTTGATGTCGTCTGCTATTGCCAGCGCGCGGTAGCGACGCCCCTGTTCAGCCGTCATTCGTGGCCCATACGTCATTTGCAATTCGATTGCGTCGAGCCCGACTGAGCGCAGCCACGCGAAAACGGCACCCCGATCCTTGGCTTCCGGACGTTCAGTGAATGCCAAAGGAAAACCGCCAACGCCGAAACGGATATCGGGCGGAATGGCAAGCCTTGTCATGTTTCCAAAGGTGGATTGAATCTAGAATATGCACCCAGTTTCCAAGCCGGTTCAGGGCGATGCGGCGTCAATTGCCAAGCCTCTATGTCGAAGGTCCAATACCGGCCATCGGCACCGTCATGAGCCATGCGCCCTTCCAAGTTGAGCGTGGCGTGACCTGTCAGGTTCAGCTGTGCGCCAGTGTCGAAATCGACGAAGGTAATGCCCGCTCGAGGCTCGAGCGCCAGATTGCCCAATGTCATGAACATCGAATTACCGAAGTAGTCGGGAACGATAAGCTGATTTCCCTTCACGTTTACAAATCCCGGATACCCACCACGATGGCTTGCATCATGATCTCCGTCCGGGTTTTTGCTGGCCACGAAAAACGTGTCGGCCTGCCGGATCAGGTCCGCCAGATTTTCCGGCAGATCAGAGCCCGATGCGGGCGAAACACCCTGATAGCGATTGTCTGCCACAGGCAGTCTTTGCTGGATGTATTTCGGACAATTCGGACAGGTCTGCGCAACATCGATTGTCACCCGCTCAGGCGTAACCTCATTAACCGAACCATTGATGCGAAACCGCCGCGCGCTGGTCAGGTCCATTGCAACAAGGCCTATCGGCGCTCCGGCACTGACCATCGTCCATAGCGCGGACGGAACGGTCATTTCGGTCCGATTCAGGTAAACTGTCTTGTCATCAGCTCGGGCAACAAGCCCTTCTGGACCGTTGGCCAGAAATGACCAGACACGCCCCTCAGCATCACTTACGGCGATATTCAGGGTTGTCGCGATACCCAGCATCCGTTCGCTGTTTGCAGACAGTGTCGTGCTGATGAAACGCCCGTTCCGAAGGGCCAGCACGTCCTCCCCCGTGGCTTTCTGGACAAGGCGTTCACCATCGTGAAAAGGGCCCCCGCTCATCCTCACAGTCCCAATTCAGAAAGACTTGACGTGTCATCAGGACGGCGTCCCAAAGGCCAGTGGAACAGACGCTCGCTTTCCTTGATCGGCAGATCATTGATGCTGGCGTGCCGGTTCGTCATCAGGCCATTCTCGTCAAACTCCCAATTCTCGTTGCCATAGGCGCGGAACCAGTTTCCATCAGCATGGTGGTATTCATACGCGTATCGAACCGCGATGCGGTTATCCGTGAAGGCCCAGAGTTCCTTGACCAGTCGGTAGTCCAATTCCTTGGCCCATTTGTCCGCTAGGAAAGCTACCACCTCATCGCGACCATTCACAAATGTCGCGCGGTTGCGCCATTTGGTGTTTACTGTATAGGCTTTGGATACTGCCTCTGGATTGCGACCGTTCCAGCCATCTTCGGCAAGGCGGACCTTCTGAATTGCTGTCTCACGCGTAAAGGGCGGGAGAGGTTGGCGTTGTTCCATTCATTGATCCTTTCTGGGAATGTTTATGTAAATCTTGGCTGGCGGTCGCTTTCGACACTCATGGCGAGCACGCGGCTGATGTATGTCAGCGACTTGCCCGACTCTTCTTTCCATCCGTCAAAGGCGTTCTGTATGGCGCGCCGCTGTTTCGACGACGCTGGCAGAGTGTCAGCAACCCCTTCGAGTGACAGGCGTTTCAAGACATCAAACGACAAAACATAGGAATCTACACCGGCTTCGCGCAGGAAATACTGGGCGGTCTTGTCGCCCAGTCGATCACCATGCTTGCGCAGATAATCAAGAACGTCGGCGAAATCCTTGTGCTGCCACGCGGCGATGAAAGCGCCAAAGCTGGCATGTCTTTCTGTCTCGTCCAGAATGAACATCGCGTTGCGCTGAACGGATCGGATCCGCGCCCCGTTGCGCACGATGCGCGGATCTTTGAGCAGCATATCGAACCAGTCGTCATCCATTATTGCGCAAACGCTTGGGTCAAACCCTTTGAAAGCTGCTTCGAATCCCGGCCATTTGTCGCGGATCACCTTACGGCTGAAGCCCGCGTTGAAGACGTGTCGTGTCATATCTGCGAGCCATCGATCGTCACTGCGTGCAAGCAGGTCTGTGATGGGTGCCGGGTGTTCAATGCGCGCCTCAACGGCCTCAAGACTGCCGTGTCTCTTCACAGCCATCGACAGAATTTCGCGGAAAGGTCTCATCAAGCCTACTTCAAGAATGTGGTTCCGGGGATGTCGAGAGTGGCCACTTCCGGTGTGCCGGGCGGTCTCCACTAGACTAGGGAAAGGCCTCAGTCTTTTCCAATAGAACGCAGGCATAGTTTCAATAGCTGCCCGTTCGTCGGCAAATCTCCGCAGCTTAGGTTCGGCGCATCGAGTGTGTCCCGTATCCACTGGGTTACAGGACAATCGTTGTCACCCAGTCACGCACAAGGCGCCCATGTTGACTTGCCCTGATATGCGGGCGGTCACCCCAAGGGCCGACATTAGCCTCCGTCGTAAACGGCGGTTCTGTCCCGCGACTTGTAGGTTTAACACGTGACCCATATTGCGCCACCCACGAATAAGCGGCTTTTCTTTGAGCGACGGAGCCAGTTTTCTCACTATCGCGGCATTTTTCGCGTTGTGCGCGCGTGCAGCACGAATATCCAATCCACAGGTTGGGCCCCAAGCCGCCTTGCGGCAGTGCCGAGAAGAAACGGTTCAACCTCGTCCCAATGTCAGCTCCCGCTGAAATCGCTCGGTCGCTTTGCACCCGCAGCGGATGGCTGGAATCCGCCCATCGCGACGAACTCATCACCTCAACCCCAGTCGCTCAGCCAACCCTTCAAACTCCGGTGCCTCCACGTAGAGCTTCTCGAACTCACGTCGTGCCTGGGCCTTGCGACCCACGCGTTCGTAGAGCTCCGCGCGGTCATGACGGATCTGGTGGAGGAGACGATCGGGGCGGTCCTTGCGGCGGCGGCCAGCGCGGGTCAGCACCTCGATGGCTGCGTCGGGCAGGCCACGGGCGGCGAGCGCTCGAGCCCGGTAGAGCAGAATGCCCGTGTCGATGGGCGTCTTGTTCTGGGTTGCGGCGGTCAAGGCGATCACCCTGTCCAGCAGGTCGTGATCTTGAGGTGTGTCGAGCCCGATCTGGACGAAGGACAAGAGCACCACGGGATCCTCCGGCGCGATGACCAGCAGCCTCTCGAGATGCTGCGCCGCGCCTTCGGCGTCCCCGCTCGCCTCGCACAGTTCCACCAGCGCAAGCCGTGTGCCGCGTTCGGTGGGGGAGATATGCGCATAAATGCCCTTGGCGATCGGCAGATTGCTTTGGGGCGAGAGATCATATTTCGTGAACAGCGCGCCGAGCCCGTCACCCGCCGCAAGCGCGCCTTCCAGATGCACGCGCGCCTGCGCAAATGCCTCCCGCTTCAAGCGGATCATGCCAGCCATCCAGGCGGCGTCGGGCAGTTCGCTTGCGGCTTCCAGCTGTGAGAGTGCTGCATTCTCATCACCGTCGTTCAGCGCACGCAGCCCGTCTATGAAGGCCTTTTCCTCGGGTGGGGTCACGAGCCTTCGGAAAAACCCGAGGGAAAGCTTGTCCCGTGTTGGGGTGGCTGCACGCGCGCCCTTGCGGTCCTGAATGGTGTAGAAGAGGCCCGAGCCCGGGAGGCCGAGTGTGGCGCGGTTCCCCCGGGGGCTGACGGTGTATTTGGCACCACGAGGACCGAACGACAGAGATGCCGTCGATTTCGAGAGGTTCAGCGTCACCCCGGGCGCAGGACGGATACGTTGCCAGAAACGCAGTGACACGGGGCGTAAATCCTTTCAGTAAATTGGCCGAAGACGAACTCTGATTGAACCGCATGGCCGCCGCATAGGCAACCGATGCGTGCGGCCTTGGACGGGATCAAGGCCGAACATGTTCCAACAAAATCATCAACGTATCATCGGCACAGGATCAGGGGCGCCCAGTGCCAGCGGGAGGGGGGCTACTCGACAGCCTCGATGAACCGCCCGTATTCCTCGCTCACTTCCCTCGCTTCCACAAAGGCCCGCGCGCGCTCCTCGTCGAGGCAACGGAAATACTCCTGCACGTCGGCGATATAGGCCTCGAAATCCCCCCGGATCAGGTCCGCATAGGTGCGCATGTCTTCTCGGGACGCGGGCAGGAACGGCCGTTCGGGCGGGATGCAGGCATGGGCCGGACTACTCACCACTAGGACGGTGATCAGCAGCGCCAGTGGGATGTTGCACGCACAGGACATGTGCAGGGCAAAACTCCTTTGCCGCCTTTAAGATCACGATGTTGTCAGCTATCACCGTTATCGGAGCAAGGCAATCTGCGTCAAGTCGTTTTAATTGTCTTGCTATCGTTCATGTTGTATTGTATCGCCCGCGGTGTTGCGACCCCGTGGGCCAGAGACTGCACCCAGGCAGAAGAAGGACCCAAGGGAAGGCCATGATAGAAGAAGCACCGAATGTGGTTACAGAAGACGGGCTGCGCGGCCTCCTTGCCGAGGGCTATCTCATCGAGGTGGTCTGCAAGGAAGGCGCCGAGAAGCGCCACAACAGCTGGTACGGCGCCTGGGTCATTCGGGCAGTTGCCCCGGATGGGGGGGACGACAAGATGCTCGTCACCAGCCGCAGCGTCCTCAAGCTGCGCGATTTCAAGACCATCGTCGGCCTTGTCAGCTTCCTTGCCGACATGGGCTGCACGACCGCCAGCATCCCGCTCGTCGAAGGCGCCCGCGAGCGCCACGCAGCACCTGGGCGTTCGTCCGAACCGCGAACCGGCCCGGTTCTGGTCGAGGACAACTGACCGCGCATTCGCGCTCGTCGTTGCACTGGGTACAGGTGTTTGTTCCGCACCCTTGGCCCTAGCCGACGGTTTCATCTTCCAGGTCAGCCCTGATGGCCGACTGATCGACACTGCCGAGAGCACGAGCAGCCTGCGCTCGTTCACCGGTGACGAAGACGCCCAGACTGGGCCCCTTCCAGATCGTCTCTTTCTCTTTGCCGCACCGCAGTCCCATGGGGATGATGCTCCCCTGAGCGATGTAACGGCTGCCGCAGCGATCGCCCCGCGCGCGGTCCGCGCCTCACCCGAAATCCTCCACGCCATCGAGACCACCGCGCTGCGCTACGGCAGCCATGACGCTCTGCGTCAGGCGGGCCTGTCGGTCATCGATTGGGCGCTGTTCTACCGCGCCAATATCGAGGTCGAGAGCGCCTATAACCCGCGTGCGCTGAGCCCGGTTGGAGCCATCGGGCTCGGCCAGCTGATGCCCGACACCGCGCGCGATCTTGGCGTCGATCCCCATGACATCGCCCAGAACCTCGACGGCTCGGCGCGATACCTTCTGATGATGCTCGAGCAATTCGGCGATCCCGCGCTGGCGCTTGCGGCCTACAATGCCGGTCCCCATGCGGTCACCCGCCATGGCGGCATTCCCCCCTTTCGAGAAACCCAAGGCCATGTGGCCCGTGTGACAGCCGTGTTCCAGCGGCTGAGAGGAGACCTTTCGTGACGTCCAAATCTTCTATTGTCGCGCTCGGCGCAACCGCCCTCATCGTGCTGGCGGGACCGGCGCTTGCCCAAAGCATTGACCTCTCGCCCGTGCAGACGCTTCTGCAGGGCATCGTCGATGCGATCACTGGCCCCTTGGGCATCGTGATCGGCACGCTCGCGCTGATCGGCGTGTTTCTGTCCTGGCTCTTCGGCATCCTCGATTTCCGTCAGGCGCTTTGGGTCGTGGTCGCGATCGCAGGCATCGCCGCAGCGCCCACCATCGTCGCCGCCATCTGGACGACTTGAGCAAAACTGATGTCCGACCAGTCCCGCGTGTTCATCGGCCTTCTCAGGCCGCCCAAGCTTATGGGCTTGCCGATCATGTACGCCATGGTCTGGCTCTTCGGCTCGACGCTTCTGTTTCTCTGGGTGCAGAGCTGGGTGGTTGCTGTGTTCGCGGGGCTGGCCTGGCCGGCGCTCTGGAAGGCTGCGGACTGGGATCCGAACTTTCTCGATGTCCTGGTGATCACCTTGCAGGAAACCCCACCCACGGCGAACCGCAAGCTCCACGGGGGCGACAGCTATGCCCCGTGATGGAATTGCCGATGAGGTTGAGAACGCCCTCGATCCGGTGACCGCGCTGCCTGCGTGGGTCAAGGGCGAGAAGCGGCTCTCGTCCATGCTGCCTTACGTTAGCCTTGTCACCGACCGGACGATCCGGACGCGGGGCAACGAACTGATGCAATGCATCCGGTTGGAAGGGGTGAACAGCACTACGAGCGAGGACGGGCATCTCGACCGGATCGGAGGGTTGCTGGCTGGCATCGTGGCGCAGGTCGGGACCGAGTTCTCCTTCTACCTGCACAAGGTCTCGAAAGCGGTCGATGTGACCCTGCCGCCGATTCCGGGCGAGGGGTTTGCGGCCGCCTTGGACCAGCGCTGGCGCGCGCATCTGGGTAAATCTGGCCTGCGCGACAAGACGCTGACCCTGACTGTGCTGAAGCGCCCAGAGGCGGGCAGCCGTCTGCCCTTCGGTTTGGGCGCGTCCCGCGCCCGACATGCGGCTGACACGACCCGCCGCTTACGCAAGCTCGACGAGGTCGTGGGGTTTCTGCTGTCGTCTTTCGATGAGCTGAAACCCCGGCTGCTTGCGGCCAGCACCGGCGAGCTTCTGGGCTTCCTCGGGTCGCTCAACACCGGCGAGGAACACCCGCTCTTCCCGCGGTCGCGCCTCGGCGTGATCGCCGAGGATGTGACCAATACCCGCGTCACCTTTCGCGGCACGACCATCGCGCTTTCCGACGGTGCCGTCGGCGACAAGCTCGGCGCGATCTTTGCGGTGAAGAACTACCCCGCCAAGACCGACAGCCTGATGCTCGACGAGCTGAACCTGCCCGTCGACATGGTGGTCACACACTCCTTTGTGCCGATCAACGCCAACATGATGGCGGGCCGCATTAAGCGGCAGCTGCGGCTCATGCAGGCGGCCAATGACGGGGCGGTCAGCCTCGCGCAGGAGCTGGAACTCGCGCAGGACGATCTGGAATCCAAGCGCCTGATCTTCGGCGAGCACCACATGACGGTGGCGGTCTATGCGCGCAGCCAGGCCGCCCTCGACGACATCGCAGCCGAAATCCGCAACATCTCCGCGACCTCCGGGATCAACCTGATCTCGGAAGCCTTCGGCGCGCGGGCGCATTTCATGGCACAGCATCCCGGCAATACCGGGGCGCGCAGCCGCAAGGCCGCGATCACGAACCATAACTTCGCCGATCTCGCCACCTTCCACCGCACACCCCTTGGCAAGACCGGGAGGGAAGTCCCTTGGGGCGTGCCGATCACCCTTTTCCCGACGCCAGAGCGCAGCGGGTTTCGCTTCAACTTCCATGAACAGGGCGCGCCGGACCGCGAGCCCACAGGTGGCCACACGCTGATCCTCGGCCGCCCCGGCTCGGGCAAATCCGTGCTGGCGGCTTTCCTGATGACCATGGCCCGGCGCGCAGGCGCGCGGCTCTTCGTCTTCGACTACCGCGCCGGCATGGAAATGGCCGTCCGCGCGCTTGGCGGCAGCTATTCGACCGTGCGGGCAGGGCGACCCACGGGCCTCAATCCCCTGCAGACCGAAATTGACGCCCGCGGGCAGGCTTGGCTGGCCGACTGGCTGGCAAGCCTTCTCGAGCGCCGCGACCAACCCCTGACCCCGGTACAAACCAACCGCCTGCAGGAGGTCGTGCGTCAGAACGCAGGAGCCGGGAACGCTGGCCTCAGGAACTGGTCGGACTTCGCCTCGCTCCTTGTCTCGACCGATGACGAGGGCGATCTCTTCGAGCGGATGCAGGAATGGACGGCCGACGGCCGCTACGGCTGGATCTTCGGTGCGAACGCAGACGACACGTTCCAGATCGGGGGCAGCACCGACGCTGACGTCGCAGGCTTCGATCTGACCGGCATCCTCGACTCCGAGAGCGAGCGGGAACGCATGGCGGTCCTGTCCTACCTGTTCCGCCGGGTCGAGCGCGTGATCGAAGACCGCAAGCCCACGATCATCGTCATCGACGAGGCCTGGAAGGCGCTGGACAACGCATACTTCGCGGAGCGGCTCTCGAACTGGCTTGTGACCGCCCGCAAACAGAACGCCGTCGTCGTGATGATGACCCAGTACGCCAGTCAGCTCGAGCGCACACGCACCGGCAAGACTATCGTGGAGGCCGTGCCAACCCAGGTGCTCCTGCCCAACATCCGCGCCTCTGCTACGGATTACGCCATGCTGGGCCTCAGCGAGAAAGAACTCGACGTGCTTCTGGGCGTCGGCTCCACCTCACGGCTCGCGCTCGTGCGCGATGACCGGGGTGCTGTGGTGATCGACGCCGATCTGAGCGCGCTCGGCCCCCTCGTGACCATCCTGGGCGGCATGGAGAAAGGCGAGGCCCTTGTCGGCCCCGACTACCGTGACCGCCCCGATTTCTGGAGAGTGACATGACCCGTACCATCACCCGCAGCGTCGTGCTGCTTGGCCTCGGCCTGACCCTGACAGCCTGTGCGCAGCACAATCCCGCGCAGGCCAACTGCTTCAACTTCCGCGATGCGCCCACGCAGGCGGCAACCGCTACGACCACCATCTCGACCATGGGGGCGGAAGTCACGCGGCGCGACACGGCGTGCGATTTCGTCCTCTTGGGGGCGGGTGGCTGAACCAATGCGGACCTGGCTTCCTCTCTCGATGATCGGTTTTGCGCTGGCAGGTCCCACGGCGGGGCCAGCGGTCGCCCAGGGCGTGCCGACCTTCGACCTGCGCCTCTTCGCAGAGCGGCAGGCCATCCTTGAGCAGACCGATCGGGACCTGGCATTGCAGCAGGACCGGCTAAGCCGCGAGGAGGAACTGGCCGAAATCGAGCGCCAGCAACTCGCCTCCCTCGAAGGGCTGATGGATGCCATGTCGCTTGGCGCTGGAGACGTGGCCGGAACCGTGGCGGG
>Ga0213839_1000285_pt1 | contig 85431 bp, 67 predicted proteins | sample SWPATP21_FD_160075 | JGI IMG/M metagenome (GOLD analysis project Ga0213839, IMG submission 160075) | Coastal seawater microbial communities from Marineland, Florida, United States - SWPA TP2 #1 | ecosystem: Environmental > Aquatic > Marine > Coastal | place: USA: Florida | collected 2016-08-14
CTGGCCACCCACACTGCGTAACAGGTCGCGCGCCCCTTGGGCGTCCACCCGTCCACGATCAGCAGGCTGATGGGCCTCGGCGGCGATCCCTTAGCGTGTAAAATTACACGAATCCGCCTGTCACCCTTAGGAGAAGACCGCGGCAAGCACGAGGCTCAGCCCCGTCAGCAAGGACCACAGCGCGACCGTTTGGGTCGGAGAGAGACTGGAAACGGCCCCCTTGCGCCTCAGCACCCACAGTGCGCCTCGTCCTGCCGGGGACATCCGCAAGGCCGCGCTCGTCACCGTCGCCAGCAACGGGTACAGCGGCAGCACCCACAGGCCAAGGGCGGGCTCGAGCGCCATGCCGGCCGCGACGGCGGCCAGCACGAGACCGAGCGACCCCGCGGCGGAGCCGTACAGCACCGCCCGGGAAAGGCCGAAGAACGCTTCGACGTCCTGCTCTCGGGTCTGCCGCTCGGCCTCGGTCGACATGCGTTTGCCATCGTACCGCGAGCCTCCTGCTCGGACCGCAGCCGCGGGGTCACTCGAACGCGGCCTCGAGCCCCGGCGCTCGGTAGTACGCCGGGACCGAACGCAGTTGCAGGCGGAGCTTGCGTTGATCCGACTCGCTCAGCGCGCGAAACAATGGCGGAGCGGAGGTCCGAAGGAACTCCACCAGCCGGCGTTTTGCGGCTTTCGGGTGGGGTTCGGCGAGCATGACGAGACTGCCCTCGAGAAGGCTGAAGTACCCCTCGCGCATCTGCACGCGGCCGCGCTCCATGGTGACGAGACGCGGGTCCCCCTCGGGAAGACTGTCGATCGTGCCGACGATCAGGGGCTCCATGGTGGCGGCGATGGAGAGGACGATGCCTTGAACCTCCACGAACTCACGGCAGCCAACCTGCTTGGCGCCGTAGGCTTTCGCGTAGGCGTTGGAGAGCATGGTGTAGTGCTCCGTGTAGGCGCCGAACGGGGCGAGGGCAGTGGCAAACGCCTCCGTCGAGTTTCCCGACGGTTCCTTTCGGTGCGCCGCCGCGTCGAACTCGACGAGGCGGCGAAACACCGGGCCCGAGCGGGCGCTCTCGTAGCGAGGCAGCTGCTCGGGGTGCTTCTCCGCGAGGCGGGCGAGCAGACTGACCGCCGTGCCCAGTTCGTCCGCGGACCAGCGGTGGTCCGTGGCTGGTATGCCCAACGCCTCGTACTCCGCCACCGTCAGCGAACGGTCCGCAGGCTCCTGCGTGCGCGCCCGGGCGTCGCCGAACCCGGCCTTGAATCCGTCGACGAGTGCGCCGGCCTCGTCGGACGCGTCACAACTGCTGAGGCTGCAAACCGCGCTGAGGAATAGACCGTGAAGGCGCGGCTGCAGCATGAAGCGGCGAGGTTAGCCGATCTTGCTGCCGCCACGACACGGCGGGCTTTCGGGGATCACCCCGCCGCGGGCTGCCCATTGCGTGGGCGTGTACGCGTGAATGGACAGGGCGTGCAGCCCGGCGGCCAGCTCGTCCTTGGCGAGGGTGTTGACCGCGCGGTGCCGCTGCACCAGCGACTTGCCCTCGAACGCCTCGGCCACCAGCGTCACCTTGAAGTGGCTCTCGGGAACCTTGGTGGAGTGGCGGTGGCTCTCGTTTTCGATCTCGAGCACCGCCGGCGCCAGCGCATCCACGAGCTTGTCGTGGAGCGCCGACTGAAGAGGACCCGGTTGGGTCACGAGGCCGGCGCTCCCTTGGACTCGGTCGCCTCGGGGGGCAGGGCGGCCGCGATCATTTCGGCGATGTCGAGCACGGCGATGTCTTCGTCCTTGTCGAAGTGCTTCATGCCGTCGGAGAGCATCGTCTTGCAGAACGGGCAGCCGACACCCACGGCGTCGACGCCGGCGTCGACGATTTCCTTGGAGCGGTTCACGTTGACCCGCTTCTCCGGCTCCTCTTCCATCCACATGCGGGCACCACCGGCGCCGCAGCAGAAGCCGTGCTCACGGTTGCGGTCGAGCTCGACCATCTTGTCGGCGCCGCCGACCGCCTTGGCGATGGCGGTGCGAGGCTCGTCGTACATGCCGTTCCAGCGGCCGAGATAGCAGCTGTCGTGGTAGGCGACCTTGCGCTTGTCGAGGGGGTTTTCGACCTTGAGCTTGCCCTCGTCCATCAGGTGGGCGAGCAGCTTGCTGTGGTGAATGACCTCGTAGTTGCCGCCGAACTGCGGGTACTCGTTGGCGATGGTGTGGAAGCAGTGCGGGCAGCTCGCAATGACCTTGCGAACCTTCAGCTCGTTCATGAGATCCACGTTCATCTGAGCGATGGTCTGGAAGCTCATCTCGTTGCCGCCGCGCCGCAGCGTGTCGCCGGTGCAGTTTTCCTGGGTGCCCAGGACCGCGTAGTTGACCCCGGCGGCTTGCAGGCAGCGCACCAGTGCGCGCGTGGGTTTCTTCGAAGCGTCGGAGTAGGCCCCCGCGCAGCCGACGAACAGCAGGTACTCGGCGTCGGGGTTCTCCTCGATGGTGGGCACGTCGAGACCGTCGGCCCACTGCATGCGGTCTTCCTGCGGAAGGCCCCACGGGTTGCCCGAGTTCTCGATGTTGCCGAAGGCGCTGGTCAGCTCGCCTGGCGTGCGGCCGCTTTCATCGTTGAGCACGATGTGGGAGCGCATCTGCAGGATCTTGAGCGGGTGGTCGATGAAGACCGGGCATACCTCTTGGCACGCACCGCACGTGGTGCACGACCACAGGGTCTCGTCGTCGATGCGGCCGCCGACCAGCGGGTCCATCTCTTCGAGCTCGGTGCGAATCTTTTCGATCGCATCGACCTGCTCTTTGTAGGCCTCGTCGTTCTTGAGGGCTTCCCACTTCTCCTGGGTCTTCTGCCACTCCTCGAAGCCGGGCTCGCCCTCCATGGGCTCCATTTCCATCACGCCGGCGGCCGGGGCCGGCATGTCGATGCCGACCTCGGACTGCAGGTTGCGCAGCTCCAGCACCTTGAAGCCGCGGTCCTTCATCTCGTCCTTGAGGTCGTGGATGAGGTGCATCGGCGAGAGCGGCTTTTCGGTGCCGAACGCCGGGCAGTAGGTGGTGCAGCGCGCACACTCGGTGCAGGCGTAGTTGTCGATGAGGCTCTTCCAGGTGAAGTCCTCGATCTTGGCCACGCCCCAGTTCTCCATCAGCGGCGCCGCATCGGGGTCGTCGGGCTCACCGTCGAACAGCTCCAGCTTGGGCATGACGCCGCGCTGGCCCTGGTTGCGCAGCAGAATGTTGGGGCCCGAGCCCAGCACGTGAATGTGCTTGGAGAAGGGCAGGTAGTTGAGGAAGCCGAGCAGGACCATGATGTGCCCCCACCAGTGCACCTCGGCGGCGACGTGCGCCCAGCTGGGATCGACGTTCGGCGTGAGCGTGTCCCCGTTGAGCGTGAACAGCCCGGTGAGCTGACCGAGCGTGCGCGCGACCGGCATGAACGGATCGGCGTGGCCCGAGGCGGCCATGTGCCAGCTGTGGTGCCCGAAGTGGGTCAGCACCAAGGTGGTGATGGCGCCCAGGATGAGCATCGCGTCCAGGTTGGCGGGCACGAAGGCGGGCTTGGCCACCAGCCGGCGGTAGAACGCGTACATGATCGCGCAGAAGACCACCGCGTTCATCACGTCGATGCCCATGCGCAGGTAGTCGTAGAGGAAGTCGCCGATCAGAACGCCGAAGTTGAACCGGTCGCCAAACATGCCGACGAGGAACATCTCGGTGGAGGCCACGCTGAGGACGAGGAAGCCCCAGTAGATCGCCAGGTGGTGGTACGAGCGTTGCTCCTCCATCACCTTGCGCTGCCCGAAGAAGAACTTCATCAGGCTGCCGATGCGCTCGGCCCAGCTCTCCTTGAGATTCGCGGGGCGACCGAGCGCGGCGACGCGCACGAATTTCATGACGTTGAACGCGAACAGGGCGTTCGCGGCGATGAAAACCAGCAAGAAGGCGATCTGCTTCATCGGAAATCGCTCGGGTCATACCACAGCGCTGCGACAGTGGCGCGCAGCACCTCGCGGCGAGGATGCAGCGGCCTGCGGCCCCGCAGAACCGCCTTTGGCGTGGTGCCCCAGGCGCAGTAAGATCCAGGCTCCGGGTGCACGATCTCCTGCTCATCAGCGACCTGCATCTCGGGTCGCACCTCAAACCCCGCCTGCGCGGAGAAGAGGTGCATCTCGCGTCGCGGATCGAAGAGGAGTTTCCTCGCTTCACCGACCACCACCTGGAGATCGCCCGCGCGCGCGGCGTGGGCTGGCAGTTGGTGGTCAACGGGGATTTCATCGACTTCTGGAACGTCGTGTTGGACGAACGGGAGGGGGAGACCAGCGAAGACCTCGCGGTCCGGCGGCTGCATGCGGTCCTCGACGCTCACCCCGCCGTCGAGGATTCGTTGGCCCGCTTTCTCGAGGCCGGCCACGGCATCGCGTTCGTCACCGGAAACCACGACGCCGAGCTGCTCTACGGCGGGGTGCGACGCGCGATCGTGGAGCGCATCGAGGGCGCGATGTCCACCGACGAGGGCGACGCGAGCATCACCCGGACCGGCACGGTGCGGCTCGACATGATGCGCGCGGGCAAGATCCGTTTCGTGCGTTGGTTTCTTCGCGAGCCCGGCGGGGCGTGGATCGAACACGGGCACAAGTTCGACCCCAGCTGCGCGACGCCGGCTGCGCTGTCTCCCACGCGCGGCGGCGCCTTGGTGCAGACGGTCGCCGAGGTCGCCACCCGGAGCTTCGCCAACGTGATGCCGGAGATCGACTACGACGCTCCGGACAAGTTCAGCACCCTGGACTACGCCCGGTGGGCACTCGCACGAGGCTGGCGGTTCGTCATTCGGGTCGTGCTGCTGTATCTGCGCATGGTTGGCCGCATCCTGGGTCTGTGGGTCGGGGCGGGACGCGTCGACGCGGAAGGGCAGGCCGATCACGATGCACAGTTGGGGCGCATCGCCGCCAACGCCGGCCTGCAGATGAGCGCCCTGGCGGCGCTGGAAAACATGGCGCCGCCGCCTGCCGCCACGACCGTCGGCGGCCTGGTGAAGCTCACGGCGCTCGACCACCTGCTCATGCTGCTCGGTCCGGTGGCGCTCGCCGTGTTTGCGTGGCTCGCTGGGTGGATCTCGCTGGCGCTGGGCCTGGTGCTCGCGTTCGCGATCGGGGGGGCTGGGGTGGCATTTCAGCGCCGAGGTCGACAGCGCCGTGACGTCGCGCGCGACATGCTGAACGTCGCGGCGGGCGTGGGTCATGCGACTGGAGTGCCGTTGGTTTTGATGGGCCACAGCCATCACGGACAGCTCGAGCGCAGGGGCGAGGTCGTCTACGCCAACAGCGGAAGCTGGCTCGACGGTTCGCATCTGTACGTCGAGCGTGACCCGCAAACACATCGGCTGGTACGGGTAGAACTGCGGCAGTGGCGCAACGGCGGCGTGCGCTGCCTCGACGCCATGACCGTGGTCCAGCCCGACGAACCGGTCGATACGGCGGCGGCGGTCCGGGCCGACAGCGCGCTCGAATCCGCGAGCGAAGGTGACGCGAGCGGCGCTTTTGTGCGAACGTAACGCCGCGCCGCCTCACCTGCGGCAAGCGAGGCAGACCTTTGGCCAACGAAACCATCCTCGTCATCGAAGACGACTCCTCGGTGCGGACGCTGCTCAGCAAGGCGCTGGCGGGAAAGGGATATCAGGTCGAAACGTCCGAGGACGGGCTCGAGGGCCTGACACGGCTGGAATCACTGCGACCCGACCTGATCATCGTCGACATCATGATGCCGCGGCTCGACGGCATGACGTTCGTCCGGGCGATCAAGCAGCACGAACGCACCCAGCCGATCCCGGTCATCTTTCTGACCGCGAAGAACGACCCCAAGACGATGATTCAGGGCATCAACCTCGGCGCCCGCTTCTACGTCACCAAGCCGTTCCAGATCGACGAGCTGCTCGCCAAGGTGCAAAAAGCCCTCGCGGGCTGACACGGACGCGCTCAGGCCCAACTCAGGCTCGGCTCAAAAGCGGCGAGCGGGAGAACGGGGACCGTGCAGGGCCGACGACAGCCGCGGCCGCCGCGGTTCCTGCTGCGAACTCGCCCTCCAGCCCGAGGCCGGGCAGGGTGAGCCGGCAGCCGAAGTGCAACGACTTCAGGCCGCTCTCGGTGGACAACACCCCGACACCGAGGCTGGGCGGCTTGGCCACCGCGAACAGCGGGTCCATCGGATGCACCGACCCGGGGGCGGCGCGTTCGGACACGTCGCGACCACGGGCGTCGGTCAGCGGCCGACCGTCGTGGGGGGAATGCATCCAGCGTACGTGGTCGTGGCAGAACGGCAGCACGCCGCGCGCGTCGAGGGCATCGAGCAGACGCTCGCGCAGGCCCGCCGTCGAGGCCTTGGGCGGGACGATGTGGCACACGGACAACCGGCGCGTGTCCTCGGCGCTGCCCGGGTGGATGCGAATGTATGTGTTGCCGACCGGGTCGTCCGCGGCCCCCTCGGGCAGACAGATCGCCATCGGATCGAGGGCGGGCGAGAGGCCCTTGGCCGCGAGCTCGACGTGCATCTCGAACCGCTGGGCGGCCACGTGCAAGCCCTGCAGCGACTCGAGCAGCGCGCGGGGGAGCAGCTCGGGAACCAGGGGTCCTTCGAGCAACCGAAGCGGATCCGTGGCGACGATGAGATGGTCGCACCCGTAGCGGTCCCGCTTGCCGAGAAGGCTGACCCCCACCACACGCGAGCGCTTGAGCAGCAGCTCGGCCACGCGTAGGTCTCGCTTGACCTCTCCCGAGTGCAGCTCGATGCGCTGCAGCAGCAAGGTGCGCAGCGCCGCTTCTCCGCCGGGCATGTCCTCGGGGCCGCGATGCCACAGCCCCTGAAGACGCAGGCTGGCGGCCTTGCCGAGCTGGGTGGGGTGAAGGTGCTGCAGCCACGGCACTGCCGCGGAGCTGACCCGGCGCAGGTCGTGGTCCTCGGGCAGCGGCGGCATTTCGTCGACGTCGGCGGCCGGAAGCTGCCCTTCGACGCGGGCCAGAAAACGACGGCCCCAAAACCCGCCCCCGACCAGGGCGTTGTCGGACGCCAACAGCGGATCGAGCACCTCGTCGGTCGCCTCGGCCCAGCGTTGCGCCATGTCCCATGCCGCCGGGGCGTGGTCATCGTCCGGCCACAGGCGCGCGGCCTCGTGGGCGACGTTGGCCGCTGCGGGCGTCAGGTCGACACGCCCGTGGGGCAACACGACGTGCATGCGATGATCGAGCGGGGCGTACTGACGCCGAACCTGCTGGGCGAGGCCGAGCTCCGTCCAGACCCGGGCGGTCGGGGCGGTGCCCATGTGCACCACGGGGGCCGAGCGCAGCGGCAGCGTTCGACCCTCGACCTTGTAGGTGCCGTCGGCGGAGCCGTGCGGGATCACCAAGACGCGTTTGCCTCGGCGCGCGACCAGGGCCGCGGCGACCAGCCCGGCGACGTCGCTGCCGAGCACGATCAGATCGTAGTGATTGGTGGTCGTGGCCACGGGCGGCTCAGACGAAGCGTACGGCAGCCGGGCCTTCGGCGGGAACCACGGTGCCGAACGGCATCGCAACTTCGCCGGCCGTCTCCAGCGCGGAGACCACGCCGTCGGCAGCGTCGGGGTCGACGAACAGCATCATGCCCACACCGCCGTTGAAGGTGCGTCGCATTTCGTCTTCGGCCACGCCTTGCGCGCGAATCGCTTCGAACACGGGCAGCGCCGGAATCTTGGACAGGTCCAGCTCGACCGCGGTGCCGTCGGGAAGGGCGCGGGGCGGGTTCTCAAGCAGGCCGCCGCCGGTGATGTGGGCGGCCGCATGCACGCCGCCGCGACCCATCGCCGCGGCGAGAGCCTTCACGTACACCCGGGTGGGGGTGAGCAGCACGTCGGCGACGGACGACTCGGTCCCTGGGAATGTGTCGTCCAACGCCAAACCGCCGTACCCGGGATCGAGCAAGGCGCGACGGGCGAGGCTGTAGCCGTTGGAGTGCAGACCTGCGGACTGGACCGCAATCGCCACATCGCCGGGCTTCACATCGGCGGGGTCGAGGCGTGCGTCTTTGTCCACGACGCCGACCGCGAACGCGGCCAGGTCGTAGTGCCCGTCCGCGTACATGCCCGGGAGCTCCGCCGTCTCCCCGCCGAGCAGGGCGCAGCCGCTCTGTCGGCAACCGTCGACGATGCCCGCGACGATCGACTCCACGATGCCCGGCTGCAGGGCGCCCGTGGCGATGTAGTCGAGCAAGAACAGCGGTCGTGCGCCGGTGCAGATGAGGTCGTTGACGTTCATCGCGACCAGGTCGATGCCGACGGTGTCGTGCACCCCCGCCGCGATGGCGACCAGCAGCTTGGTGCCCACGCCATCGGCACACGAGACGAGCACCGGCGTTTTCATGCCGCTGGGCAACCCGATCATGCCGGCAAAGCCGCCGATGTCATCGAGCTGCTCCGGACGGCGCGTCGATGCCACGAGGGATCGAATGCGGCGGACGGCCTCGTTGCCCGCGTCGATGTCCACGCCGGCGTCGCGATACGACAGGCCCTTGGGTGTGTCCGCCATGCCCACGGCCTACCAAACCGTGCCGCGCCCTGTCATCGCGGGGTGCCGAAGTCGCCGCGAGAGGCCCCGCACGCCCGGTTTTCTCGGGGGTGGCCCCCAGCGGCCGGGCGGTGGTAAGACCGCCGCATGGCGTGGTGGCGGCGCAAGAAGCAGCAGCTCGAGACCCAGACCCCCGAGGAGAAGGTCTCCGTGCCCAAGGGCGTGTGGTCCAAGTGCGAGGCATGCGGGGAGATCACGTACACCGAGGAACTCATCGCGAACCTGCGGGTTTGCCCGGTTTGCGGGCACCACGCTCCGATGCCCACCGCCGAGCGCATCGAGTCGATGCTCGACGACGGGTCCTGGGAGGAGCACGACCTCGACCTGCGCTCGGGGGACCCGCTGTCCTTCACCGACCAGAAGCCCTACGGGCAGCGCCTCGAAAAAGCCAAGCGAACCGCGGGGCCCACCGACGCGTTTCGCAGCGGGCTGGGATCCATCGGCGGCGTCCCGGTCAGCGCGGGCTTCTTCGCGTTCGAGTTCATGGGCGGCTCGATGGGCTCCGTGGTCGGCGAAAAGGTGACCCGGGTGTTCGAACGCGCCCTGGAGCTGCATCGACCCGCGCTCGTCTTTTCGGCCTCTGGCGGGGCCCGCATGCAAGAGGGCGTTCTGTCCCTCATGCAGATGGCCAAGACCTCGGCCGCCCGAGGCCGTCTGCGCGATGCGGGGCTCCCGTACATCTCGGTGGTACTGCACCCGACCACCGGCGGCGTCGCGGCCAGTTTTGCGACGCTCGGCGACCTCATCATCGCCGAGCCCAAGGCGTTGGTCGGCTTCGCCGGGCCGCGCGTCATCATGCAGACCATCGGCCAAGAACTGCCCAAGGGCTTTCAACGGGCCGAGTTCCTGCTCGAGCACGGCATGGTCGACCGCATCGTCAGCCGTCTCGAAATGCGTGAGCAGTTGGGCCTGATGCTGCAGCTGCTGGGCTCCAAGCCCAAGCCGCAGGCTTCGGCCGCCGCCTCGTCGTGACCTACGACGCGCTGTTCGCCCGCCGCACCCTCGGGGTCAGGCCCGGTCTCGTCGCGGTGCGCGGTGTTTTCGAGGCCTTGGGGTCCCCCGCGTCGGGGAGCCCCGCGATTCATGTCGTCGGTACCAACGGCAAGGGGTCGATTGCGGCAATGGCCGAACACGCCCTGCGGCATCGAGGGCACCGCACGGGGTTGTTCACCAGCCCTCATTTGCAGCGCGTCACCGAGCGCGTGCGCATCGATGGGGCCGAGGTCGACGACACGGTGCTCGAGGCCGCGATCGCCACCGTGCTGTCGCGCGAGGACCTCAGCGAGGAGCGAGAGCGGCCGTTGTCGTTCTTCGAGGTGCTGACCGTCGCGGCGCTGCTGGTGTTCGAACAAGCCGGCGTCGACACCTTGGTGGTCGAGGCTGGGCTCGGAGGGCGCCTGGACAGTACGCGGTTGGTCGACGCGAAGGCGGTCGCCGTCGGCCGCATCGACCTGGATCACCAGGCCTACCTGGGCGACACGCTTCAGGAGATCGCGGCCGAAAAGGCAGGCGTGTTTCGCGATCGGGCGCCCGTGTTTTCGGTGCCTCAGCACCCCGCAGCGTGGGCGGTGCTCGAGCGCGCGGCCTGGAACGCTCCATGTCCGCTGCGCAGGCCCGAGCCGATCGATGCGCCGCTGCCCGGCGAACACCAGCGCTACAACGCCGCCGTGGCGCTGGCGGCCGCGCAACATCTCGACCCGAGTGTCACCGAGGTCGACTTGGACGGGACCACCTGGCCCGCGCGTCTGGAACGGCGGCCGGCAGGTCGGGGGGAGTGGGTGCTCGACGTCGCGCACAACCCCGCGTCGATGGCCGCGCTGGCGACCGCACTGGACACCCTGCCACCCGCGGACACGTTGGTGCTGGTGGCGTGCTCCGCCGACAAGGACGCCGCCGCGCTCGCCCAGGCGCTGGTCGGTGTCGGGGAGTGCTGGACACTGGAAGACGCGTCGCTGGGCCTGGCTCCGTTGCCGGGTGCCCGGCTGTTCGAGGGCGTGGACGATGCTCGCCTCGAACCCGCCTTGCGGGCCCACGCCGAGGCGGGGGGCAGGGTGGTGGTGTGTGGCTCACACCGACTCGTAGGCGCGGCAATGGGCGCGTGGCTCTCGGACGGCGAGCGTCCCGACCCCAGCGATCCCCGCTAGCGCGTTCAGTGCCCACGCGTCGGGTCTTTGGAGGGGGCGCGCCGAGGTCGCTACACTGTGGCTCATGGTGCGTCGGACTCGCCTTGGGACGTGGTTGGCACGTGCAGCCGGAACCGTTGCCGCGTGGGGCCTTGCGATCTCTTGGGCCCACGCCGCCCAACCGCCCGGTGCCCCGCCGGCAGGTGGAGGGGAGAGCAAAGGGAGCCGTCCCTCGAGCGCTCCGCCGCCACCGCGGTCCGCCTCGCGTTCGACTCCGCCTCCGCCCCCGAGTTCGAGTCCCAGCACCGAACCCGCAGTGGAGAGTGAGCCCGCCCCGGCCGCAGATCTGTCTGGCGCCTGGGGGTACTCGCGTGCGGGAAGCCCAAGGCCGCGGTACGTCCGCAACACGCAGGATCCGATCGTGTTCGCCCCGAACCCGGTCGGCTTCTACTCGGGCGTCTCGGTCCAGGGCAATCAGCTGCCCCCGCACCCGGTGAAGAAAGCGGGCAACGGACCCTCGACGATGACCTGGGCCGGGTTCGAACGCACCTCGACCGGATCGCGGGTCTTCTTTCAGCTCTCCTCGGAGGCCGACTACACCGTCTCTCAGAAGAACGGGGTCATCACGGTTCGCATGCGCCGAACCAAGGTCAACGTGCGCAACAACCTGCGCCGGCTCGACCTCAGCTACTTCAAGACGCCAGTGCACACCGTCAAGGTGCGCCGGCGCGGACGCGATGCGGTCGCCACGATCAAGCTGAAGAACGACACCACGCCCGACGTGTCCTATGTGGACAGTGCCGGGTCCGGCTACAAGCTCTTGGTGCTTTCGTTCACGCACTCGAGCAGTGCCGTGCAGGCTCCCAAGCGCGCGAACCCGTCCAGCGACAGCGCGCAGTAGCGCGGACGGCCACGGGCCACGGACGAAGGCCGCTTCAGGCGGGCGACTTGTCTCGTGCAAGGCGCCAGCCGGCAATGCCGAGTGCCGTGACCCCTGCGGCTGCGCCGACGACCGGGAGGCCGAGCATCGCAGCGCTCACCGCAACGCCGAGCGCGAGCCCGGTCCAACGCGAGCGAAACGCCCGGCCCATGCGGTTGTGCCGAGCGAGTCCGGCGAGCACCACGGCGAGCTGCGCTTCTTCTTCGGGAGGCAGCGGATCCGCTTGAATCTTGGCCGGTAAGTGCCTGTGATTCTGCCACAAAAGCCGCGTCGCAATCGCGTGGAGCCGGTGCAGCTCCTGACCAGGGGTGCCCGCCGTGTCGAGCAGGACGGGCAGGGCATGCGTGCGAATGCCGGGGCGGTAGACCCGGGCGCGGCTGAGCGCGGTGACGGCTTCCATCAGCAGGTTGCGCGCCTGGTCGGCCCGCCGCCACTTGTCACCGCGGTCGTCGTCCCCCTCACCGGCGAGTGCCAAGAGGGCCATGCTCAGGGCGTCGCTTGCGCGCTCGAGATGCTCGGACGCCAGGGCCTCGACCTCGTCCGACGCATCGACAGCGCGGTACGCGCACTGCGGACCTGCCAAAGCGGGAAGATTTCGGGCGGCCGACATTCCAAAACACCGAGGGGTCGGAATCAAGGACGTGCGGCCCTGATGATTCTTTCACCCGCGATCTAAACGTAAGGCACGGCGGGCGCTCGTGCCACCGCGTCCCCGCTCGGGCCAGGTCCTCGGGCGCGAGGCCGCTACCGCGTCCGCTCGAGGCGTTTGGCGTCCTGCCACCACGCATCGAGCTGTTCGAGCGAGACGGCACCGGGAGTCAGGCCGGCTTCGTGGCAGCAGCGCATCACGTGATCGAAGCGCCGGTCGAACTTCTGGTTGGCCGCGCGCAGAGCGTCCTCGGCGTCGATGTCCAGCTTCTGGCCGATGCGGACCAGGACGAACAGCAGATCGCCGTACTCGTCGCGGGTGTGCGCCGGGTCTCCGCTCGCGCGGGCCTCCTCGAACTCGGCCCATTCCTCGTGGAACTTGTCGATCGCCCCGGTGACATCGGGCCAGTCGAAGCCCAGCGCGGCCGCCTTTTCCTGCATGCGACGGGCCCTGGCCAGGGCGGGCAACGCGGTGGGGATCGAAGCCATCGGTTGGGGGTGGTCCGGGCGTTCGGGGTCGGTCGCCCCGGAGGCCCGTCGCTCTGCGGCCTTGATGCGTTCCCACTGGGCTTCGACGTCTTGCGGGGTGACCTTCGCGCGCCCCAGGGCGTCTCGTGGGCCGAACACGTGGGGGTGCCGTCGCAGCATCTTGTCCCGAATGCCCGCGATGACGTCGCTGAGATCGAAGGCGCCCTCGCGCTCCCGAATCGCGCTCTGAAAAACGATCTGAAACAGCAGATCCCCAAGCTCGGCCCGGTGCGCGACGGGGTCGTCCATCGCCTCGAGGACCTCGTAGGTCTCCTCCACCAGATAGTGGCGCAGCGTCTCGAGGGTCTGCTCTCGATCCCACGGGCAGCCGTCTTCGGCCAACAGCCGATCCATCACCGCCTTCAGCCCAGGCAGGCCTTCGGGCAGGCCGAGAGCGCGATGATCGGGCACCGCGAGGTCGCCGAGGTCGTCTTCGCTGGCGCCGGGGGAGGGGTCTGTCGGGTCCGCCACGTGGTACCGTTCTTTTGCAATCCCTTACCACGTCCCGCCTCCGGCCGGGGCGGAGCCGAGCCCGCGTTGACCGAACCCACCAAGCTCACCTTCGAAGACCGGGAGCCGCTGCAACTGATGCTGCAGGCTGTCGGGCGCCACAAGACCCTGTTGGAAACCGAGACCGGAACGTCGGTGCACGTTCGCGGCAATGTCGTGACCGTCGACGGGGATCGTGTCGATCTCGTTGCGCGTCTGCTCAAGCAGCTCTACGCGTTGGCGCAGCAGGGCTCCCCCGTCGATCCCAGCGACGTGCCCCGGGCGCTGTCGGTCCTCAGCGACGACGGCGACGCCGAACTCGACGCGGTCTTCGACGACACCGTCGTGGTCAAGCCCTCCGACGGCAAGGCCATCGTGCCGCGCTCGTTGGCCCAGAAGCGCTACGTCGAGTACATGCGGCGCCACACGCTCACCTTCGGGGTGGGTCCCGCCGGTACGGGCAAGACGTACCTGGCCATGGCGATGGCTGCGCGGGCGCTGCTGGACCGGCAGTGTCGCCGGATCATCCTCTCCCGCCCCGCGATGGAGGCGGGCGAAAAGCTGGGCTTCCTGCCCGGCACGCTGGAGGAGAAGATCTCGCCGTACCTGCGCCCGCTCTACGACGCGCTGCACGACATGTTCCCCGTGGACAAGGTCGCGCACATGATGGAGCATGAGGTCATCGAGATCGCGCCGCTCGCCTACATGCGCGGACGAACGCTCAATGACGCGTTCGTCGTGCTCGACGAGGCCCAGAACACCACGCGGGAGCAGATGAAGATGTTTCTGACCCGCCTGGGCAACAACACCAAGGTCGTCGTCACGGGAGACCCGACCCAGGTCGACCTGCCCGGTGGCGCACGCAGTGGACTCGCGCATGCGCTGCGAATCCTGCGCGGGGTCTCCGGAGTGGCGGTGTGCTCGTTCACCTCGGAGGACGTCATGCGCCACCCGTTGGTGCAGGCGATCATCGAGGCGTACGACGTCGATTCGAAGAAGCGGGCGGCAGCGCGGGCGGCAGCCGCGGAGGCCGAAGCCGCCGACACCACCGAGGACTGACTGCGGCGCGGCGGATCTGCGCCGCGAGATGGAGCCGCTGCAGTGCCCCGTTTCGAGCCGCGCGCACGCGCGAGACCACCGAACCCGGCCCACCACGTCCAATCCGGCTCGGAGACCCGGACCGTTTCTTGAGTGGGCCAGGCTACGGCGACGCAGCACAGAGACGAGCATGGGCGCTGCGCGCATTCTGCCACCCGTGGTCGCGGGAGACTCACCGCTGGCCGATGGCGCGTCGCGCCAACGCGAGCTGGAGCAGCTCCGAGCCACCTTGGACTCCTTGCGCAACCCGGCCGGTGCGGTGCGACTGGCGGTTCAAATGCTGGCCGGGCCGCTGCGTGACGCCACACGCTCGGCGTCTGCCGAGCAAGCGTCCCAAGTCGCCGAGGTGCTCGGTGCGCTGGAGACCGCCACGGCGGAGCTCACCCGGCTGCTCGCGCCGCTGAGCGGCGGAGGCGGCACTGGAGCGGCCGAGGTGATTGCGATGCCCACGAGCCCGCCGCTGGTGGAGCGGGTGATCGAGGGGGTGCGGCAAGCCGTGCAGCAACGGGTGCGTCTCCCGGCTGCCGTGGAAACGTCGATCGAGGCGGGTGCGCGCCCGAGTGCGGACGCCAAGGACCTCCAGGCCGCACTGGTCGGCTTGGTCGAGAACGCGATCGAGTCGATGGCACGGCGGCGCCCAGACGCATCGCCGTGGACCGTCGAGTTGCGGGTGACGCTGGAGCCGACCGACGCGCTCGGCGACGCCATGCAGGTGGTGTTCGACGTCCGCGACCGCGGCGACGGGCTTCCCCCGGGCGTACGCCGTTGGCTGGAGGACCCGCAGGGCTTGAATGCTCAGCCTGCGCCGGCGGGTCCAGGCATGAGCCTTCAGCTCGCGCGGCGGGTCGCCGAGGACGCGGGCGGGAGCCTGAAGGCGGCCCGCGTCGGTGGCACCACTCGGGTGCGCCTGTGCGTGCCACACCGGTGATCGCGGTATGCTCGCGCGTTGACCGAAACGGGAGAGCTCGCCGGGTTTGCGGCGGTCCGTCGCTGGATGCTGCCCCGCGACGGTGAGGCGGGGCTGGGCCGCGTCTACCTCGACGCCTCGGGCAACATCACGATCAGCCGCCCCCGTGCGACGGTGGTGATCATGCCGCCGGGCGCCGAGGTGCCCACCCGGTTTGACGTCCTGTTGCTCGCCGGTCCACCGAACATCCTGGCGAAGGCGCTGGTGCAGATGGACACCCCGCGCATGCAGCTGCTGTCCCTGCCGACGCCCCCGGTGGTGGCCGACAAGGTGGTGCGCGAGGCGATTCGCATGGCCGAGGCGGTCGCGGGCGCTCGCGTGGCCGATCAGTTGGTGGAGATCGGCACGGCGCTGTCGGCCGAACGGGATCCGCGACGGGTCCTGGAACTCATTCTCCAGCACGGACGGGCCATCGCACGCGCAGACGCGGGCTCGATGTTCGTGGTGGAAGACGGCGGCGCGCGGCTGCGTTTTGCCGTCGCGCACAACGACTCGGTCGAGGTCGATTTTTCCACCTTCACCTTGCCGGTCTCCGAGCGTTCGATCGTTGGCACGGCGGTGAAGGACGGTCGGACGGTGCGTGTTGCGGACCTGTACGCCAGCGGGGAGTCGCAGACGCACGCCCGCAGCTTCACGCATGACCGCACCTTGGATCGCAGCCTGGGCTACCAGACCCGGTCCATGCTGACCACGCCGGTCATCACGCCCGAAGGCACGGTGCTCGCGGTCATGCAGCTGATCAATGCCCGCGATGACGAGGCGGGGCCGCTGACGAGCGAGGACGACTTTGCGACTCGGGTACGGCCGTTCACCGAAGAAGACGAGCGTCTGTGCAGCGCGTTGGCGAGCCAAGCCGCGGTGGCGCTGGAAAACGCCCAACTGATCGCCGACATCGAGGCCTTGTTCGAGGGCTTCGTGCGGGCCAGCGTGCACGCGATCGAGCAACGCGACCCCACGACGAGCGGGCACTCCCAGCGGGTCGCCGACCTCACGGTGGGGTTGGCCAAGGTCGCGGACCGAGCGACCGATGCGGCGTTCGCCGATGTGCGCTTCGACGCCGATGCGCTGCGCGAGATCGAATACGCGGGCCTGCTGCACGACTTCGGCAAGGTGGGCGTGCGCGAGGACGTGCTGGTCAAGGCCAAGAAGCTCTATCCGCATCGGCTCGCGCTGGTGCGGGAGCGTTTTGGCCACATGCGCACGGCCCTGCAGCGCGATGTGCTGCGCGCCCAAAGCCAGGGCGAAGACCCTCGGCCCTACGAGCAACAGCTGCGCAGGCTCGGTGACGCGTTCGCGCTGGTCGAGCGCTCCAACGAGCCCACGGTGCTGGCGCAGCAAGCCTCCGAGGCCTTGCGTGGCTTGCTCGACCTCAGCTTCGTCGATGGGGAAGGGCGCCGGGTCCAGGTCGTGCAGCCCGAGGACGTGGAAGCGCTGTCGGTCCCGCGTGGGTCGCTGACGCCCGAGGAGCGCACCCAGATCGAGGACCACGTGCGCCACACCTACGACTTCCTGGTGCGCATTCCTTGGACGCGCACCCTCGCTCGAATCCCGGAGATCGCGGGCAAACACCACGAGTACCTCGACGGCAGCGGATATCCGGATCGCATCGATGCGCCCGCGATCCCGCTGCAGGCCCGCATGATGACCGTCGCGGACATCTTCGATGCGCTCACAGCCTCCGATCGGCCCTACAAGGCGGCCGTGCCCGTGCCGCGGGCACTGGACATCCTTCAGGCCGAGGCGAAACGGGGCAAGGTGGACGCATCGATTCTGGCCCTGTTCATCGAAGCCGAGGTCTGGAAACCTTCCTCCGGATGAAGGTCGTGCTTCAGGTCTCCGCCTCGGTGCGCGCTGCGGTGCCCCACGCATTGCGCCGGGCTCTGGTCCGCAAGCTCGCGGCGGCCGGACGCCGCATCGGCGTGGCCGAGGGCGCCACCGTGACGGTGCGCATCACCGACGACGAAGAGGTCGCGCGGCTGCACGACGACTTCATGGGGCTGCCGGGTCCGACCGATGTGCTGAGCTTTCCGTCCGAAGACGACGACGAGGTCAGCCTCGGCGACCTGGTCATCGGCTGGCCGTTCGCGGTCCGGCAGTCCGCTGCCCGTGGAACCGGGCCTGCCGCGTGGCAAGACGAGGTGATCGACCTGTGCTTGCACGGCCTCGCGCACCTGCTCGGTCACGACCACGCCACCCGCCCGCAGGCACGCGCAATGCTTCGGTTCGAACGCCGACTGGCTCGGCGCGCGGCGATGCCGAGCCCCGAGCGCCCCTACGGCTGAGCACCGCGCTGGGGTATGGTCGGGCGGTGAGCGCGTTGCTCCTCGCAGCCTGGATCTCGGCGCCCGTGGGCGAGCCCCCGGCCAGGATCGTGCTCGAGCCGAACGCGGGGACACGCGTCACCGTCGAGGACCCCGACGGCAATCCGGTGGCGCAGGTCGAGCTGGACCCGCACGAGCCGACCATCGTCTATGCGCCCGAGGGCGAATACGTCGTGCGCGGAGAAGGGCCGCCCCGGACGGTGCGGGCGACTCGCGAGCAGCCCACCGCGGCGCCGAAACCTTCGCCCGACGCTGCGCCACAGCCAAGCGCCACCCTGCCGGCGGCACCGCCCCACGCCGTGCCGCCTCCGCGTCGCGAACCGGCTTGGCGTGCGCCCCTGATGTCCGCCTTCGTCCCCGGCCTCGGCCACGCGTGGGCGGGAAAGCCGGGCTGGGGCGTTGGCATTCTGGGCACGACCGCGGCCGCGGTCACGGGGGCGGTCGTGTTGGGGCTGCAGCACGACCGCACGGACGGCGCGACGCCATCCGATGCCGCGTCGGGGCCCGGGTACGCGCGCCTGGGTGGTTTTGCCGCGCTGACGAGCATTGCGGGCGCGCTCTACGTCGGACAGATCTTCGACGCCCACCGGGTAGAGCGGGGCGAACGCCTCGAACCCAAGCCCGGGCGTGTGCAGGTGCGCTTCGATCGTCTCACTGCGGTCTCGATGAGCGCAGGGCGGCCCCGAGCGGCGCTCTACGACGACCTGTCCCTGGCAGCCCTGGTCCGGGTGACCCCGCGGGTGCAGGTTGGACCCTCGGACATGAGTGTCAAACTCGGACCCGAGCAGACGGTGCTGCAGCTGGGCGCGCGTGGCATGTTCGAGGCATGGGGGCCAACGGCCAGCCATCCCTACCGACGGGGCTCGATCTCGGTGGGCGGCGGTCTGCTGGGACAGCACACCGCCCGGCGCCGTCTCTCGCAGCCCCTCGACCCCGAGGTCGAGCGCGCAGAGCGAACGGAACGGGCGTGGGGAGCCGTGCCGTACGTGCTCGCGGACGCCCGTTTGTTCGTGGCTCCGCGGTGGACGGTGGGGGCCCTGGGGCGATTCGGCGTGCCGCTGACGCCGAGGCGATACGCTGCAGGGCGAGCCTTGCCCGCGTTTGCGCCCACCGTCGAGTTCGGCGTCTCCTTGGGGGTGAACCTGTGAAACGGCTGCTTGCCCTGGCTCTGCTCTCGGCGTGCACGCTCGGTGTGCGGGCCGAAGGCGCGTTCGAGGCGGAGTTCGAGCTCGAAGACACGCGGGCCGTGGTGCTCGACCTGCCGAGCACCCCTGTCTCGGTGCGGGCATGCGACGGCTCGGTGCCCGAGTCGTGCCCCAACGCGCTGCTGCTCAGCGGCCACTGGTCGGCCGTCGGTGCCTCGGGGGCCAAGGCCCGAGAGAACGCGACGCGCCCCGCGATTCTGTTCGACGCCCACGAAGGGCTGGCGCGGGTCAGCGCCGACATTCCCCTCGATGTCGAGGGCTTGGTCGACCTCACCTTGAACGACGCCATGATGCCGGCCGCGCTGGACCTGGAGGTTCGCACCTCGTTGGGCGACGTCGACGTGCAGGGCATCGAGGGGTCGGTGTTGGTCGACACGGCCATCGGCGACGTCTCGGTGCGTGGGCCCATGCGCTCGACGGGCGTGCGGGTGGAGGAAGGGCAGGTCCACGTCGAGGGTCCCGGAGCCGTCGACGTGTGGGCCGACGACGGAGGGGTGCGCATCGAACAGACCGCGGGTGCAGCACAGACGCACGTCGTCGCCCCTGGCGGTGCCGTCGAGCTGCTGCTCGGGGATGATGCCGACGTCGACCTCTGGGTGCGCACACCGGGCCGGATTCGTGTGCAGACCGACGCGTTCTCCGCGGTCTCCCAGGGCCTGTATCGCGCCCGCTCCGGCACGGGGGCCACGCAGATCGAGATCGACGCCGGTGGCGACGTGTCGGTTCGCCTGCGCGAATGAGGCAAAAAAGTCCCCCTCGCACAGCGGCTGTGGAGGGGGGAGTACCAGAGCCCGGACTCGAACCGGGACGTTGTCACCAACGGCGGATTTTGAGTCCGCTGCGTCTACCGATTTCGCCACTCTGGCATCGGGGTCGCTGGATGTAGCAAGCCCGGCGCGCGGTTGCAAGCATCGGTTGCGTTCGTGCGTCGGGCCTCGGGGTGGCCCATACTCGAAGTATGACGGTGACCGGGGGCCTCAGCGCGCATCTGCTCTGCGCCGTGCCACAGCTGCTCGACCCCAACTTCGAGCGCGCGGTCATCTTGATGCTCGAGCACAACCACGAGGGCGCGTTGGGGCTCGTGATGTCTGACGAGATGCCGAACAGGCTCGAAACCGTACTGGACGATCTCGATGTCATCTGGGGCGGCGACGCGGGCGTGCTGCTCCGCAAGGGCGGGCCCGTGGAGCCGTCGCGGGGCTGGATTCTCCACGGCACACCCGAGTGGGACCCCACGGCCCAAGAGGTCTTGCGGGGTGTCTGGCTCACCACGTCGCTGGACGAGGTCGACCGCGGCCTCGCCGTGGGCGAGGAGGGCGAGTTCGTCTTTCTTCTCGGGTACGCGGGGTGGGGGCCTGCACAGCTCGAGGCCGAGATCGCGGCGGGAAGCTGGGTGGCGGTCCCCATCGGACGCGGTGGAGACGCGGACGGGGTGCCGCCGCGCTGGCTGTTCGAGACCGCGCCGTCGGACCTGTGGGCCAAGGCGCTGGGCGTGGTGGGCATCGATCCCGCGCGTCTGGTCGGCCTGCCCAACCGTGAAGCCGCGCTGCACTGAGCGTATCCGGTGCTTCGTGGGTTTTTGCGGGCTGCACTGGCGCCGAAATGTGAGCTTCGGTAGGCTTCCGCCCGCCATGAGACGTTATGTCGCAGTGTCCTTGGGTCTGTGCCTCCTCGCGCCGTCGTTGGCTTCGGCGCAGGAACGCGAACCGCTGCGGGCGGACGTTCCGTGGGCGCTGCATCCGGGCGACGAGCTGGGGCTGACGGCGTTCGAGCGCGCGTACGGGGTCTCCGAGGACGCCCTCCCGGACGTCGAGCCGTTCTGGGATGGCAACCTGCTCTACACGCGGGACAGCGCAGCGCGGGACACGCTGGCGCAGCAAGGTCTGCCGCCGCTTCCTGCCGTGGCGTACGAGTCCGCGCCCGGCGTGCTCTACGTGGCCATGCAGGGCATCACACTCACCCCGAGCTGCAGTGGCGGCGATGTGGCCAACGCGGCCAAGCGCTGCAGCCCGCTGGTCGACAGCGAGACCAACTTTCCGGCCTACGGCAATGCGCAGCAGCAAGCGGCCCTGTTCAACCAGCTCGCCGAATACTACGCGCCGTTCGACATCGTACTCACCACCTCGGAGCCGCCCGACTGGATGCCCTACACGATGGCCGTCATCGGCGGGTCATCGAGCAACGCCGGCCAGCCCGGAGGCGTGTGCGGGGTGGCCAACGTCGCCTGCGACGGACTCAAGCGCAACCACGTCTCGCTGACGTTCCCGAGCACCTGCGGCGGGTCGGCAGAGACCGCCGCCCAGGAGACCGCCCACAACTGGGGGCTCGAGCACACCGCCAACACGACCGACCTCCTGTACCCCTACAACAACGGGGGCTTCAAGACGTTCGTCGACGACTGCATGGAGATCAGCCATGCGACGGGCGACGGCATCACGCAGTGCGACTACATTCACGAGGAGTACTGCCCCTCCGGTGGCGGTGAGCGTCAGAACACGTACCAGGAGCTGCTCGGCGTGTTCGGTCCCCGCACCCCGGACAGCCAAGCGCCGGCGATCGTCGAAATGTCGCCGGCCGACGGCAGCACTTTCACCACCGCGGACAGCTTCACCGTCAGCGCGCGCATCGAGGAAAACTCGAACTTCGTGGCCGTGAAGTGGACGCTCGAGGGCGCGGACACCACGTTGACGCGGTGCACCAACAACGTGTGCGACAGCGACTTCAACGCGGGCGTCGGCTTCGATCCCAGTGAGGTTGGCTGGGACTTCACCACCCTGAGCAACCCACCCGCGGGCGAATACGTGCTCACGTTCGAGGTGCTCGACGCCTACGGTGGCTACGACGTGCAGACCGCCACCGTCACGGTCATGGAGTCCGAGGGCGAGTCGGGAGACCCGACCAGCGCCGGCGGAGACGAGTCCGGAGGCGGCGACGGGACAGACACCGCCGATGCCGGGACCGGCGGCGACACGGGCGACGGCCCAGGCGACGATGGTGGTGACCCCGACGATGATGACGACGACGCTTCGGACACCGACACCGACGGTTTGGGTGCGGGCGACGATGGGGGCGCGGACGGGTGCGCATGCAGCCATCGTCAAACGGGCCCTCACGGCTTCTTGGCGCTCATGCTGCTCGGGTTGACGCTGCGCCGACGCCGACGCCTCGGGTGAGTTCGGGCTGGGCCACGGCAGCCCCCAGGCGGCGCGACGTGGGACACAATCGGACGCCCGGACGGCGGGCCCGACCCTTGCATTGAACGTCGGGCATGAGTCGCGGACCGCTCGTCACCCCCTGGCCGGTCGCGGAGGCCATCGCCCTCCGTCTCGCTCGTCACCAGGTGCGAACGGTGCGGGTGGACGCCGAGGCGAGTCGCCGACGTGTGATCCGCGTGCTGCCCGAGGCTGCCGTGGGCGCAGAGCTGCGGGTCGAGGCGGGGAGCGAACCCGACTCGGTGGACGCGGTCGTGTCCGTGGAAGACGCCTTGGACCCGGCCGCGCTGTGCCGCCATCGACTGTTGGCCCGGGCCAGCAGCGCCCGCGATCTGGTGGTGATGTGCGAACCGCACGAGCCCGGACGCGGGGTGGGGCGCACCATGTTGCGTTCGATCGATCCCGGAGCCTCCCAGCTGCGCTGCGACGAGGTGCCCGACGGCATCGGCGGCACCCGCATGCGCACCGAAGTGGAACCCCCCGGGGTGTGGTTCGTGGCGAGTGCAGCCGCGTGGCGGTTTGCCAACGGTGCCGAATCGGTGCGCGACGGCTTCATGCGCCGGTTGCCGCGCATGCGCCCGGAGCAGATCGTCATGGGCATTCGGCGCATTCTCGGCCGTTGGCCCTACGCGTTCGAGTTGTTCGCGCTCGCGGCAACCGAGCTGGCTCACCGGGGAGACGAGGCCGGGGTGCAACGACTTCGCGGCGAACTCACCCTTCATCCCGAGGCGCCGCGATGGGTGCAAGCCCGGCTCCGAGAAGCCTTGGTCACCACCTCGGGGCCCAAAGCGCGGACACGGACCGCGTCCTGAGCTCCGAGCGCTGCGCGTCTGCCGAGAACGACGAAAAAGGGGCGCTCCGAGAGTCGGAGTCGCCCCTTCGTTGCAACGACCGCGTCGAGTCAGGCGGCGGTGCGGACCTCTTGCGTCTTCGCCTGTGCATCCACCCGCGGCGAGGCGGTGACCTGCCGAAGGGTCAACGGGGCGCCGACGAACTCACAGCCGAGCCAGGTGCCGCGCGGCCCGACACAGCGGACCTCGACCGCCAGATCCACGCGTTCGAGCCCGGGCCGTGTCTGCACGCTGAGCAGCAGCGGACTGCCTTGGACCACGCCGATCGGCTGACTCAGCGCGATACGCATGCCTCCGCCCCCGAGGTCGACCACGGTGCAGGTCGCCGACCGAGCGCCGAAACGAATCGTCGCGGGGACCTGGGCGGCGAAACGCCGGAACAGTCGACGTTCGCCGGCCTCGGGATGCGCATCGGGAGCGTCGGATCCGAGGAATCGTCGCAGGTGAAAGAACTCCGGATCGGTCGACCGCGCCCCCGCATGCAGAAGGGTCTGAAAGCGGATCACGGCGGTCAGGAAACTGCGCTCCGAAGGGGTCACGGTGTGGACATCGGGGCCGACGAGCGAGCTCTTGAGGGCCGCCCCGAAGCGGGCCGGAGCGTCGCGCGGCCGACCTCGAATCGGGTGACGCCCGCGCGCGTGGTGTCCGACCGCCAGGATCAGGCGTCGGGCTTGCGGGCCAACGAGAGCCCATGCACGGCGAGTCCGGCCCATCCCGCCATCAAACACAGACCACCGATCGGCGTGATCGCGCCGAGCATGCGTGGCCCACCGAGCACCATCGCGTCGAGCGAGCCCGAGAAGATCACGATGCCGACCCCAAACGCGACCGCGGCCACGCGCAGCGCTTTGGAGAAGCCGCCTCGTCCCAACACGGCGACACCGACGAGCACGGCGGCGTGCAACTGCTGGTAGTGGGCCGCGGTCTGCCAGATCTCGAGGTCTCGCGCAGGCACGGTGCCACGCAAACCGTGGGCGCCGAACGCCCCCGCCGCCACACCGAGCAGGCCGAAGACGGCCGCCAACGCCAGCACGCGGCCCGCCGCAGGGTCGTGAGAAGAAGAACGCTTGGTCATGGTGCGCCGCCTTTGGCCAGGGCTTGTCGCCGAGTTTCGAGCTGTTCTTCCAGCCAACCGCGGAAGGGCTCCTCGCGGCCGTCCCGGAAGGTCACCAGGTAGGGCGTCATGCTGACGAACGCGTCGCTGGCGATTTCCTCGATGAACGTGTCGAGGTCGTTGATGTCCTTGCCCAGCAGCTCCCACTTCTTGCGCAGCATCTCGGAGAACTCGGGACCGGTGTACTCCTTGCGCTTGCCCTTGACCTTGCCTTTGGGGGTCTTGCGCGGCGGGGCGACGAACGTGAGGTCGCTGCGTTCGACAATCGTCAGGGCATCGAGAATGCCGACCTCGCGGGTTCGGCCCCGCCGAGGCTCCGCGCCGTCGTTGGCCTCCGCTCCGCCGTCACCGTCGGAAGGCTTGGCGCTGTCTTTGCGAGCGACGTACTCCACCCCTTCGAGTTCCGTGAGGCGTTTGAGCAGCCAATCGGCGACCGGCAGCATCGTGCCGTCGGAGAGCCGCACGAGATCGGGGGTCTTCGACCGCGCAAGGCCGGCGCCGATGCGATCGATGAACTGGGTTGCCGTGACCACCCCGCCCGGCGTTCGCGCGAGACGGCGCTCAAGCTCATCGGCGGCCGCGTTGGCGTCCCGCGTCTCACCGTTCTGCACGAACTGCAGGCCGCTGTCGCGCACACCTTGGATCAGGGCGCGAATCTTGCCGACCTCGGACAGCCGCTCGGAGCCCTCTCGGGCCTTGCGCGCGGGCTCTTCAGCGGTCGAAACCTCGACGGCCGACGACTGGCACGCGGAGAGCAGCAGGCACGCGACAGCGGCGCACCGTGCGAGCGAAGAGGTCGGCATCCAAGGCCGAAGGTAGCACCCGACGCGCCGCGCGACACCCGGGCGAGGCGGTGTCTGCTGATGTACGGTGTTCGGCGCCGTGACTGCCGACCCGCCGGACCTGTTCGACGCCGCCGCGATGCAGGATCCCGAGGCCACACCGCTCGCCGAGCGCATGCGGCCACGGACCCTGGACGAGTACGTGGGCCAAGAACACGTCGTTGGACCGGGCAAGTTGCTCAGGCGCGCCATCGAAGCGGATCGGATCCCCTCGATGATCCTGTGGGGCCCGCCGGGCACGGGCAAGACCACTTTGGCCCAGATCGTGGCGCACTCGACCGGGGCCGCGTTCGAGGTGTTGTCGGCCGTGAGCGCCGGGGTGAAAGACATCCGTGCGGTGATTCAACGCGCCAAGGACCGTCGCCGCGGCACCGGGCAGCGGACGGTGTTGTTCATCGACGAGATTCACCGCTTCAACAAGAGTCAGCAGGACGCCCTGTTGCCGCACGTCGAAGCGGGCGTGTGTCGACTGATCGGCGCGACTACGGAGAACCCGAGCTTCGAGGTCAATGCGGCCTTGCTGAGCCGCGCGCGCGTGTTCTCGCTGCGGCAGCTGGGGCCGACGGCGATCGCCTCGGTGTTGCAGCGCGCCCTGGCGGACGAAAAACGCGGCCTGGGCCTCCGGGGGCTCCGCGCCGAGCCGCGGCTCCTCGAAGCGTTGGGGCGCGCGGCCCAAGGCGACGCCCGGCGAGCGCTGACGACCCTCGAAATGGCGGCGGACCTCGTGCCAGCCGACGCGACCGAGCTCCTGCCCGAACACGTCGGCGAGGCGCTGGGCGGCCGGGCGCTGCGCTACGACAAGGCGGGCGAGGAGCACTACAACGTGGTGTCCGCGTTCATCAAGAGCATGCGCGCCAGCGATGCGGACGCCGCAGTGTACTGGCTTGCGCGCATGTTGGAGTCCGGCGAAGACCTCATGTTCGTCGCCCGGCGGATCGTGATCTTCGCCTCCGAAGACGTCGGCAACGCGGATCCTCAAGCGCTGGTGGTGGCGCAGGCGGCCGCCGAAGCGGCGCGTTTCGTCGGGTTGCCCGAAGCCGTCCTGCCGCTGTCGCAGGCGACGCAGTATTTGGCGCTCGCCCCCAAGAGCAACACCGCACTCAAGGCCTACTTCGCGGCGCGCAAGGACGTGCGGCGACACGGGGCGCTTCCGGTTCCGATGGCGGTCCGCAACGCGGTCACGTCGTTGATGAAGCAGTCGGGATACGGCGCCGGATATCGATACCCCCACGAAGAAAACGGCGGCGTCGACCCCCGGCATCGCTCGTATCTCCCCGACGCGTTCGCCGAGAGTCCCGAAGGGGTCCCCACCTACGTGCATCCGGCCCGAGGATGGGAAGCCGAAGCGTTCGCAGCCTTGCAACGGGCACGTGGCGACGATTGACCTGCCCCCACCGCGGTCGCACACTGGATCGCGTCGATGTCCGAGGTTCCCGACGCGGTCGACCCCCTGTTGCTGACGGGCCTGCGACGTTCGCTGGAACGGCTGGGATGGGAGGTATTCGTCTCCGGCCCGCTGCTCGTGCACGATCGGGTCTGCTTTCCCGACGAGTGGAGTGACGACCTCGCCGGGGTGCAGCGTGCGTTTCGGCGGGCGTTGATGCACGCGGGGCACCCGGGCCTCTCGGTCCGCATCGTCGATCCCGGTCCTGCAAAATCACGACGGCTGGAGTTGGTCGCCATCGCCGACGATGCGTTGGCGCTGCGCGTCATCCAGCTCGCGGCGCCGAAGCTCCTGCTGCACGAGGTCGCCCTCGAGGTTGCGCGGGCGAGCCTGCTGCTCACCGAGGCTCCGCTGGGCCCGTACGACGACGGAGGCGTGCGCGAGGGCCTGCCCAAGGACAAGGCCGCAACCCTGGCCGAGTTCGCGCTGGGCTTCGGGGTCATTGCGCTCGACGGCTGCGCCGAGCCGGCCAACGCTGACGCGGACCAGCCGCATCGAAAGGTCGGCGGCCTGCAGCCCGAGGCTGCCGCGTCGTTGCTCGCGGTGCAGCTGGTGGTGCGCGGTCGCGAGGAGCTGGCTGCAGCCACACGTGGCCTGCCTGGACCCGAGGGGCAGGCGGTCGCCGACGCAGTCGCGTCTTTGAAGCCGCATCGCGACGCGCTCGTCGAGGCCCTCGGTCTCCCGGCGCCCGATGGCTGGCCCAAGCCGCGTCCCGTGGAGGAGTCGATGCTGCCCCCGGATCCGGTGGGGGAGGCGAGTGTGGAGGAACCGGCGTCCGCCGACGCGCCGCCCCCCGAGCGCGCGGACAAAGAGACCGAAACCCCCGCCTCTGACGAGGTTGCGTTCGAGAGTCGGCAGACCCACGAGTTTCGGGGCGGGGTGCTGGGCCTCATCGCCGGGGGGCTCGCGGCGGGGCTGCTCGGCTCGGTGATCCCGCTCGTGGCCGGCGCGGCAGCGGGGGTGCTTCTGGGGCGCGCCGTGCTGGTGTCGCGCACGTGCTCGGCGTGTCGAGCCCCGCTCGCGGCCGATGCGGTGCGATGCGATGCCTGCGGCGCAGCGCTGGTGCATGGGGAAGACCCTCCCGAGTCGGACGCCCCCGCCTGAACGCGGCCCGTAGCGGCGACCGCAGATGGGTTGTAGGGTCCGCGCAGTGGTGCGCCTGAGCGTCAACGTGAACAAGATCGCGACTCTGCGGAACTCCCGGACCGCGCAAGCCGGGGACGTCTCCCAGGGGTACCCGAGCGTGGTCGAGGCGACACGAGTCTGCATCGAGGCGGGTGCAACCGGCATCACGGTGCATCCCCGCCCCGACGCTCGGCACATCACGCTGACCGACGTGCGCGAGCTGGCCGAGTTCCTCGTGCCCCACCGCGACACGGTCGAATACAACATCGAAGGCGACCCCCGAGAGGACTTGATGGACCTCGTCGAGCAGGTGCGCCCACAGCAGGTCACGCTCGTACCGGTTCGCCCCGGTGAAATCACCTCCCAGGCGGGCTGGCCCGCCGATACTCCGGCGGGGCCCATGCGCAGGTTGATCGAGCGCATGCATGGCGCGGGCGTGCGCGTGAGCGTGTTCGTCGATCCCGAGCCGGCGCCGATCGACTGGGCAGCCGACCTGGGTGCCGACCGCATCGAGCTGTTCACCGAACCCTTCGCTCTCGCCTATGCCCGCGACGAGGCCCAGGGCAAAGCCTCGTTCGAGACCTACGTCGCCGCGGCCGAACACGCCCATGCCCGCGGTCTGGGCATCAACGCCGGGCACGACCTCGACGCCGAGAACCTGAAGCTCTTCGGCGCCCTCCCACACCTCGACGAGGTCTCCATCGGCCACGCCATCATCGGCGACGCCGTCTTCGAAGGCCTCCCCGCCGTCATCCGCAGATACCTCGCCGTCCTCCCGTAGGCTCTGCACGACGCGCACGGGGGTGGAGAGCCCCTTGTTCGAACGGCGAAGCCCCTACGAACCGAGCTCGGCGATGATGCCTTCGACGCGGACTTGGTCGCGGCGGCGGCCGGGGGTCAGCTCGAGGTATCGGCGGTAGTGTTCGATCGCTTCGCTGTCGTGTCCGAGGTCGCGTTCGATGTCGCCGAGCAGACGATGCAGGTCGCCGACGTCGGGGGCGAGGGCGAGCGCGACTTTGGCGGACCACAGCGCCCGACCCGGAAAGCCCTCGCTGAGCAGGCCTCGGGCGTGGCGTACGAGCTCGATCGCTTCTTGATAGTCGCGATAGGCCTCGGCGTAGAGCAGCGGGTCGGGCTGCATGTCGTCGAGCGGTGCACTGGGGGCGTCCTCGCGGCCCAGCAAGTCGCGCAGGTCGAAGGCTTGAAAGCGCCCCAAGGCCGAGGGGCCCTCGGAGACCCACAGCACCATTGCGGACGCGTCGACGACCACGGCGTGGGTGAGGGTGAGGTTTTCGAGCGCGTTGCGGTTGCCCAGACCGAGCACCGCACCGCCGTGTCCTCGGCGGTCGCGCAGGATGGCGGCCGCGCGTTCGGGGTCGATCGGGCCGCCTTCGGTGAGCAGCTCTTCGAGCCGGTCGTACCGATATCCGCTGGAGGTGTAGCGGCGGATCCAGTCGTTCTGCAGGTCGCCTTCGAAGGCTTCCTTCGTCATGTGGTTGGTCGCCCAGACGATGGCGTCGTCTTCCCCGCGCGTCGTCCGTCGGTCCTCGCGGTCGCGTGCGGCCAGCTCGAGCACCATCGACTTGCGCTGCACCCCGTCGCCGACCAAAACCACCGCCGAGGTGCGCAGCTTGGCCTCCTGCAACATCGTGGCGGCGGTCTCCAGCGTGTCCGCCCGTTCGAGCACGTCGCGGAGCACCAGAGGCAGGGGAGCGCCCTCTTCGAGCGGGTCGTCGGTGCGGGCCGCGTTGACGGACACGAAGATGCCGCGTGCGTTGATGCCCGTGACCACGCCCAGCATGCCCGCCCAGCCGACCGAGACGTACGGATACCGGCCATCGGGGCGCACCACCGTGACGACAGGGTCGACGTCGAGTTCGCCGTCGGTGTCGATGCTCAGCGAGCGGCCGATCACCAGGTTGCCCCGCTCGGAGGAGCCGGGCCTCTTCGTGCTCGCCGCAAACATCGATCCCTCGAGCACGACGTCCTCGAGGCGTTGCGCGAGCCCGTGCATACACTGATAGAGGAACAGCCGCTGGTAGGCGCTCATCCGGTCGCTGCGCGCTTCGGGGATCGCCGACGCCAGCGCAGCGAGTTCCAGCCGCCGCTCCTCCTGCATGTACGTGTCCGCGGCGCGGTAGTCCCAGCGCAGCAGCATCGACGCGGTCCACTGCTCCACGCCGGTGCCGTAGCGCTCGGCGACGTAGTCGAGCATTTCGCGGTCGAGTTCGTCGAACAGGCGCGACCCGAGGCGGCCATGAGCGTCGCCGATCGCGACCGGAGACCCCTCCAGGTGCATCTGCCAGATCTTGCCGTCGCGGGTGAGGCTGCTGCGGCCGTAGTGGACCGTGCGGCCCGTCTCGTCGACGGTAAAGGTGGACGGCGCGACCTCCACCTCGGGCCCTTCGATCTCGGTGAAGCCGAGATAGCCCGAGTAGCTGACGGCGACGAACACGAACGCCAGCCCTGCCAGCACCGCGACCGCGCGCAGCAGCGCAAACACGCGGGAGTCGACCGTGCGAGGGCCGCCGCCGAGGCTCGAGCGCGCCATCGCCGGGTCATAGCGTCTTCGGGACGGACGCGCCACCGGGCTGCTACGCTTCGCGCCGCCGTGAAGTTCCTGCGAGCCTACACACGTTCAGCGATCGGCTTGTTGTGCGTCCTGGCTGCCTGCGAGCCCGAGACGCCTCCTCAGCCCGAGGACGCGCCGCCTGCGGGCGAGGACGGGACGACGGCCGAGGCCACCTTCGAGCCGGGTGTCACCAAAGCCGTGCTCACGTTCGCCGCCGACCGGGGATCGTTCAGCGATTCGTCCAAGGTCGAAGACGTACCGGAAGCCTCGCGCGGCATGGTGCGTGTGAGCCTTCTCGATGGCCCCAGGCCGCCCGCGGGCAAGGTCTGGGTCGCGAACCTCAAACGAGAGGGTGCGGTCCAGCTCACGACGGTCGACCGCAGCCAGTTCGAAGAACTCGCGCTGGGGCAGGGGCTGTCTTCGGCGGTCACGCTCCCCGAGGGCCTGGAGCCACCGCCCCAGGTTGCGGCGAACACGGACGAGGTCATCGTCTACAAGACCGCGTGGTGCGGGGTCTGCAAGAAGGTGCAGAGCTACCTCGACCGCAAGGGCGTGAAGTACGTCGCCAAGGACATCGAAAAGGACCGGACGGCGGCGGCCGAGCTGCAGGCCAAGGCCTCCAAGGCCGGCGTGCAGACCGGGAGCGTCCCGGTGATCGACGTCGGCGGCGAGCTCATGGTCGGCTTCGACCGCGGACGGCTGGAAAAGCTGCTCGCTCGATAGGCGCCCGAAGGCTACATTCGGCGGGTGAACCGCGTCTGCACCGTGTTGCTGGCCCTGGGCATCGTCTCCGGCTGCGCCCCCGCCCCGATCATCGGCGAAGATGTCCTGCCGCTCGACGGCGCACTGCACCTCAGCGACATGGGGCAGGCCCAGGCGTTCGGCCGCAACCCCGATGCGAAGCCCCCGACTGCGACAACCGCAGCGCCCGGCGCCGACCGTTTCGGCGGACTCGAGGTCGCACTGCGCGAGCGCTGGGTTCACCGCGAGCTGCACGAGGCCGAGGGCATCGACGTGGACAGCGTGCTCGACGTGCTGCGCAGCGAGTTCTCCGCCGGGCGTAGCCGCGGCGAACGAAGAGCCGCGGTGCGTCGTGCAACCTGTCGGCTCGGGGACGGCAACCTGCGCCTGGTCGAGCGGGGCGGGTCGCTGCACAGCGATTCGGGGCTCCGGGTGCGGGCCGTCGGCCCTGCGTTCCTGGTCGAGTCCACCGACGGTCGCTACGGCGACGCGGTGCGCCCTGGGGATCGGGTGCTGGAGGTGGATGGTGTGGAAGTCGTGCGATGGGCGGAGACGACCTGCGTCGCTCCCGGATCCACCGCCGGCCAACGCAGCGCCCGTTTGGCCGCCAGCTTGGAGCGCTCGCTCGCCGGTCGTGAGGACGGGCGTGGGCGTGCCAAGGCGGTCACCCTGCGCAAGGCCAAGTCGGGCAAGACCCGCACGGTGGGCCTCGCGTGGCGCAACGAAGACGCGCAGACCTGTGTGGAGGGCAAGGCGATCACCGGGGAGGTCGGCACGCTCAGTGTGCATCGCCTCGACTGCGCACCCGAGACCTTCGCTGCCCAACTGACCACCGCGGCCGCGGCCGCGGGCAGCGGACATGTCATGATCGACCTGCGCCGCACGGTGGGCCACGACGAGCACAACGCCCAGGTTCTGGCCCGACGACTGGCGCCGGCGTCCACCGTCTGGGCCTCCAAGCGCCCCGGTGCGCGAGGAGGCTTCGAATCCATTCCGCTCCCCGAAGCGGGGCCTCCTGTGCAAGCCGAGCAGCGCTGGCTGCTGGTCGGGCCGCGCTGCAGCGGTCAATGCGAGCTCGCGGCATCGGTCATCGCCGCGGACCCCCTCGTGACCGTGGTCGGGCGGGCAACAGCGGGCAGCGTGGCCGACACCGAAGCGGTCGCACTCGGCAAGGGCACGACGGTGCGCGTGCCGGTGGTCCAGTACGCACTTCCCGGTACCGACACGGTGCTCGAAGGGCGCGGGGTCACGCCCGCGGTCGAAGTCACGGCCACCATCGACGTGCTGGCGCGTGGCCACGACCCCGAAGTCGTGGCGGCCGCCCGCCGCATCGCGGGCAAAGACTGAGGCTCCTCAGTCGACCTCGTCGAGGCCTTCGAGGAAGGCCTCGGCGTGAACCATCGTGTTGTACTGCACCGTTGGTGCGGGCATGCGCTCGCCGGCCCGCAGGGTGTCGAAGTGCCCCGAGAGTTGGGCGCCGTCGGCAAACAACAGGACCGAGGGCAGCGCCGCGCTGTCAAACGCATCGGTCATCTTGCTTTGATCATCGTTGGGGCTGCTGACGTCGATCTTGATCAGGTGAAAGTCCTTGGCGAGGCGAGGTTCGACGGTCTCGTGGTGGAACGTGTCGCGTTCCATTTCTTTGCACGGCCCGCACCACTCGGCTGCGAAGTCGATCATGATCGGCTTGCCCTCGGCTTCGGCGGTCTCGATCGAGGCGACCAGCTGATCCATCGTCTCGATCTTGTCCCACGCCATCGGGGGCACGTAGAGGTAGTTGTTGAGCCCGATGATGCCGCCCAGCGCAGCCAGGGCCACGCCGAGGCTCTTGCGGGAGACCTCGGCAGGCTTGGCTTTGAAGCTCAGGTGCACGCCACCGACCGCGATGCCGACCGCCACCAAGGCCACGGCCGCCCAGAAGCCCCACTCAGGGTCGAGGATGAAGTCGGCGAGTTGCTTGTGGACCGGGCGAAGAAACCAGGCCGCCATGACCAGCATGGCGATGCCGAAGACGCTCTTGACGTTCTCCATCCATCCGCCGGGACGAAAGAGGCTGGCGCCGAGCGCCACGGCAAAGAACAAGCTTCCCATGCCCAGCGCGTACGCGAACAGCAACGAGCCGCCGTACACGACGCTGCTACCGTCGGCGGCCGACTTGGCAATGAAGGTGAGCAGCCCCAGGAGCACCGGGCCGGTGCACGGCGCCGAGACGAGGCCCGAGACCAAGCCCATCGAGAACGCCCCCACCGGACCGGCGCCACCGACCGTGTTGAGCCGGTTCTGCATGCTGGTAGGCAGCTGAATGTCGAACGCTCCGAACATCGAGGCCGCCAGCGCCAGCAGCAGTCCCACGATGGGGTAGACGACCCAGGGGTTGGCGAGCCAGGTGCCGAACGCGGCGCCGGAGAGCGCGACCCCAACGCCGAGCGAGGTGTAGAGCACCGCCATGCCCAGCACGTAGGCGCTGGCCAGGAACAGGGCGCGACCCCGCGACACCCCCTTGGCGCCGAACACCGCGACCGTGATCGGGATCAGCGGATACACGCATGGCGTCAGGTCGACGAGCACGCCCTGACCGAAGGCCCAGGCGTACATCCCGAGACCGCCTTGGGCGAAATCGGGCGCGGCGAGTGCGAGAAGCGAGTTCGGATCAGCCATGGCTCGTGGACCCTCAACGTGTGCAGGGCACCGAACGTTATGCCACGGGAGGCGATGCGGGCACGGCGCAGGTGTGCGCCCACGCTCACGGTGGAGCTACGCCCAGGCAGAACCCGTCTTCTTGGATCTCGCGCAGCTCCTCGGCCGACAGCGCCCCGCAGCAGGTCTCGTCCCGGGCTTGCACGATGATCTCGAACAGCAGCGACAGCGGCAGACCGTGGCAGCACGCGGCTTGGCCATCGCTGCTACAGGCGGGGGCGCCGAGGCAGTCGCCCGAGCGCGGGTCGACGCATTGCAGGCGAATGCCGGGGTTGGGGTCTGTGTAGTCGAGCACGGTGACGGTGTCGTCGAACACCGAGGCCCCCAGCAGCCCGTCGGGCTGTAGCGCCTCGGGAGCGACGTCCCGCCGAAGCGCCAGCACGACCGGATGTGACTCGGGAAGGACGAGGGTGTCGACCCAGCGATCCGCATCCGGGACCAGCTGCCCCTCGTCGAAGCGCGTCTCTCCCACAACTGCCAGCGCAGTTCCCGAGTTGTCCGCGGTGTGCGGCGTGGAGGTGTCTTCGATGTTGCCCCGCGCATCGAAGTCGGACACGAAGTTCTCGCATTGCGTCAGCAGAGCGGCAGAGCGCCTCTGGGCCCGTACACACGGACCGAGACCACGGGTCCGGGTGAGCCCCGGCAGCAGTGCCACCGAGCGGACGGACATGCGCAGCAGCGGCGGCTCGTCGCCCGAGGGGGCGGGCGGCCACCCGGAGACCGAGAGAGCGCCGTCGAGTCCGCGCACGCAGGCGAGCGTGTCGTCTTCGAGCGCATCGCAGGCGGGCAAGTCTTCGAGCGGGCCAAACATGCGCCGCGCGGAATCATCGAACAACACCAAGCCGGGAACGCCGGTCGCCACCACCAGGGTGGCCTGTTTCCCCCCCGCCTCCGTATCGTCGGCGGGTGTACAGGCACCGTCGTCCTGCCCTAGCGCGGGGCCTCGGGTGGCATAGCAGGAACCGGGAAGCAAAGGGTTGTCTTGCGTCAGGTCGTAGATGACCCCGCACGGCGGCATGGCCACGCAAGCGTCGAGCACCATGCGACTGGCCTCGAGCGCGAGGTCTGGATTGCCTTGAATGTCGAAGCCGCCCAGTTCGCACCCCTCGCCATCGATGTCGCAGCGGTCGGCGAGGTCGCGTCCGAGCAGTCGACCCGGGAACTGGACCGGCATGAACGAGAAGCCTTCGTCGGCAAGGTCGCGCTCCGTGCCCGGGAACTCTCCGTACAGGGCGATGCTGGACCCGCCCAGTAGCGGGCGCCGAATCAAGACCGCAAAATCGCGAAGCACGTTGCCGCCGAGTACGCCCGAGGGGTCGACCACGGTCCGGTCGTCCCCTGCCTGCCAGGAGAACGCGTCACCGCCGTCCTGTGGGGCGCGGATCGTGGGGACGTCGCGCAGCCGGAACCGCGCAACCCCACCATCGAGCGCATCCTCGGAGGGTGACGTCGCTGCGAGCCCCTGCGCTTCCCGTAGCTCGATGCACTCGCGCCCGAAGTTCAGCTGCGCAGCGTCGTCGTCGCGCTTGAAGAACGTCAGCGGGGACAGGCTGTCGAGCAAGACGAGCTCGCATGCCCGGCCACCATCGGGGTCACACCCCGAACGGGCCGCCGCCCCCGGACAGCCCTCGTCGATGAACCCGAGCCGGGGCAGGGGAGAGGCGTCACCGCTGGCGAGCGGCACCTCCCGGCCATACTCCCCCTCGAACACGGTGGGCTCCGATGCGCAGCTCAGCACGCTGGCGGCGAGGAGCAATGCGCTGAGCCGACCTGTCTGGGCGACCTGCGAGGAGGCGGGCACGGACGAAGAGTGTAGACCAACCACGACAAACGCCCCGCGGCAGCGGGGCGTTCAGAGCAAGGGGGGCGTTTGCGAGTGGGGCGATCAGTCGGCCTTGGCGACGTCGGCGAGCTTGGTCTGCAGCCGATCGATGAGGCCGTCGATGCCTTCGTCACGCAGGATCTTGCCGAACTCGTAGCGGTAGGTCTTCGCCAGGCTCACACCGTCGGTGATGATGTTGCGGGCAACCCACTTACCGCCGCTCTCGGTCTCCACGAAGTGCATGACGTAGGAGATCTCGAGGACCTGGGTTTCGCCGTCCTTGTCGAAGGTGACACGGGTGTCGACCTTGGCTTTGTCCTTGCGGACCTCTTCGCCGAGGTACTCGACCTTGCCGGAGTCGGCTTGGCGAATGCGCTTGAGGTAGTTCTCGCGGATGAGCTGGGCGAGCAGGGCTTCGTACTCGGCGCAGCGCGGCTCGCACTTCTTCTCGTAGCGGCGCTCGCCCCCAAGGGCTGCGTGCGCGATCCACTCGTAGTCGAGAAGCTGGTCGACCTGGGCCTCGAGCTTGTCGGAGGGCGCCTTGTCGTGGACCAGGCCGACGACGGTCTGGTGAGACGTCTTGAATGCGTCCAACGCGGAGGGAAGCGTGTCGGCGGCGTGAGCGGTGCTGACGGTACCGAAAATGGCGAGTGCCAGCATGAGCGGAGCGAGTCGATTGCGGATCACGGTCTTCCTCTCGGGGTTGCGGGGTCAGACGAGCCCCAGACAACGCGTATTCACGCGGGCACACCCTAGCACAGTGCTCCGCATCACGGTTTGCGGGGCCTTGGACGCCGTTTCGTGCGTATCGGGCCCCACGCGATCTCGACGGCGCGTCACGGTGTGCTCGCGTCCGGTTCCCGCCCAAGCTGCGTTCCGACCGCGCGGGACAGGCGCGCGACGGCGTCGTTGTAGCTGTAGATCGCCTGCGCGTAGTCGAACCGGCGCTTGTACCACTTCTCCAAGTTGCGCAGCAGGTCGCTGGCGTTGCCGCCCCCGACGGTGTCCTTTTGCTGGCCGGACACCACCAGTCGCCAGCTGAGGTCGACGGCTTCGTCGTAGGTGTCCACCAGGTGCCGCGCCTGCACGAGATCCCCGTAGGCCTGCTGAACGTCGAGGCCGAGCAGCAACGCCGCGGCTTCTTCTTGGCGCATCGCAGCGCGGGTGTTGGCGCGCGCCGCCTGCAGGTCGAAGGTCTTGAAGTGAAAGTCCCATCGCCAGCGCATCGCCAGCGCGGCCGAGAAGCGTGTCCAGTTGAAGCCGTCTTGGTAGTAGAGCTGGCTCATGTCGGAGTCGACCGCGTTGGAGCGGGCGATTCCGGTGCTGACGGCAATGCCGAGGTCGGGCAGGAAGTTGGCCCGGGCGACCTTCTCCTGAAACTCGCGAGCCTTGACGCCTGCGGAGGCCATGCGGGCCTCGGGACGCCGCGCGACGGCCATCTGCTTGTAGTCGCGTGCCGACTGCAGGCCCCCCTCGATGTTCATCGGGAGCAGCTTGTCCGCTTTGACATCGAAGCCAGGTGGCGCCGCATCACCGGCGAGCGCCCACAGGGCGGACAGGGCATACGACTCGACGTTGAGGGCCTGGCGCATGAGCTGCTCGAGCTCGATGGCGGCCAGCTTGACCTTGATGAGGTCGTCGGGGTCGCGCAGATCGTTGCCGCCCCCGGGTTCGACATCCCAGTCGTCGTCGCCACCACCGAGGTCCTTTTCGACCCGGGTGCGCGCCGTATCGACGATGCCCTTCGCCTCGCGCAGGATGTCGATGGTGTCGCGCGCCAGCAGCAACGCGGCATAGGCCTGCTGCACGCGCAGCACGGTTTCTTGTTCGACCTGGCCCTTCTTCAGCTCCTGCAGGGCAACGCCCACCTCGGCCAGTTTTCGCGTGTTGCGAATCTTGCCGAAGGTGGTGATCGGAATGATCATGTCGGCGCGGAACTCGAACCGCACCCCCGCGTCGGCCAGCTGGGCGAAGTAGCCGTCGATGGTGTTGACGTCGAACGCGTTGTCGTCGCGGCTTCGGCAGTATTGAAAATCGAAGCCGTCGCCGCCGTCGTCGAGCCTGACGTCGTCGCAACGAATGTTGACCCCCGGGCTCAGCGTGGCGGAGGTCTCGATCACCGGGATCCAGGCGAACTGGGCCTTGCGCAGCTGGGCGCGCATGGCGGTGACCTGCTCCTCGGCGGACTTCACCGCCGGGTTGTCGAGCGCATACCGGACGATCTGGTCCAGCCCCAGACGCGACACGTCGGTGGGACGGGTGCCGTAGGGGTCGAGGCGATCGTCCGCGGTGGCATCGAAGGCGCTCGGCAGCGCCCGCTCCGGCGTGGGAGACGGGGCCGTCGGGGACGGGGGCGCGGCCGCGGCGACCGAGCTCCACAGGCTCAGCCCCACCAAGGCGCTCAGGGTCGGCACACGCAGCACCCCGCATGGGTACCCCCGCGGCGAGAGCGGTGCAACAGGGCTGGATCACGGGCCCACGAGGGCGGTTGCGCGGTGTGATCTCGATTGCCAAGCTCTGCCCCGTGGCAGTTCTCGGCGCAATGCTTCAAGACCTCCCTCACCAGGACCGCAAGGTGCTCCGGCTGCATGGGCCCGACACGCATCGGTTCCTGCAGGGCACCGTGTCCGCGGATGTGTCGAAGGCGGCCGCGGGCCAGGCTGTCCCGGCCACGCTGCTCACGGTCAAAGCCAAGATCGTATCCGAGCTGATCGTGATGGTCGTGGACGACGAGACGATCGACTTGATGATCCCCGCGGACACGTTCGAGGCGGTGGCCAGTCACCTCGACCGGCACATCATCATGGACCAGGTCGAAGTCGCCCCTCGGCCGGACGTCGTCGCGGCGGCCGTGTGGGGCGAGGGGCTGCCCGAAGGGCCAGGTCGCTGGAGCTGCTCGCATCCGGTGCACGGACAGCTCCTGGTCGGCACCGCCGCTGACGTTGCCGGGCTGCTCGAGGGCTGTGCCCCCGCCGATGCGGCCGCCTTTGCCGAACACCGCATCGAGGCCGGCGTCGCCGCGTGGGGCTTCGAGGTGCGCCCGGACTTCTTCCCGCCCGAAGTGGGCTTCGTCGGCGCCGTCAGCTACGACAAGGGCTGCTACCTGGGCCAGGAACCGCTGGCCCGCATTCACGCGCGTGGCCAGGTCAACCGGGTCATGGTGCAGGTGGACGTCGACGGTGCGGCCTCGGTCCCGCTGACGCTGGGCCACGCGGATCGGGCCGAAGCGGGCACCCTCACCACCGTCGCGGGCTCGCGCGGGCTTGCAATCGTGCGTCGCACCGTGGCGTCCGCGGGCGAGACGCTCACCGCCGACGGCGTGTCGGTCACCGTGACGTCAGGCCCGCTCGGCGACGACCCCGGGGTCGCTGGGCGCAACCGCTGACTCGGTTTCGGCGGCCGCCTCGCTGCGGGCGACCCACCGGTCGAGCACCAAGCTCGCGGTGAGGTCGCCCGTGACATTGACGCTGGTCCGCGCCATGTCGAGCAAGCGGTCCACGCCCATCAGCAGCGCAACGCCGCTGGGCGGGATGCCGACGCTCGCAAGCACGCCGCTCAGGATCACGATGCCGACGCCCGGGGCCGCGGGCGCGCCGATCGATGCGGCGACGACGGTGATGACGATCAGCACCATCGCGGGCGGGCCGAGCTGCACGTCGAACACTTGGGCCAGAAACACCGCGGCGACGCCCTGATAGAGCGCCGTCCCGTCCATGTTGACGGTGGCGCCCAGCGGGATCACGAAGCGAGCCATCGCAGGGCGGACCCCGAGTTTCTCCTCCGCCGTCCGCATCGACAGCGGCATGACGGCGGCGGAGCTGGAGGTGGAAAACCCGAGCAGCTGGACGTCCCTGGCCGCCCGAAGGAAACGCCCGGGACTGCAGCCGCCCAGGACCTGCGCCATGACCACGTAGACCCCCGTCAGTACGACGAGGCCCAGCAACACCGTGCCGACGTAGGCCAGCATGCCGGCGAGTGCGTCGAGGCCCACGGTGGCGGTCAGTCGCACCGACAGACCGAACACCGCGATCGGAGCCAGACGCATCGCCCACCCGACGATCGTCATGCACACGCCCTGCAGCGACTCCAGCAGGTCGAACATCGGGGTCGCCTTGGCCGCGGGCATCACCACCAGCGCCACCCCGAACACGAATGCGAACAACACGATCTGCAGCATCTGCCCTTCGGCCAGCGCCGCGAGCGGGTTGGCGGGCAACAAGCCCACCAAGACGTCGGGCAGCTCGGCCAACGAGGGCAACGCCGCGGCGTCGCCTTCGGGCACGCCTGACGCAGAGGTCGGCGGCGCGACGAGTTTTCCCGGTGCGAGCACGTAGCCCAGGCCGATGCCCAGTGAGATCGCCACGGTGCTGGTCAGCCCAAAGTAGACGGCCGCGCGCAGGCCGAGCGTGCGCAGCTGATCGGTATCGTCGGAGGCCCCCAGCCCCGCGATGATCGACGCGAACACCAGCGGCACCACGATCATCTGCACCATGGCCAAGAAGAGTTCGCCCGGAAAGGCCGCCCACCGCACCAGGTCCGCGGACGCCGAGGGCGAGACCCACTGCAGGTCGGGCCCGAGCGCAAAGCCGAACAGGGTGCCGAGCAACAGCCCGGCGAGGACCTTGAGCCACAGACGGCCCCGCATCAGGCCCTGCAAGCGGCCGACGAGGCGATGCAGGGGAGCCGGCGTGAAGTCGATGAACGCCACGCCTTGGCCTACGCGATTGCGCGGCCAGGTTCCGTGATTGGACTGACGTCGTCAGGCGCGGGCGCGCAGGGCTCGGACGGCGTCGTGGCCGCTCTGCACCGCGGATTCGATCGTGGCCGGAAGGCCCGTGCGCACCCAATCGCCAGCGAGGTATAGCCCACGCACCGGGGACACGGTCTCGGGCCGGTACTGGTAGGTGCCAGCGGCGTGCGTGATCGTGGCCTTCTTCTCCTTGATCACCTTCGACTCGAGCACCTCGAAGCGCTTGCCCGGGAAGAATCGGTCCATCTCGGCCTTGAACAGGTCGATCAGGACCGGAGGCCGGTCGTCGACCATGCCGCGCGCGCCCGAGATCGTGCAATTGAGGAGGACGCGCCCGGGCTCATCGAGGCCCTCGATGCGGCTGCGGTCGAACAGCCAGTGCAACGGGGAGCTGATGAGTCCCACGAACGGCACGTCTTTCCACAGTGGCCGGTCGAGGACGAGCCAGAGGTTGACGATCGGGGAGACGGTAAGCTTGCGAATGTCGGCGAAGACCGGGTCGCGCAGGACCGGCTCGGGCAGGGTGGAGAGCAGGCGGTTGGGCGGCAGCGCGGAGATGACCGTGTCGGTCTCGATGCGCTCACCGCTGCGCAGCACCACGCCGCTGACCCCGTCCGCGCCGCACTCGACCGCCCGCATCGGGCTGGCGGTGCGCACGGTGATGCCCCTCTGCTCGAGGTAGCGCACCGCGGGGTCCACGTAGAGCTTGCTCAGCGGCACTTTGGGAATGCCGAAGCTGGAAGCGTCGCGCGTGCCCAGGAACGCACGCTCGAGCACCGCCATCAGCATGGCCGCCGAGGACACCAGCGGGTCGTCGTTGAGCGTGGCCCAGATGAGCGGCTCCCAGAATGCATTGCGAACCGCCTGGGTTTGCCCGAGGCGTCGCAACCATGCGTCACACGTCTCGTTGTCGTCGGGCCGATCGACCTCGCCTTTGAGCAGCAACCCAGCGCGAAGCGCCGAGATCTTGTGCACCAGGCCGAGACCGCGCATCGACAGCAACCCGGCGCCCAGATGCAGCGGTGCGGGCAGGGCGGGGCAATGCATGGCGACCCGCCGTCCGCCGGGCTGAATCATGTCGACCGCCATGTTGCGCTGGAACTCGACGCAGTGGTCGCGGCCAAGCGTGCGCAAGAACGCGAGCGTCTCGAAGTAGCAGCCCATCATCAGGTGCTGCCCGTTGTCGAGCTCGTAGCCGGAGCGGTCGTGGTCGAACGAGCGCGACCGACCGCCGCCGCTGGCGGTGGCTTCGAGCACGACGACCTCGCGCTGAACGTCATGCGAGGCGAGGCGAACGGCAGCAGCGAGCCCGGCAAGGCCGGCTCCCGCCACCACGATGGGACCCTTTCCCTGGGTGGTCATTGCACGAAGGGGCTGCGAGTCAGGCCACGACGGCGAGCGACGAACGTGCGATCGCCTTGGCGGCGACCTTGAGCTTGTCGCGGCGCCGCAACGAGGTGCGGCGGGTGAACACGTTGTAGTTGCGTTCGCGAATCTCGGCGAGGATCTGGTAGTAGGTCCGCCCCATGATTTCGGCGGGCAGCAGCGCGCGGGCGTTGGCGCCCCGCAGGGCCTCCCAGGCGCGTCGATACTCGCGCTCGGCGGCGTCGGCAAAGTCCTTGGCCATCGCGACGAAACGGCCGTCGTAGCGGCCCTCGATGAGGTCGGCGTCGGTGAGCCCGTGGCGTTTCAGCAGGGCCTGCGGAATGTAGACGCGCCCGCGCTCGGCGTCCTCGGCGATGTCGCGCAGGATGTTGGTGTACTGCAGCGCCAGCCCGAGGTGCTCGCCGTAGACGTGCGCCTCCTTCGAGGTGTCGCCGAAGATCGGCAGACACAAGAAGCCGACGCAGGAGGCGACCCGGTAGCAGTACAGCCGCAGGTCGTCGAGGTCCTCGTAGCGATCGGTGTGCAGGTCCATCTGCACGCCCGCGATGATCTCGTCGAAGGCCTCGCGCGGGTAGTCGAAGTGGGTGCGCGACGCGGCCAGCTGCTTGCCCAGGTCGGTCTGGGGCGCGACGTTTTCGACGTAGGGGTCGGCGAAGATGCGGGCGATTTCGGTGCTCCACTCGCGCAGCGCAGCCTTGGCGCCCTCGATGCCCTCTTCACCGGGCGGGCGCTCGTCCACGATGTCGTCGACGACACGGCAGAACTCGTACACCTGCGAAAGGGCGTCCCGCTGCTCGCGACCGAGAAACAGGAACGCGAACTTGAAGTTGCTCGAGCTGCGCGTGGTGAGGCGCCGGAGCAGCTTCGCGGTGCGCCGGGGCAGGGCTGCGACGGAGGCTTGCATGGAAATCAGGCCTCTCCCCGCAGGAAGCGGCGACCGAACGAGAACATCGAACGCAGGGCGATGCCCGCCATGTCGCGTTTCTCGAGCGTGGGGCGGTAGTCGAGCGTGTTGAAGTCGGCCGCCTCGATGCGGTCGAGAATGGCCATGCCGCCACGCCAGGTGGCGTCGAGCTCCATCGACAGGCCGGGGCTGACGCGGCGAATGAGCGGGCGGCCACGCAGGAACATCGAGCGGGTGCGCGAGACCTCGTAGGCCATCACCTCGCGGAACTCGGGCGTGTTGCGCTTGGCGACCAGATCCTCGTAGGCGACGCCGAAGTGCAGCAGGTCTTCCTCGGGGATGTAGAACCGGCCGCGGGGGATGTCGACCGAGAGGTCCTGCAGGAAGTTGGCGATCTGCAGCGCCGAGCAGATTTCGTCGCTGAAGCGGTGCAGCTGGTGCTCGCGGTGGCCGTGCACGTAGAGCACGAGCTGGCCCACGGGGTTGGCCGAGTGGGCGCAGTAGTGCAGGCGCTCGGCGTGCGAGCCGTATCGAACCCCGCGCAGGTCCATGCGGAACGCGGTGAGCAACGCCTTGAGCGGGCCGATGGGGATGTTGTGGCGCCGGACCGTGTCGCGCAGCGCGATGAACACCGGGTGCTGCACTTCGCGGTGGTAGCAGGTCTCGAGCAGCTGCTCCCACGTCGACAGCGCCTCGTTGCGGCGGCCCTCGAAGCGGGGTTCGTCGGCAAAGTCGTCGGCGGAGCGTGCGAACGCGTAGATCGCCGAGATGTGGGGGCGCAGATGGGCCGGCAAGAACCGCGACGCGACCGGGAAGTTCTCGTAGTGGTTCGTGGCCATCCGCTCGCACCAGCGGTAGCCGGTCTCCACGGTCCACGGGCCCGCGGGGGCGCCGTCGGGCGGGGAGAAGTTGTCGCTGAGATCGTCGGCGGAGGCCTCGAGCGGAACGGCGAAGAGTCGTGGTTCGGTTGCGCTGACCATGGTGTCCCCCAAGAAAGAAAAGTCGAAGTGTTGGATGCGGCCTAGTCCGCGTTGGTGTCGTTGGAGCCGCCACCCCCGGCAGCTCGCATTTCGGCCAACAGCGCAGCGGCGCGTTCGGCCTTGATCTCTCCGTCGGCGACCAGGGCGGTGGCGAGGCGTTCGACCTCGGCACCGCTGGCGCCTGCGCCCAGCGCAATGCTGCGCGCGTGCAGGGACATGTGCCCCCGCTGAATGCCCTCGGTGGCCAGTGCACGACAGGCCGCGAGGTTGCTGGCGAGTCCGGCGGCCGCGATGACCTGGCCGAGCTCGTGGCCGCTGCTGCAGCCCAGGATTTCGAGGGCCAAACGCGCGACCGGGTGCACGCGGGTCGCCCCACCGACCACGCCGACGGCGGTGGGCAGGCTCATCGAGCCTTCGAGCCAGCCGTCCTCGCCCTTGCGCCACACCGCGAGCGGACCGTAGCCGCCGTTGGCGCCACGGGTCGCCGCAAAGGCGTGCGCACTGGCTTCCATCGCCCGCCAGTCGTTGCCCGTGGCGAGCACCACGGCGTCGACGCCGTTCATGATGCCCTTGTTGTGCGTGGTGGCACGGTAGGGGTCGAGTTCCGCGAAACGGCTTGCCGAGACGATGCGGTCGACCACCTCGGGTCCCGTGAACCCCTTGCCGGCGAGCGCCTCGGGCGGAATGCGGGCGCTGATGTGCGAGCAACGGCGGTCGGAGAGGTTGCTCAGAATGCGCAGCCCGCTGCGCCAGCCGGTGACGGCTTCGAGGCGGGGCGCGACGGTCTCGGCCACCGTGTTGAGCAGGTTGGCGCCCATCGCATCCCGGCAGTCGACCAGGATGTGCACGACCACCATGGCCGGGTCGACGACCCGAACCTCGACCTCGCGCGCACCACCACCGCGGTGCACGAGTCGGGGGTGGGCGGCGTCCGCCATGCCCAGCAGTTCGTCTTTGATCTCCAGGACCGAAGCCGCGGCCGCGTTGGCGTCGAAACGCTCGCCTTCGGGCGTGAGCTGGACCTGCGCGATCATCCACGGCGGGTCGCTGTGCGCGGAAAATCCTCCGCCGGCCCGGATCATCTTGGCTGCGTTGCTGGCCGCGGCCACCACCGACGCCTCCTCCACGCACATGGGCACGAGGAAGTCGCGGCCGTTGATGCGGAAGTTGGTCGCGATCGCCAGGGGCAGCTCGAGCGTGCCCACGACGTTTTCGATCATGTGGTTGGCGCGGTGCATGTCGAGCGCACCGACGTCGAGGTCGGACAGCCGCGCCACATCGAGGCCGGTCGCCTCGGCGACCGCCTTGCGGCGGGACTCGATGTCGAGCTTGAAGAAGCCGGCGAGTCGAGAGTTGGTTGGGATGCGCTCCTCGGCCCGAATGCCGCGGTCGGCGACCTTGAGGTCCGACAGCAGGGCCATCTTGTGCTCACGGTGCAGGCGCTCGCCAAAGCGGTCGAGGTCGGCACGAGAGGCCGCAAACACGACGACCAGGTCGCCGCCGCCGGCCCCACTGGGCTTGGCCGCGAGGCCGTCGGCTTCGGCTTCCCGCACGATCGTTTCGATCGCGTCGGTCATGATCGGCGCGCCGGACATCTCTGCCAACGCGCGCAGGCCCTGGTTGTGGGTGCGCGTGGCGTTGCGGAGACCCGCCAGGCTGGTCGCCGGGTCGGGGCTGTCGCGAAACGCCCCGAGGAACTGGTCCACGGCGCTGCTGAGAATGCCGATCGCGTCGGCGTAGGCGTCGGGACGTTCGGCCGCGGCGGCCTTGACCTGGGCGACGAACCGGCTGGTGACCGCGGGGGCGCCCGCGTCTACGAAGCCGATGTGCGCCCACTGGGGCATCGAGACCGGCCGGGTCTTGCGGTCCTGAAAACGCAGCAGCCCGCCGAGCACGGCGGCCGCAACGTCGGCACCCGATCCTCCGCCGCCTTGCGCTTCGGCATGGGCGGCAAGAGCCAGCGAGAGCGCGTCTTCTCGCACCCGAGGGTCGAAGGGGTCGAGGCCGGCCGCGGTGAGGTGGTAGCCGATCACCGAAGCCGCGACGGCAGCACTGCTGCCCAGACCGAGCTTGCGCGCGCCCATCGTGAACCCGCCGGTTTCGACGACGGGCGCAGGGGCGATGTCATGCACGCCACGGGCTTCGAGGTAGCCCTTGACGCGTTGGTGGGCACAGCGGACCACCGCAGAGGGGCCGTTCTTGCGCGGTGCGTTGGCGCGATGCGCCACGGCGCGCACGTCGAGCGCGGCGACGAGAGCCGGGGCGCCCTCGAGCACGGCATACTCGCCGATCAGAAACGCCTTGCCGGGGGCGGAAACGGGAATGTCGCTCATGCCGAAACCTCCACGCTGGCCGCGGGGCCAGGAGCGCAGATCGTGATCTCCTCGACCCCCGGTACGGAGCGGCACCGCGTTGCGATCGCCTCGGCGTCCTGTTCCAGGCAGACGACCTTCACGTGTGGGCCGGCGTCCATGGTGACGTAGCCGTGCAGGCCATCTTCGCGGGCCGCCCAAACTTCCTGGATCACGCCCAGCGAGGCGGGCTTCCAGTACACGATGGGCGGCACGGTGGCCATCATGCACGCGTGCATCTTGAAGCACGAATGTTCGACGATGGCGCCCAAACCGGGCAAATCGCGCGCTTCAATGGCCGCTTGCGCGGCGTCGAGGTCTGGAATCGAGGTGTCCACCCAAGGCTGGTAGTAGGGTGACGTATCGCGGCTGGCTTGCATGCCTTCGGTCGATCCGATCGGCTTGCTGCCGCGTGTGGTCTGCACCACGACGAGCCTGAGCGGCCAACCGTCGGCGCTCGCCAAGGGGCGGGCGATGCAGTCGCTGCCGTCGGGCTCGGTGCCCGCGTCGAGACGGACGAATCCGCCGAAAACGCTTCGCGCAGCGCTCCCAGAGCCCATGCGGGCCCATTTGGAGAGCTCCGCGGCGGGAAGATCGAGGCCAAAGGCCGCTGCGCCCGAGAGGGTGAGCGCTGCGAAACCGCTGGCCGAGCTGGCCAATCCTGCAGCCGTGGGCAGGTGGTTGATCGACGTCACCGTGCACGCGGGCCGCGGGGAGCTGTGCGCGCTGGCCCACAGCCGGTCGAGGAACGCGTAGACCTTTTGCTCCGGTTTGCCGGAGATACGCTGGCCGTCGAGCTCGAAGCTGTCGACATCGCCGGGCACGACCGTGGTCACGGTCTTCAGGCCGTCGAGCGTCATCGACAAGGAGCCGACGGCGGGCAGGTTGAGGGACGGATCGACCCCTGCGCGCTTTCCCCAGTACTTGACCAGCGCGATGTTCGAGTGAGCCGTGGCAGTGGCGGTTTTCATGATTCGAAAGGCAAGAGGTCGATGCGGACCGGAGCGTGCCCGCGGCCCTGCAAGGCTTCGCACAACGCCGCAGGGTCGTCTTGGGGTAGGCAGAGAATGCACCCGCCGCCGCCGGCACCGGTCAACTTGGCCCCGCGCGCGCCGCAGGACCGTGCTGTGTCGCACAGCTCATCGAGGATCCACGATGAGACATCCAGACCGGAAAGCAGGGGGTGTGCGATGTTGAACAACTCGCCCAAGTGGTCGAGATCGTTCGACTGAATTGCCGCGATCGACCGATCGACCAGGGCGCCCAGGGCGTCGAGTACCGGCCGAATCACCTTGGGGAATCGGTCGAGTCGAGCCCGCACCTTGGCGACCTGGTCGGCCGTGCTGCGCGGCTTTCCCGAGGGCACGACCACGAGCGAGAGCGGATGGCGCAGTGGGATCGCCTCGACTTGCGCCCCTTTCACATAGCGCAGCAGGCCTCCACGCGCCGCGACCTCGGAGTCGATGCCGGACGGCTCGCCGTGAAACACCCGCTCGCCCGCGAGGGATGCGTCGACCACGGTGGCGAGGTCGGCATCCTGCCCGAGGCACAGCCGCGCCAAGGCGACGGTGAGCGCTGCCGAGGACCCGAGACCGGCGCGCGAGGGCAGGGTGGTGGTCCCCTCGATGGCCCAGCCGGTGAGCGGGCCGTCACAAAACCCAATCACCTCCATCGCTGCACGAGCGACCGGGTGATCGGTGTCGGGGCGAAGCACCACATCGATGTCCCATGCAGGAATGCGCAGCTGGACCGGTTGGCCAGGCTCGGTGCGCGTCGCCGCCAGCTCGAGCGACGAGGGAATCGCCGCGGCGAGAGCCGGATAGCCGTAGACCACCGAGTGCTCGCCGGCCACGATGACCTTGCCGCACGCGGTGGCCCGCGGGGACAGGCTGGGCGCCGTGTTCATGCCTCGGGCATCCAATGCGCCAGCTCGCCCGTGACGATCTTGGGCGCCTTGCGCAGGTCCGCGACAGTGCGGGAGCCGGTCAGGAGCATCTGGGCCCGCACGGAGTGCATGACCTGCTGCAGGAAGGTCTTGGCGCCCTCGTATCCGCCGGCCTTGTGGGCCTTGAGGACCGCCGCTGCAATGCCGCCCGCAGTCGCGCCCAGGGCGACCGCCCGTGCGACGTCACTGCCCGACTTCAAGCCGCCGGTGGCAATGACGTCGAGCCCGAGCCCGGAACACTGCGCAACCGAGGCTGCAGTGGGGATTCCCCAGTCCCACAGCTCGTTGGCCAAGGCCTTGTCCTCTTCGTTGATCGCGCGATGGGCTTCGACGGCGACCCAGCTGGTGCCTCCGGCTCCGCTGACGTCGACGGTGCGGACCCCGGCGTCGAACACCTTCTTCGCGACCGCACGCGACAAACCGCAGCCGGTCTCCTTGGCGACGATCGGAATGGTGAGCTCTTCGGCGAGGCGCGCGAGCGTGTCGTAACCGCCGCGAAAGTCACGGTCGCCGCCGGGCTGGACGATTTCCATGGCCGGGTTGAGGTGAATGCACAGCGCGTCGGCACCCACTTTGCCGACGAGGTCATGGATCTGCTGGGCGCTCATGGTGGCGGCCTGTTGCACGCCGAGGTTGCCCAGCAGGAGCATGTTGGGGGCGACATCGCGGACCTCGAAGGTCCAGGTGGTGTCGGGGCGCTCGAACATGGCGCGCTGTGAGCCGAGCCCAAAACCCAAGCCCAGCTCGTCTGCGGCACGGGCGATGTCTTGGTTGACCTTGTGGGCGCGGTCGGTGCCGCCGGTCATGGCCGCGACGATCACCGGAGCCGCGAGCGTCTTGCCCAGCAGGGTGGTGCTGCTGTCGACGTCGTCGAAGTGCATCTCCGGCAGGGCGTCGTGAACCAGCCGCACATCTTCGAAGCCGGTGGTCTTGTCTCGAAAAGCCACGTTGGGCCCCGAACACAGGGCGAGGTGGTCCTTCTTGCGCTGCGAGATGTCGAGCCGGTCTGCCATGGGCTCGCGAGACTTACCGGGCCGGCCGCGACGAAGCCAGCGAACCGCTGCCCCATCGCCGTGATCGGGCGCACAGGCCACCAGCGCGTGAACGCGCTTGCGCAGTTCAACCGCCCTCAGCGATCGCTCGAAGCGCACGCACGTCGCCTGGGCGACCACCGGGGCCTGCATCCGACGCCGCGACCGCGGCTCTGGCCACCGTGCGGGCTTCCGCGTGCCGACCGGCCTCGCGCAGCGCTTTGGTCAGCCAGGTCGCCGCGTAGATCGTGTCGAGGTGGCCCGCCCCGAGCACCTCGACGCCCAGGGCGTGGGCACGCTGCAGCTCGGCAATGCCGTCGTCGACCCGCCCGGCGCGCATCAGCATGTCGCCGTAGTTGGTCCGGACGCTCACCATGTGCGGGTCCTTTTCGCCGCGGGCGGCAATGTCCTTGGCCATCGCGTCCTCGTACAGCGCGATCGCGTCGTCGGTGCGCCCCTGCTGCATGTAGACGAAACCGAGACCGTGCCGTGCGGTCGAGGTGTAGGGATGCTCGTCGCCGAAGGCCTCGGAGAGAATGTCGACCGCGGTGACGAGCGATGCCTCCGCGTCGTTCCAGCGATCGAGCGCCGCATAGGCGTTGCCCACCGTATTGGCGTTGATGCCTGCGTTCGCATGGCGGGGACCGACGACTCGATAGATGTCGCGAGCCTGCAGCGCGGCCGCGAGCGCGTCATCGTGCCGTCCGTCGTTTTGCAGCGCCTGCGCCATGTTGTCGAGCGACTGCGCAACGTCGGGGTGCCGCGCTCCGAGGTGTGTCCGGCGGACCTGGATCGCCTCGGCGTAGGTGCGAACGCTGCGCTCGGCTTGCCCCGCCGAATCCAGCATGACCGCGAGGTCGTTGAGCAAAGAGCCCAGCGTCGGATCTTCCCCTTGCTCGCTGCGATACAGATCGACCGCGCGTTCGGCGAGCGCGACCGCCTCGTCGTAGTCGCCGCCTCCTGCAGCCAAAGTCGACAGCGCGCCCAGGCCAGCCGCGCGCGCTCGACCGTCCAGGCCGGGCTCCTCCAGCAGCCGACGCAGCAGCTCTCCGTAGGCGCGTCCACGCGTGGCGTCTTGCAGATCGTACCCGACCACGTTGCACAGCACCGCGAGCGCGACGCGAGACTCGTCGGGTCGCCCATCCCGCAACGCGTCGGCCAGGGCTTCGGTTGCGAGTTCGATCGCCTCGGCATGCTCCCCGAGAACCTGCTTCGAGGTGGCCCCGGAGAGCAGCGCCGCGATGCGCAGCGGCGGATGGCCGAGGCGTTCCACCTCGACCTGCAACGCCTCCCAGCTCTCTTGCACCGCAGCGTCGTCACGCACGATGCGCAGCGCTTCGAGGCGGTCTCGCTCGGCAAACGCGGCCTCGATCGCGCGCCTTCGGGCCGGGTCGCTGGGCATCGCATCGGCCTGCGTGGGCTCGGCGGGCGCTTCGCAGCGCTGCAGGTCCGGCAACGTCGCGGTCAGCTCATGCGCGTGGTCGCGAGCGGCGTCGCGCGGCCCGTCCGCAAGCACCTCCGTGGCGGCGACAAACGTGGCCAAGCCGCGGCGCAGACACACCGCCCGCCGGTCGAGCAGCGCCTCGGACTGGGAGTGCTCCACATGCGTCGCGCGGCATGAGGCCCCACTTTGCGCGGCCCAGTCCGCCGCGAAGGCGTCCAGCCGAGTCGCAACCGACTCCGCCAAAGCCTCGAACCCCGGCTGCTGCAATGCGCTCAGCGCCCGAGTTCGACGGTCTCGTGTCCACACCCGCTCGATCGGGCCGCCGGCCTCGGCACAAGGGTCGAGCGCCTCGGACGGGCCGCCCCCGAGAGCACCCCCGAGCACGATGCCGCCCACGCCCACCGCGAGCGCGACCGAGACCACGGCTCCGCTTCGGCTGCGTCGCTGGGTCGGGGCCGGGACCAACGCGTCGGCGAGTGCAGCCATGCTCGGCCACCGATCGGATGGCTCGTGGCTCAGGCCGCGCGCCAGCGCCGATGCTGCCTTCGGGGAAAGACCGGCGACGGTCCATGTCAGAGCCGGCACCGTGCGCTGCGACGTCGAACCGTCCCCGTCCTCGGTGTGCGGTCCATCGTCCGCGGGGGATGTTGGGGAGAGGTCCTGGCCTTGCGGGGGTGGCTTGCCATGCAAGGCGACCCATGCGGTGAGGCAGAACGCGTACTGGTCCGACGCTGCATCGGCAGCCTCCCCGGCCAGGAGCTCCGGCGCCATGAAAGCGCGGGTGCCTGCGAGCCCGCCGGACGCATCGCCGAGGCCTCGGGCGACCCCGAAGTCGGACAGCTTCGTCTCGCCCCGCATCGACCTCAGGATGTTGCTGGGCTTGATGTCGCCGTGCACCAGGCCGGCCGCGTGCGCAGCCTCGATGCCCGTCGCCACCGCACGCAGAGCGTCGAGCAACGCCGCGGGCTCCGTGCCCTCGGCCCAGGCTTCGAACCCCGGTCCGTCCATCAGCTCCATGGCGATGTACGACTCGCCATCGGCTTCACCGACGTCGAAGATCGAAACCACTGCAGGGTGGTCCAGCTTGGCCAACGCCCGCGCCTCTCGCCGGGCCGCCTCGGTGCTCGCCCCCGCGCGCAGCAGTTTCAGCGCGACCTTGCGCTCCAGCTCGGTGTCGAACGCTTCGAACACCGCACCTTCGCCGCCGCGACCGAGCAGGCGCAGCAGGACATAACGCCCCACGAGGCTGCCGACCTGGGCCTCACGCGGGCTGGGCTGCTCGGGAACGTCGGCCGGCAACGGCCGTGTGGCGTCGGGGTCCACCGCCGAGCACAGTACAACGTTCCGGGACCCCTCGGAGGACGTGCACGCCCGCGTTGGCGATGGCATCGTGCGCCTCGTGTCGTCCATCCCGCGAGGGCGTTATGCGCCGAGCCCGACGGGACGTTTGCATCTGGGCAACGTCCGGACCGCGCTGCTGGCGTGGCTCCAGATGCGGGCCCTCGGGGGCACGTTCGTCATGCGGATCGAGGACGTCGACACCGGGCGTTCGCGCACGCACTTCGAGCACACGCTGCTGACGGACCTTCGCTGGCTTGGGCTCGATTGGGACGAAGGGCCCGACGTCACAGGCCCCTACGGGCCCTATCGCCAGTCGGAATGCGGGGACCGCTATGCCGCCGCGGTCGCGTCGCTCGATACGTTCGCCTGCACCTGCACACGCAAGGAGGTCCGGGCGGCGGCCGGCGCCAGCGCGGGCAGCGAACCGCTCTACCCGGGGACCTGCTTCGACGGCCCCACCCATCCCGAGCGACCGAGCGCACTGCGCTGGCGGGCGCCCGACACCGCGGTGCGGGTCGACGATCTGTGTTTGGGATCGCGCACCGAGCACCTCGCACGGGAGGCTGGGTGTTTCATGCTGCGACGGACCGACGGCGACTGGGCGTACAACCTCGCGGTCGTGGTGGACGACGCGTTCATGCGCGTCACCCATGTGCTGCGCGGCGCGGATCTGTGGAGCAGCACCCCGCGGCAGGTGGGCCTCGGGCAGGCGCTCGGGCTTGCGATCCCCGTGTTCGCCCACGTGCCGTTGCTGCGCGGCCCAGACGGCAACAAGCTCAGCAAGCGGCACGGCGCCCCCGACGTCGCGGCGCTGCGCGAGGCCGGAGAAGACCCCCGGCGGGTCGTGGCTTGGCTTGCGCGTTCGGTGGGCTTGGCGGGACCGCAGGTGCGCTCGGTAGCGGCCCAAGAGCTGATCGGCGACTTCGACCTCGCCGCGGTGCAGGATCGACGGTTGCCCGAGGGCGCCGACCCGTGGCGCTTGTGAGGGCCTGCCGAGGGCGGCTAAAACCCCCCGGGTGCGTCGTTCGATCCGTGCGTTGATCCCCGTGGCCGCCCTGTTGCTCGTCGGTTGCAACAAGAACTCGTCGCTCTCCGATCCCGCGCCGCCCAGTGCGACGCCGTCGGCTGCCGCCGAAGCCGTTGCATTCACGTACCCCGACGCCACACGGCTCGAGCACGTCGACCGCTATCACGGCGTCGAGGTGTCCGACCCGTACCGGTGGCTGGAAGACATCGACAGCAGCCAGACCGCGCAGTGGGTCGAGGCGCAAAACGACGTCACCTTCGACTACCTCGAGACGATCGAAGCCCGCACCGCGCTGCGTGATCGTTTGACCGCGCTTTGGGACTACGAGCGCTGGGGCGTGCCGCGCAAGCGGGGCGAGGTGTACTTCGTCAGCCGCAACGATGGGCTGCAGAACCAATCGGTGCTCTACACGATGAAGAGCCCCACGGACGAGCCCAAGCCGCTGCTCGATCCCAACACCTTGTCGGAGGACGGCACCGTGGCGCTGTCGGGCACCTGGCCGAGCCGCGATGGCCGTTTCCTGGCCTACGGGGTCTCCGAGGCCGGGTCCGACTGGCAGGTGTGGCGCGTGCGCGACGTGCAGACCGGCAAGGACACCGGCGACGAACTGCGGTCGATCAAGTTCGCCTACGCAGCCTGGACTCCGGACGGCAAGGGCTTCTACTACGCGCGGTATCCAGACGCGAAGAAGGGCGACGAGCTGGAGCAGCTCAACTACGACCAGAAGCTCTACTACCACCGCCTCGGCGAGCCGCAAAGCGAGGACACCCTGGTCTACGAGCGCCCCGACCACAAAGAGTGGGGTTTCGACGGCGAGGTGAGCCACGATGGCCGGTTCTTGGTCATCACGGTACGGCTGGGCACGGATCCCAAGAAGAGCATCATCGTGCACGACCTCGCCCCCCGGGAGGCACGAGGGCGCAAGGCCATGCACTTCGCCGAGGTGCTGCCCGACTTTCAGGCCTCCTACGACTTCGTCGGCAACGACGGCGACAAGCTCTTGTTCCGCACCGACGACAACGCCCCCCGCGGCCGCATCATCGCGATCGACATGCGCAACCGGGCCCGCAAACACTGGGAGGAGCGCGTCGGGCAGCAGGAGGCCACGTTGCGCGGGGCGAGCATCGTCGGCGGTCGCCTCGTGCTGAGCTACCTCGACAAGGCCACCAGCAAGCTCTCGGTGCACGCCCTGTCGGGCAAACACGAACGGGACGTCAAACTCCCGGGCCTCGGGTCGGCCAGCGGCATCGTGGGCGAAGAGGAGCACGACGAAGGCTTCTTCTCGTTCACCAGCTTTGCGACGCCCGGTTCCGTCTACCAGGTGAACGTGGCGACCGGGGAGGTCAGCGCGTTCAAACAGCCCAAGGTCGCCTTCGACCCCGACGCGTTCACCGTCTCGCAGGTGTTCTACCCCAGCGCCGACGGAACGTCGGTCCCGATGTTCATCGCGCACAAGAAGGGCATCAAGCCCACCGGCGACAACCCCACCTATCTGTACGGCTACGGCGGATTCAACATCCCGCTGACGCCGTCGTTCTCGGTCCCCAACCTGGTGTGGATGGAGATGGGTGGCGTGTTTGCCATGCCCAACCTGCGCGGCGGCGGCGAGTTCGGCGAGTCGTGGCACCAAGCGGGCACCAAGCTCAACAAGCAGAACGTGTTCGACGACTTCATCGCCGCGGCCGAGTACTTGATCGCGCAAGGGTGGACGACGCCCGAGCACCTCGCGATCGGGGGTCGCAGCAACGGCGGGTTGCTCGTCGGCGCCACGATGACGCAGCGCCCCGACCTGTTCGCCGCTGCGCTCCCCGGCGTCGGCGTGATGGACATGTTGCGCTTCAACAAGTTCACCATCGGCTGGGCATGGGAGAGCGACTACGGCTCGCCGCAAGACCCCAAACAGTTCGAGGCGCTGTTCGCCTACTCGCCGTACCACAACCTGCAAGAAGGCACCGACTACCCCGCGACCATGGTCTACACCGCCGACCATGACGACCGGGTCTTGCCCGCCCACAGCTACAAGTTCGCGGCCGCGCTGCAGCACGCCCACGCGGGCGCGGACCCGGTGCTGATCCGCATCGACGTGCGGGCGGGCCACGGGGCGGGCAAGCCCACTGCCAAACGCATCGAAGAGTGGGCCGACCTGTGGGGCTTTCTCGTCGATCAGCTGAAGATGGACACCGCGGGGCTGCCCTCCTGATGCGCCGACTCGCGCTTTGTCTCGCGTTCGCCTCCTGCACGGCGGACGAGACCCCGGCATCCGCAGGTACTTCCGGCAGCGCCGCGGCCACGGATGCGGCCAGCACGGGCACCGCGGCGGATTCCTCCTCCGGTGCGGCCCCGTCATCGAGCGACGCGGGCACCACCACCGCGCCCGCCTCGTCGTCCGAATCGGGCGACGGCACGACCGGGCCGACCGGGTCGTGTGGGGACGGGCGCCATGAGCCCGGAGAGCTCTGCTTTGGTGACCTCCTGGCCACCGCGGGGGTCGGCAACTCGCCGACAGCGATGGCGGCGGGAGATTTCGACACCGATGGCCATCTGGACGTCGCGGTGGCCCTGACCGCGGACTCCGCGGTGGCCGTACTTCATGGCGACGGCACCGGAGGGCTCACCCTCGGCCCCACGCTGCCTTCCGGCCTTCAACCTCGCGGCGTGGCGACCGGTGACCTGGACGGCAACGGCGAGCTCGACCTGGCGGTGGCCAACCTCGACACCCACTACGTCGCGATCTATCTGCAAGAGGACGGCACCTTCGGGGCCCAGCAGCCACAGCCCGCGGGCATGCGAACCCGGGCGGTCGCGATCGGGGACCTCGATGGAGACGAGGACCTGGACGTGGTCGCGGTTGCCGAGGCGTCGGCGACCGTGGAGGTGCTGCTCGGCGACGGCACCGGGACCTTCGCCGATGCGGTCGGCTACGCCACCACGGGACCGCAGCCGTACGACCTCGCGCTCGGGGACCTCGACGGTGATGGAGACCTCGATGCGGTGGTCGCGGACTTTGGCGGCACCACCGTGAGCGTATTGCCCGGCGCCGGCGATGGATCGTTCGGCGCCGCCGAGCCTCACACCGTCGCCGCGGGCGCGCGCTCGGTGTCGCTGGTCGACTTCGATGCCGACGGGGCTCTCGACGTGCTCGCGCCCAGCTTCGACGCCCAGGTGGTCAGCCTGCTGTTCGGAGTGGGCGACGGGGACTTCGGGGACTGGATCTCCCTCCCGGTCGGGCAGGGGCCCTACCTCGCGACCGTTGCGGATGCCGACGCGGATGGCCAAGCAGACCTGATCACGGTGGCCCGCGACGCAGGCACGGTGTCGTTCGTGGTGCCCCAACGCGACGGCACGTTCGACGAGACCGAGTTCTTCGCCGGGCTTTCCCCGCTGGCGCTGGTCGTGGGCGACTTCAACGAGGACGGAAGCCCCGACGTCGCCGTGAGCGATGCCGCGGGCGGGGCGGTGTCGGTGCTGCCATCCGACCCCTGAGCGCGACCTGCCCAGGCCCCGGGCAGCGGGTTGTGCCGACCGGCCCCCAAGGGTAGGTTCGCGCCCGAACGATGTCCGATTCGTACCGCACGATCGACCCGCAGGCGCTCCCCAAGCACTTCGACGCGGAGAACGTCGAGCGCGAGCTCAACGAGCGCTGGCAGAGCGAGGGCCTTTACCACTACGACCCGAACCGCCCGCGCGAGGAGACCTTCGTCGTCGACACGCCTCCCCCCACGGTCTCGGGCAACCTGCACATCGGACACGTCTTCAGCTACACGCATACCGACGTGTTGGTCCGCTACAAGCGGATGCGCGGCCTCAACATCTTCTACCCCATGGGGTGGGACGACAACGGCCTGCCCACCGAGCGCCGGGTGCAAAACCACTGTCACGTGCGCTGCGATCCCTCGCTCGCCTACGAAGAGGGGCTCGAGCTCGAGCCGGCCTCGTCCAAGGTCAAGAAGAAGCCTCCGCGTCTGATCTCGCGGCCCAACTTCATCGAAGCCTGCGAGCAGCTCACCAAGGAAGACGAGAAAGCCTACCTGGCGCTGTGGCAGCGGCTCGGGCTTTCCGTCGACTGGCGACAGGAGTACAGCACCGTCGGCGCCCACTGCCGCAAGGTCGCGCAGCTGAGCTTTCTCGACCTGTTCGAAAAAGGGCACCTGTACAGCTCGGACGCCCCCACGCTGTGGGACGTCGATTTTCAGACCGCGGTCGCGCAGGCGGAGCTCGAAGACCGCGAGATGGACAGCTCGTTCAACGACATCGCCTTCAAGGTCGAGGGGTCGGACGAAGAGTTCATCATCGCCACCACGCGCCCCGAGCTGCTGCCGGCGTGTGTGGCCGTGACCGCGCACCCGGACGACGAGCGCTACAAGCACCTGTTCGGCAAGCGCGCCGTCACACCGCTGTTCGGCGTGCCCGTGCGCATCTTTCCCAGCGACGTCGTCGACATGGAAAAGGGCACCGGCATTCTCATGGTCTGCACCTTCGGCGATCAGACCGACGTGCAGTGGTGGCGGGACGAAAAGCTCCCGCTGCGCCAGATCATCGGTCGACGTGGGCGACTGCTGGAGATCGAGTACGGCAGCGAAGGCTGGGAGAGCCTCGAGCCCGCCCTCGCCAACGAGAACTACGCCAAGATCGTCGGCAAGAACCCCAAGCAAGCGCGCAAGCTGGTGCTCGAAATGCTCGCCGAAGCGCCGACCGAGGGCGCCGCGGCTCCGCTGCGGGCACAGAAGCCCATTCGCCATGCGGTGAAGTTCTTCGAAAAGGGCGACCGCCCGCTCGAGTTCATCCCCACGCGGCAGTGGTTCTGCCGTCTGATGGACAAGAAGGCCGCGTTGCTCGGCAAGGGCGAAGAGGTGCAATGGCACCCGCCGTTCATGCGCGACCGGTTCTCGCTGTGGACCGAGAACCTGCAGTTCGACTGGTGCATCAGCCGCCAGCGTTACTTCGGCGTGCCGTTCCCCATGTGGTACGCGCTCGACGAGCAAGGGCAGCCCAACTACGCCCAGCCGCTGCTGCCCAAGCCCGACCAGCTTCCCATCGACCCCACGACCGACGTGCCCGCGGGCTACGACGCCTCGCAGCGCGGTCAGGCCGGTGGATTCTTGGCCGAGTCCGACGTCTTCGACACCTGGTTCACCAGCTCGATGACCCCCGAGATCAGCTCGCACTGGCGCCTCGACGACGACCGGCACAACAAGCTGTTTCCGGCCGACGTTCGCCCCCAGGCGCACGAGATCATTCGGACGTGGGCGTTCTACACGATCGCCAAGGCCATGCTGCACGAGGGCAAGGTGCCCTGGCACAACGTCGTGATCAGCGGCTGGGTCGTGCAGGGCAAGGACAAGATTTCCAAGTCCAAGGGCGGCGCCAAGGGGCTCACCCCGCACGAGCTGATGGACAAGTTCACCGCCGACGGGGTGCGCTACTGGTCGGCCAACGCCCGGCTGGGTGTCGACACCGCGTTCGACGAGAACATGTTCAAGACCGGCAAGCGGCTGGTCACCAAGCTCTACAACGCCAGCAAGTTCGCGCTGATGCAGGAGGCGCAGCCGGGACCGATCGTCAACGAGCTCGACAAGGGCTTCTTGGTCGCCTTGCAAAAGGTCGTGGACGAAGCGACGGCGTCGTTCGACGCGTTCGAGTTCTCGCCCGCCCTCAAGGCCACCGAGACGTTCTTCTGGTCCGGCTACACCGACGCCTACCTCGAGCTCGCCAAGGTGCGCGCCCGCAGCGAGGACGACCCCGCGGGCCGTGCCTCGGCCGTCGCGGCCCTGCGCCTGGGCCTCGAAGTGCTGCTGCGCCTGTTTGCGCCGTTCCTGCCGTACATCACCGAAACGGTCTGGGGCTGGGCATTCGCCGAAGAGCGAGACGCCCCCAGCATTCACGGCGCGCCGTGGCCCAGCGCCGCGTTGTTCGAGGCGGCGCCCGCCCCCGAGCGTGCCGGGAGCTTCGATGCCGCGGTCGCGTGCCTGGGCGCGATCAACCGCAGCAAGACCGCGGCCAACGTCGGTGTCGCCCGGGGCATCACGTCGATGACGCTCGCCGCTCCACCCGCGTTGCTCGAGGACCTCGAGCCGGTGCGCGCAGACGTCTGGGCCGCCTCGAAGGTTGGCCAGTTCGAGCTCGTGGCCGATGAGGCGCTGTCGGGCTTCGAGGTGCGCGCGATCGAGTTCGAGCCCAAGCCCGAGAAGAAGCCCAAGGCCTAGCCGCGAATCCGGTCAGTCCTTGCGCGCGCCGACTTCCGCCGTGCACCACTGCCGATAGGGCGGGTGCACGGCACTGGGCGGCAGCGCGATGATCTTGGGCGTGTCGTAGGGGTGCAGCGCGGCCAGGGCTTCAATGCGCGCCTCGATGCCCTCGGCACGGGTCTCCATCCACACCAAGGCCTCACGGTCCTCGCACAGCTCGCCCTTCCACCAGTAGATCGACTGCGCGCCCGGCACGAGGTTCGCGCACGCCACGAGGCGTTGCTGTACCGCCGCACGAGCAAATGAGGCGGCGTGGCCCTCGTCGATCGTCACAAACAGGACACAGAGGGCCTCAGCAGGGGCGGGGTCTTGCATGCTGCGGGGATTGTGCTTGATTTTGCACGGATTTTTCCGCATAGTTCGCGCGAACCTGGAGGGCTGGAGGAGCAAACCTCGCTCCGATGCCCAACGCCGGACCCCACGCGCCCAACGCCCGATTGCAATAGGCGGGGCAGGGCAGCGGTGGAACAACCGGGGTTCACGCTTTGTACATCGACGGCTGCGCACTGTGCGTGGCCGCCCAACCGCGCGCCCGCGCATCCCCATCATCGGGGAGAAAGGACCTGCCCATGTCGCCCTTTGACGCTACTCCTGCCCCCGAGGCTGCCCCCCGCTATCGCGCGGTCACACGGAGCAACGTTCACAAGACGCCCCAGTGGTCGAAGCTCGGCCCCGAAATGCGCGAGGCGATCGACGTCGTCTCCCAGGTCTTGCCGTTCCGCACCAACCCCTACGTGATGGACTCGCTGATCGACTGGGACAAGGTGCCCAACGATCCGATGTACCAGCTCACCTTCGTGCAGAAGGGCATGCTCTCCGACGCCGACTACGCGAAGATGGCCGACCTGCTGCGCAACGAGGCGCCCAAGAGCGAGATCAAGCAGGTCGCCAACGCGATTCGCCGCCGCCTCAACCCGCACCCCGCCGGGCAGATGACGCACAACGTGCCGATGCTCGGGGACCGCAAGCTGCCGGGGCTGCAGCACAAGTACGAACAGACCGTGCTGCTCTTCCCCAGCCAGGGGCAGACCTGCCACGCCTACTGCACGTTCTGCTTTCGCTGGGCGCAGTTCGTCGGGCTCGACGACCTCAAGTTCCAAGCCCAAGAGACCACCGATCTGCAGGATTACCTGCGCGAGCATCACGAGGTCACCGACGTGCTCGTGACCGGCGGCGACCCGATGGTCATGAAGACCAAAGCGCTGCGCGCCTACCTCGAGCCGCTGCTCTCGCCCGAGTTCGACCACGTATCGTCGATTCGCATCGGGACCAAATCGGTCGCCTACTGGCCGCATCGCTACGTGTCCGATGCCGACGCCGACGACCTCATGCGGCTGTTCGAGGAGATCGTCGCCTCGGGCAAGCACCTGGCGATCATGGGCCACTACAATCACCCGCGGGAGCTCTCCACTGAGGTCGCCAAGCAGGCGGTTCGGCGGATCCGCAACACCGGCGCCAACGTGCGCATGCAGTCGCCGCTCATCCGGCACGTCAACGACGAGGCCAACGCCTGGGCCACCCTGTGGAAAGAGGGCGTCAAGCTCGGCGCCATCCCGTACTACATGTTCGTCGAGCGTGACACGGGCCCCAAGGCCTACTTCGAAGTGCCGCTCGAGCGGGCCTGGAACATCTTTCACGACGCGTACAAGCAGGTCTCGGGCCTGGCCCGCACCGTTCGCGGCCCCTCGATGTCCGCGTTCCCCGGCAAGGTGCTGGTCGACGGCATCGCCGAGGTCGCGGGCGAAAAGGTGTTCTGCCTGCAGTTCCTCCAGGGCCGTGACAAAGAGTGGGTCCGGCGCCCGTTCTTCGCCAAGTACGACCCCGAGGCGAGCTGGCTGTCCCAGCTGAAGCCCGCGTTCGGAGCCGAGCGGTTCTTCTTCGAGGATGAGCCCACACCGACCCCCGCGGGACGCCTGAACGTCCTGTAGCGACCCAGCGTCGCCCTCTGGGCTCGCCCGGCTGCCCGCGGAACGTCACCGTTTCGCAGGGGAGGCCGGGCGCTGTCGTCTGTGGCAGGCTCAGGCCCGCGATGGGCAGCTTGGAAGAGTTTCTCGGCACCGCGTTTCTCGGCGTCACCGTGCAGCAGCTGCTGTTCGCCGCGCTCGCGGTCACGGTCGGCTTCTTCGGCGGGCGCTTCGTCGAGCGACTGATTCAAGGCATCGCGACGCGGACCCCCGACGGCACGATTCGCCACGCCATCGTCTCGGCGCTCGGTCGCCCGGCGGCCTGGGCCGTGCGCATCGCCGGCATCTGGGTCGCGCTCAAGGGCATGCCGCTCGAAGCGGTCGCGGCCACGGACCTCGACAAGCTGGTCGACCGCCTCGCGCAGGGGGCCACGGTGGCGCTCGCAACGTGGCTGGGCGTTCGCATCGTGCACGGGCTCTCGGACGTGTGGTCCGAGCGCGCGGGAAAGACCGAAGGCACGTTCGACGACCAGCTCGTCCCGATCTTTCGCAAGGCCGCCACCGCGTTCTTGGTCATCACCGGCGTGGTGATGATCGTCCAGAACCTGGGCTACTCCGTATCGTCGCTGCTCGCCGGCTTCGGCCTGGGCGGCGCGGCGCTGGCGTTTGCGTCCAAGGACACCGTCGCGAACTTCTTCGGCTCCATCGTCATCTTCGTCGACCGCCCGTTCCAGATCGGGGACTGGGTCGAAGTCGGAACGGTCGAGGGCACGGTCGAGACCGTCGGCATCCGTGTCACCCGCATTCGCACCTTCGCGAACGCGCTCATCACCATTCCCAACGCGACATTCACCACCAGCCCGATCAACAACTGGTCGCGCATGAAGAAGCGGCGGATCAAGATGACCGTCGGCCTCACCTACGACACGACGCCCGACAAGATGCGGCAGGCGGTCGAGGCGATTCGCAGCATCATCAAGAACGACGACCGCCTTCACCAGGACTTCTACCTGGTGAACTTCTACGACTTCGGGCCGTCCAGCCTCGACATCTTCTGCTACCTGTTCACGCGCACCACCAACTGGGCCGAACACATGCAGATCCGCGAGGAGTTCATGTTGCGCGTCATGGAGGCGATGCGCGGCCTGGGCCTCGACTTCGCGTTCCCCACCACCACGGTGCATCTCGCCGGCGGCGCAGCGCCAGCCATGCCCGCGGCTCCCAAACTGCCCGGCGGCGCCCCGGCGGCCATGCAGCGCGATACACCGCTGTAGCGTCTCCCAACATCCGGAATGGCGAGCCCGCGTGCGGGGTTCGACCGCACATGGGCCGGGCTCGTGTGCCGCGATTCTCGCTCGGCGGAACGTTCGAGATTCTCGATATTGAGGCCCTGCTTTCCAGCACCGAGCCGTTCACACCGCCCCGCCTGTTTCGCCGCAGGACAATCGATGGGCGCCGACGTGGCCGAGTCGGCGTGCGCTCGTTTCGTGTTGCCCTTCGCAGCGCGCTCCTGCTGCCGGCGCCCCACGGTCCATGCATGCTCGGCGAAACCGTCGCGGGCGACGCCTACTTCGGCCCGCTTCCGCCCTGTTTCGAGGAACGGTGGTGGACGCCGCAGTCCCTCGAGTTGTTCGTGTGTGGACGCGTGATCGAAGGCTGGGCCCCCCGCGGACAGCTCGCAGCCCCGAGAGCACCGCTGGACACCGCGACCGGCTATCCGTCATCGATGGTGGCGACGCTCGGGCCCGCATTCCTGCTTCCACGCACGCTGCAGCGTTGGTGGCGGCACCGACAATGCGCGTAGGGCGATATGAATGCCCCGGAGTGCGCGTTGAGACTCCGTGCAGCGGGCCCGGCAATTCCTGAACGTGTCGGCCGGCACCCTGCTGGGCTTGGCCGTATCCTTCGAGCTCGTGGTGGGCTCTGGCTCCAGCTGGGCCGTCACGACCGTTCGCGTCCACGATGCTCCGGCCGCGCAAGCCTGTGTCCGGGGCCTGCTGGCCGAACAGCACGCCGACTCACGCATCGACGCCGCATGGACCCCCGACCTCGAAGTCCGTGTCACTCGACCAGGCGGACGATGGGCGGCAACACACCAAAGCGTGCTCGAAGCGAGCCGCGTCGCGCAGTCGTTGCTCCGTAACTGCCCCGGAATCGACGCAGCGCAGATCGACGTCGAACCGCCGAGCGGGGACGGGGTGCTCGGTTTCGTGCAGAGCCCACTGTAGGCCCCGGCTTCATCGTCGCAGGCGACGCGCCGCGAAGCTCAGAAGCACGACCATGGTCGCGGGCACCCCCATCAACACGGTCTCCTTGAGCACAGGTCCCACGATGCGCAGCAGAGCAGGCGGGGGCTCTCGGCGTTCTCGCGCCTGGGCTCCGTCTCCGCTACGTCGCGCCTCTCGTTGCGCAGCCCGCTTCGCGCGGACGCTGTGTGCCCAGTCCGTCTGGCCCAGGGGCAAGAACACGGCGCTGGCCACCGTGCTCAGCGCGAGCACGAAGAGACCCCGCCCAAGCCAGACCTTCACGCCTCCGCCTTTCGTCGACGCAACGCACCCACGATCCACTTCGCGTGCAGACCCAGATGCACGCCCAGCAGCGGGAGCAACAGGTTGGAGCTGATGTGGTGCACATCGTTCCAGAACGTGTCGGGGAGCCAAGAGGCCGCGAACGCGGGCAGTGCCGCCCTCGATGCGAGCACCCCGGAGAGAAATGCGAACAGCATCCACCCGTACAGGAGCAGGTCCCAGATCGCGTTGATCCGAGTCGAGCCCCCCAGCGGCTTCAGGAAGCGGCGATAGACCCGGAGGATCCAGTCCCAGTTCATCACCAGGTGAGCGATGAACACCGGCACGAACGCAAAGCTGAGCCACTCGTGCAGCGGAATGCCCGTCGCGTGGGGAGCACTGACAGCCATGAAACTGACGAGCAGGACGATGTCCACCCATAGCTTGGTGCGGGTGGAGACTCGAGGCGCATCGGACACGGCGGGCCGAGGGTGCCCCCGTCGGGGTCCGCACTCCAGAGGGCTTACCCGCGGCTTACGTCGAGGTGCCGCCGAGTCGGGGCCTGCGACCGTTCGCTGACGGCGCAGCCCCGCTCGCACCGCGGGGCCGGAAACCGGGGGTCCGTGGTGCTACGCTCCGCCTCGATGGACACCCCGTCCGTGACGCCCAAGGCGCTCGCCAAGACCGAGCAAGCCCTGAAAACCGCCGAAAACGATGAGCAGAGCCTCATCGGGGGCTGGGGGCGCGTGATGGTGCCGGGCCGAGAGGTCCGTGACGAGAACCTGGAGCGTCTCACCGCCGACGCGGTGTTGTGCCGGGGTCTGGGGCGGTCCTACGGGGACTCTTCGCTCCCACCGCCGGGCGTCCCCGCGGTCGCGGGCACGACCCTGGCCGACCGGGTGCTGTCCTTCGATCCCGAGTCGCTGGTCTTGCGTGCCGAGGCGGGGCTTTCCCTGCGTGCGTTGCTGCGCGTGTTTTTTCCCAAGGGCTACTTCGTGCCGGTCACCCCCGGCACGACCTTCGTCACCCTCGGCGGCATGGTGGCCTCCGACGTGCACGGCAAGAACCACCACTGTGCCGGCACCTTCGGCGAGCACGTCCGCGCACTCAAGATGCGGGTCGCCGACGGGCGCATCGTCGAGTGCAGCCCCGAGGTTCACGCGGATCTGTTTTGGGCCACCATCGGCGGGATGGGCCTGACCGGCCACATCCTGGAGGTCGAGTTCACCATGGTGAAGATCCCCTCGCCGTGGATCTACATGGAGAGCGAGCGTGTCCCCAACGTCGACGCGTACATGTCCGGGTTGGCGCAGGCGGCCGAGGCATTCCCGATGACCATGGGGTGGATCGACGTGCTGTCCTCGGGGGACAAGCTCGGGCGCGGCATTCTCATGCGCGGGCGCTGGGCCGAGCCGGGCGAAGCCCCCGAGCACTTCCCCGAGCCCAAGTCGCGACCGGGCGTGCCGTTCGTGTTTCCGCAGTTCGCCCTCAACCCGCTGAGCGTCAAACTCTTCAACGAGGCCTACTACCGCAAGCCGTTGGCGTCGGGCGTGATTCACCCCGAGCCGTTCTTCTGGCCGCTCGACGCGATTCACGACTGGAACCGCATCTACGGCCCGCGCGGGTTCACGCAGTATCAGTGCGTCTTGCCCAAGTCCGCGGGCACCGATGCGGCCCGCCGTTTTCTCGAGCTGCTCAGCTCGCTGGGCGGCGCGTCGTTCCTGTGCGTGATCAAAGACTGCGGTGCCGAGGGCAGGGGGCTGCTGTCGTTCCCGATGGACGGCATCTCCATCGCGCTCGACATCCCGGTCCGCGACGACACGCAAGCACTCGTCGACAAGCTCAACGAACACGTGATCGCCGACGGCGGGCGCATCTACCTCACCAAGGACAACTACACCCGGCCAGAGCATTTCGCAGCCATGGAGCCCCGCCTGGAGGCGTTCATGGAAGTCCGCAAGCGCTGGGACCCCGAGCTGCGCTTTCGCAGCGCGCAGTCGGTTCGGATCTTCGGCGACCCGGTGGGCTGAGACGCCCACCACGGGTATGCTCCGCCGCGATGAAGGCCGTCATCCTCGGAGCGACGAAGGGCATGGGCCGCGCGTTGGCGCGGCAGGCAGCAGCGCGTGGAGACAGCCTGTTTCTGCTTGGCCGCAACCTCGCCGACCTCGAGCGCTCGGCGGCGGATTGCAGCGCGCACCATCCCAACAACGTCGAAGTCGGGCACGCGCCGTGCGACCTCGGTGACCCGGACGGGTTCGAGGCGGCCCTCGATGCGGCCGAGCGGGCACTCGGCGAGTTCGACACCGTCGTCGTGACCGCAGGTCTGTTCGGCACGCAAGAGGAACTCGAGGCGGACCCCGGTCGACTTCGGGACATGCTGACGGTCAATTTCGCCCACACCGTCTTGTTCTGCGAAGCTGCGCGGCGTCGATTGATGAAGCGCGAGGGCGGAGTGCTGTGCGTGTTTTCGTCCGTGGCCGGCGACCGCGGACGCAAACCGGTCGTCCTGTACGGCGCGAGCAAAGCCGGGCTGTCCGCATATCTCGAGGGACTCGACCACCGCTATCGCGGGCAGGGATTGGTCACAGTCTGCGTAAAACCCGGTTTCGTGCGCACGGGAATGACCGAGGGCCTTCAGCCTCCACCGTTTGCCGGGGAGCCGGCCGCCGTCGCAACCCGGGTCTTGAAGGCCATCGATCGGCGCTCGCCCCTCGTCTATGCACCCGGCATTTGGCGATGGGTCATGACCGTCATCCGGTTCCTGCCGCGGTTCGTCATGCGCAAGGTTGGTTTCTGAGTCCTTCCCCGGTTGAACGCCGCCCCGCGGACGGGCAAGATCTCCTCGTTGGCGGGATCGGGTAGCGCGGAGATGCACCTCGGGTACGGCGGTCCTGCCGAGCCGACACGGGTGTACTCCGACGACTCCGACGCGGCGCAGACCGACGGAGACGCGCCCGTCTCTCGCTTGCTGCCCGAGAGCGGTCCCAACGGTGCGCCCAGCAAGGTCGGCCGCTACGTGGTGCTCGACGTGTTGGGCATGGGCGGCATGGGAGTGGTCTGCACCGCCTACGATCCAAAACTCGATCGCAAGGTCGCCCTCAAGCTGTTGCGACGCCGGGTCGGTCGACACGCCCGCAGCTCCACCGGGCGAGCGCGACTCGTGCGTGAAGCCCAAGCGCTGGCCAAGCTTTCGCATCCCAACATCGTGACCGTGCACGACGTGGATACGACCCCCGACGGTCGCATCTACATGGCGATGGAGTTCGTCCGCGGGCCCACTATCACCCAGTGGCTCGCCAAGGAAAAGCCCCGGTGGCGCCGCATCGTCGAGGTGTTCGAGCAGGCCGGGCGAGGTCTCGCTGCCGCGCACGAGGCCAACATCACCCACCGCGACTTCAAGCCAGCGAACGTCCTGATCGGCGAGGACGGTCGCGTCAAGGTGCTCGACTTCGGGCTCGCAAAGTCGGAGACCGCGAGCATCAGCACCGACTCCGACGACAACCGAGCAGAACAGCCCGGCGAGAGCGAAGACATCATGCAGGTCGTGCAGTCGACCGGCGACATGAAGCTGACGATGGCCGGTCGCATCGTCGGAACCCCCGCCTACATGGCACCGGAGCAACGCCGGGGGCGTCCGACGGGTCCCGCGACCGACCAGTTCGGTTTCGCCGTGTCGCTGTACGAGGCGCTCTACGGACGACTGCCGTTCCGCAGCGAGTCCCACAGCCGCGACGCCGCGCGGGGTCGCGTCATCGAACCGCCCAGCGATAGCGAAGTGCCCTCGTGGGTGTTTCGGGCGATCAAACGCGCCCTCGCGCCTGAGCCCGCCGATCGTTATCCCGTGATGGCCGACTTCCTCGCGGCGCTGAATGCCGACCCGGCCAAACGTCGGCGAAAGCTCGCGCTGGGGGCCGGTGGCGGGGTGCTGCTCGGCACCGCCATCGCCTTTGCCGCCATGGCCCAAGGCCCCGAAGACGCGCTGTGCGAGGGGGCGGGCGAGCGCTTGGCCAACGTCTGGAACCCGGAGCGGCGCGACGTCGTGGGAGGCTCTCTGCGCGGCACAGCGACCGCGTACGCGGCCTACACCGCGGACCGGGTGCTCGCCGGCATCGATGCATATGGCGCGAGCTGGGTCGAGGCACGGACGACCGTCTGCGAAGCCACGCGGGTCCACGGGGAACAATCCGAAGCGACCCTGGACGTGCGCATGCGCTGCCTCGACGAACGCCTTGGCGAGCTGCGAGCGCTGGTCGACGTGCTCTCGGACGCCGACGGAGAAGTGGTCGAGCAAGCCGTGTCGGCCGTCGCGTCCCTCGGCACGCCCAGCGCCTGCATCACGGCCGAGCCCCGTGCGGCGGACGAGCTCCCTCAGGACCTCGAAGCGCGACGAAGCGTACTGAGCGCTCGCAGCCGCATCGATGACGCGGAGGCCCTGCGGCGCGCGGGTCGATACCCCGCGGCGGAAGACGTCGCCCGGGATGCCATCGCCCTGGCCGACAAGACCAAACACATCCCCACGATTGCCCGTGCCACCTACGTGCAAGGCCGCGTGCTGCGAGCGCTCGGTGACTACGACGCCGCCGGCGAACGGTTTCGGCAAGCGGCCCAAGACGCGGCGCGAGCGGGCGATGCGGCGCTGGAGGCCCGTGCGTTCGTGGCCTACGTCGGCGTCGCAGGGGTCCACGAGAAGCAGCCTCAACACGCTCGCGGTCTCGCACTGGGGGCTCGCACCGCGTTGCTGCGCGCCGGAAGCCCCGCCGAGCTCGAGTCGCAGCTCGATCTACAGCTCGGCGCCAGTGCCCTCGAAGCCCACGAGATCCCCGACGCGGTCGAGTTCCTGCAACGCGCCCTCGAAGCCGGGGAGCGGGCGTACCCACCGGGCGACGTGCGCTTCGCAGACCTGCAGGTGAACCTGGGCATCGCCCTCGCACAGCGCGGTGACGTCGTCGAAGCCGAAGGCTTGCTGCGTCGTGCCCTGGCGCTGCGCGAGTCGGAGCAGGGGCCCATGCACCCCGACGTCGCGATGGTCGCCCACAACCTCGCCAACGTCCTGGCCTCCAAGCCCTCCGGGTTGGCCGAAGCGATCGAAATGATCGACCGCGCGATGACCATTCGACGCACCGTGCTCGGGGCCGACTCCAAGGTCGTCGGCGATCTGTGGATGACCAAGGCACGCCTGCACAAACAAAGCGGCAGCGCAGACCGGGCGCTTCGCGAGTACGAGCGTGCGTCCGACATCTACCGCAAGGCCGGGGCGCAGGTGGACCTCGGAGACGCGCTCAACAACCTGAGCACGATTCACCTCGCCAACCGTGACCTGGAGGACGCCCGGCGCGACGCGAATGAGGCGATGACCATGTTCAACGGCACCTCGACCCGCGCCCTGCAGGGGCGGGCCCGCGCAACGTTGAGACTGTGCATTGCCAGCCGCAAGCTGGGCCCCGACGCCACCGCGCCCGGAGACGGTGCCGTGGAGCATTGCACTGACGCCGTCGCGCGCCTGAAGGACGCGGGGGTCACCGCGCCGGAGATCTATCGGGCGACGAAAGAACTCGCGCTCGCCCTCGAGGCACGCGGGGACCTCGAAGGTGCCAAGCGGGCCGCTCGCGACGCGCTGAAGGCCGCCTCGACCGAGAAGCACCGCAAGGCCGCCGCCGAGCTGCTCGAGCGCCTCCACCAGTAGCCCGACCCGCGGAGAACGCCAAAACGACAGAGGCGACCGCGGTGTACGGTCGCCTCGAGTCTCGTTTGGGCTCGCTGCGGCTCAGCCGGGCGGGGGCTGCTGCTGGTCGGCGGTGCCGCACTCGCCTTCGAACATCGCGGCGAAGACCAGCTTTCGCATCGGGTTGGCCTTGTGAATGTGCACGTTGGCGTAGCCGACGATGTCGGAGATCCAGCGCGGCCCGTCGTAAACCACGTCGCCATAGAACTCGTAGGCGAGCTGGGTGTAGATGAGCTCCTGCCAGGCGCCCGTGCCCGGCTGCGGGAGGCCCTGCACGTCGCCCCAGAAGACGTAGCGCCCTTGCGTCGCGGTCAGCACCACGTCGCCATCGAGGCCTTCGCGCAACTTGAACAGGCCGTCTTCCATGTACGCGGTGCAGCGCAGGTACCCGTCGGCGTCGAAGATCTGGTTTTCGACCTGCGAGACCACCAGGTCACCACCGGGCGTGTAGATGTCCGAGCCACCGCCTTCGCCGGAACCAGAACTCCAGATGATGGCGTCGGGCAGGCCGTCGTCGTCATCGTCCTCGGAGAGCTGGACTTCACCGTTGCCGGGGTCGTTGGGGCGGAAGTTCCAAAACTCGACCATCTCGCCCGCGGCGCGAAGGGACTGGCCCCCGTCGAGATCGTCTTCAGACTCGGCGCACGCCACCAGGCTGGTGCACACGAGGGTCATGGTCAGCGCTTGAATCGATGCCCGCATCATCGTCCTGTCTCCTTGGGTCGAACCCGCGCAAGAAGGCTACCCAGATATCAACGCGATGACACTGCGATCCACGGCATTCGGGACGGTTTTGGGGGATATGACCAGACATGTCTCGGCGCCGCCTTGGTAGTGACGACTACTCAGTGATCGCACCGTCGCGACAGTCGATGAGCAGCGTGACCGGCCCGTCGTTCAACAAGCGGACGTCCATGTGGGCACCAAACTGGCCTGTGCGGACAGGGACGCCGTTTTTCTCGAGTTCGCCACAGAAGTCGCGGTACAGGGCCTCGGCGACGGGGGGATCTTCCGCCCGGTCGAAGCCGGGCCGACGGCCTTTGCGGACCGATCCGGCCAGCGTGAACTGGGAGACGACGAGCGCCGCACCGTCGATATCGGCGAGCGCCTTGTCCATGGGCTTGGTGTCGCCGCGAAAGATGCGGAGGCCGGCGATCTTCTTGGCCAGCACCGCCGCGTCCTTTTCGGTGTCGCCACGCTCCACGCCCAGCAGAATGAGCACCCCCGCCTCGATCGCGCCGACGACCTCGCCGTCCACGGTGACCGAGGCCTCGCGCACGCGCTGCGTGACCGAGCGCATCAGCTGGCCGGGCTTTGCGAAGGCGACACCGCGGGCGGGGCCGGGTTGTCCTGCGGATCATCCTCGGACACCGCGTCTTTGGGCGCCTCGGGAGGCAGCGACGGTGCAAGCGTGTGCGGTCGCGACAAGAACCCGGAGGTGTGCCGGACCGAGAACACCTCGGACGAGCTGATCGTCGTCCGCACCAGCAGCTCGCCGACAAGACCGACACCGATCAGCTGAATCGCGGTCAGCGTGAGCAGCACGCCGAGCAGCAACAGCGGACGGTGCCCGATCGACTCGCCCATCGCCTTGAGCACCGTCAGGTACCCGAGCACCGACACCCCGAAGAAGCCGCTAATCATGCCCAGGATGCCGAAGAAGTGCACCGGGCGGGTGCGGTACCGGGTGACCATCAGAACGGTCAGCAGGTCGAGAATGCCGTCGATGAACCGCTTGACGCCGTACTTGCTGACCCCGTGCTCCCGCGCGCGATGCTGCACGACGAGCTCTTCCACCCGAAAGCCACGGGCACCCGCCAGCACGGGCAAGAAGCGGTGAAAGCCACCGTAAACCGACAGCTCGTTGATGCACTCGCGACGGTAGGCCTTGTAGCCACAGTTGAAGTCGCGAAGCTGGACTCCGCTGACACGACGCACCACCGCGTTGAACACCTTCGAAGGGGCCGTCTTGCCGATCGGGTCGTGACGGCGCTGCTTCCAGCCCGAGACCAGGTCGGCGCCCGCTTCGATGCGCTCGACGAACTGGTCGATCATCGCGGGGTCGTCTTGCAGGTCGGCGTCGAGCGTCAGCACGATCGCACCCCGTGCGAGCTCGAAGCCGGCATTGAGGGCAGGGGACTTGCCGAAGTTCTTTCGGAAGTGCACGACCCCGACCACGCCCGGCTTTTCGTGCGCGAACTTGTCGAGCAAGTCGGTGGTGCCGTCGGTGCTGCCGTCGTTGATGTAGATGATCTCGTATGAGCGCCCCGTGCGCGCGAGGCCTGCTTGCAGCTCTTCGTGCATCTGGGGCAGGGACCCGACCTCGTTGAAGACGGGGATGACCGCGGTCAGCTCCGGGTCTGGGCCCGTGTAGTGCGTCGCACTCATAGCGGCGGAGGCTACCGCATCCGCCGGCACCGGGCAGCCCGGCCGGCGCGCGGCGGGTCACATCCCTGTCCCGGGCCGCTTGGCGCGGTGTTTGCGTTTGTACCAAACTCGCCCGCGTGACCGTCCGCCCCTCCCGGAGCATATCGCGCGCCATCGGACTCGCCGTCGTCCTGCTCTCCGTTTCACCGGGCGCGGCGGTGGAGGCGAAACCGCTCCAGGGCCCGGCCGCGGGCGAGGACCTCGGCCCCAACCGTTGGGAGCTCGAGCTCGACCGGCGGGAGCGAGCGCTGAAGAAGGCTCGGGGCAAGGACCCCGCCGCGATCGTGCCGTTGCTCGGGCTGCTGCCGGAGGTCCACGGCGAAGTGGATCCGCAGCGACTCGATCGCACGCTGGCGACGGTCGCGGACGCGAAGGGCCGACACCCCCTGGTGCGGTCGTACGCTCGGTTCCTGCAAGCGCGGGTGCTCGAGGCGCGCGGGCGGCTCGACGAAGCCGCCGCCCACCTGCGCAACGAGGGCTACGTCATCGGGTGGCAGATCGTCGGGCCCTTCGACAACAGCGGTCGCAAGGGAGAGACGGCCGTCTACGCGCCCGAGACCGAGGCGTTCGGTGCCGCGCAGACCTTCTCGGGCAAACTGCTCGGGGAGCCACTCTCTTGGCGCGTGATCGACTACGGCGACGCGCCCCGAGGCGGCTATGTCAGCTTCGACGATCGACTGCGCCCCAACACGGATGTCACCGGGTACGCCACCGCTTGGGTGTATGTCCCCAAGGACCAGGACGCCGCGGTCCATGTCGGGACCGGCGGCCCTTACGAGGTCTGGGTCGATGGTGAATCCGTCGGAGGCGGCAGCGCCTACCGACAATCGCACCCGCTGCAGGAAACCCACGCCACGCGACTGCAGGCGGGGTGGAACCGGCTGCTCATCAAGGTCAGCGCGCAATCGGGCGCCTGGGGGTTCTTCGTCCGTGTGAGCGGATCCGATGGGGCGCCGATCGAGGGCTTGCGCTCCGCGGCGGAGCCACCGGCGGACTGGAAGCCTCGTGCGGGCGCGCAGCCCCGCGGCAAGGCGCCCGCGTCGATTCGCACCGCGCTCGAAGCGAGGTTCGGTGAGGGGACGTCCCCCAAACGCGCCGGCCGCGAAGGTCTCGCCCTGCTCGAGTTCTACCGCGCGTCGCGTCCGTTCGACCGCGAGGACGAGACCGCCGTCATGCTGGCGCGACGGGTCACCAAGGAAGCCCCCTCTGCACGCAGCTTCTGGTTGCGCGCGGTGGTGGAGCGAGACCCCGGAGAAAGCCTCACCGCGCTCCGCGACGGCATCGACGAGGCTCGGCGCGGTGGCAACAGCAGCGCGCCCCTGTTGGCCCGCATGCTGCTCGAACTCGGGTGGCGCCACCAGGCGATGGGCTTGCAAGCTCGCTACCGAGAGAACCTCGAGGAGGCGCACGCGGTTGCCCCGGGCGACCCCGTCATCGAGCTCGCGCTCATCGACGAGGCGGCCGGACGCGGCTTTCGGTGGTGGTCGATCCGTTGGCTCGAGTCGCTGGTGGCTCGCAATCCCCACGCGCTCACGCTGCGCCGCCAATACGCCTCGCGTCTGCACGCGGCGGGGCGCACCAAGGACGCCCTGCAGGTGCTCGGTAACGCGGGCAACTCGTCCGAGCTGGCGGGGGCCAGCATCGAGGTGCTGCTCGAGCTCGGAAAGCCCGAACTCGCAGTGGAGCTGGCGCGCAAAGCCGCCGATGCCACTCCCGGCTTGCCCGAGCGACATGTCGCGGTCGCCCAGCTCGAGGAGTCGCGCGGCGACATCAATGCCGCCCGTCAGGCCTGGGCCAAAGCCATCGCGCTGGCGCCCCACGACGCCGACCTGCACGCGGCGCTGGGCCGCTCGCTGATGCGCAACGACGAACTCGCGGCCGCCGCGGGCAGTTTGCGACGCAGCCTGGAGCTTCGGCCCCAGCAGCCCGAGGTCCGGGACCTCTTGGCCTCCCTCGACGCCACCGCGCCCAGCGACGTGTTCACCCGCTATGGCCTCGACCTCGACGAGGTCGCCACCAAAACCGACGTGCCCGCGAAGTGGAAGGGCAAGGACTCGGCGGTGCTTCGCCACCGCGTCGCGGTCAAGGTGCTGCCCAACGGGCTCACCGAGCGGCTCGACCACCGCGTCATTCGCATTCTCGACGACCGTGGGGTGCGCTCGCAGGCCGTCCAGGCGCTCAGCTACGACCCCGCGGAGAGCATCGTGGAGGTTCGGCGCGCTCGCGTCCGTCGCAAGGACGGCACCGTCGAGGAACTTGGCGAGGTCAGCGTGGTCGCGTTGGCCTCGGCGGGGTACCGCATGTACTACGACCAGCGGCAGATTCGGGTCGGCTTCGGCGGTCTGCGTCCGGGCGACACGCTCGAGGTGGCGTTCCTACGCCGCGACGTGGCCGCCAAGAACATGTTTGACGAGTACTTCGGCGACCTGATGCCGCTGCAGGGCAGCGACCCGATCGGGCGCGTCGAGTACATCCTCGAGGCCCCCGCGGACAAGCCGATCTACTTCAACCGCCGCGGCGTGAAGAAGAAGCCCTCGGCCGACGGCGCGTTCACCCTCTACCGCTACACCGACGACGACGTGGAGGCGATCGTGCCCGAGGCGGGCATGCCGGGCTGGGTCGAAGTGGCAGATTTCCTGCACGCGAGCACCTACGAGACCTGGGACGACGTCGGCAATTGGTACTGGGACCTGGTTCGCGAACAGCTGGTCGTCGACGACGCGATTCGAGCGGCGGTGCAAGAGGCCTTGGCAGGTCTGCCTGCCGATGCCTCCGACCGCGACAAGGTCGATGCGATCTACACCTACGTCGTCCGCAACACCCGCTACGTGGGCTTGGAGTTCGGCATTCACGGCTACAAGCCGTATCGCACCACCGAGGTCTTCAGCCGTCGCTTCGGCGACTGCAAGGACAAGGCGAGCCTGCTCAAGGTCATGCTCGAGGAGGTCGGCATCGAGGCCAACCTCGTGCTCGTGCGCACCCGAGATCAGGGGGTGATGCCGAGCGAGCCCGCCTCGCTGGCGGTGTTCAACCACGCGATCACCTACGTGCCCGCGTTCGACCTGTTCCTCGACGGCACCGCGGAGTGGTCGGGCCCCAGCGAGCTGCCCGCCTCCGATCAAGGGGCGAGTGTGCTGGTCGTACGCGACGGCAAAGGGGCGGAGTATCGGACCATTCCGGTCAGCGACGCCAAGGACAACGTGCGTGCGCTCGAGCAAGAGGTCACGCTGACCCCCGCGGGCGCTGCCACGCTCGAGCACGCGGTCACCGTGCGCGGCGCCTCGGCCAGCTCGGTCCGCTATCAGTTTCAATCCGCCGAGCAACGGGTCGAACGCATGACGCGGGCGCTCGGAGGTTCGTTCCCTGGCGTCGACGTCTCTGACGTGTCCGCTCCGGGCATCGACGACATCAATCGGCCTGCGCAGCTGCGTGCCAAGGCCAAGGTGCCGCAATGGGCGACCAAGACCGGCGACAGCCTGCGCTTCAAGGTGACGGGGCGTGATTCGGGCTTTGCCTCCGCGTTGGCGGCCAAGTCCAAGCGCGACTACCCGCTCGTCATCGACGTCCCGATGCAGGAAACCCACACCCTGCGCTACCGCCTCCCCAGCGGCTATCGATTCTCCACCATGCCCACGCCGGCGACGCTTTCGAGCGATGTCGGCCGGTTCTCCCTCGAGGTGAAGCCCACCGATGACGGCGCCGAGGTGCGCACCCGCATCGAGCTGCCTCAGCAGCGCATCTCCCCCGAGGACTACCCCGAACTCCGCAAGTTTCTGCGCCGCGTCGACGCCGCGCTCGAACAAGACTTCGAAGTCGTCCGCGCCCGCTAAGCCCCCGCGTCATGCTCTTTCTCCGACGTTTCCCCCATCTTGCCGCGGCGCTGCTGCTCACCTTCGCCGTCGCGTGCAAGGGCAAGCCCACCGAAGTCCCCTTCGACCCCAGCGAACCGTCCGTCGCCGCGGCGGCCCTGCGGGCTCACCTCGAAAAACATCCCGAGGATGTCGATGCGCGCCGCGACTTGGCCCACTTGGAGTGGATCTGGCTGGGCACTCCGGACAGCGCGGTGGCGCATCTGGACCTGCTGACCGACAAGGGCGACGCGGCGGCTCGACTCAGCCGGTTGCTCATCGCCCAGGGCCGGGACGAAGCGGCCGTGGAGGCGGAGCAGGCGTACGCGCTGCTCGAGCAGGCCATGACCGACGCCGACCCCTTCGTGCAGTCGGCCGCCCACGTGGCTTCGCGCGCACTGCAGCGCAGCCATGGCGACCGCCCCGGTGACGACGCTCGCTACACGGCGTTCTATGACGCGCGGGCCTCCAAGCTCGCCCAGCTTCCGTTCTCCACCCGCCAGCCGCTGCTCAGCCTGCGGGCCTCGATCGCCCGCCGGCTCGGGCAACCGTACGAGGCGCTGTTCGAAGCGCAGGGGTGCGTGCAGTCTTGGCAAGCCTCGGCCGTGCAGGGCCGCCTGGGTGACTACGAGCTTCCCCAAGTCCGGCCCGGAGCGTTTCAGGCGGACCCTGACGCGAAGGTCGTGCCGCTGTCGTGCGTGGTGCGAGTCTGGAATCCCACCCCGCGCTCGGGCGTGCGAACGCTTCGCACCACGGTGGAGACCAAGACCGACACCATCGTGCTCGACGTCAGCGGTCAGGAAGCGTTGCGGGTCTGGCTCGATGGCGAGCTGATCCACCGCACCGATCGCACCGACCGCTATGCCGCACGTCGAAGCCGGCTGTCGGTCCCCGTCAATCCCGGCGCACACGTGCTCGAGGTGGCCACCTCGATTCCGCGCGACAAGGCCTGGGTGCTCGTCCGAGCCGCCGACGGGCAGGGGCATGGCCTCGTTGCCACGGCCGATGGCAAGACACAGGGCGCCGGGCTCCGCGGCAAACCGACGCTGCGGCGCCCGTCGTGGCCCGATGCCACCAGCGAGGCCAGCCCGCTGATGGGCCCGATTCACGGTCCACTGCGCACGTATCTGGCGATGGACGCCGCGCTGGCAGACGGCGATGCGGACGCGGCGGAGCGCTACTTGTCCGGGCTCGACGAGGCCGACCCGTTTGCGCTGGGCTGGGTGATGCGTGCGTCCTTCGAGCGCAACGACCCCTCGCGCCCGCGCACCAACTCGACCTCACGAGAGCAAACCGCCCTCGAGTCAGCACTGGAACGCGACCCCGCCCTCGAGTCCGCGCAACGCAGCCTTCTGCAGCTCCTGCTTCGCCGCGGTGACGATACCGAGGCCTCCGCCATGCTCTCCGAGCTGCCGGACGAGCGTCTGCGTAGCGTGGAGGGGGAGCTGTTGCGGCACCAGATCCACGGAGCAGCCGGCGAAGAACACCTCGCACGCGCAGCCCTTCGTCGTGCCAAGGCGATCGACGCCGAGCACTGCTCCGTCCTGCGTTACGAACGTGCCCAGGCCCGCGACTTGCGAGACGTCAAACGCGAGGACGACCTGGTCGACGCGCTCGAGCCCTGCTCGGGCAGCATCGTCACCCGAGCCTCGCTGGCCCAGACCCGCGGCGAGTGGGACGACGCCGAGGCTCTCTGGAACGAGGCGTTGCGACGCAAGCCGGACGACCTCGACGCGCTCGACGCGTTGGCCCATCTGGCGACCCTGCGCGGCGACACCAAGGCCGCCCGCGCGCACCTCGAGACGGTGGCGGCGCTGGTGCCGATGCGCGCGAGCACCTACATCGGCCTCGCCGATCTGTCTTTGGCCGAAGGCGACCGCGCCGCGGCGAAAGCCCAAGTGGACCAAGCGCTGAAGCACCTGCCGTTCAGCAATGGGCTGCGGCGCTTGGGTTCCGACCTGGGTATCGACGACGACCTGATGGCGTACCGCGTCGACGGACTGGCCCACCTGCGCGCGTACCAAGCATCGGGCGTGACGTACGAAGGGGCAGGGGAGGCGCTGGTCCTCGACCGCAGCGTCGCGCGCGTCTACGAAGGCGGCGGCCTGCGTCAGGTCGTGCACATCGTGGTGCACCTGCTCAGCAAAGAAGCGCTCGACCGCTATGGGGAGCTCGAGACGCCCCCGGGCGCCGAGCTGCTCACCCTGCGGTCGGTCAAGGCCGACGGCCAGATCTTCGAGCCCGAGCTGGTCCCGGGTAAGGATGGCGTTTCGCTGCGCCACCTCGAAGTCGGCGACTTCGTCGAATACGAGTACGTGATCGAGCAACCGCCCTCGGGCGTCGTGCCGGACTACGTGGATGTCTCGACGTTCCGTTTTCAGTCGTTCGACGTGCCGTATCACCGCAGCGAGCTGTGGGTTCTGGCCCCGCCGTCGATCGCATTGAAGGAGGACCGGCGCAACACTCCGCCAAAGGCCGACGTCTCCGAGGTCGTGCACGGGGGCAAGACGCTGCGGTTGAGCAAGTTCGGCGTGGACCAAATGCCGCGCCTGGGCGTCGAGCCGGGCACGCGCTCGATCCTCGAGGAGGTCCCCAACGTCCGCATCTACACCGAGGTCGACATCGACGCGTGGATGCAGTCGCTGGCGGCCAGTGTCTACTACGCGCGCCGCACCAACCCGCAGCTGCGCGCCCACGTCCGCGCCTTGACCCGCGGCAAGGAAACGAAGGCCGAGCGCCTGCGTGCGCTGTGGTCGTGGGTGGTCGAAAACGTCGATGACGGAGGCGACCTCAGCTCGGCCTCCACGGCCACGTTCGCGACGCGCCGCGGCAACCGACTGGTGCTGCTCGCCACGATGCTCGACATCGCGGGCATCGACCACGAGGTATGGCTGGCCCGCAACCGCCACGGCCCCAAGTCACTGCCCGGCGGGCACCCGATGGTCGAGAGCTACGACGCGGCGATGCTGGCGGTGCAGCTGCCCGGCTCCGAGCGCCCGCTGATGGTGATGACGGCGTCCAAGGTGATGCCCCTGGGCTATCTGCCGCCGGGCTACGATGGCGCTACTGCGCTGCGGCTGCCCGTGCGGCCGGGGGATGCGGGCGGCCAGGTGCAAGTGCCTCCCGTGCCGCCCGAGTTCGCGGATGCGCGGCGCTGGGACATCGACGTACGCACGGACATCACCGGGCAGGCGACGGTCTCGGGCACCGTGACGCTCACGGGCGGCGAAGCGGTGGCCTGGCGGCAGGCGCTGCGAGAGATCGATGCCGACCGCATTCGCGAGGTCTTTCAGCAGGCCGAGCTCGGCTGGCTGCGGGGCAACGACCTGGTCAACCTGGAGGTCGAGGGCGCCGAAGCGCTCGAGGCTCCCCTGGTGCTCACCTTCGAGGCCACCACGGCCTCGCTGGGTGTCGTGCAAAACGGGGCGCTGCTGCTGCGATCCGACATCATTCCGCTCAACCTCGGGGCGCCGTATGTGGCCTTGCCGCAGCGCATGACCGGGATGGTCATTCCGTACGCGCCGGTCCACGAGGCCACGGTGCGCATCGAGGTGGTCGACGGCCGCCTGGCGGAGTTGCCCGAGACGGCGTCGCTGAAGGGGGCCTTCGGGTCGTTCGAGCGGCGAGTGGACGGGACCAAAGGCGGCTCGTCGATGACGATGCAGCTGCGGAGCACCCTGACCACCGGTGTCGTAGAGCCCCACGACTACGGCAAGCTCTCGAAGTTCGTGCGCGACGTGGAAGCCGCCAGTGCGGCCTCGCTGCGCGCGAGCCCGTGAACCGGCTGTTAGTCTCGTCCACCGTGCCGCGCTTCGTCTCCGCCCTGCTGCTGTCCGCCGGCCTGCTCGCATGCGACCCGGCGGCCACGTGTCCCGAGTGCCCCGATGCACAGCCGGCGGACTGCCCAAAGGCCAAGACGAAGGTCGTGCGCGGCGGTCCGGCGCCCGCCGTCGACGCGGGCGACATCAAGCTGACCTTTGCCGAGCCGAAGTCCGCCCGACTCGAACGCTTCAGGACGCAGCTCTCGGGCAGCAAGCGGTTCGGCAAGGTCATCGCGGGCATCAACGACACGATTGCGCTGCCCAGGGATGCCGCGGTCCTCGTGTCCGAATGCGGGCGCATCGACGCCTACTACGATCCCAAGGCCCCCGGCGTGGTCGTCTGCTACGAGCTGGCCGAGCACTTCGAGTCGCTGTTCGAGAGCCGCGCCAGCGGAGCCGACCTCCAGCGCATGGTCACCGGCGCCGTGTTTTTCGCGTTCCTGCACGAGCTCGGCCACGCCCTGGTCGACCAGCTCCAGCTCCCCATCACGGGCAAGGAAGAAGACGCCGTCGACCAACTCGCCGCGGTGATCCTGATCGAGAGCGGCTCGGGCATCGAAATGGCGCTCGACGGCGCGCGTGCCTTTCTCCTCAACGACGCCAAAGGCTTCAGCGGCAGCCAGTTCTGGAGCGAGCACTCGTTCGAAAAGCAGCGCTACTACGCGATCTTGTGCATGGCCTACGGCGCCGCCCCCAAGCTGCGCGACGTCCTGATCAAGGGCAAAGGGGCACTGCCCAAAGAGCGCGCCGCGACATGTCCGGCGGAGTACCGACGGATCAAGACGTCCTGGCAGACGCTGTTGGCCGACCACGCCAAGGCGGACTGAGGGGCATCACGCCCCGGGGATGAGCTCGAACGTCGGTTCGGTGCCGGGTGCGAGTTCGTCGCTGTCGGTCGCGACCCGCACTCGGTAGCGCCCCTGCTGTTCCCAAGTCTCCGGTGGCGGCTGCGCGAGGCCCTCGTCCCGCACCGTGTAGTGATCGCACAGAAGGACTCCGCATTGCTCGACCTCCACATACACGCCGGGTGCGGCCTCGGCGACGACGGGTTCGACCCCCTCCACGACGTAGTCCTTCCAGGGGAATTGCGGTCCCTGCGACAAGGACGGCGAAACGGCGTCGACATCGTCGCATCCGGACACGCCCATGCCTCGAATGCGCTCGCTCTCCCACGCCAAGGGTTCCCCCGTGCAGAACTCGACCCGGCACACGCCACGATCGAACGGAACCTGCTCGCCACCGATCGTGACGGGGAAGGGCTGGACCAGTTCGTCGAGGCTTCCGCCGAACAGGCGAGTGTACGTCTGTCGAACCTCGGCCATGGACGAGGATGGCCCGAGCTCGAACCAGAAATCTCGAAGCCCGGAGACCCCGTGCTCCAGAATCAACTGCGACACAACCAGCCAGGCGACGGCGTAGTCCACGCTCTCCGGGGGCCCGGAGAGCGCCTCGTCCAGCTGTTCGCCAGTGGGACGGTAGGACCCGGCGTCCTGCAAGATGATGCTGTTTCCCGCCAGCTCCGCGAGCCCCTCCCGAAGGAAAGCAGGCGACTGCGGCCAGGCATTCTGTTGGAACGCGTGAACAAGCTCGTGTTCGTACGCCGGGGATCCAGCCTCGATTCGCGTTCCCCCGCCAGAGGCGCGAGCAAAGCCGGTGTACGAATGGTCGACCCAGTAGTATCGAACAAAGACGCCCCGCGGCGGGACCTCGCCAAACAGCAGAAAAACCTGCTCCAGATAGCTATCAATGTACGACGCTGTCGCCGGGCAGAGTTCCTCCCCGGATTCGTTGTAGAGGGCAACCCAGGTCCCCACCTGGTCGGGCTCCTCTGCGCTCACACATCCGCCCCCTATGAGACAGGTCAGCGTCGTCACCACGGTCGCCATGCGAGCGCACTGTTTCATCGTTCCCCGGTCGAGTCGCATCCTGCTCCCCCGCGTAGTTTCGCACACCGCCTGGCAGGGCGGCGCAGGCCGGTCCAGGCAGGGGTCCGCGGGTCCCGGTCGTGGCGCCCAAACGCCGCCAAGGGGTCGGGGGTTCGCGCCCTTACTCTCCCGGGCCGGATCGCGTAGGGTTCGCGGCATGCTCCGCTCCCCCCATTGGATTGTTTTCGTGGCTTCGGCCGCTCTGGTGACCGCGTGCGGCGACGACAGCGGTGGCGGTGATACCGACAGTGGCAGTTCGTCGTCCTCCTCGGGTTCGTCGACGGACCCCACAACGGATCCCACCACGGGTAGCACGACGGCGCAGCCGACCACGGGCACGACCGGCACGACCAATGCCGACGGGTCGTCGTCGGGCTCGGACACCGACACGGCAGAGTCGAGCAGCTCCGGCGGAGACGATACCGGGACCAGCGGCGGTCAGCTCGACTGCGACGCGATTCCTGCGGGGCCCTTCGAGCCGAACGTGCAGTTCATGCCCTTCGCTGGCAGCGAAGACCTCGGCTTCGACGGCCAGGGCGGCCTTGCTGGCCGCACGGCCACCTCGATTCTCATCGTCGACAGCGACGGCAACGAGGTCGTGTCGCACAACCACCTGCCGGGAACGACCTATGGCCTGCGCTTCACCGCCGATGGCAACCTGCTCGCAGCACGCCCCGGCGAGGGGCAGATTCTCCAGATCGCTCCCGACGGCATGAGTTCCATCTTCGCCAGCGGGATCGGCGGCGTGAACGGGCTCTACCCGGACCTCGACGGCAACGTCTGGGCAACCGACTTCTCGAGCGTCGTGCGCTACGACGCCTCGGCAATGGCGACCACGATCGTCAGCGGCGCCGACGGCAATGGTGCCAACGGCATCGTCTACGACCCCGACCGGAGCGTCGCCTTCTTCACCAACTATGGTCAGGGCCGAATCGCGAAGGTCGACATCAATGCAGACGGATCGCCCGGCGATGTGACCGCGTTGGCGACGATCGGCGGGGCGCTGCTCGACGGTCTGTCGCTCGACGCCTGCGGCAACGTCTACGCCGTCGACAACGGCGGCACCGCTCGTGTCTTCCGTCTGATGCTCGACGAGAACGCCGACGCGGTCGGGGACGCGACCAACATCGTCGATGGCACGATGGAGAACGTCGCCAACGCCCAGTTCGGACGGGGCGAGGGCTTCGACGAAACGAGCCTGTACGTGACGGGCGGCCCCGGCACGGTCTACCGCCTCGACGTGGGCGTCCCCGGCGCTGAGATCCCGCTGCCCTAGGACGCGCAACACCGGCCCCAGACGCGTCGCACCTGGGGCCAGATTGACTTAGCATGGGCGCATCCATGCTCATCCCCACCCAGGCTCGCCGGAGGTCGCTCCGGGCTCGGCTCGGATGGATGCGGTGGGCCTGCGGTGCGCTCGTTGCGTTGAGTAGCGGCACAGCGGCGGCCAGCGAAGTCCGCATGACGACGCGCAGTGTGGGGGAGGGCTACATGGTTCGCCTGCCGGGCGAACGTGGGCAGCTCGTGGGGCGCCGCCGCCTGGCGCAGTACGTCGGGCTGGGCGTGTACGGCATTCTGCCCCCGCGAGAGTCCGACCAGCTGCGCCGAGACCCCGACGACGGACAGCTGCAAGTCGTGGCCTCGATGCGACTGCGGCACGACTTCGGCACGTTCACCCGACGCGCGAGCGGGGAGGCGCAGGACCTCATCGAGTCGCTCGACGGCCGCCAGATCGACCTGCTGTACGGCTACTTCGAGGGCAAGAAGATCGCCCGGTTCTTCGACTTCAGGCTCGGGCGCCAGTTCGAAATGTCGGGGCTGGACTTCTACGCCTTCGACGGGGGCTGGCTTCGTGCCAACACGCCCGCGCACGTGGCCGTAGAGGCGTTCGGGGGGCAACAGGTCGACGGCACCGCGTTGTTCGGGTTTCCCACGTTCGAGCTCGATGGCACCCAAGGCACACCCGCCGACAAGTCGCATTCGCCGGTCGTGGGTGCCGCGTTTTCCCTGTCGGACATCAAGTTTGCCGACGCGCGTTTCGCCTACCGCCGCACCTGGTCCCCCGCGTCGATCAACGACGACATTCCGGACGTCGGCGGAGCCCAGGGCGTTGGCACCGTCGTCGACCAGGAGTTCGTGAGCGCTTCGGTGGCGCTGCGGTTGGCCAAGGGCAAGCTCGCCCCGTTCGGCGCAGCCCGCTACAACCTCGGCGTCTCGCGTCTCGACGACTTGAGCGCGGGCGTGTGGTGGGCCGTCACCGAGATGCACACCTTGCGCGCGTACTACCTGCGCACCATTCCGAGCTTCGACCTGGATTCGATCTTCAACGTCTTCGCCCTCGAACCGTTCGAGGATCTGCGTGTCGTCTACCAGGTACGCACGGGGCCGCGCTGGACCGTCTACAGTCGGTTTCAGGGGCGTTTCTTTCACGCCTCGCCGACGGCCGAGCTGGGCACCGCGCCCAGTGAACGGGTCGCGTTCGGCGGCGGGGGTGGGGCAGGGGCCGAGCTTCGTCTACGCCGGTTCGGCATGCGGCTCGATGGGTACGGCCTGGGTGGAGAAGGCGGCCTGCGTGCGGGCGGCAGCGTCGATACCCGTACCCACGTGCTCTACGACCGCATCGCGATCGATGCGCGCACCTACGGGCTCTACTACAAGGACGAGGTCAACGCGGCGCGGGAGGGCTACAGCGTCTCGCTGCAAGCGGGCACCAACTTGCGGCTGGCCCACGGCGTCTATCTCAACCTCATGGCCGAGGAACTGTTCACGCCCTACACACGGGCGGCGTTTCGGGCCTTTGGCATGCTCAACGTGGACTGGGCGTTTCGGGTGGGGCAACGATGAACATGCGCAACGGTTCGACTTGGGCCCTCGTTTGGGTGTTGCTCTTCTCGTTGGCGCTGGTCATCGAGCGCTCGGTCGATGCGGCGCCCAACGAAGCACCCACCACGAAGTCGCCGATGGGACGCACGCCCACCATGGCCGGCGGCGGCAACGGGCCACGCAAACGCGCCGACCAGCCGAGCACCGCGGGCGTGATGCACGGCCCGACCCGCATGGGCTCGGCGGTCTACCCCAAGCAGGACATTCCGCTGTCGTTCAACCACGGGCAGCACCTCGGCTTGGGCATGGACTGCGGGCAGTGCCACACCGAGATCGACGCGTCGCGCCGCGCGTCCGACAACAACTTCCCACGCGGCAAGGTCTGCGACAGCTGCCACGGCCCGCAGCACCCCAAGCCCCGCACCGAACCGGCAAAGTGCGATCTATGCCACACCTCGGTGGACGCCAAGAAACGCGTCACCGCGGGCGTGCGCGCGCCTCGACCGATGCTCACCTTCAACCACGCCCTGCACGCCAAGGCGGGGTCCGACTGCGAGGACTGCCACGGGGACATGAGCCGCGTCCGCCTGGCGACCGTGCTGCAGCTCCCCACCGAGCAGAGCTGCCTGACGTGCCATGACGGGGTCGGGGCCACCGATGCCTGCAGCGCCTGCCACCCCACCGAAGCATCGGGGCGCCTCAAGACGCGTGCGATCGACGACCGCAGCATGCCCTCGCTCATCCCCAAGGCCGACAACGCTTGGGGCGCGGCACACGATCTCGCGTTCGTCGAAGACCACGCCCACATCAGCAAGGCCAACCCGACGCTGTGCCAGTCGTGCCACGACGACAGCTTCTGCACCGACTGCCACGCGGGCGTGGTTCGCCCGATGCGGATCCACAGCGGAGACTTCATCAACACCCACGCTCTGGATGCCCGGGCCCAGACGCAGAACTGCCAGGCGTGCCACCGCACCCAGAGTTTCTGCCTGGGTTGCCACGAGCGCCTCGGCTTCGACCGCGAGCCCGGCAGCGCATTCGCGGTTGGCGGCGCGCTCTCGTTCCACCCCGAGGGCTGGACCGGTCCGCCCGGCATGCCGCAGGCCCACGCCCACGCGGCCCAGCGCAACATGACCGCCTGCTCCAGCTGCCACAACGAAGACAGCTGCCTCGCCTGCCACGCCACCGCAGGCGGCCCGCTCGGAGGCCTCGGCGCCAACCCGCACGGCACCCGCTTCCGCGACTCCGCCCGCTGCAACGCCCTGGCCACGAGAAACCGCCGCGTCTGCCTCAAATGCCACGCCCCCGGCGACCCGCAGCTAGACTGCCTGTAGGCCGCCCCCCCAGCGGGTTGTGGGAGACCCGCGCCCGCGAGAACCTCTCGGAACGCCTTCCGATGCCCCACGCGCAGCGGGAAAGAAGCCGTGAGCCGAACAAGCGGCTGACGCCCGAGGGGGTCTCCGATGGGCCCTCTCCCCGTCAGGGGCCCCTCAAAGACCCTCGCCGATGCAGCGCGGGCAAGAGAGCAAAGCGCCCCGAAGGGGCGCGCAGCGGGAAAAAAGCCGTGAGCCGAACAAACGACTGACGCCCGAGGGGGTCGGAGAGGGGCCCTTGTATCTTCTTGGGGGTGGCCGGTAGCTCGTGGGGCCCTCAGGTCCTCGAGGCCGTGGGTGAGCAGAGAGCGCCGGCCACTTTTTTCACCCTCCAGCAGAGCTCGAACAGTTGCCAGGG
>Ga0213839_1000297_pt1 | contig 80612 bp, 49 predicted proteins | sample SWPATP21_FD_160075 | JGI IMG/M metagenome (GOLD analysis project Ga0213839, IMG submission 160075) | Coastal seawater microbial communities from Marineland, Florida, United States - SWPA TP2 #1 | ecosystem: Environmental > Aquatic > Marine > Coastal | place: USA: Florida | collected 2016-08-14
CGCCGCCGGACCCGCGTAGGCCAGCGCCCTGGCGGCCCCCGCGCGCACCTCCCACCCGTCGTGCCGGAGCAGGCCGGCCAAGGCCTCGACGCCTTCCTCGCCGGCGCGCCCCAGCGCCCGTTCCAGGCCGTGTCCCCGCTCCGGATCCGGGGCCTCGCGGAGCCGGTCGACCAGGAGCCCGACCAGGGCCAGCGCATGCTCGTGGCGGGCTGCAGCACAGGCACACAGCCCCTCCCTCAGCCCGTCGTCCCGAAGCCCCTGGGCCAGTCGCGGCCCGTCGACCGTGCGAACCGCCTCGAGCCAGGCCCCCACGGCACCATCGCCCGAGGGCAGCTCCCCGCCATGTCGCGCCACCAGCCGCCCGATCCCCTCGAGGCGCAGCCCGACGTCATCGGCGCCCTCCAGCAGGGCCGCCAGATCCTCGGGCGCCCCCACCAGACCCAGCGCTAGGAGGGCCTCCCGCCGGACCGGCTCACTCCCTCGGGCCGCGCGCCGCAGGGCCTCGGCGGCCCTCGGAGGATCGCAGGCGCCGATCGCACGCGCTGCTCCCCCCCGCACCCCTCGGTCGGGGTGCCCGAGGAGGCGAAGCAGCACGCTCGTCGGCTCGGGCTCCCTGGGAACGGGGGTGACCAGCAGCAGCGCACGGCTCTCCGCGGGGTGTGTCGGACGCCCGAGGGCCTCGAGCCAGGCCCTGAGGGTGGCATCGGCGAGGAGGGGCTCGCCGCGCCGACGCGCGAGGGCTCGGAAGGGACCCACCACGTCGAGCAGACAGGTCCAGTCCTCGGCGGAGCCTGGGGGCCGCGGGATGCGTAGCCCCGTGGTCCGGCACCACGCCTCGAGTCCGTCGTCGTGTCCCTCCACCCGGCCTCCCCGACGAGTCTACAGGGACCCGACGACGCGGCGGGCCACCAGGTTCCCGAGCGCCTCCGGCAGCGCATCGAGGGGCACCGCCGGCAGGGCCTCCGGGTAGAAGGCCTGCACGTGCTCCGTCCCCGGTCCCATGCCGATGCCGACCACATGGATCGCGCCATCCTCCACGACCCGCGTCACGGCTCGATGGAGGGGCCCTACGCCATCCCCTGGACCGGTGGGAAGGCCGTCGGAGAGCACCCACAGCCATCGCTCGGGGGCCGGGTGCTGCAGCAGACGCCCCGCGGCCTCCAGCAGGACCGGCCCGTCGTGGTTGTGCTCGGGTCGGTTGTGGCCCCCCCGACGTCGCCCCGACGCCTCCAGGGGGAGGGCGCCGAGCCGGGCGCGCACGGCAGCGTCGAGGGGCTCGTGGGGCTCCTTCACCGGTAGGCGACGATCCTGAAAGCCCGCCACGGCGCAGGGAATGTCCAGGCGATGCAGCACCTCCACCAGCAGCACCACGGCGTCGAAGGCCCGGGCGATGCGGTCGCCGCTCATGCTTCCCGACAGATCCAGGAGCAGCGACACCACCGGATCCCGACGGTCCGGGAGGGACTTCCGCTGCCAGAGGCGCTCCCGCCGTCGGGGATCGGCCTGGGCCTGCATGACCCGCCGCAGATCCACGCGCCCTCCGTGAGGATAGCTGCCGCCCCAGTGCGGTTGACGCCCGCGGGTCACGAGGGGGAGCAGCGCCTGGGTCGTCCGCTCGACGAGCCCCGCGACCCGTCGCCGGGCGGTCTCGTAGGCGTCAGGGGCGTCCGCGACCGTGGGCCGCAGGGGCGCCCTGGCCGTCGAGGTCCCCTCCCCGGTGGAGGCCGGGCGAAGGGGCGACCGCTCCCCGAACCCTCCGTGGGTGAGCCCGCGCAGGCGTCGCACGAAGCGCTCCTCCTCCTCCACGACGTCGGCTCGCTCTGCCCGATCCCGTGCCACGAGGGGCTCGTAGGCCGGGAAGATCTCCTGGTGCACGAGCTCCCACCACGACCAGGCCGACAGCCGTACCGAGCGCTCGAAGGCATCAGGAGGCCGTCGGGCGTCCAGCGCTGCGAACCGGGTCGCGAGCACCGAGCCGGCATACGCCGCGCCGTCGGCCTCCAGGACGCTCACGGGCGGCTGCAGCTCCACCGCCCGACGTCGGGCCTCCCTGGTGTTCCGCAGTGCCTCGACGACGTCGACGTCCATCGACGCAGGCAGGACCTCCTCTTCCCGCCACCACTCGAGGATGGCGCCCAGGCAGTACTGGTGGGCCAGGGACTGCGCGGGCAGCTCGGCGAGCGAGACCGGGAGGAGTCGGTCGTTGGTGCGGCGGATCCACGCAGCCGTGCCCGGGAAGCGACGCCCGAGCCAGGTCTCGATGCGACAGTCCTCGAGGGCGTTGAGGAGGGGCGCCACCCCGGGCGTCCGCAGCACCGACCGGGGAAGCAGCGACGGGTAGCGGGTCACGGCCCAGTGGGCCGCCTCGTGGCAGACCAGGGACCGCACATCGTCCGGATGGGCCCCCTCCAGGTCGTCGGGGTCGACGTGGATGCGACCGGAGCGCGCGTCGAGGGACCAGCCGGAGCCTCGCTCTCCGAGGACCACGTCGAGGCGTCCATCGAAGGCGACGGCGCGGGCCAGCCCCCTCAGGCGATCCAGCGCGGGCGTCAGGTCGTGGGACACGACTCCCCACTATCCCGACAGCTCCGAGGCCATGCGTTAGTCCGGCCGGATGCCCCGCAGTCTCACCGTTCGGCAGGCGAAGCTCGTGCTGCCACAGCGGACCGTCACCGGCGACATCGTTGTGCAGGACGGCGTCATCGCCGAGGTCGCCCCCCACGCCAGCCGCGAGGTGGGCGAGGTGATCGACGGGTCGGGCCTGTGCGTCCTCCCCGGACTGATCGACACCCAGGTGCGGCTCGACGGCCTCGACGAGCTCGATCAGGCCGGCGCCGAGGTCGTGGCGGGGGGCATCACCAGCTTCGTGGGGGTCCGCGCGGCCACCGACGCCGACGGCCTGCGCCGGGAGCTGAGCGCCCTGGGCCGGGACTGCCCCGTGAACCACGGGCTCTACGTCCGCCTCGACACCGACATCACCAACGCTGTCGACACCGCCCTGGCCGCTGAGCGTGCCTTCGGCGTGTGGGTCGACGCCGATCAGCTGGAGCACGCCGAGCCGGTGTTCGAGCGGGCCACCGGACTGGTGGTCGTCGACCATCGAGACGTCGCCCGCCTGCGGGACCGGTGGCACCTGTTCGACGCACCGCCCACCCCCAGCGACCTCCCGCGCTTCTACGACATCGACACCTGCGTCGATGGCGCCCACCGGGTCCTGGAGCTGGCCGCTCGTCATGGCACGCGCACCCACCTCCTGCACATCTCCACCGCCGAGGAGCTCCAGCTCCTGCCCGACAACCAGCGGGTCACGGCCACCGTGCGGCCCCACCACCTGTTCGCCGACGCGAGCTTCTACGAGGCCTTCGGCACGCGGGCGGTGTGTGTGCCCCCGCTCCGTGGCCCCCGTCACGCGGAGGCACTGTGGCAGGCGCTCGGCGAGGGGCGGCTGTGGCTCACCTCCGGGCACTTCCCGGCGTCGGCCGCCAGCAAGGACCTTCCCCTCCCGGCCACGCACCCCGGCTGGCCCACGGCCGAGTGGATGCTGCCGCTCCTCCTCGACGCCCACAGCCGAGGGCGCTGCACCCTCGGAGACATCGCCCGCTGGACGTCCGCGGCCCCCGCCGAGCACCTCGGGCTCCGTCGCAAGGGGCGCCTCGTGCCGGGCTACGATGCCGACCTGGTCCTGGTGGACCTCGCACGCAGCGGAACCGTCGGCGCCGACCGACCGATCGGCAGCCGCGCCGGCTGGAGCCCGTGGGTGGGCCGCACCCTGAAGGGCTGGCCCGTCCAGGTCATCGTGGGCGGGGAGACCGCCTGGCTCGACGGCACCGTCGGACCCGCCCAGGGCCGACCCCTTCGTCCGGACCCGGCCTGATCCTTCGCCCTACTTGGCGGACTTCAGCGCGGGGATGAAGATGTCGGGGAGGTAGGCGAACGCCGTCTCGTAGTCGTTCGCGCCGCGGCGAGCCGTGCTCTGGGTCAGGTCCCGCGCCGACGCCATGAGGGCCTGACGCACCAGCTTCGGCTTGGTGTGCTTGAAGGCCTTGTTCGCGACGCCCTGCTGCACCAGCGACGTGATGGCGTCGCCGATAAGCTTCTCGGTGTTGCGCACCCGCTCCTGGCAGGTCTCGGGCGTCTCCTCGAGCTCGAGGATCACGGCGCGGGGCAGCCGCCCGCTGAAGCGACCCATCACGCGGATCACTTCCGCCAGCTGCAGCTCGACGGTACCGCCCGTCAGAGTACGGTCGATCTCCATCTCGGTGATGTCGCAGGCCTCGAAAACGAGCCGCTGAATCACATCTTCCTTGGAGGTGAAGAACTTGTAGAGGGTGGACTTGCTCATCTTCAGACGACGGGCCATCGAGTCGACCGTCAGGTCGCCGAACACGCCACTATCCAGGATCTTCCTGGCTGCATCCAGGATCACTGCTTGATTCATCCTTCCGCGCACGCCGCCCATGCCCTCACCTCGTTCACTGTCTGTCAGGTTGCTCGCTGCCCACCATAGGTCAGTACTGCCTGATGGACAGTTACACGCCGGCTTCTCTCGGTCAAGCGCAAAACCGGTCTCCTTTTTGTCATGCTTGAACCTGAATTATTGTGCTCGACCCGTCGGGCCTGATACCGGCAGCCGCGTTTTCATTATTTGCACACCCTCGAAATTCCACTTTCACCCCGGCATCCAAGCCGCCGGGTGCTGGTTGGCACCGGCCGCCATAAGCACACCCGCACCCAAGTGGCATGAGGAGGAGAGCCGATGCTGGTGTTGGCCGCGGCGCGTGAGGAGCTCGGAACCGTCCCCGGCGAGGTCGTGGGCGTCGGGCCCGTGGTCGCCGCAGCGAGTGCGGCGCGGATCCTTGCGGAGCGCAAGCCGGAGGCCGTGGTGCTCATCGGGACCGCGGGCGCCTACCCGGGCGGTCCACCCGTGGGGCAGGCCATCGTCTCCAGCCGCCTGGGACTCTCCTGGGGCGTGGCGGCGATGGGCCTCGGCTACGTGCCTCGGGCGCCCGGTCCCATCGAGGGGAACCCGGGCCTGCTGGAGCGCCTCGACGGCGTGCCGCGGCACGGGGTGCTCACCGTGGGGGCGATCACCACCGACGACACCCTCGCGCGGCGCCTGTCCGACGGCTGGACGGTCGAGCACCTGGAGGCCTACGCGGTCGCCCACGCGTGCCACGCGGCGGGCATCCCCTTCGTCGCCTGCCTGGGCATCGCCAACGACGTCGGTCCCGACGCCCACGTTCAGTGGCTGACCCACCGCGACGGAGCGCAGCAGGCAGCCCGTGAGGCCATCGCGCCGCTCCTCAGCTGAACAGCGCGCGGGCCTTCTCGAGAACGGCCTCGGCGTGGCCCTTGACCCGAACCGGCGACCACACGTGGGCCACCTTCCCCTGGCCGTCGAAGAGCACGGTGGTCCGCACGATGCCCATGTAGGTGCGGCCGTAGTTCTTCTTCTCCGCCCAGATGCCCCAGGGCTCGAGGATGGTGTGCTCGGGGTCCGACAGCAGCGGCATGTTCAGCTCGTACTTGGCGGCGAAGTTCGACTGCCGCTTCACGGAGTCCGCAGACACCCCGAACACTCGAACCCCCAGCGACGCGAAGTCGCTGCTGAGGTCGCGGAACGCACAGGCCTCCTTGGTGCATCCCGGGGTGGAGGCCTTGGGGTAGAAGAAGAGCACATGGGGGGTGCCCGAGAGGTCGGCGGAGGCGACGGGTGCCCCCTCCTGGTCGAGAAGCTCGAACGGTTCCGGCGTGGTCCCTTCGGCGATCATGGCGGCGACTCCTGTTGTGCGGGTGGACCCAGGGGCTATCCCCTCGCGACGCGAACCGTTACCTGGGGCGGATGAAGTGGAAGCGTCTGCCCATCGTGGCCTTCGACACCGAGACCACGGGGCTCGAGCCGTTCGGCGGCGACCGGGTGATCGAGTTCGCCGCGGTCGTTCTCCATCTCGACGACGAGGGCCGCGTCGGGGAGCGTGTCGACCACAGCTTCCTGATCAACCCCGAGCGACAGATCCCCCGCAAGGTCACCGAGATCACGGGCATCTCGGAGGGGGATGTCACCGACGCCCCTCCCTTCGCCGACGTCGCCCACGCCATCCACGAGCTGTTCCAGGGGGCGGTCACCGTCGCCCACAACTACCCCTTCGACATGGCCTTCCTGTCCTCCGAGTTCGAGCGGGTCGGCCTGCACTGGCCGGAGCCCCTCGCCGAGGTCGACACCGTCGACCTGTCCATGAAGGTCTTTCCGGACGCCCGCAGCCACAAGCTCTCCGACGTGTCGGACCGGCTCGACGTCCGGCTCGAGCGCGCCCACCGCGCCACCGACGACGCCGCCGCCTGCGGCTACGCCTTCGCCGAGATGGTCCGACGCCACGGTCACGACGTCGACGACGACCTCCAGTCGCTGCTCACCTGGGCCAAGGCCATCGGGCGCCCCCCGGAGGACGGCCCCTTTCGCCTCGACGACGCCAGTCGGGTGGTCTTCGCCGGCGGCAAGCACGAGGGCAAGCCCATCGGCACCCAGCCCCTGCACCTGGCGTGGATGACCAAGGCCAAGCACCGCGGCCCCCAGGGCTGGCAGTGGACCTACCCCGACAGCGTGCGCTCGTGGGCTGCGCGCTGGCTCGAGGTCCGTGGCGCCGGCCGCGCCCGCCAGAACGCCAAGTCCTTCCACGCCAACGACTGGGTGATCGACTCCTGCCTCGCTCGGCCCCGGGCGTGAGGCTACGTCCCACCGGCCTGGTGGGGGTCCTGGTGTGCCTGGGGGGATGCGCCCCGGTGCACCGCTACCCCGACGGCACAGGGATCGAGGGCCAGCTCGAGCGGGAGGTGGTGGCCCTCAACCTCAGGGTGCAGGAGCTCGAGGCCAAGCTCGCCCGCGCACCGGTCGCGTCCAACCAGAACGAGCTCGTGCCCGAGCTGGTGCAGGTGTTCTCCGGCTCCGGCGTCCTCGTGGCCCCCCTTGGCGCAGGCGCGAGGCTGACGGTGCCCGTCGAGGAGGTCTTCGCCGACATCCGGGACCTCCGGGTGCGTGGGGAGGGCACCATGGTCTTCGACCTGATGGCCACGGCCCTGGTCAAGCACGACCGCTACGACATCCACGTCATCGGTCACTGGTCCGACCGACCGTCGCCCCGGAGCGTCAGCCCCACTGCCCTCGAGCTGACCCTCGACCTGGCCCGGGTGTTCTCCGCCCAGCTCGTCCGCCACGACGTGCCGGAGACCCGCATCGTGGTCGGAGGACGCGGGGGCAGCGCTCCGCTCACGTCCAACGACCTGCCAGAGGGCCAGGACGCCAACGAGCGCATCGACGTGATCCTGGCCGTGCCGCCGGAGACCTTCGAGTGACCCTCCGCGCCCGCTCGGTCCCGGAGTAGACTCCCCCGTGCTCCGCCTCCCCGCCCATGTCGTGGACCTCGCCCAGGCCAACCCGGTCGTCCGGGCCCCGTTGCCCCTGCGCCCGTCGGACCCCCACAACCTGCGACCCAGGGAGCGTCGGGCCTTGCTGGCCCTCGACGAGGTCGGAGACCACCGGGGCACCGCAGAGCGATCCGTTCCTCTGGTCGACGGACGGTGGGCGGTCGGTCGCCGCTCGGGACCCGTGACCATCTGGCGCATCGTGCACACCCCCGACCTGGACCGGCTCAGCCACCCAGCGTGGCTGTGGGCGTCCGACGACTGGTTCGACCCTCACCAGGCCAGCAGCGCCAGCTTCCCCACCCCTGCGCGGCTCCCCCTCCGCACCCTGCTGGCCCACGCCAGCCCGCTCCACGGGTCCGGTCGCCAGATCATCAAGGCCCTCGCCGCTTGCGTTCGTCAGCTCCGGGCCGGCCAGCCCACGGCGTTGGTGGTCGGGGAGGAGGCCCTGGCCCACGCCGGACAGCCCGCGAGGGCGTTCGTGCTGGCCCTGCTCACCGTGATGCCCCCCGCCTGGCGGAACCCCCTCCGCATCGCCGTCGGCGAGCCAGCCCCACGGCCCGGGGACTGGTCGCTGGTCCTCACCGACCGCAGGCCCGAGGGATACCACCCGATCGACGTCGACCGCCCCGGCGACGAGGGCACCGACCTCGTGGCGTACTACGTCCGCGAGCGCCTCCTCGCCGACGACCCCGAGGCCCTCGAGGCCGCGTCCTTTCAGGCTCCCCCGAGGCCCTACCCCCGCGTCGCCCAGGGCGACCCGTGGGCCGCGGCGGTCGCTGCCGTTCTCCTGGATCCTCCGGAGGGCGTCGCGGACATCCGGGAGGCGGCCGCCGCGGTCGACAGCGAAGGGGCCGTCCGTGCCCTCGCGGCCAGGCTGGCGGCCGGAGCCCCCCTCGACGGGCCCGTCGACACCGGGACGGTCACGGACCGCTTGGTGGACCTGACCCGCGCCCACCGGGACCCACGTCCCTTCCGAGCCCTGATGACCCGACCCGCCGCAGACCGGGCCCGGGCCGTGCTCGCCGTCCTCGAGTCGGTAGAGAAGCCCACCGCCGCCCTGATCGACGCGCTGGTCGACGCCTACCCCCCTGGAGCCGATCTGGGGCCATGGTTCGCCGCCCTCCTCACCTGGCTCCGGGCCGGCGTCGCGAGCAGCAACGTGGTGGATGCCGTGGAGCACACCCTGCTCAGCTGGCCCATCACCCAGTCGTCGACCACCCGCGCCAGCGTGTGGTCCGAGGTGGTGCAGGCCCTCGTGTCCCTCGGTGAAGACGAGGCAGCCATGGCGGCCCTGACCTCCGATGTGGCACGCCGCATCGTGGCCGACGACGCAGGGCCGGCCCTCGCCAACCTGTGGAGCGTCATCCCGGAGGCCTTCCGGGAACCTCGGCGTCTCGACGACCTGGTGCGACTCCTCGCCTCCGCCGACGAGCCCGGCGAGGCCATGGTGGCCCTGTTCCAGCACGCCCGTGGGAGCGAGGACGAACGGCGTCGCCTCTTCCGGGCATGGCACGCCGCCCGGGCAAGCCAGGACGCTGGCGGCGCCGGCCAGGACGCGCTGTTCGAGGTCGTCCGGGGCACGCCGTTCCAGCGTGAGTGGCTGTCGGGCCTGTTCGCAGCGCGCGACCCGGTCGAGGCCGCCGATGTCATCGCAGCCGCGGTCGACGACGATGCCGCCGCCCCCGTGTGGATCGAGGCCGAGGCCGTCATGGTGCAGGCCATGACCCTGCTCCCTGGACAGCGCTTCCTCGCCCTGCCCGCCCTCGTCCGTGGCGTCGACGCCATCGAGACCATCGCCCCGCTCCGCCTCCTCGACGCCGTGCGACGCCCGTTCCCGGCGCCGGAGCTCACCGACGTCGCTCGGCTGCTGCTGACGGCGTCGAACCCATCGCCGCTGTGGTCCTTCGTGGCCGTCACCACGGCGCCGGTCGACCGCTTCGACGATCGGGTCGTCGACGCAGCCGTCCTCGACTTCTGCGCCATGGAGGCCATGCCGGACGACGTGCGAGAGGTCGCCCTGCTCTGCGCCGAGCAGCTCGGGGCCGCCGAGGGCTTCGAGCCCCTCGACCAGGCCCGGTGGATGGTGCGCATCTCCCTGGCCCCCGACGGCACCCGCATCACCCCGGAGCTCACCCTCTCCCTGGTTCGCGGTGTCCTCTCCCACCCCGACGGCTGCGATCGCCTCGTGGCGATCACCCTCGAGCTGCTGGAGCTTCCCCCGGAGCACCCAGCACTCCTGGCCTACGTGCACTTCCTGCTGCCCCAAGCCTGGGACGACGGCGTGCCCGCCCGCTTCCGCGACGCCGTTCCACTCCACGCGGTGCCCCCGTCGCTGCAGGCAGCGTGGACGCGCTGCTGCGGCGCGGGACCCACCACGGGGGCGTAGCGTGCTGACGACGCAGCTCCTCCGCGCCCGGGTCCGGGGCAACCGCGTGGAGGCCTCCTACATCGACCCCACGTCCGACACGACCCGCTCCGCGGCGGAGGAGGTGCTCGAGCGCTTCCGGGAGGCGGTCGAACAGGGCTGGACCCGGGGCGAGCTCGACGGCGCCATCGCCGACCTGTCCAGCGAGCGGCGTGACCACAAGGTGGTCCGCGGGCTGGCCAAGCTCGCCAGCGACCGCACCGACTACGCCTCCGACGCCCCCGTCGACCCCGCCAGCTTCCGCCGAGAGGTCTTCCTGGCGGCTCGGCGCCACGGTCCGCTGTCCCTCGAGCGAGGCCCCCTGGAGCGACCGGTCGCCGACGACGTGCTCGCCGAGGTCGGCGCCGCCCACGACCTCGGCATCGAGGAGGCCCGTCGCTCCCTGTACGCGGACCTCAAGGAGAGCCACCAGGTGCTCGCCTGCAAGGTGCCCGACGTCGACTGGCTCCTCCATCGCTACAACCTGGCCCTGGCCCAGGCGGTGCTGTACCAGGCCGAGGAGCTCCGTCTCCGGATCCACGGGCCCACCGCACCTCGGATGCGTCAGCTGCTGCGCTGGGTCTCCTTCCACCAGCTCATCGCCTCCAGCGAGCGCGACGGCGAGGACCTCGTCATCACCGTCGACGGCCCCCAGTCCCTGTTCCGACAGTCGACCCGCTACGGCACCAACCTGGCGCGCTTCCTGCCAGCCTTCCTCCTCCAGGACCCGCCGTGGTCGCTGGAGGCCACGGTCCGCTGGACCAAGGCCCGGCATCGCAAGACCTTCACGATCGAACCCGACGACGGCTTGGTGAGCCACTACGCCGACCAGGGCGCCTACCGGACCGAGGTGCAGCGCCACTTCGAGGCGGGCTTCGACGCCCTCGACAGCAAGTGGAAGCGCTCGGACGGCGAGGAGCTGCTCCCCCTGGGGCCGAAGCGCGTGGTGTTCCCCGACTACGTCTTCCGTCGTGGCAAGCGGGTCGCCTACCTCCAGTGGGTGGGGTTCTGGCGACGGGACAGCTTCCTCGCCCACCTGGAGGCGGTCGAACAATACGGTCCGCCGGGGCTGTTGCTTGCCGTGAGCACGCGCCTCGCTGGCTCCAAGGATCCGCTGGACCTCCCGGATCGATGCATCCGGTACAAGGGCGTCCTTTCGCCGAAAAAGCTGATCGAAAAGCTGGATTCCCTGATCTAGCCTCCAGATGGGAACCAGAACAATGGTTCTTGTATGGCTCCCAACCTGTACGGCACTGCAACCCGTGATAGCGTCCCTGCGCTTCGTTCGGATGCCCGAGCGTTCACCCAACCATTTTTGAGGAGACACCCCCATGAAGAAGCTTCTCGTGATCCCGGTCGCTCTCGCCGCTCTCACCGGCTGCGCCGGCTTTGCTTTCTCCGGCCAGGGCACCGCCGTCGGCGGCCTGTACACCGACGCCATGACCCCCTACGCCGTCACCCAGAACGACGTGGGCAAGAAGAAGGGCGAGTCCTGCGCGTCCTCCATCCTCGGCATCGTCACCACCGGTGACGCGTCCATCCGCTCCGCCGCCGATGCCGCCGGCATCAAGAACATCTCCGCGGTCGACAGCTCCTTCATGCAGATCCTCGGCCTGTACTCCAAGTACTGCGTCGTCGTCTCCGGCAAGGGCTGAGGCAACCGGGGAGCACCGTCTCCTCGAATGCCACAGAGGCGGGTCCACTCGGGCCCGCCTCTCGTGCTCAGGGGGTTCGACCCTCGGCTTCCTCGGCCGCACGGTAGGCGTCGTGCTCCCGACGGCGCCGGCTGGTGCGCTCCTCCGAGGAGCCCTCCACCACGAGCTCGTACAGGGTGGCCTGCTTGCCCTCCTGAGGCCGCAGGATGCGGCCGAGGCGCTGCACGTGCTCCCGCACGGTCGAGGTGCCCGACAACACCACGGCGACGTCGGCTGCGGGCAGGTCGACCCCCTCGTTGAGCACCCGCGACGTCACCAGCACCGGGAGGGTGCCGTCGGCGAAGTCCTGGAGCAGCTGGCTCCGCTCCTTCAGGTCCGTCTGGTGGGTGATGGCGGGCAGCAGGAGCTCGCGGGAGAGCCGGTACACCGTGGCGTTGTCGTTGGTGAACACCAGCACCCGGTCGTCTTGGTGCCGGCGTAGGAGCTCCTCCAGCCGCTGGAGCTTGGCGCGGTTGCCCTGGAGGATGCGACGGGCCTCCCGCCACGCCTTGTGGGCCCGACGCCCCTCGGCGGAGCGGGCGGCCTCCCGCAGGAAGTGGTTCCAGCCCGATCGACCGCCGCCGATGCCCCGGCTCTCCCGGAAGGCTCGGTAGGTCCCGAAGGCCTCGTCGTGGGCGGCCCGCTCGTCCGGGGACAGCTCGATGGTCAGCACCTCGGTGCGGTAGGGCGCGAGGTAGTCGCCGGACAGCTCCCGGATGCCCCGCTGGTAGACCACCGGCCCCACGAGCTCTTCCACCCGCTCGTGGCCTCCATCGTCCCGCTCGAGGGTCGCCGTCAGCCCGAGGCGGAACGGCGCGAGACTTCCTTCGGCGGCCTGGCTGTACGTGGGGCCCGGCAGGTGGTGCACCTCGTCGAACACCACGAGCCCGAAGCGTGCCCCGTAGCGCTCCACGTGGAGGTACGCGGAGTCGTAGGTGGTGACGGTGATGTCGTGGACCTCGTGGACCCCTCCCCCCACGATGCCCACAGGGTCCCCGAAGGCCCGCCGCAGGCTGTCGTACCACTGGCCCACCAGGTCGAGGGTGGGGGCGACCACCAGGGTGGCGCGGTCGCACAGGGCGATGGCGAGCTCCGCCACGAAGGACTTGCCGGAGCCTGTGGGGAGCAACACCGTTCCCCGGCGGCCCGCGCCCCGCCACGCGGCCACGGCCGCCTGCTGGTAGTCCCGCGGGGTGCGCTCGGAGTGGTGCGCCCGCTCCAGGGGCCCGCCGTAGCCCCTCGCCTGGTCGTCGTAGGGGATGCCCTGGCGGTGCAGATCCAGCGCGACCCGATGGTAGGCCATGGCGGGTGCACGCCACATCTCCACCCGGGGGTCGAGCACGAAGTGCTCGGGGACCTCGTCGGCGGGGAAACCCTCCAACAACAGCGTTCCACGGTCGAAGCGCAGCGTCCGCACCATCTCTCCTCGATCCATCGGCCAGTGGCGAGCCTACCCCGCGGCGGGCATAGTGCGACTGGAGGACCGGGATGGCGCTCGAACCCTGCACCCACTGCGGCTGCTTCGTCTTCGTGGGAAGCACGTCCTGCCCGCACTGTACGGCGGTGCTCCCGGCAGCGGCTGCACGGGTCGCGCGTGCTGCCACGGCCGCGATGGTGGCCACCGCCGTCGCCTGCACCGGAGGCGGCGGGAAGGACGGCACCGACCCGGACACACCCGACGCCACCGAGGACTACACCGTCGAGCCCCTCTACGGCGTCACCACCACCACCGACGCCACCGTCGACTACTACGACGGCTACCTCGACTACTACTACTCCGACGAGACCACGGACGACGACGCCGACGTGGACACCGACATGGATGCTGACAGCGATGCCGACGTAGATGCTGACAGCGATGCCGACGCGGACAGCGATGCCGATGCCGATGCCGATGCCGACACGGACTCCGGCAGCCACACCGACTCTGGCAGCCACACCGACACCGACACCGGTGGCCCGACCGACACCGGCACGGGCGGCTCGGGAACCCTGGTCAACGAGCCCCTGTACGGGGTCACCGTCACCGTCGACACTGGAAGGAACTGACCCATGCTCATCCCGTGTGATCACTGCGGCTGCTTCGTCTTCGTCGGCACCTCCACGTGCCCCCACTGCGACCACCAGGTGCGCGCCGGACGGATCCGACGAACCGCCACGGCCGCGATGCTGGCAGCGAGCGTGGCGTGCACGGGCAGCGGCGAGAAGGACAGCTACGAGCCGCTCTACGGTGCCACGACCACCGACGTCACCGTCGAGCCCGAGTACGGGGTGACCATCACCGACACTGACGCAGACGCAGACGCAGACGCGGATACCGACGCCGACGCGGATACCGACGCCGATACCGACGCAGACGCAGACGCGGATACCGACGCGGACTCCGACACCGACACCGACACCGCCGACAGCGGGATCACCATCGAGCCCGAGTACGGCGTCACGATCACCGACACCACGGACAGCGGCACGCGATAGGCGTGGCCCCAGCGAGGTCTGAGATGCTCTTCCCCTGCAACGATTGTGGCTGCTTCGTGTTCGCCGGCACCTCGACGTGCCCCCACTGCGACGCGCGCATCGCCCCTGCGTCCACCCGTGTCCTCCGCACAGCCGCGGCGGCCATGCTCGCCGTGGCCTGCACCGGGGGCGGCGACAAGGACACCACCGACGGGACCGACATCCCCAGCGACGGCACCGTGGACTCCTCCGTCGAGCCGCTGTACGGCGTGACCGTCACGGACGCCGACACGGATGCGGACGCCGACGCTGACGCCGACGCCGACGCGGATGCCGACGCCGACGCCGATGCGGACGCCGACAGCGACACGGACGCGGACACCGATACGGACACCGACACCGACACCGATACGGACACCGATACGGACACCGACACCGATACGGACACCGACACCGATACGGACACCGACACCGATACGGACACCGACACCGACACGGGCTTCACCGTCGAGCCCCTCTACGGCGTCACCACCGTGCCCCTCGAGACCGGCGACACCGGCCGCACCGACACCGGCCGCACCGACACCGGCCGTACCGACACTGGCCGCGACGACACCGGCCGCGACGACACCGGCACCATCACCGTCGAGCCCCTCTACGGGGTCACGGTCACGAAGTGAGCGAGGCCGAAGCGAAGCTACCCAAGCGCGTCCCCCGCGCCGGCGAGGACGACCTTCCCCTCTACGTCGTGTGGGAGATCACCCTCCGCTGCGACCACGCGTGCGCCCACTGCGGCAGCCGAGCCGACAAGCCCCGCCCCAACGAGCTCACCACCCAGGAGATGCTCGAGGTCGCCGACCAGCTCGTCGCCATGGGCAGCCGCGAGGTCACCCTCATCGGGGGCGAGGCCTACCTGCGCCCCGACGTCGGCACGCTGATCACCTACCTTCGCGACAAGGGAATGCGGGTCACGATGCAGAGCGGAGGCCTCGGCCTCTCCGAGCGACGCTGCAAGCGCCTGGTCGACGCGGGCCTGCAGGCCGTGGGGGTCTCCATCGACGGCCCCGCGGTCGTGCACGACGTGCTCCGCGACCGGAAGGGCTCCTACGATCTGGCCATCCGGGCCCTGAAGAACGCCCGGGCCGCTGGCCTGGTCACCGCCTCCAACATGCAGATCAACCGCCTCACGCGGCCGTACGTGCGGGCGCACTACGAGACGATGCAGGACCTCGGCGTCACCGGCTGGCGCTGGCAGGTCACCGTGCCGATGGGCAACGCCGCCGACCGGCCGGAGTGGCTCCTGCAGCCCTGGGAGATCCTCGAGGTCCTCGACACCATGGCCGAGCTCCAGGAAGACGCCCTGCAGCGGGCCCGCGACGCCGGCCTCCCCGAGAACCGGGCCATGAACGTCCAGGCCGGCAACAACATCGGCTACTTCGGCCCCCACGAGTCCATCCTCCGCAGCCGTCCGGGGCAGCGAGGCGCCCACTACCAGGGCTGCGTGTCCGGCCGCTACACCCTCGGGATCGAGTCCGACGGGAAGGTCAAGGGATGCCCGAGTCTGCCGACCCATCCCTACGTCGGGGGCAACGTCCGGGACCTCCCGGTGGAGCGAATCTGGAAGGAGAGCCCCGAGCTGAACTTCGTCCAGCAGCGGGACCGCAGCGAGCTGTGGGGCTTCTGCGGCGAGTGCTACTACGGCGACGTGTGCATGGCGGGCTGCTCGTGGACCAGCCACTGCACCGTCGGCCGGCGGGGGAACCAGCCCTATTGCTACCACCGGGCCTCCACGCTGCAGAAGCGAGGGGTCTACGAGGAGCTGCGGCCCGTGGAGAAGGCCGCCGGGCTCCCCTACGACTACGGCCGCTTCGAGCTCGTCGAGAAGCCCTGGCCTCCGCCTCCGTCGCCCGAGGCCAGCAGCCTGATCGACGAGGGCTGACTCCCGTGCTGGGCTTGCTCTCCGTCGCCGCCGCCGGCCCCGACGACCTCGCACAGGTCAGCGCCTGGGTCGAGAAGCTGCCGGAGGCTCCCGAGGAGCCGGAGATGTCCCGGGGCTACCGCTTCGCTTCGACCGCCTTCGGGCGCATCCTGGAGCTGGCCGAGGAGCGCCCCGGCATCGTCGAGGTCGAGGTGATCGGCACCTCGGTCGCGGAGGCCCCCCTCGTGGCCGTGCACCTCGGCCACCCCGCCGCCCCCGTCACCGACGAGGTGCTGGTCATCGCGGGCCTCCACGCCCTCGAGTGGATCGGCACCGAGTCCGCCCTGGCCCTCATCGACGCCCACGTCGACCGGCCCATCCGCGGGCTTCGGCTCACCGTCGTCCCCCTCGCCAACCCCGACGGCCGAGCCCGCGTCGAGTCCGACCTGCTCACCGGCAACCTCGAGGCCTACCGACGGGGCAACCAGGCCCTGGTGGACCTCAACCGCGACTTCGCCGAGGGACGGGACGCCCGCGCCGTCTGGCGGCACGTGATCCCCGGCCGGTACAGCACCTCCCCTGAGCCCCTGAGCCAGCCGGAGTCCCAAGCGCTGTCGGAGCTCGCCAACGCCCACCCGTACCGGGCCGTCGTCTCCCTCCACGCCTTCGGCGGCTACCTCTACCACCCCTGGTCCTCCTCCTGGAGGCGTCCCCCCGGATGGCAGGGCTACGTGCAGAGCGGTCGATGCATGGAGCAGGCCCAGGGAGCCGGCGCCTTCCGCACGCGGCAGCTGGCGCGCTGGGGCTTCTTCTTCCGAGCCCACGGCACCGAGCTGGACCACTTCCACCGCGATCCTCCCGACGACCTCGCCTCCGCCACCCGCGGTACGCCCGCCACCCAGAGCTGGCTCCTGGAGATCAGCCGGTCGGGACTGGCTCGCCCCGGGGACCGCAAGACGCCGTTTCGCTGGTACAATCCGCGCCGCTCCGATCCGCACGTGGACCGGACGGTGGCCGCCCTGGACGCCCTGCTGGGCGTCGGCCCGTGCGGGTCTCCACCGCCGAAACCGCGTCCAAACCGATGACCGGGTACAATCTGGCGCCTCCGGAACCCCGAGACCCCCGGCCTCCCGCGCGCGCGGAGCACGGTTCCCGTGAGACCCAAGGAGTCGAGACATGTTGCTTGCGTGGCTGTCCTTCGCATTCGCCATCGAGTGCAAGGAACCCATTCCCCTCGACGAGCTGGAGCGGTCCATCGACGTAGCCGAGCAGGCCTACATCGACTTCGACGACACCGGCTTCCGAGACCAGGTCAACATCCTCTCCGGGGTGCACCTGCCCTGCGTCGGCGATCCCGTGGCACCCGCCCTCGTCCGTCGGACCCACACCCTCATCGGCCTGAACTTCCTGGCCATGGGGGACGAGCCGAACGCCGAGCTCTCCATCAAGGCCGCCCACGCAGCCGACCCCGAGGCCCGCATCGACCGGCGCCTGATCCCCGAGGGCCACCCCGCCGACACCTGGTGGGCCGACGAAGAGGCCGGCGCGAAGACCCGAAAGGTCCCCGAGCCCCGCTCTGGCTCCGTGGCCTTCGATGGCGAGCACACCCGCGCCCGCCGGGCCGAGCTCCCCACCGTCTTCCAGATCTTCGACGAGACGGGCCACGCCCGCTCTACCCACTACCTGGGGGCGCGCCAGCCCCTGCCCTCCTACGCCGCCATCCCCCGGCAGCGGAACATGCTCCTCGGCTGCAGCGCCGGCTCCGTGGCCGCCTCCGGGGCGCTCTTCGCAGGCTCCTGGGCCACCCGTGGCTCGCTGATCCGCGGCGCCCAGGATCCCGCCACCACCGCCGACGTCCTCGACGGAAGGCGCTCCACCATGAACGGTCTCGCCGTCGCGTCCGCCGCCCTGTTCGGCGTCGGCGCGGGCTGCGGGGTCGGCGCCTTCGTCATCGGCGAGCGCTGAATGTCCGACGTCTCGCTGCACGAGGGTCAGGTGATCGACGGCCGCTACGTGGTCGAAGAGCTCATCGGCGAAGGAGGCATGGCCGCGGTCTACCGCGTGCGCCACATGCACCTCGACACCCTCCACGCCCTCAAGATCCTGACGATGACCGCCAAGAGCGTCCGCCGGCGGCTGATGCAGGAGGGCCGCGTCCAGGCGGCCCTCCGTCACCCCAACATCGTGGCGGTCACCGATGTCGTGGCTGTCGACGGCGCTCCGGGGCTCGTCCTCGAGTACGTCCGCGGGCCGTCCCTCGAGGCCTGGATGACCGGCCGCGAGTTCAGCATCGAGCAGACGGACGACATCGCCATCGGCATCCTCGACGGCGTCCACGCCGCCCATGCCCTCGACCTCATCCACCGCGACCTGAAGCCCGCCAACGTCATGCTCGGCGTCACCCCCAAGACGCTGGTGCCCAAGGTGGCCGACTTCGGGCTCGTCAAGCTGGTCGCCGGCGACAGCGGCCCGATGAGCAAGACCCGCACGGGCTCCGCCATGGGCACGCCAGCCTACATGGCCCCCGAGCAGTGCCACGACGCCAAGAACGTCGACCACCTGGCCGACGTGTGGTCGATCGGGGTCATCCTCTGGGAGTTGCTCGCCGGGAAGCCTTGCTTCGAGGCCGACTCCCTCGTCCGAATGATGGTCGCCGTCACCGCCGGGGAGTTCGAGCCCATCCGGGAAGCCGCCCCCACGGCCCCGGAGCGGATGCTGCGAGCGGTCGAGCAGGCCATGGTCGTCGACCCCGGGCAGCGGATCCAGAGCATCAGCGCCCTCCGCGACCTGTGGCTGTCCGACATCACCCGCACCCACGCCTCCCCCTGGACCGAGCACGACCTCGCCGAAGCCCTCCGCCTGGGCGCCGGCGGCGACGCCATGTCCGACATGCTGGAGCGCTCCTTCCGAAGCGACGTCGACCTGTCCCAGTTCGCCAGCACCGCCGCCGTCCAGAAGGCGAAGTCCGACACGGTCATCCCCACCGACAGCCAGCTGGCGGACTCCGGGGAGCAGCACCTCGCAACCTACGTCGACCCCGAGGCCGCCCCCGCCGAGCCCCTCCCAAGCACCCAGGCCACCCGCCTGCTGGACCCCGAGGAGGCAGATCCCACACCACCGCCAGCGGCCCCGGCGACCGCCACCAGCCTGCCACCACCGCCCGCAGCCAGCTCGTCCACCGGCCGCACCCTGGGGATGGCGGGCCTGGCCATGGTCGTGTTCCTCGGCCTCGGCAGCATCGGTCTCGCCGGCGGCGTCGCCCTGTACGCCATGGGCAGCGGTGGCACCAGCACCGACGGCACCGACCCCGTCCCGGCCCCCGATCCCGTCCCGGCCCCCGATCCCGTGCCCGTGCCGGCACCGACCACGGGGGATCCCGCCCCCGACGGCACCACGACGGCGCCCAGCCCAGAGCCGGCTCCGACCCACCCGGATCCACAGCCCCAGCCGGTCCCCGACCCGGTCCCCGTAGCTCGACCGGACCCCGCCCCGGAGCCCATCCCCGCACCGGAACCCGTCGTCCCGGACCCCGAGCCCGTCGTGCCCGACCCCGTCCCGGTCGCCGCCCCCGAGCCGGCCCCGGACCTCCCTCCCCCGCTGCCCAACCCCTTCGTGGCCGCGGACTCCGACGTCACCGTCGTCCTCCAGGACGCCAGCGGCCTCGACTACAAGCCCAACCAGACCGTGCCGGAGGGGGTCTACACGATCCTCGCATTCTGGGAGACGGGCAAGGCCACCAAGGTCCAGGACGTCAACCTCGTCCGCGGCGGCCGCGTGGGCCTGTACTGCCGAAAGAACCGACGCAACTGCAAGGTGAGCACCGAATGACCCGCACTCTCCTCGGCTCTGCTGCTCTGCTCCTCCTCGCCGGGTGCCCCTACCTGGGCGACCAGGGCTACACCGAGCGCGTCCGCGACGTCGACGGCGACGGCTTCATCGCCGAGCGCTTCGGCGGTCCCGACTGCCGCGACGACGACCCCACCATCGGCAACTGCGACGCCGACGGCGACGGCTACCGCGCGGCGGCCGTCGGCGGAGAGGACTGCGACGACGGAGACGCCGGTGTGAACCCCGACGGCGAGGAGCGCTGCAACGGCCTCGACGACGACTGCGACGGCCTGGTCGACAACGACGACGACGACGTCGCCTCCGTCGCGCCCACCTGGTACCGCGACGCCGACGGCGACGGACACGGCGACGCCGAGCGCTCCCTGGCGTGGTGCGGCGACACGGCCCCCATCGGCTACGTCCTGGCCGACGACGACTGCGACGACTTCGACGACACCGTCGCCCCGAGCGCCGACGAGATCTGCGACGACATCGACCACGACTGCGACGGCGACCCCCACGCGGGCGCCCTGCAGCCCCCCACCTGGCTCTCCGACACCGACGGCGACGGCTTCGGCGACGAAGACGACGTCCTCGCCGTCCAGTGCCTCTCCCCGGACCCCACCGCCGTCCGGGCCAGCGCCGGCGTCGACTGCGACCCCGACGACGGCGACGCCTTCCCTGGCGCTGCCGAGATCCCCTACGACGGAATCGACCAGGACTGCGACGGCGACGACCTCGTCGACGTCGACGGGGACGGCTTCGAGGGTGGCCCCGGCGGCACCGACTGCGACGACACCCGCGGCTCCGCCAACCCCCTGGCCCAGGAGGTCTGCAACGGCGAGGACGACGACTGCGACGGCACCGCGGACAACGGCTTCCTCCCCGACGGCGTCACCCCCGTGCTCACGAGCTTCTGGCCCGACCTCGACGGCGATCTCCGGGGCGACGACGCCGCCGAGCCCATCCTCGCCTGCGTCCCGCCGGCCGACCACGTCAACCAGGCCGGCGACTGCGACGACGCCGTCCCCACCACCTACACGGGGGCCCCCGAGCGCTGCAACAACGTCGACGACGACTGCGACACCTTCATCGACGACGACCCCATCGACGGCGAGCGTCGCTACCGGGACCGGGACCTCGACCTGTACGGCGACGCCAGCATCAGCGTCTTCGCCTGCCCCGACGACTTCGACCCCGCCTTCAACTGGGTCGACAACGACGACGACTGCGACGACACCAGCGCCCAGGCCAGCCCTGTCGGCGTGGAGACCTGCGACGGCCTCGACAACGACTGCAACGGCGCCATCGACGACAGCGTCGGCCAGATCTACTACGTCGACGCCGACGGCGACGGCTTCGGCAACCCCGCCCAGCCGGTCCTCGCGTGCAGCACCGCCGGCGGGGAGTACTCCACCGACAACACCGACTGCAACGACGCCGACCCCGACACCAACCCCGCCGCTGTCGACATCTGCGGCGACGGCTTCCGGCAGGACTGCCGCACCGACGTCTCCCCCTTCGACTGCGACGTCGACGGCTACGAAGACGTCGCCGCCGGCGGCACCGACTGCAACGACGCCGAGCCCACGGTGAACCCGGGCGCCACCGAGGTCTGCGACGCTTTCGACAACGACTGCGACGGCTTCGTCAACCTCGACGACCCGAGCCTCGACCTCAGCACCATCGGCGCCTGGTACCAGGACCTCGACCAGGACGGCTTCAGCAACGGCGTGCTCGTGGCCGCCAGCGCCTGCGACCCCATCCCGGGCGCCACCGACAACATCGATGCCCTGGACTGCAACGACGCGGACGCCGCCATCCACCCCGACGCGACCGAGGTCTGCGACGGCATCGACAACGACTGCGACGACACCATCGACGACGTCGCCCCCGAGAACCGAACCCCCTGGTACGACGACCGCGACGGCGACGGCGACGGCGATGCCTTCTCCGACCCCGTGGCCTTCCAGTGCGAGCCGCCTGCGGGCCAGGTGTCCGCCCTGAACGGCGACTGCCGTGACGACGTGTTCGAGGTCTCGTCCATCCATGCAGAGGTCTGCGACGGCTTCGACAACGACTGCGACGGGCTCTTCGACGACGACGACGACGACGTGGTCGCCGATGCCTGGTACGTCGACGACGACGGCGACGGCTTCGGTCGCACCGCCAGCGCCGTGTTCAGCTGCCAGCAGCCCGTCGGCACCGTCGGTCTCGACGGCGACTGCGACGACACCAAGCCCGCCAAGAACCCTGGCGCCGCCGAGATCTGCGACGCCCTCGACAACGACTGCGACGGCCTCGTCGACGACAACGACGACAACGTCTCCGGCAACGTCAGCTGGGTCCGCGACGACGACGGCGACGGCTACGGCGCCGACACCCTCCCCACCGAGGACCCGTCGTTCGTGGAGGGCGACCGCATCCTCCGCTGCGCGCAGCCCATCGGCTACGTGCTGGAGGTCCCCGGGCGCGAGGACTGCGACGACAGCTCCGCCACCGTGAACCCAGCCGCCTTCGAGGTCTGCGACAACCGCGACAACGACTGCAACGGCGACATCGACGACGACGACGACAACCTGGCCTTCGCCCCGATCTGGTACCCCGACGCCGACGAGGACGGCTGGGGGGATGGCGACGGCGTCGTGGTCGCCGCCTGCTCGCCGCCCGCCGACTACGTCCAGTTCCCCGGGGACTGCGACGACACCCTGGTCTCGGTCAACCCGCTGGCCCCCGAGATCTGCGACGGCACCGTGCCGGTCGACAACGACTGCGACGGCCTCGACGAGACCATGAACGACCCCGACGCCGTCATCCCCCAGTGGTGGCCCGATGCCGACGGCGACGGCTTCGGCGACAACGGCGTGGCCTCGGTGGCCACCTGCGTCGAGCCCAGCTTCGGTGGCGCGGATGCCGTGCAGGTGGGCGGTGACTGCGAAGACGCCCTCGCCACCATCTTCCCCGGGGCCCCAGAGCGCTGCAACGGCGTCGACGACGACTGCGACGGGACCGACGACGAGGACGCCATCGACGCCGTCCTCCACTGGCTCGACGCCGACAACGACACCTACGGCGACCCCGCCAGCGCGAGCGAGCTCTTCTGCCCCCTCGATGCACCTGCCGGCTACGTCCCCAACGACGACGACTGCCAGCCCACCGACAACCTGGCCTTCCCCGGCGCCGCCGAGCGCTGCAACAGCGTCGACGACGACTGCGACGGCAGCACCGACGAGGACCCCCAGGGCCCCAACGTCGTCGCCTGGGCCTACGACGGAGACCAGGACAGCTTCGGCGACTTCGACGTCACCATCAACGCCTGCCTCAGCAACCCGCCGACCCCGGCCGCCCTGTGGGTCGATCCCGCCCTGCAGCCCCTCGAGGACTGCGACGAGACCAACGGCACCGTCTACCCCGGCGCCCCGGAGCTCTGCGACGGCATCGACAACGACTGCAACCCGGGCACCCCGGTCGACGACGGCCTCGCGGTGCTCTGGTACCGCGATGTCGACGGCGACGGCTTCGGCGACGCCTTCGACCCCACCCCCGTCAGCAGCTGCCTCGTCCAGCCGGGTCGGGTCCCCACGAACACCGACTGCATGGACAGCGACGCCAGCGTCAACCCATCGGCCACCGTCGAGGAGTGCGACGGCCTCGACAACGACTGCGACGGCTTCTTCGACGACGACGATCCCGACAGCATCGTCCTCGGCCTGGCCCCCTTCTGGCTCGACCTCGACGAAGACGGCTACGGCGTCGACCTCACCGAGGTCTACGCGTGCAGCCGGCCCGACGGCTACAGCTTCGCCCCCGGCGACTGCAACGACGGCAGCGACCAGATCCACCCCGGCGCCCTCGAGGTCTGCGACCCCGACCACATCGACGAGGACTGCAACGGCCTGGCCGACAACGGCGACGTCGCCGCCCAGGGCAAGATCAACCTCGCCCCCGACGCCGACGGCGACGGCGTCGGCGACCGCTCCCTCGGCTACCTCGGCTGCGAGGAGGACGGCGCGGTCCCCTGGGCCATCGGCGACGACTGCAACGACTCCGACCCCCGCGTCACCGAGCCCGTCGAGTGGCGGGACGACGCCGACGGCGACGGCTACGCCGATCCGTTCGGACCCCTGGTCGGGTTCAGCTGCTTCCAGCCCGCCCTGGAGTCGAGCCCCCTCGCCATCGACTGCGACGACAGCAACGCCCTCATCGCCCCGTACCGTCGCATCCTCGTCGGCCCGGCCATCGACGGCGGCGACACCCCGAACCTCCAGACCGCCCTCGACGCCCTGACCTGCATCGAGAACGAGGTGGAGCTGCTGCCCACCTACGCCGTGCCCGGCGCCCCCATCGACCTCCCGGCGTCCCGGGTCGTCCTGTTCGGCTCGAGCCCCGGCCAGCCCGGTCCGCTCCTGACCTCCGACCTCCCCGGCGTCGACGCCACCATCGTCAGCCTGGTCATCGACACCTCCAGCGGCGAGGTGGGCGTCGAGCAGACCGATGGCATCGTCGAGCTGTCCGACGTGCGCTTCACCGGCACGGGCAGCGCGATGAGCACCTCGGGGGGCCTGCTGGTGCTCGACGGCGTCACCTGCGACGGAGTCGGCGGCGACAGCCTGCCCGGCTGCCTCTCCCACGCCTTCGCGGAGCTCCAGATCGACGGCCTCTGGGCCACCGACATCGCCGGCACCGAGCCCGCCGTCACCGTGTACCAGGCGGCGGTCGGCACCAAGCTGAAGGACGTGGCCATCCGCAACAGCGACGGCATCGGACACGGCCTGATCCTCGACTCCAACACGACCATCTCCCTCGAGGACCTCGAGATCGAGAACGCCACCGGCGGCCTGCGGATCCAGGACTTCGACGGCGACTCCGACGTGGAGATCACCCGGGCCCGCATCTTCGACCTCGAGAGCCCCGAGGCCGGCATCGCCCTGGACCTCGCCGGCAACAGCCAGGTGAAGCTGGTCAGCACCATCGTCTACGAGATGGACGCTCCGGGCATCCACGACCTGAGCCGCACCAGCCCCCTCGAGGCCAGCTTCCTCACCGTCACCGGCACCCAGGTGGCCCTCGACCTCGATCCCTCCATCGTCAAGGTCGATCATGCCGTGCTCTGGAACAACGACAGCGACGTCTCCGAGACAGCCACCAACATCCCCGGCTGGGATCACAACCGCTTCGAGCACAGCGGCTCCGCGGACCTGTGCCCTCCGGCCGCAGACTGCCTCGACGCCGACGACGGCTTCGTGCCCCAGTTCATGGCCTACCGCCCCGACGTGCACCCGGGCCTGCTCCTGCCGCTCCCCCGCATCGGCGGCAACCTCTGGAACCAGGACGCTGGCGCCACCGACGCCAACGGCACCGACGCCGACCTCGGCTTCTCCGGCGGCCCCAACGGCTGGATGACCTTCCTCTACCAGACCACCGACGACCCCATGCCCGACGTGTGGGAGCAGGCGGTGGCCGGGGGCGACGTCGAGCCCGACGACGACGAGGACCTCGACGGCCGAACCAACCTCGAGGAGTACCAGGCTGGAACCCACCCGCTCGACCCCGACACCGACAACGACGGCTTCGACGACGGCTTCGAGCACCAGTTCGGCTGCGACCCCCTCGACATCACCAACAGCTCGACCTTCGGGAGCTGCCCATGAGCCCCCGCCCCCCCCTGCTCACGCTCCGTGCCGCAGCGACCCTGCTGCTTCCCCTCTTCGTGGCGGGCTGTCCGTATCTGGGCGAGGAGGGCTACACCGACAGGGTCCGCGACGTCGACGGCGACGGACTGATCGCGGAGCGCTTCGGCGGCATCGACTGCAACGACGCCGACCCGAAGGTGGGGGACTGCGATGCCGACGGCGACGGGGTTCGCTCCCTGGCCGGCGGCGGGGAGGACTGCGACGACGAGAACCCCCTGGTGAAGCCGGGGGGCGCGGAGGTCTGCGACGGCATCGACAACGACTGCGACGGCCTGATCGACAACGACGACGAGCTGGCCGGCGGCCCGACCGTGTGGACCGATGCCGACGGCGACGGCTGGGGCACCGAGCCCGGCATCCTCTGGTGTGGCGAGGCGCCATCGGGCTACGCCGACGCCCTGCGGAGCGGGGACTGCGACGACGGCGACCGCGATGCCTACCCAGGCGCCCCCGAGGACTGCAGCGACGTCGACCGAAACTGCGACGGCGATCCCACCCTCGGCGCCGCCGACGGGCTCGACTGGTACGCCGACCTCGACGGCGACGGCCACGGAGCCGGCAGCGTGCTCGCGAAGGCCTGTGAGGCCCCCGAGGACGACCTCGTCGCCTCCGGGGACGACTGCGCCCCCTCCAACCCGAACGTCCACCCCAGCGCCGCCGAGGTCCCCTACGACGGCCTCGACAACGACTGCGCCGATGGCGACCTCCTCGACGTCGACGGCGACGGCGACGACGCCCTGGAGGCCGGCGGCACCGACTGCAACGACGGCGACATCGCGGTCAACGGCCAGGCCGTCGAGCTGTGCAACGGCATCGACGACGACTGCGACGGCGGGGTCGACGAGGGCCTGCTGATCACCACCTACCCGGATGTCGACGGGGACCTGTACGGCGACCCCCTCGGCATCCCGGCCACCCAGTGCGGCGACGTGGCCGTGCCCGCCGGCCGCGCCGACAACAACGACGACTGCGACGACGACGAGACCAACGTCAACCCGAGCGTCGCGGAGATCTGCGACGACGTCGACAACAACTGCGACGGCGTGGTCGACGGGGAGCTGGCGGCCGACGCCATCACCCGCTGGGCCGACGCCGATGGGGACCTGTTCGGCGACCCTCTGCGGGAGCTCACCGCCTGCGAAGGCGACCTGCCCACCACGGTGGCGTGGATCGACAACGACCTCGACTGCGACGACCTCCACGCCACCGCCAACCCCGGTGCGACCGAGGTCTGCGACGGCATCGACAACGACTGCGACGGCCTCACCGACAACGGCGAAGACCGGCTCATCTTCTTCGTCGACACCGACGCCGACGGCTTCGGCGACGCCTCCCAGCCCATCCAGTCCTGCGTCGGCGGCGAGAACCTCTCCCGCCTGGCCACCGACTGCAACGACGGCGACCCGCTGTCCTACCCGGGGGCGCCCGAGGTGTGTGGCGACGCCGTGCGTCAGGACTGCAGCGACGCCGACCCCGCCGACTGCGATGCCGACGGCGAGCTCGACCAGGCCTCCGGCGGGGTCGACTGCGACGACGAAGACCCGTCGATCGGCACCTTCGCGGCGGAGGTCTGTGACGGCATCGACAACGACTGCGACGGCGCCTTCGACGACGACGACGACGACGTCCTCCTCGCCACCCGGGCAGACTGGTTCCAGGACCTCGACGGCGACGGCGTGGGCTCCTCGGTCCTGCTGGCTGCCTCCCAGTGCACCCCTCCCGAGGACTCCGCGCGGGTCTCCGGCGACTGCGACGACACCGACGCAAGCCGCACCCCGGGCGCCCTCGAGGCCTGCGACGAGATCGACAACGACTGCGACGGCCTCGTCGACGAGGATGTCTCCGACGGCACCGTCTGGTACGCCGACGCCGACGGCGACGGCTACGGCGACGAGGGCAGCTTCCCCATCGCCGTGCAGTGCCAGGCCCCGTCCCAGCCTGCCGCCTCCAACGACGACGACTGCAACGACGCGCTGGCCGTGGTCTCCCCCGGCGCCGAGGAGCTCTGCGACGGCATCGACAACGACTGCGATGGCCTCGTCGACGACACCGACGGCGACGTCGCCCTGACGGTCTGGTACCTCGACGACGACGGGGACGGCTACGGCGACGACAACGTCTTCCTGGAGAGCTGCGACGCCCCCACCGGCTACGTCGTCGACGCCGGCGACTGCGACGACACCCGGTCCGACCGCGCCCCCGGTGCCGACGAGCTCTGCGACGGCCTCGACAACGACTGCGACGGCCTCGTCGACGGCGACGATCCCGACGAGACCGAGCCGAGCAGCTGGTACGCCGACCTCGACGGCGACGGCTTCGGCGATCCCAACGACGTGCTGGAGCAGTGCCTGCGGCCCAACGGCTACGTCGAGAACGACGGCGACTGCGACGACACCAGCGACCTGCGCCAGCCCGGCGCCCTCGAGCTGTGCGACAGCGTCGACAACGACTGCGACGGCATCACCGACGAGGCCGCCGTCGACGCCCAGGTGTGGTTCTACGACGGCGACGGCGATGGCTGGGGCTCCCTCGCCGAGGTCACCCTCTCCTGCACCCAGCCCCCCGACTACGTCCTCCTCTCCGGCGACTGCGACGACGTGGATGGGGCCGTCCGCCCCGGCGCCACCGAGGTGTGCGGCGACGGCATCGACAACGACTGCAACGGTCTGACCGACGGCGACGACCCCGGCGCCGAGCTCGTCGGCTGGTACCCCGACCTCGACAGCGACGGCTCGGGAGGCGCCGGAGGCACCCCCGTCTACGGCTGCGAGCCACCCCCCAGCGACCCCTACGCCCTGTCCATCACCTGGGCCCCGAACGACGACGACTGCGACGACGACGACCCGAGCATCGGCCCCCACGCGCAGGAGGTGTGCGACACCGTCGACAACGACTGCGACGGCCTCACCGACAGCCTCGACGACTCCGTCGACGCGCCCCTCCGCTACGTCGACACCGACGGCGACGGCTACGGCGTCGGCGCGGGAGCCGCTCAGTGCACCGTCGAGACCGGCTGGGCCGACGTCGCCGGAGACTGCAACGACGGCGACGACACCGTGTTCCCCACCGCCCCCGAGGCCTGCAACGGGGTCGACGACGACTGCGACGGCGCCGCCGATGATGGCGCTGCCGACGGGGGCTCCTGGGTCCTCGACAACGACGGCGACGGGTTCTACGACCTCGACAACGTCGTCGAGGCCTGCACCTCCCCCGGCCCCAGCTGGAAGCAGGTCGACGGCACCGAGCGCAGCGACTGCGACGACACCGACGTCGCCGTCAACGACGACGCGCCGGAGATCTGTGACGGCGTCGACAACGACTGCAACGGCCAGCTCGACGAAGCGGGAGGCCTCGTCTGGACCGTCGACAACGACGGCGACGGCTACGGTGACGCCGGCGGCGCCTCCATCTCCGCCTGCACCGCCCCCGATGGCTACGTCAGCAACGCCCTCGACTGCATGGACGCCCCCTCCGACGACCTCCCGGGTGTCGACCCTGCCGACGTGCGCCCGGACCAGCTCGAGCTGTGCAACGGCTACGACGACGACTGCGACGACGACATCGACGTCGACGCGGCCGACACCCAGGCCTACTACGTCGACGGCGACAACGACGGCGTCGCCCCCCTGGACGCCGAGCGGGTGTGGGCCTGCGCCCCGGCCACCGGCCTCACCCAGGAGGTCGGCGACTGCGACGACAGCGACCCCCTCGTGTCCCCGAACGCCGTCGAGCTGTGCAGCACCCCCTACGACGACGACTGCAACGGCGCCGCCAACGACGACGACGTCTACGCAGAGGGCGGCGACACCTTCTACGCGGACTTCGACGGCGACGGCCACGGGCGACCCACCGTGTCGCGCACCATCTGCACCCAGCCCGCGGGCTTCGTCGCCACCGCCGACGACTGCGACGACACCGCCGACTGGATCAACCCCTCCGAGACCGAGGTCTGCGACGGCGTCGACAACAACTGCGACCTGGTCCTCCCGGCGGACGAGGCCGACCTCGACAACGACGGCTACGTCAGCTGCGTGGGCCTCGTCGACCGCGGCGAGGGTCTCCAGGAAGGCGACTGCGACGACAGCAACAGCGATGCCTACCCGGGGGCCCCCGAGCAGTGCAACGAGGTCGACGACGACTGCAACGACGTCGTCGACGACCTGGTGAGCAACCAGGACTACTGGCCCGACGACGACGACGACGGCTTCGGGGATGCCGGCAGCGAGCCGGTCTCCGAGTGCATCCGCCCGGTGGGGTACCGCGCCAACAACGGCGACTGCGACGACACCGATCCCAGCGTCAACCCCCTGGCCACCGAGTTCACCGGCGACAACGTCGACCAGGACTGCGACGGCGTCGAGAACTGCTTCGCCGACAGCGACAACGACGACTTCCGCGGCACCTTCCCCGTCGGCGGCGGCGTCAACGGCGACGCCGACTGCGACGACCCCTTCGAGGGCCTCGCCACCGACCCCCTCGACTGCAACGACAACGACGCCACCCTGTCCGTGGACACCCTCTGGTACGCCGACTGCGACGACGACGACGAGCCCCGCAGCGCCGGCACCTTCGCCTGTGGCGAGGCCGACGCCACCGCCTCCTACGCCGGCTGCAGCGATGGGCTCCCTCCGGACGGCGGGTCCTACGAGACCCAGGGCTCCGACTGCAACGACGAGGACGCCACCGCCACGACCACCGGCAACTTCTACCCGGACTGCGACGGCGACGGCTTCGCCAGCAGCGACCTGGGCGACCGGGTCACCGCCTGCGGCACCAACGGCGCCGACCTCCTCAGCCCCTGCAGCGACAGCTTGCCCCCCGATGGCGGCTGGTTCGCGGCGGCGGGCCCCGACTGCAACGACGAAGACGCGGCCATCTCGCCGGACGACACCGAGATCATCGGCGACGGCATCGATCAGGACTGCGACCTCGAAGAGATCTGCTTCACCGACGACGACGGCGACGGCGCCCGCGGCACCGTGGCGGCCGCCCTGCCCAGCGCCGACCTCAGCTGCAGCGGCCCGAACCAGGCCCTCGCCTCGGCCATCATCGACTGCAACGACGCCGACCCCACCGGACAGGTGCAGGAGCCCTGGTACGTCGACTGTGACGTGGACGGCGTCGAGGATGGCCTCGCCACCCCCGCATGCGGAGAGACCGGGGCCGTGGCGGCCATCGCCAGCTGCACCAACCCGTCCGCCACGTTCACCACGACGGCTCCCGGCACCGCCGACTGCAACGACGACGACGGCACCATCTTCCCCGGCGCCACCGAGCTCGCAGGAGACAGCGTCGACCAGGACTGCGACCAGCGGGAGCTCTGCTACATCGACGACGACAACGACGGCGCACGCACGGCCGTCACCTTCCAGACCTCCTTCGCGGACACCGACTGCTTCGACCCCTTCGAGGGCCAGGCCTCCGACCCCCTCGACTGCGACGACAGCAACCCTGCCGCGACCGCCAACGACGACCACTGGATCGACTGCGACGTCGACGGCTTCTTCGACGGCACCCCCGTCAACGCCTGTGGCGTCCCTGCTCCGGCGGCCTTTGGCTGCGGCAACGGCGGCGCCCTCATCGCCACCGGCACCCAGCTCCCCCCCTACGACTGCGACGACGACGACAGCAACACCTTCCCCGGCGGCTTCGAGCAGCCCGCCGACGGGATCGACCAGGACTGCAACCTCGCCGACGCCTGCTGGACCGACAACGACGACGATGGCGTGGCCGTGGCCGTGGTCCGCAACGACGGCACCGACATGGACTGCGACGATCCCGGCGAGGGCACTCAGGCCGAGCTGGACGCAGGCCCCGACTGCAACGACAACGACGTCACCGCGTCGAGGTCCGAGGGCTGGTTCGTAGACTGCGACGTCGACGGCTACGAGGGCACCTTCATCGTCTACGCGTGCGGCGAGACCCAGGCCGAGGCCCTCCACAGCTGCGGCAACCCCGCGGCCACGTACACCACCACGGCCCCGGCCACCCCGGACTGCGACGACTTCGCGGCGGCGGTCAGCCCCGGAGCGACCGAGCTGGCCGGCGACAGCTTCGACCAGAACTGCGACCTGCAGGAGCTCTGCTACGTCGACGACGACGACGACGGCGCCCGCCTCACCGCCACCTTCCTCACGGCCTTTGGCGACACCGACTGCTTCGGTCCTCTGGAAGGCCAGCAGGGCGACCCCATCGACTGCGACGACGCCAACGACCTGGCCTACCCCGGGGCTCCAGAGTTCCCCGGGGACGAGGTCGACCAGAACTGCGACACCCGAGAGCGCTGCTACGCCGACGGCGACGAGGACGGCTACCGAGACGCCTACGGCACGCTGCTGTCCTCCCTCGGCGTCACCACCTGCGACGAGACGGGCCGGGCGCCCCTCAGCGCCCCCGTCGACTGCAACGATGGCGACGGCACCGGGCAGGTCGACGAGGACTGGTACGCCGACTGCGACGCCGACGGCTACGAGGGCACCTTCACCGCCTACGCCTGCGGCGAGAACCAGGCCCAGGCCTACTTCGGCTGTGCCAACCCCTCGGCCACCTACACCACCACGGCCCCGGCCACCGCCGACTGCAACGACTTCGCGGCGGCCGTGAGCCCGGGCGCCACCGAGACAGCCGGCGACAGCTTCGACCAGAACTGCGACCTGCAGGAGCTCTGCTACGTCGACGACGACGACGACGGCGCTCGCCTCACTGCCACCTTCCTCACCGCCTACGGCGACGTCGACTGCTTCGGGAGCCAGGAAGGCCAGCACATCGACCCGATCGACTGCGACGACGCCGACGGCCTCGCGTTCCCCGGCGCCTACGAGTTCCCCGGCGACGAGGTCGACCAGAGCTGCGACGGCCGCGAGCGGTGCTGGGCCGACAACGACAACGACAGCTACCGGAGCAGCTCCAACACCATCCTGGCCTCCCCCGGGGTCACCACCTGCGACGAGGTCGGTCGTTCCCCCAACGCCGATCCCATCGACTGCAACGACTTCGATGCCACCGGCCAGTTCGTCCGGGAGTGGTGGCCCGACTGCGACGGAGACGGCGCCTTCGAGAGCTTCTCCGTGGGCACCGTGTGCACCCTCTCCGACGCCAACGACATGCTGTCTGCCTGCATGAACGCCCCCCTCACCCTGTCCGGGTTCACCCAGACCGCTCCGGCCTCACCGGACTGCAACGACACCCTCGCCGCCGTCTACCCGGGCGCCCCCGAGGTCTGCGACGGCTGGGCCAACGACTGCGACAGCCCCACGCTGCCCGCCAACGAGCACGACGACGACTACGACGGCTACATCGAGTGCGGCCCCTACGTGGAGAACGGGCGCTTCCTCAGCGGCGGCGACGACTGCCTCGACGACAACGCGCTGCCCGTGAGCAGCTCGATCTACCCGAGCCAGGCCTTCGACCTGAACACCTGGACCGGCTTCACCTTGCAGGAGGCGATCGACACGGTCTGCGACGACGCCCTGATCCGTCCCCACGTCTCCGGCATCTACGAAGGCATCACCCTGCCCTCCAGCAAGGTGGTCCGCATCGACGGCACGGGTCGCGGGGCCCTGATCGACGAGTACGCCGGCGCCCCCGGCGTGACCGCGACCAACACTCCGGCCGGCACCGAGGTCCGGGGCTTCGACATCACCGCCCTCGACGAGGCCGCCTTCGAGGTGATCGGCGGCGAGCTGCTCATCGACAACGTGGCCGTCTACGGCAGCGGGGAGAGCGACGACCGGGGAGTGTACGCCGACAACGCCACGGTCACCCTCCGCAACAGCTACCTCGAGTACACCCACGGCATCACGGGCTCGTCGGTCTTCGGCCAGAACAGCGCCGACATCACCGTCGAGGACACGCTGATCCACAGCCCCAGCAACACCAACGGCGCCGCGATCTCCGTGACGAACAGCCAGCTGACCGTGCTCGACACCCGCATCGAGTACGCCGACATCTTCAACGCCGGGCAGGCGGCCAACGGCATCTACGCCCTCGACAGCACGGTCGTCCTCACGAAGGTGTGGGTCGGCTTCGGCTACTCCGGCGACCGCCAGCCCAGCGTGCTGCTCACGGGGGGCACCGCCGACATCGAGGACCTCTTCCTCTTCGACAACCCTGGCGGCCTGTGGCTCACGGGGGGCGTCATCGCCGACGTGAAGCGGGCCGTGTTCGAGCGCACCGGCGGCAACGACGTCATCGACAACTACGAGGGGGCCATCGAGCTGCGGAACACCGCGGACCTCACCGCCACCAACATCGAGGTGTACGACAACGGCGGTCCCGGCCTGAACATGCGGGACAGCTCCCAGGTCACGCTCTCCTACGCCACCCTGGTCGGCAACCCCGTGGCAGGCGTCGCCCTCGACAGCGGCAACACCAACCTCGAGATGGACCACGTGGTGTTCCACAACCATCCCACCGACGTCGACGAGAGCGGCGCCTACTCCAACGCCATCAACCACTCCCTCCGTCTGGAGCACGCCGCCAGCGCCGCCGCTATCTGTGACGCCCCTGCGGGCCAGGACTGCACCCAGCTCACCGACCCCGCGTTCATCACGTACCTGGACACCCTGGACTCCACCCAGTGGCTCCTCCGCCCCCGCGACGGCGGGCCCCTGTGGAACGGCGCCCTCACCTGGAGCGACCCCTCCTTCGATCCGACCCCGATCATCGGCCACGCCGGGGGCTTCGACGCCGTGCCCGACTGGTACGACGACAGCGACACCGACAGCATGCCCGACGGCTGGGAGCTCCACTGGTTCCGGCTCCTCCCCGGCGGCGACCTCACGACCTTCAGCGCGGGCGACGACTGGGACCTCGACTACGTCGACGACGATGTCGAGTTCGTGAACGGGACGAACCCTGACAACTGGGACACCGACTTCGACGGTGCCGATGACGACTTCGACATAGCACCCCTCGACTGCGAGATTCCGTTCGTCCTCTGCGGGGCGCAGGCGGCCGGCCCTTGACGCGCCGGAGGCAGTGATTAGCCACCTGCGCGTCTTGGGAGGCATGCCGGATGATCCGGGTCGAAAACCTCACGCGGTACTACGGCGACTTCGCGGCCCTCGACGGGGCCTCGTTCGAGCTGAAGGAAGGCGAAATCGTCGGCTTGCTGGGCCTCAATGGCGCGGGCAAGTCGACCACGCTCAAGATCCTGGCGGGGCTGATGATGCCCAGCCGGGGTCGGGTCCACATCGACGGGCACGACCTGCTCGCCGATCCCGACAGCGTTCGGGCTGCCATCGGCTTCCTGCCGGAGGAGCCCCCGCTGTACCGGGACATGACCGTCACCTCCTTCCTCACCCATGCGGGTCGCATCAAGGGGATGACTGGCGCCGAGGTGAAGGCCCGGATGCCACAGGTCATCCAGGACTGCGACCTGCAGGGCCGGGAGGAGCAGCTGATCGGCACGCTCTCCCACGGCTACAAGAAGCGGGTCGGCATCGCCCAGGCCATCATCCACAAGCCGCGGCTCATCATCCTCGACGAGCCCATCAGCGGCCTCGACCCCGCCCAGATCGTCGAGATGCGGCAGGTGGTCCGGGGCCTCGCCAAGGGAGCGAGCGTCATCGTCTCCTCCCACATCCTCGGCGAGATCAGCCAGACCTGCGACCGCATCCTGGTGCTCCACGGCGGCAAGCTGGTCGCCCAGGGCACCGAGGGAGAGCTCGTCAGCCGCGGCGGCGGCGACCGTCGCATCGTGGTCACCGTCCGCGGCGAGGCCGAGCCCTTCGGCCAGTGGCTCGCAGCCCACGAGATGGTCGCCCGCTCCGATCGGCGCGACGCCCCTGCGGGTCAGGCCCGCTTCCTTGTCGAGCTCACCAGCGAGGAGCGCGAGGAGTTCCTCGCCCAGCTCGTCGCCAAGGGCTTCGGACTCCGCCTCGTCGAGGCCCCCGAAGACGAGCTCGAGGAGATCTTCCTCTCCCTCACCGGTCAGGAGGCAGCAGCATGAGGTCCCTCCTCGTCGCCAAGCGCGACCTGGGCGCCTATGTGTCGAGCGTCTCGGCCTACGTCATCATCGCGGCCCTGCTGCTGCTCAATGGTGGCTTCTTCCACGCCTTCGCTCTCGGCCGCGACGACGCCCGCTTCTCTCACGAGGTCCTCGAGGACTTCTTCTACCTGAACTGGGGCTTCGCGGTGGCCACGGCGGTGCTGCTCACGATGCGCTGCTTCGCCGACGAGGCGTCCCAGGGCACGGAGAGCCTGCTGCGCACCAGCGTGCTCTCCGATGGCGCGGTCGTCCTCGGCAAGTGGATGGCCGCCATGGGCATGGTGCTCGTGTACGTGGCACTCACCAGCTACATGCCGGCCCTCATCTTCGTGAACGGCAGCGTCAGCCCGGCCCACATCGCCGTCGGCTACTCCGGCGTGATGCTGGCCGGCTCCGTGGCCAGCGCCCTCGGGGTCTTCTGCAGCGCCCTGTTCCGCAACCAGATCGCCAGCGGCATCGTGGCGGGGGTCCTCGCCGTGTACATGGCCGTCCTCGCCTGGATGATCTCCGACATCCTCGCGCCGCCGTTCAACGAGATCGCCTCGTACACGGCACTGTTCAACCAGCACTTCGTGCCGTTCATGGAGGGCCGGTTGTCCACGTCGTCGGTGGTCTACCACCTGACCCTGACCGCGGGCTTCCTGTTCGCGGCCACCCACGTCCTCCACAGCCGTCGGTGGGAGTGAGCATGGGCACCGTCTTCGTCGTCATCGGAGCCCTCCTCGGCCTGCTCGTGCTGGTCGGGATGCTGGTGCTCGTCCGGGATGTCTTCCAGAAGCTGTCGGGCTCGGGCTTCGTGCTCGTGGCCGGTCTGGTGGGCCTGTTCGTCGGGGAGCGCCTCCTCGGCGTCGGTACCCCCCGCATCGCCGTGTCCTCTGCCTCCGTCATCATCGTGCTCGCCAGCCTCGGGCTGCGGGCCTACGCGATGATGGGGAGCGAGGGGGAGCGGAAGGGGGGCCACCGCGGCGCCCTCATCGCCACGGGCGTGAGCGTGGGCTCCCTGGTGTTGTACGCCCTGACCCTCTCCTCCGTCACCGACGCCATGGGCTTCGACGACGAGGCCCTCTCCCGCTGGAGCGGCGCCCTGTGGAGCCTCTTCCCCATCGGCATCGTCGGCGGCCTGCTGCCGGTCCTCCTCATCGACCGTGCCCTCGCCTCCCACCCCCGCGAGCTGCCGATGGGGGCCATGCGCCACGCCGTGCTCTCCGGCGTGTCGATGGCCCTGGCCCTGGCCCTGCTCTTCCCGGTCAACTTCCTGGCCAGCCACTACGACCAGGAGTGGGACCTCGCCTACTTCCGCACCACCCGTCCAGGCGACAGCACCATCGCCATCGTGCAGACCGCCACGGAGCCCGTCGAGGCCCTGCTCTTCTACCCGTCGAGCAACGAGGTCGGTCAGGAGCTGGAGACGTACTTCCGCTCCCTCGAGGGCATCGCCGGTGCCAACTTCAGCTACCGTCGTCTCGACCAGGCCCTCGACCCCAAGCTCGCCGAGGAGCTCAAGGTCCGGGCCAACGGCGTCGTCGTCCTCCGCAAGGGCGAGGACACCCAGACCATCAAGATCAACGCCGACATCGACCGGGCCAAGCGGGACCTCCGCAAGCTCGACAGCAAGGTGAACAAGAGCCTCACCAAGCTGCTCAAGGGCTCCCGCGACCTGTACTTCCTGGTCGGCCACGGCGAGGCCAGCTCTCGGGAGCGCGACGAGCCCCTGCGGCGCCTCAACCTGTGGAAGCGCGACGTCCTCGAGGCCCAGTCCTTCAAGGTCAAGAACTTCGGTGTGGCCGACGGCTCCACCCAGGCGGTCCCCGAAGAGGCCGGCGTCGTCGTCGTCGCCGCCCCCACCGAGCCCCTCCTCCCCGAGGAGATCGACACCCTCGTGACGTGGTACCAGAACGGCGGCGGCCTGATGGTGCTCCTCGAGCCCGGCGGCGACCCGATGACCGACCTGCTCGACCGTCTCGGCGTCGAGGCGGGCACGGCGCCCCTGGCCAACGCCCAGTTCCACCTCAAGCAGTCCGGCCAGAAGGCCGACCGCGTGCTGCTGGCCACCAACACCTTCGGCTCCCACGCCTCGGTGAAGACGCTCTCCCGCAACAGCAGCCAGATGGGCCTCATCCTGCCCACCACGGTGCGGGTCCAGAAGAAGGCCGGCGCCACCGACAAGGTCACCACCCTGGTGCGCAGCGTCGACAAGACCTTCGAGGACCTCGACGGCGACCGGGAGCAGGGCCCCGACGAGCCCGGCAAGGTCTGGGAGCTGGGCGTCGCGGTCGAGACGGCCGCCGAGGGCGAGGCGCAGGGCCGGGCCATCGTCATGGGCGACACCAGCCTGTTCGCCGACGACGTGCTCCGCTACAGCAAGGGCAACGTCCTCTTCGGCTCCGACACCATCCGCTGGTTGATCGGCGACGAGGACACCCTGGGCGAGATCAACTCCGAAGAAGACGTGAAGATCCAGCACACCCGCGAGGAAGACACCGCGTGGTTCCTGCTGTCCATCGTCGGCGTGCCGGCGCTGGTGCTCATCCTGGGCTTCGCGTTCACGCGCCTTCGTCGGCGTGGGGGGGCATGATGAAGCAGGTCGCAGCACTCTCCGTGGCCCTGGTGGCCGCCCTGATCGGAAGCTACGTCGCATGGACCGACGATGGCGAGACCCTCGATGCCGAGGAAGTCCCGCTGTACAGCGCCAGCGTCGAAGACCTCGAGAAGGTCCGGTGGAACACCCCCACCAAGGACATCACGGTCACCAAGCGCACCGACGAGCAGGGAGACTACTACTGGATCGAGTCCGTCGAGCGGGTCGTGCCCACGATGCCGGAGGACCATCCCGAGCTCGAGCCCGAGGAGCCCGAGGCGCCCGAGGAGCCCGAGGAGGAGACGCCGGAGGAGACCCCGGTCGAGGAGGAGCCCGAGGAGCCCGCCGAGCCCGCCGAGCCCCCTGAGCCGACCGAGGAGAAGGTGGGCTTCGTGGGGAGCGAGCAGGCCGGTGAGCTGTGGGCCGACTACGCCCCCCTCGTGGCGCTGCGGGCTCTCCCCACCGACAGCGACGTCGACCTGGAGACCTTCGGCCTCGCCGAGCCCGAGGGCACCCTGGAGGTCACCCGTCGTGGTCAGACGCTCACCATGGACATCGGCGGCGAGACGTACGGCAGCAAGGACCGCTACGTCCGCTACGACGGCCGCATCTACCTCGTCGACGACGGCGACCTGCGGCCGCTGCAGTTCGCCACGACCCGCCTGGTCGAGCGGGGTCTCTACCCCTACGGCAGCGCCGACATCGAGCGCATCACCGTGGCGTTCGAGGGACGCCAGGACACCTTCGTCCAGCAGAACCGCGACGACAAGGCCAAGGCCTTCTGGGCCCGTCAGGCCAACCCGGAGGACCAGGACGACACCGTCGAGACCTGGGTGGGCAAGCTCACCAAGCTGCGGCTGCGGGCCTACGTCGACGAGGCCGAGGTCGGTCCGGTCGAGACCCAGTTCAGCTTCCAGGTCGACGGCGCCGAGGGCCCGTGGAACGTGGAGGTGGTGCGGGCTCCCGGAGACACCGGGACGTACTACGCGCGGACGAAGTTCAACCGGAGCCTCGTCGAGCTGACGGGGAGCGTCGCGAAGAACATCATCGACGACCTTCCCGAGGTCCTTCCCGAAGAGTAGGGCTGAGTTCTTCCGGTTGCTCTCAGGAGGGGCGCTGGGCTGCAAGGGCCGAGGGCACACGGAGACGTCATCGCCGACAGCCGCGCCACCGCCTACCCGGGAGGGCCAGGAGGGCAGGGCCCGGCTCCGCCCCCTCTGACCCCCGCCAGAGGGCCAGCCCTCCTGGCCCACCCGTGTTGGAAGCGGCGTTGGTAGCGGCGACGGCCTCTCCGTGTGTCCTCCCGTGGAACCACGGCCCACGACGCACGTGGGTGGGACGTCGAAGTTGCTGCGATGGACGAGGACGACGGGGTCCTCCGCGGCTCTCCGTGACCCCAGACCGCCGCCGCGGACCTGATCCGCTCACTCCGTCGCCGCGACCCAAACGGTCTTGGCGTTCACGAAGCTGTGCAGCCCGTGCTTGCCCAGCTCCCGCCCGTACCCCGACGCCTTGATCCCCCCGAACGGCACCCGCGGGTCACTCGCCGTCATCGCGTTGAAGAACGCAGCGCCCGCCTGGATCCTCGGCGCGATGGCGTCCACCCGCTCCGGGTCCGTCCAGATGCTCGCCCCCAGGCCGTAGGTGGGGTGCACCGCCGCCTCCAGGGCCGCCTCGTCGTCGGCGACGACCCTCACCGCCGCCACGGGCCCGAAGACCTCGTCGTCCCAGGCGGGCATGCCAGGGGCGCAGTCCAGGAGCAGGGTGGCCGGGTAGTAGAAGCCCTCCCCATCGGGCACCTCGCCGCCGAGCACGCAGCGCGCCCCTGCCTGCACCGACGCCTGCACCTGCTCCTGAAGCGCGTCCCGTAGGTCGGCGCGGGCCAGCGGTCCGAGGGTCGTCTCCTCGTGGCGGGGGTCGCCCGACACCGCTGCGGCCAGGTGCTCTCGGAACGCCGCCACGAAGGCATCCGCCTGGCTCGCCACCACCACGAAGCGCTTGGCGGCGATGCAGCTCTGGCCGTTGTTCTGCAGCCGTGCCTTCGCCCCGACCTCGGCCGCCCGGGCCACGTCGGCGTCGCTGAGCACCACGAAGGGGTCGCTGCCCCCGAGCTCCAGCACACAGGGCTTGAGGTGCTGGCCCGCCACCGACGCCACCGCTCGGCCCGCCGCCGTCGACCCCGTCAACGTCACCGCCGCCACCCGGTCGTCGCCGATGATCTCGGCCACGGTCTCGTGGTTCGTCCGGATCTGCAGGCCCACCCCGTCGGGGAACCCTGCGTCGCGGAACAGGGCCTCCAGGTCCTCCCCGCAGCCCGTGCTGTTGTCGGCGTGGCGGAGCACGAAGCCGTTGCCCGCCATCAGCGCCGGTGCGGCGAAGCGGAGCACCTGCCACATCGGGTAGTTCCACGGCATCAGCGCCAGCACGAGACCCAGCGGCTCGTAGACCACACGCGCCCGGGGCCCGCCGACGTCGACCTCGTCGGCGGCCAGGTCCCTGGCGCCGGTCTCCGCGTAGTGCTCACACACCCACACGCACTTCTTCGCCTCTCCACGGGCCTGGGCGATGGGCTTGCCCACCTCCTCCACCATGCGCAGGGCCCAGGCCTCTACGCGCTCCTCGACCCGCCGTGCCAGGGCCCGCAGCAGCGCCGCCCGCTCGTCCATCCCCAGCGCCCGCATCGCCTCGGCGCCGCGGGCGCCACGCTCCAGGATGACGTCGATCGCCTGCGCATCGTGCTTGGGGTAGCGGGCCAGCGGCCGGCCGGTGCTGGGGTCGACGGTCTGCAGGTACATGGAGCCTCCGGAGGCGAGCATATCCAGAGCATGTCAGCCGTCAGCCGACGACCTGCACCCAACCATCGCTCTCCCATCACGCCGCCGATCGGTCCCCGACCACGTCGATGTCCAGCCCCGCCACGACCTTGGTGGTGGCGGCATCCACCACCCCGTCGGCCAGCAGCTCGAGCTCCAGGGAGCGCACCACCCTCGCGAAGCGCTGCATGGCCTTGCGGCGGCTGCGAGAGCGGGCGGCCTCCTGGACCGCCTCCGCCGTCAACAGCACCCGCTCGGGGCGCAGCATCACCAGGCCCTCGATGCAGCTCTTGCCGAAGTCGGACACGTCGAGACACAGGCGCACGCCATGGGCTCGGAGCGCCTGGACCGGCTCGAGGAGGGCGCCGGGATCCCCGCTGAGGAACTGCTCGTCGACGCTGATCACCAGGTTGGCCGGGACCACGTCCTCGGGCAGCTTCGACAGGATGGCCCCCGGAGACATCACCGCCAGCGTCGACGGGTAGAGGCGCACGTGGAGGGACTCCCCTTCCGGGAGCCCCCGCTGGATGGCGTGGCGGAACCAGTGGAGGTCCCAGGCGGCCTGGACGGCCCGCTGCATGGCCAGCTGAAGCGCCAGCTCGGGGTCCAGGTCGACGAGCCGCATGGTCGCGGAGGCCTGACCCGACGAGGTGGATCGGAGCGTCACGTCCCGGAACTTGTGGAGCAGGGTGCCGGGGGGCAGCGACTGGGCGTCGCTGAACGAGGCCTGGCTGTCCCCTCGGGACGTGCCCAGGTGCACGCGGTTCTTCCCGGTCGCCTTGCTCGTCTTCAGGCCCTGCTGAGCGGCCAGGAGGAGGTCGTCCACCGACTCGACGACCTCCGACAGGCGCTTCACCCCGAGGGAGACGGTGACGTCCTCCTCCATCGCCTCCACGGCGACCCGGATGCGCTCGGCGACCTCGACAGCCTCCCATGTGCGCGCCCCCGGCAGCAGCACCAGGAACTCGTCTCCGCCGACCCGCGCCACGGCGTCCTGGGTCCGGACGGAGGTGGCGATGCGGTCCGCCACCGCGCGGAGGACGCGGTCGCCCCCTGCCATGCCGAGGGTGTCGTTCACGGTCTTGAAGTCGTCGACGTCGACCAGCACCACGGACACGGGCCCCTTGCCGCGATCCCGGGAGCTGACCTCCCGGTGCAGGGCCTGCTGGAGACCCCGGCGGTTGAGCAGGTCGGTCAGCGGGTCTCGCAGGGCCCAGCGCTCGAGGCTCTTGTGGGCCTCGTGGAGCTTGGAGGCGAGGCGCACCACGCGAACGAACACGTCGTCGCGCACGTCGGAAGGCCAGACCACGTCGTCCCAGTCCCCCGCGAAGGACGCGCTGTCCAGCTCCGGCAGGGCCACCAGCACGGAGCCCCGCGACGCGCGCCGGAGCAGGCCCTCGAAGGCGCCCCAGGCGGGATCCACCGCCGTCGACCCGACGAAGATCAGCCCGAAGTGGGCATCCTGGGGCACGCTCGTCCAGCGGGTCGCCCTCGCGACGCGCACCATCCCCAGGGCCCGCAGGACGCGCACGAGGGAGGCTTCCGCTTGAGGAGTGAGACCGAGGAGGAGGACGTCCATGTCTCCCGATCGGTCACCCCTGGCGGCCCTTTAGGGAAAAGGGCCGCCGCGATCCGGATCCCCTCGAGGGGCTCTGCAGGTCACGTAGGGGTGCCAGAGGGGGCGGGTCCTCCAGACCGGGCCCCTCGAGGTCAGGTCACCCCGACGGCGACGACCGTGACGTTGTCCTCGGTGCCCGCCTTGAGGGCCTCGTCGACCAGGACGTGGGCCAGCATGTCGATCGGCGTGCCGGCGATGATCTTCGCGAGGGCCTCGTCGTCGATGGGATCGGTCATCCCGTCGGAGCACAGCACGAACACGTCGCCCGGCTCCACCATGCGGGTGGTGGTGTCGGGCTCCACCGGGCCGTGGAAGCCCACGGACTGGGTGAGGATGTGCTTGTTGGGCAGCAGCCGCGCCAGCTCGGGGGACAGGTTGCCGTTGTCGATCTCCTGCTGCACCACGGTGTGGTCCCGGGTGAGCCGCACCAGGCGCCCCGCCCGCCACAAGTAGGCCCGGCTGTCGCCGACGTGGGCCAGGTGGGCATGATCGCCGTCGACCACCAGCACCACGAGGGTGGTGCCCATGCCCCGTGTCTCGGGGCGGGTCTCGGACTCTCGTCGGATCCGGATGCTCGCCTGGTTCATGGCGTAGCGCAGCCGCTCCCGGAGGACGTCGGCCGAGTCCTCCAGACCATGGTCGCGCACCAACCGGGTCTCCTCCGGGTCGGGCGCACCAACGAGAATCTCGTGGACGGTCTCGGTGGCGAGGGCCGAAGCCACCTCGCCCGCCGCGTGACCCCCCATGCCGTCGGCCACCACGAACACGCCACTCTCGAGGTCGATCATCCAGGCATCTTCGTTGTGCTCTCGGACGGGTCCGACGTCGGTCCGTGCGTACGCTTCCAGCTCCATGTACTCCCCACCGCTGTGCCAGCCATTTTCGCCCCACTATAGTGTCTGGGTCGACACGGGGTCCGGCCTTTCGGGCGCCCGCAGCCTACCACCAGCAGGCGCGACGAGAACGTCCTCCCATCAGACCCAGGCCCGACGCGGGCCATCGCGGAGCATCGGTGACCGATCGGAGCCAAGATTGGGGGGGCGAGGGAGACCCCGAACCGGGTGACCGTATCGCGCACTACGAGGTCGTAGAGGCCATCGCGCGGGGCGGCATGGCATCCGTGCTCTCGGTGACCGACACCCGCACCGGCGAGCACATGGCCCTGAAGCTGTTGCTCCCCCTCGCCGCCGTCGAGGAGTCCAGGAGCCGCTTCCGACGGGAGTTCCGGGCGCTGTCCCGGCTCTCCCACCCCAACGTCCTCAAGGTCCACGAGTGGGGCCTCCACGGCGACCGTCCCTGGTTCACCATGGAGTTTCTCGAGGGGCGCGACCTGCGCGACGAGCTCGAGTCCCTCAAGAAACGGAATCCGGCGGATCGTTTCGAGCGGGTCGAGCAGATCCTGCGGGGCGTCGCCCGCGCGCTGTCCTACATCCACGACCGCGGCATGATCCACCGCGACGTCACCCCCGGCAACATCCAGATCGCCCCCGACGGCTCCGTGCGCCTCATGGACTTCGGCGTGGTGAAGGAGATGGGGGCAGAGATGACCGCGGTGGGGGAGGTCGTGGGCACCGTGGCCTACATGCCCCCCGAGCAGATCAAGGGGGAGGTGGTCGACGCCCGGGCGGACCTGTACGCCCTCGGCGCCGTGCTCTACCTGATGCTCACCGGCCGACGCCCCTTCTCGGCCCACACGATCCACGGCTTCATGGAGAAGCACCTCAACGCCGTGCCCACCCGGCCCTCCCACGTGGAGCCCTCCGTCCCGGCGCACCTCGAGGAGATCTGCCTCCGGCTCCTCGAGAAGGACCCCCGCGACCGCTACGCCTCCGCCACCCACCTCCTCTACCTGCTGGGAGATACCGAGATGGGCGAGGAGGCCGTGGGCGCCTTCCCCCCACGGATGGTGGGCCGGACCATGCAGCGGGCCCTCATCCGGGAGGCCGTCCAGGACGCATCGAGCCACACCCGAGGCCGCGCCCTCCTGCTCACGGCCCCCCTGGGGATGGGCAAGTCCCGTCTGCTCGACCTCGGCGCCCACTGGGGACGCAAGCTGGGCCTGCCGGTCGCCAGCGGCCGATGTCGCATCCAGGACCGCCCCTTCGGCGCCTTCGTGGGCGTGTACCGGGACCTGATCGAGGGTCGCGACCCCCACCCCCTCCTCGACGAGGTCTTCGGCACCAGCTCCGAGTCCAAGCACTGGGAGCGCTACGCCGTCATCTCGGCCTTCAAGGACCTGGTGGTCGACCGCGCCCCCTGCGTGATCCTCATCGACGACCTCGAGCGGGCGGACCCCGCCACCGTCGAGCTCCTCGTCTACCTGATGCGCAACACGCTGGAGCTCGCCGAGGAGCCGGTGGTCTTCCTCCTCGGCCACGACTCCGCCGAGGTCACCCTCCGACGGCAGATCGAGAGCCTGCCCAGCGCCGAGGCCATCGAGCTGCACCCCCTCGATCGCCTCGAGGTGGAGGAGCTGGTGGTGGGGGTCCTCGACAACGAGCCCGCCGCTCTGGCCCTCGCGGAGCGCCTGTACAAGGAGGCCGACGGCTCCCCCGCGTTCATCGCCGACATGCTCCGGGGCCTGCGCGACGACGGACTCATCGTCGACAAGGAGTCCACGGGCTGGCGCCTGGCGGTCGACGCCTCGCAGATCACCCGCTCCCGCCTTCCCATGCCCGCGTCGCTGCGTCAGGCCCTGCAGGACCGCCTCGCTCCCCTGCCCGAGCCGGCCATCGCCCTGGCCAAGCTGCTGGCCCTCTCCCGCACCCGGGTCGACCTCGACACCCTCCTGGCCGTGTCCCGTCGCGAAGAGGACGACGTGATGGACGCCCTCGACGACCTCGTCGACGCCGACATCGTCCACGAGCACCGCACCGGCGAGACGGAACAGGTGGAGCTCTCCCACGGCCGCTTCCGCGACGTCCTCCTCGACATGTGGGAGCCGGCCTCCCTGCGAGCGGCCCACCGGCGCATCGGGGAGGCTCTCGAGCGTCAGCATCGCGACGACCTGGCCAACGTCGTCAGCGAGATCGCCTACCACTTCGAGCAGGCGGGCCTGGCGTCGAAGGCCTACGCCTACCTCGTGCTCACGGCCCAGCGGCACCTCTCCCGCAGCCTCTTCGAGGAGACCCTGGTCTTCCTCGACCGGGCGCTCACCATCGAGCCCGACGCCCGCCCCTTCCTCATGCTGGAGGATGCCGACCGCAAGCTCGCCGAGGTGTGGCTCGCCATCAGCCAGGCCCGCTACCAGCTCGGCCAGCCGGCCCGGGCGCTGGAAGCCACCCAGCGGGCCGAGGAGCTCGCCCTGGCCCTCCGCGACCCCCGCCTCCAGTCCCGGGTCGCCCTCGAGCTGGGCACCCAGCTCCGCAACCAGGGCCGCGCCGACGACGCCGAGGCCTCCCTGCACACCGCCGTCGCCCGCGCCGAGGAGGCTGGCGACCAGCGCCTCCAGACCGGCCCGCTCTACCAGCTCGGCGGCGTGCTGTGGGGCAAGGGCGACCTCGAGGGCGCCGAGTCCCACTGGCGTCGGGCCCTGCAGCTGGCCACCCAGGTCGGCGACCAGCGGGCCCAGGGCTACGGCTACAACGGCCTCGCGATCCTGGCGATCTGCCGCGGGCAGTCCCTCGAGGCCCGCAAGCACCTCGAGCAGTCGGCCCGCGTCTTCGAGCAGCTCGGCATGCTGGGGCCGCTGGTCATCGCTCGGGGCAACCTCGTCGAGCTGTACATGAACACCGGCATCCTTCGGAAGGCCCTGGTGCTGGCGGACCGCACCGTGGCCCAGGCCGACGAGGTCGGACATGCCCAGGGGGCCGCCATCGGTCGAGCATGGCGCGCACGCTGCCTCGTCACCCTGGGTCGCTTCGACGACGCCCGTGGAACCAACCGGGAGGCGCTTCAGACCGTCCTCGACCTGGGGCTGCGGGAAGACGAGGCCCTGGTCCGATGCAACAGCGTGCTCATCGAGCTGCTCCAGGGCCGACTCCCCGAGGCCTTCGACGAGCTGGCGGATCTGCGGAAGGTCCTCGAGATCCACGACCACGAGGGCATCCAGGCCGAGGTGATGTGCTGGCAGGCGGAGGCCCTGGCCCGCAGCGAGCGCATCGAGGAGGCCCAGGCCGTGCTGGAGGAGAAGCCCGACCACGGCGACGCCTGGCCCCACATCCGCTGCCGCACCGACCTCGCCCTCGGCCGGGCGCTTCGCTGGCTCGACCGCGGCGACGAGGCCCGAGCCGCCCTGCAGCGCTGTCTGCAGGCGGCCGAGGCCGACGGCTACCGGTACTTCCAGATGCAGGCCCACATCGAGCTGATGCACGTCGTCGACGACCCGTCCATCCGGGATCGCCACGCCCGCGTGGCCAAGGGACTCGCGCGATCTCTGGCGGCGAACCTGCCCCGCGAGGATGGAGAGCTGTTCCTGTCCACCTACCTCGGGTCCGAGCTACACTGACGGCAGGTCGGGCTGCTGCCCGTCCGTACGGGCGCGCGAGGCGTCCTCACCGGCGGGCCATCAGGCCGAGGACAACACTTGGGCTGGGACACGAACCACGAGGAAGACACCGAGCGTCCGACGTCCTCGGCGTGGGCGCACCACGGCGGGCTCGGCAAGCATCCCGAGGTCGGCGACGTCCTCGGAGGCCACGAGCTGTTGTCGAAGCTGGGGGCCGGCGGCATGGCCACGGTCTTCCGCGCGAGTGGAGGGCCCCACGGCGAGCCCATCGCAGTGAAGATCCTCGACCCCGGCCGTGTCCTCGAGGAAGACGTCAAGCGCTTCGCCCGCGAGTTCAAGGTCCAGTCCCGCATGGACCACCCCAACGTCGTCCAGGTCTTCGGCACCGGCGTCCACCAAGGCTACCCCTGGCTCGCCATGGAGCTCGTCGAGGGCACCGACCTCGAGGCCTGGATCGAGCGGGAGAGGGCCGCCCCCTCCGCGGACCGCTACGAGCAGGTGGAGCGCATCGTCCGCGGCCTGTGCATGGGGCTGCAGTTCGTCCACGATCAGGGGATGATCCACAGGGACCTCAAGCCCTCCAACGTGCTCCTCACCCCCGATGGCGAGCCCAAGCTGTCGGACTTCGGCGTGGTGAAGGGGGGCAACAACACGGCCAACACCCAGCTCACCATGGCCGGCCGCCTGGTGGGCACCGTGGCCTTCATGGCCCCGGAGCTGATCGTGGCCGAGGGGGTCGACCGCCGCGTCGACCTGTACGCCCTCGGCGCCGTGCTCTACGTGATGCTCACCTTCCGGCGTCCCATCGAGGCCGAGTCGGTCGCCGGCTACCTGGCACGCCACCTCACCGAGATCCCCCGGGCCCCCCACGAGACCGACCCCACCGTGCCCGCCACCCTGGAGCGCATCTGCCTGCGGCTCCTCCAGAAGGACCCGGCGTGGCGCTACCCCACCGCCCAGGCGGTGCTCCAGGCCCTCGACCGCGGCGAGCAGCGCGACACCCCGCCCGTCCGCGGCCGCGACGACCAGATCAGCGCCTTCGGCCGTCGCCTGGTCGACGTCCAGCGGGGCGCGGGCGCCATCGTGTCCCTGCTGGGCGACGCCGGCTCCGGCAAGTCCCACCTCATGCAGTCCCTGATCGACCAGACGCTGGCCAACGGCGTGAAGGTCGCCGCGACCCACGCCGACGAGAGCGGCACCCTCGCCCGACTGCTCACGGAGGCAGGGGGCGAGGCCGATGGCTCCGTCAACGATCTGAAGCGCCTCGCGCGGCTCCTCCGCCACAAGCCCTGGGTCATCGCCATCGACGACTTCGACAAGGCGAGCCCCGGCGCCATCGCCGCCATCAGCCGCCTGATGCGCCAGCGGGTCGGCATCGAGGGGGAGCCCATCCTGCTCCTGTTCAGCGCCACGGATGCCCAGGGCTCCCTCGCCACCCTCATCCGGGGTGAGTCCACGGGCCTTCCCTGCGCCACCCACGAGCTCGGTCCCCTCGACGCGAAGTCGGTCACCGCCATGCTCCGCGACCGGCGGCTCACCGGCCCCGGCGCCACCGCCCTGGGGCGCCGACTCCACGAAGCCTACGGCGGCCGCCCGGGCCCCATCGTCGAGCAGTTCGACGCCATGACCCACGAGGGCTGGTTCACCGACGACGGGGAGAACCTGCGCTGCGCCAAGTCGATGGACGAGGTCCGCCGCTGCGAGCTTCCGGTCCCGGCCTCCATCGTCGAGGAGCTCGAGCGGCGCCTCGAAGGACTGCGCGACGACGAGCTCGAGCTCCTGCGGCTGCTGGCTCTCCTCGACCGACCCGCGAGCGAGGCCCTCCTCGGACGCGCCGCCGACCCCGGCCCCCGGACCGACGTCCCCGCCCGCATCGAGTCGCTGGTGGCTCGGGGCCTGCTGGTGCGGGTCGCCGCCGACAGCCCCGGCGATCCGGAGCTCATCCACTTCGCGGTGCCAGGAAGCGCCCAGGTCGTCCGGGAGCCCCTCGACCCTCACACCAAGCGGTTGCTCCACGGCCGCATCGCCCGGGCCCTGCGGGCGCGCCGACGCCGCGCCAACGCCCTGGAGATCGCCACCCATCGCCGCCTGTCCGGCGACCTCGACGGGGCCTACCCGCTGTACGTCCAGGCCGCGCGACGGGCCGCACGAGAGAGCCGTCAGAACGACGTCCTCGACATCCTCGAGGACGCACGGAAGCTGGAGACCCACGCCGCGCGCTCCCTCGACCCCGAGGAGCGCTCCCGGCTGCAGCGCTGGACCCACCAGCTCCAGGGGGAGGCCCACCTGGCCCGTCGCCGCTGGTCCGACGCCATCGCCCCCCTCGAGCGGGCCGTGCAGCTCGCCCGGGCGGAGGACGACGACCAGGCCCTCGCCCGCTGCCTCGCTGGCCTCGGGCGGGCCCACTACCGCATGGGGGCCTACGCCGACGCCGAGCCGCTGCTGCGTGAGGCCGTCAACCACACCCCCGAGTCCACGCCGGAGCGTGCCAGCGCCGTGCGAGCCCTGGCCGACATCGAGCTTCGCCATGGCCGCATCGCCGCCGCCGAGGACCTCCTGAACCAGGCCCTCGACACCGCCGTGGACCACAGCTGGCGGGAGGCGGAGGCCCGCGCTCGCCGTGGCCTGGCCCACGTCCGCACCGTCCAGAGCCGCTACACCGATGCCATCCAGCTCCTCATGCAGGCCGACGACCAGCTGGCCCAGGAGGGCGACCCCTTCGTGCGGGCCGGTGTCATGCACATGCTGGGGGAGCTCGAGGCCGCCTCGGGCCGCCTGGGCAGCGCGCTGTGGCGCACGGAGGCGCTGGTCGAGCACGCCCGACGCCACGGCATGTCGGACCGACTTCCCGACGCCTACGCCCTGCTCGGCGACGTCCTCCACTTCGTCGGCGACCCGGAGGCCAGCGACGCGGCGCGCCAGGCCCTCGTGTTCGCCGATGCCCTCGGCGGCCGCTGCTGGTCCGCCCGACTGCACTCGGCCCGGGTGCTCCACGCCTGCGGCGACGTCGACGCCGAGGCGCAGCTCCCTTCCCTCGAGGACGTCCCGGACTCGCCCATCTCCGACCCCGCCGCCCAGCTGGCTGCCCTCCGGGCCCGGGTGCGGGCCACGACCGACCCCCACGGCGCCCAGGACCTCGCAGCGTGGGCTCTCAGCCGCCCGGCCCCCGTCGTGCGCTGGTACGGCGCCCGGGTCGCCCTCGACGCCTCCGAGGCCATGCGGGCCATCGGCCGCGACGACGCTGCACGGGATGCCGCCAAGCGGGGACTCGCCTTCGTGAAGGGCACCGGCGCCGACGCACTGCGGGTCGAGCTGATGGTGGCCCTGTACCTGGCCCGCGAGGACACCCGCGTGATCGACGCCCTCGGCAAGCTCCTGCCCCGCATCGTGCGCAACCTGCCCCCCAACGCCATCGAGTCCTTCACCGACCGGCCCGTCTTCCGCGACGTCCTGGGCTGATCCGTGTTCGTGCTGCTCGTCGCCGTGGCCGCGGCCGCGCCGTGGACGGTCGAGCGCCTTCACCTCGGCGTCGACCTCACCCCGACCGACGGCGACATCGCCACCGCCGTGGCCATCGCCGTGGAGGGCTCGACCCGCTGGGTCGCCCTCGAGCGGGAGACGGTGGTGGGGGGCCTGGCCCAGCGCCAGCTCCAGCTCGGCTGGAGCGCATGCGATCCCACGTTCACCCAGTGCTCGGACCCCACCTACGTCGACCTCGGCCTGCCCAGCGCCGGCACGCCCCTCGCGCCCGCCATCGCCATCGAGCCCGGGCTCGTTGCCGGGGCGCCGAGGGTCCACGTCCTCCGCGGCAACCCGAACCCTTCCCGCTGCAGCGGCGCCAGCGACCTGGAGGCCTGGGTCTACGACGTGGCCACCGCCACCACCGAGCTCAGCGTCGTCGACGCCCCCTCCGGCTGCGACAGCGTGGCCCGCTCGACGCTGCGCCTCACCGAGACCGACGCCTGGGCCTGCTGGACCCGTACCGGCACCGGCTCCGAGACCTGGTGCGGCGGCCGCTCCCTCGCTCCCGGGGCCGGCTGGGCCACCTGGTTCGAGTCCGACCTGGCGAGCCCCGTCGAGCTCTCTCGCTTCGCCCTGTTCGGCGACAAGCCGCTGGTCGCCTCCCACGTGCCCGCTGGCGCCGACCCGCTGGTCCTGGGCTGGGGGGGCGCGCAGGCCGGCGCCCTCCCCACCGCCCGTCTCCAGGCCTCGCGCCCGGCGCTCGCCACCGCCCCCGACGGCTCGGTCCACGCCGCCTGGATCGAGAAGGGTCGGAGGCTCCAGTACGCCACCTGCTCGGCCTCCAGCGACTGCACCGACCGAGCCTCGTGGACCGTCGAGCCCCAACTCGTCCGCTATGGAAGCGGCCTGTCGACCCCCGAGCTCGCGGTCTCCGAGGAAGGGCGGGTCTACCTGGCCTGGGGCGAGGAGCGGCCCGGGCAGGGGCGGCGGGTCGTCCTCAAGAGCAGGTGCCCGACAGGCAGCTTCAGCCCGCCCAACGAGCCGGGCACGATCGTCGCCGAGCCCGCGGTCTCCACCCACGACCAGAGCCTGCTGCTGGGCGGCCCCCACCTGTGGACCGGGCCCCACACCGTGCACCTCGCCTGGACGGAGCACGAGCGCCCCACCCTGCAGCCCACCCACGGCGATGCGTACTGGGCCTGGCAGCACATCGAGCCCTGCGAGGACCCCCGCATCGCGACCGTCGAGGCGCTCGCGGAGGCGGCCGGCTGGACCGCCCAGCGGGGTTCCTACGCCTTCCTCGAGCCCGGCGACTGCTGCGCTCCTGGGGTCACCTGCTACGGCAACAACCCAGGGGGCTCCTACGGCTACTCCCTGGTGCCGCCTTCCCCACGACCGGGAGCGACCCCCGGCTCCGGCGTCGAGGTCGACGGTGCCCAACAGTACTTCCGCCTCGACGACGACGAGGTCGTGGTCCTCCTCGGCCGCACCCCACCCGGCGCCCGCTACTTCGGCTACCGCTCCCACATCGCCACCCGCCACGTCGCCGGCACCCCCACCTTCGTCCTCGCCACCAACGGCCTCGACACCACCTCCTGGGACCTGCAGCAGCTCTCGGGCCTCGACGACGTCTCCGAGCGCCCCCTCGCCCTGGTCACCAGCTCGGATGCCGACCGGGCGTCCGAGGTGCACCAGCTCCTCGCCGACGCGGGCTTCCTCCCCGACGAGATCGTCGACGACCCCATCGGCGCCGACATCACCCTGCTCGGGGTCGATCCCGCCGACGACGAGCTGGCCACCATCCACCGCGCGGCGGTCTTCGACGACCCTGCCGCCGAGGCCGCCTACCAAGCGGCGCCGGGGCTCGTCCCCATCCGGCTCACCCCCACCACACCGCGCCCCAGCCTGGCCCCTCACGCCGATCCCGGGCGCCCCGTGCGGTTCTCCGGCGACGACGAGTCCGCTTGGGAACCCTCCCTCGATGCCCTGGACGACGCCCTGCTGGCAGCCTGGCCCGGATGGACCGTCGAGCGCCAGGACTGGACCCGCGCCGGCGCCTCCCCCGACCCGTGCCTGGCCGACGGGCGCCCCTGCGGCGACCTGTCCTCCCGCTTCTTCGTCCGCACCGGCCTGTTCGACCTTCCCTCCGACGGCAGCTTCGCGGTGGCCATCGGCGTGAACCACGAGCGGAGCGGCCGGGCCACCTACAGCAGCTTCTCCACCCAGGCCTGGGCCCACAACGTCGGGCTCGACACCGTCGACAGCACCCAGATGCCGGGCTCCGCGGCCCACCTGCTCCCCGGCGACCCCCTCGTCGACGACCTGTTCGTCGTCTACGTGGCCCGAGACTGCGGCCCGTTCCCCGACGGCATCTGCCTCGAGGTCCCCCTCGGCTGCCCTGGCGTCGCGGAGACGGGGCTCCTGTACGGTGCCTCCCGCCTCTACGTGGACCCGGTGACCGGAAGCGCGCCGGCGCTGACGGAGCTCGTGGGGGACCGGGTCCTCGTCTTCCGCCCCTGACCGGCGGGCGGGTCAGCCCCCCGGACAGAGGCTGTCGAACAGCTCCTGGGCGGGCGCCTTGGCGAGGACGGCATCGAGGAGCGACACGTCGTCCGCGAGGTCCGCGTCGCGGACGTAGGCGATGTCGATCTCGTCGCGGTGGGCGTCGTAGAGGACGAAGGGGTAGCCCCGCACCCCGATGGAGCCACCGATGGACTCCCCCTGGGCGGTGTCGTCCACCAGGTGCCCGTCGGCCCACCCATCCGTGCAGCGGGCCGTCACGTAGATCCGGGCGTTGCGCAGGTCCTCGTCGGGCTCGTCGACCAGGTACGCCACGAAGTCGTGCCCGGCGGCGTCGACGACGGGCCCCCCGTGCTTGCGCCCCCCTGCCGGAACGCCCACCGAGACCTCCTCCAGGGGAAGCCACGACGTCGCGAGCTCGCAGTCCGCGTCGCAGCGGGTCCACTCCACACGCCCCTCGTCGACGCTGTGGGCCACGAGCCGCAGGGCCCCGTCCGGCCCCTCGATCAGGTACGGGAAGTTGGCGTCCGCCGAGCCCAGCTCCACGACGTCGGGCGACAGCACGCCGTGGGGGTCGATGAAGCGCACGGCGATGTTGTGGTCGTCCTCGTCGTCGTCGGCGAAGGCCACCGCCACGGAGCCGTCGGCGCGGACGTCCGACGTGCAGTGCTCCTCGTCGTAGTCCGGGTGAGCCGCGAGGATGTAGCGCTCCAGGCGGTGATCGACGGTGAGCATCTTCGCCGCGACGTCGTCGTCGAAGAGGTACGTGTGGCGGGTCCAGCAGGCGAAGGTCACCCGCGGCTCGGTGGACACGCTCACCCAGGCGTGCCCGCGGGAGCCCTCGAAGCGCCCGTCGTCGAGCTCCGGCGCCGGGTCGAAGCGCTCGAGGTACCTGCCGAAGGGCCGGATCTGCACGTTCTCGTTGGTGGGCCCCCGGGTGGGGGCGTCGATGCGATGCACCACGTGGACCCAGCTGCCGCTGTCGGCGGCCATGGTGGGGAGGTGGTTCTCCTCGGGACCCGTCAGGGGCGCGCCCACCTCGTAGACCGGCGACAGCCCTCCGGCGACGTCCCTTCGTACCGCCCACAGCCGGCTGAGTCCGGTGGAAGCCTCGTCGACCTGCAGGCTGAACCAGTGGCGCCCGTCGGCGGTGGCCATCGCGACGGAGACCACGCTCTCGTCGAAGGGGTCGACCACCTGGAGCTCGAAGGGCTCGGCCGCATGGGCGAGCAGGAACCAGACCGACAGCACACGACCTCCGAACCAGCGGCACCCTACCGTGCCATCGTGGGGAACCGCTCGAATCGTTGCAGCCCCGACCTGCGCGCGGGCCTGACCGCCCGCCCCAGGCTACGTCGGGCGACACCGGGCAGGAACGCCGTTCTGCGGCCTGCATGCGGTATACAGGGGGGGGAGAAGAGCATGCCGCGGCAGGAAGCCGAGCCTCTCGAGATGGGAGGCCTCATCCTCAAGCCGGGGGCCCGCATCGGGTCCTACGTCTTCATGCGTGAGGTCGGCTCCGGCGGCATGGCCCGGGTCCTCCTCGCGAAGGACCCCGCTGGGGACCTCGTGGCCCTCAAGGTCCTCCGCAAGTCCCGCTTCAAGACCGGCCTGGTCCGCTTCCGGCGCGAGTTCCGGGCCCTGTCCCGCATCCAGCACCCCAACGTGATCAAGGTGGAGGCCTACGGCGACCTCCATGGCCACCCGTTCATCGCGATGGAGTTCGTCGACGGCCCCGACCTGCACTCGCTGATCCGCTCCTTCCGCAGCTGGGATCCGGAGAAGCGCTGGCGTCGCTGCGAGGAGATCCTCATCGACCTGTGCCGCGCCCTGTCGTCGATCCACCGCCGCGGCCTCGTCCATCGCGACCTGAAGCCCAGCAACGTGCTCATCGCCCGCGACGGCACGTGCAAGCTCACCGACTTCGGCATCGTCAAGGACCTCGACCCCAGCCACGACCCGCACCTCTCCACCACCCTGGTGGGCACCTGGGCCTACGCGAGCCCCGAGCAGATCACCGGCTCCGCCATCGATCACCGCTCCGACCTGTACAGCCTCGGCGTCATCCTCTTCGCGATGCTCACGGGCAAGCGCCCCTTCGTGGCCAACGACATGGCCGGCTACCTGTCCCTCCACCGCGATCGGCCCGCCCCCGCGCCCCGCGACGTCAACCGCCACATCCCGGAGCACCTCGACGAGATCTGCCGGCGCCTCCTCCAGAAGGCCCCCCGGGACCGCTACCAGTCGGCCCAGGAGATCCTGTACCGGCTGGAGGCCGAGGAGCGGGTCCCCATGCCCTCCGAGGCCGACGGCTGGGACGCCCCCCTCGTCGGCCGCGACCTGGAGATCGAGGCCATCGGCAACGCGGTGGCCGGCCTCACCATGCGACGGGGCGGCATCCTCATCCTCGAAGGCGATGATGGAGCCGGGAAGTCCCGCCTGCTGTCCATGGCCGTCGACCGCGCCCGCGACCTCGGCCTCCCCTACCACCGGGAGGAGATGCGGCGCTCAGCCCCGGTGTTCAGCACCGCACTGAAGATCGTGCGCTCCCTCGTCCACGACCTCGGCCGCACCGCCCCCGCCCAGCTCCGCGCCGACATCGAGTCGTACCAGACCAGCGACCCCCTCCGAGGCGACGCCCGCTACGCCCTCTACGACGCCGCCCGCGAGGCCTTCACCCGCGCCCTCGACGACGGCCCACGCCTGCTGATCCTCGACGACCTGCACGAGGCCCACCCGCGCGAGCTGCACATGATCGCGTTCCTGGTGCGGAACCTGATCCAGCGCGACGACCTTCCCCTCCTCATCCTCGGCTCCATCCGCCCCAAGGCCAGCCCCGCCGCCGACGCCCTGGCCGCCGGAGAAGGCCTGGAGATCGACGTCCAGGAGGTCACGGTCGGCGCCCTGTCCCGGGAGGACCTCGCCACGATCGTCACCGGTCTCGTCGGCGACTCCCTGTCGAGCCGCCTGCTGGCCCAGCGCCTGCACCGAGAGACCGAGGGCAACGCCTACTTCGTCACCGAGTTCCTCCGGAGCCTGCTGGCCCAGGGGATCATCCGCACCGAGTCCGACGACACCCACACCCTCACCATCGAGCCCGAGGAGATCGCCACCGGCCACCTGGAGATCCCCCTCGGGGTCCGCCAGATGATGAAGACCCGCCTCGACGCCGTGCAGCCGGAAGACCGCCGTGTCCTCGAGGTGCTGGCCGTCGGTGACCGGGAGACCGACCTCGACGTGCTCCTCGACGTCCTCGACGCCGACGAGGAGGAGGTCCTCGACAGTGTCGACCGCTTGTTGGTCGCCGGCATCGTGCGGGAGCGCCGCACGGGCGAGACCGTGCTCCACGCCGTCACCCACCGGAAGTTCGCCGACGTCGTCTACCGCGACCTCGACGCCGAGCGCCGCGCCTTCCTCCACCGGAAGATGGCCGCGGCCCTGGAGCTCCACTACGCCAACAACCCTGCAGCCCTCGAGGTCGTCGGCGAGCACTACCGCAAGGCGGGCGACGCCGGCCGGGCGTACCGCTACCTGGTGGCCGCCGCGAAGCGACTGGCCGACCGCTCCCTGATGCAGGAGGCGTGGGACCTCACGGAGAAGGCTGGCACCCTGGAAGACTCCGCCATGGCGGACCTCGCGTCGACCGACTTCCGCTCGTACCGCCGCGACAACCTCTCGGTGCGTGCCCAGGTTCTCTACAACCGGGCCGAGTGGTCCGACGCCGAGCAGACCTACCGGGCGGTCCTCGCCCTGGCCGAGGAAGACGGCGACCCCCGCACCGCCACCGAAGCCCGGCTGCGGCTGGCCACCGTCCTCCGACGCCGAGGAATCAACGACGACAGCGCCCGCTTCGCCGAGCAGGCCCTCGAGGCCAGCCGCCGGCTCCACTACCGGGAGGGCGTGGCCGACGCGCTCCACTGCATGGCCGCCCTCGCGTGGACCCAGGGCAACCTCGAAGAGTGCGAGCGCATGGCCAACGAGGGGCTGCTGGTCGCCCAGGGGAGCCAGCTCGCCGACCGTCGCGCCGAGCTTCTCCTCGCCCTGACGGCCGCCCAGGCCACCCGCGGGCACCTCGCCGCCGCCACCTCCGGCCTCACCGAGGCCGAGGGCATCTTCCGGGAGCTGCGGATGAAGCGCCCCCGGTGCCTCGCCCTGGCCAACATCGCCGAGCTGCTCACCTGGCAGGGAGAGCCGCTGCAGGCCCGTCAGCGAGCCCATGTGGCCGTCGAGCTGGCCCGGGAGCTGGACTACAAGCTCGGACGCACGGCGGCGACACGGGCCATGTCGGTCGCCGCCCTCGACCTGGGCTTCCACGACGAGGCCGACCAGGGGCTCAACGAGGCCTTGCAGCTCGCGCGGGAGATCGATCTGCCCGAGGAGGTCCTGGCCTGCCTGGTGGGCCTCACGACGCTCTCCCTCGAGCGGGGTGACCTTCCCCTGGCCCGCCGCCAGGGTGCCGCCGCGCTGGAGGTCGTGAACCGCCGCGACCCCGAGCGCTACCTGCCGCTGATCCAGGCGCTCCTCGCCCGGGCCGAGGGGCCCAACGAGCCGGGCTCCGCCAAGATCCTGCTGTCCAAGGCAAGAGGCGCTCTGGCTGAGCTGCCCGTGCCCCGCCGGACCCAGGTACAGCTCGTCATGGCCTGGGCGATGTGCGACCTCGGCGACCCCGACGGCGCTCGGCAGATGGCCCGTACCGTTCTCCAGACAGCGGGTTCCCGCGGGTTTCGCCTGGTGAGCCTCGAGGCCCGGGCCCTGATGGCCCACGTCACGGAGAAGGAGGAGCGAGCCACTCACTGCGCCGTGGGCCAGGATCTGGCTCGAGACTTCACCAACGGCCTTGCCCCCGACATGGCCCTGGCCTTCATGCGCCGCCCCTTCCTCAAGCACCTCGACGTGCGGGAGACCGACGCCTCGGACCCCGACCTGGAGGGAGAGCGCTCCATCGACCGGGACGCGAGGGGCGTCGTGTCCCTCGACGAGCTCGACCACGTCGACGTCGGGCTCCTCGACGACGACGACCTCCTGGAGACCGAGGTCGCCCCCAAGCCCGCAGGAGAGCAGGACTAGTCCTTCGCCAGATGTCCGCTGGCCGTGGCGCGAGGCTTCGGGCTCCGGGCTTCGGCATGCAAGGACGCCCTGGATGCCTCAGGCGCTGAAGCAGGCTCGACGCCTCCGATGCAGCCGGACCAACCCGACCCCATGCTGCGACCTGAAGCCCGACGTCTGGAGCCTGAAGCCCTCTCGAAGCCTCGGCGCCTCGCGTCCACCGGGGAACGCTGATCCGGCGCTCGCACCCAGACGATCTCTCCCCTAAAGGAGCCTCCGTAGCGTACCGATGACGACGGTGAGAGGCCGTCCGCATGCCGCTACGCATCCTGCTCATCGAAGACAACCCCTCCGACGCTGCCATGGTGCGGCATCTGCTGCGAGAGGGCATCGGTGCCACCGTCGAGGTGCACCACGCCAGTTCACTCGACGCAGGCATCCAGAGCCTCCGGGACCACGACGTCGACATCATCCTGCTGGACCACCAGCTCCCCGACAGCGTGGGGCCGGACTCCGTCGGGCGGCTGCGCACCATCCACGGCTGTCCGCCCATCGTCATGTTGACGGGCATGGTCACGCTACGCGCCGCTGAGAGCTGCCTCGGCCTCGGCGCTCAGGACTACCTGGTGAAGGGCCAGGCGGACGCCGTGATGGTGGGGCGCGCCGTGCGCTACGCCATCGAGCGCCATGCCGCCGAGGCCCGCCTCCACGCCCTGGCGACCATGGACAGCATGACCGGCCTGCCGAACCGGGCCTACTTCCAGGCGGCCCTCAACCAGGCCTGCGAGCGCGTGGCGCGCCACGGCGGCGAGCTCGTGCTCCTCTACCTGGACGTCGACGGCTTCAAGGATGTCAACGACACCCTGGGGCACGCCGCTGGCGACGAGCTGCTCCGCCGCGCGGCCCAGCGCCTCCTCCACCAGCTCCGCGCCGAGGACCTCCTGTGCCGCCTCGGGGGCGACGAGTTCGCGGTCGTCCTCGAGGGGCTGGCCGACCCCGACGGCGCCGCCCACGTGGCCCACAAGCTCGTCGAGTCCGTCAGCGCCCCCTTCCGGATCGAGGAGGGGTCCCACCCCGTGCGGGTCAGCGCCAGCATCGGCATCGCGACCCTCCGCACCGCCCGGGACGCCGAGAGCCTGATGCGTCAGGCCGACCTGGCCATGTACAGCGCGAAGGAGCAGGGAAGCACCTGGCGCTTCTTCGAGCCGCGCCTGCAGGTCGAGGTCGAGCGGCGCATCCGCCGTCAGGCCGAGCTCCGCCAGGCCCTGGAGAAGGACGAGTTCGAGCTCCACTACCAGCCCATCGTCGCCATCCACAACGGCGTCCCAGCTGCCTTCGAGGCCCTGGCGCGCTGGCAGCGTCCCGACGGCATCAACCTCGGCGGCTCCTTCATTCCCGACATCGAGCACAGCTCCCTGGCCATCCCGTTCGGTTGCTGGGTGATCGACGAGGCCTGTCGTCAGCTCGGCGAGCTCCGGGACCGTGGCTCCGACGCCAGCATCACCATCAACATCAGCCCCCGACAGGTCCTCCCGCCCCCCCGGGAGCGACGGCTGGTGGACGTGGTCTCAGAGGCCCTCGAGCGCCACGGAGCAGACCCGGCCTGCCTCATCGTCGAGGTGACCGAGGCGACCTTCGCCCATGACCTGGACCGTACCTCCAAGCTCCTCGGGGAGATCCGCGCCCTGGGTGTGCGGGTGGCCATCGACGACTTCGGTGCCGGATACAGCTCCCTCCAGTACCTGGCCCGCCTCCCTGTCGACCTGCTGAAGGTCGACGGAAGCTTCGTGAAGCGCAGCGAGACCCCCCGTGGGCGGGCCCTGCTGGAGGCCATCGTTCGGCTCGGGCAGAGCGTGGGCATGCAGATGGTGGCGGAGTGGGTCGAGACCCCGGAGCACGTCGAGATGCTGCGCTCCATGGGCTGTCCGCTGGCCCAGGGCTGGCACTTCGGCGCCGCACGAGCGGCCAGCGACGTCCACTGGCCCGTGGCCAAGCGCGGCGGCCTGCGCCTCCTCGCGCGATAGCCCAAGGCAGATGCGCCGACCCGGTTGCACGCGTGGCACCGAGGTTCCTCAGGGCTCCAGGCTCCAGACGTCCGGCTTCAGGTCGCCGCATGGGGACGGCCTGGTGCGACGGTTCGGAGGCCTCTCGCCTGATGTCCGCAGGCCGTGGGGCGAGGCTGCAGGCTGCAGGCTTCAGGCTACGGCATGCAAGGGCGCATGGTTTGGCTTCGAAGAACTCTGTAGCGCTGCGCCATCCCGGCAGCGCGGCCCCATTGCTGCGAGCTGTAGCCCGTAGCCTGAGGCCCGAAGCCCCCGAGCTGACTCGGCGCCTCGCGTGCAACCGGGGAGACACACCCGGCGTGTCGGCCTAGAGCACCAATCATGTAGTCGGACCGAGCATCTCTAGGACCGGCGGCGCAGCCCCAACAGGCCGACCAGGCCGAGGAACACGCCCGCGGCGCTGCCGGTGCTGTTGCACGCGACCCCCAGAGGCACGCCGCCGTTGGGACGGAGCGGGTCGGAGAGGTTGTCGTCGAACTCCACGACCTCCTCGTCATCCGACAAGCCGTTCGGGTCGAGACCCGGTCCGTCGTCGTCGTCGTCGCCGGTGGGGCCCGGGTCGGGGTCCGGCTCGGGCTCGGGCTCGGGGACGTCGCCCCAGTCGGTGATGATGTCGGCGTACTGCCGCACCCAGTCGAGCTCACGGTCGACGCGGGCCACTCCGTTGTCGCCGCCGACGCAGCCGGGGAACACGAAGGAGTTGGCACCGACCAGCTCGTAGCCGTCGGGGGTGTTCTCCAGCGCGGCCCCCCCGGAGTCGCCGAAGCACACGTTCTGCACGTTGTCCGACGAGTAGACGACCCAGTTGTCGTAGGAGTAGGGCGCGATCGTGGTGTACCGCTTGAGGCCCGCGTCGTTGGCGTTGTCGGAGGTGACCCCGAAGCCGACGAAGGTGAGGTCGTCGCCCATCCAGGAGTTGTTGATGGGCTCGTCGTTGACCACCATGGGGGTGGCGGAGGTGGGCACCGAGGCCAGGCGCACGATGGCCAGGTCCCCCACGAGGGTGTTGGGGTTCCACGCAGGGTGGATGTAGGACTCGACCACCTCGATGGCCTCGTCGTTGGCGTTCGGCGAGAAGATGTTGTGGGTGAAGAACACCCAGATGTCGCCACGGTTCACGAGGGACTGCAGCCCATCGACGCAGTGGGCCGCGGTCAGGACCCACTCGTCGTCGATCAGAGTGCCGGAGCAGAACGGGTAGCCACCGCCGTACGACGTGTTGATGAAGTTGACGACGGCGCGGAACTCCGGGTTGGTGGCGTTGTCGCCGTTCACCATGCCGTGGGTTCCGCCACCCCCGGCCACACCGGGGCGGCTCGGGAACCCGAAGCCCGGCGGCATCTCGAAGTCGGGGTTCTGCGGTGCGTCCAGCGGCCCGAACTCGGAGGGGTGGGCGACGCCGAAGCCTCCCGTCTCGATGGACAGCCCCTCTGAGGACGCCGACGCGGCGGACGACAGGGCCAGGAGCAGGATCGGGGACATCAGAACCTCCGCGTGTGCATTCTAGCCTGCCCGCCACGGGCTCGCGGACAAGGCCCTTGGATTCACGTCGGCCTGACAGACGACAAGGGAGTCTCAACACGGTGACGGCCGCTCACCTCGTCAGGGCCTGTGTCGTCGCCGCGGGGCGCCACGATCTCAGGCCCCCAGCGGCGCCGGCGCCCACAGCGCGACGGCCACGAAGGCGAAGAAGGCGAGGGAGACGTAGCCGTTGAGGTCGAAGAAGGCCTTGTCGACGCGACTCAGGTCGTCGGGTCGGACGATCCAGTGCTCGTACACCAGCACGCCGCTGATCACCGCTACGCCGACGTAGTAGGCCAGGCCCAGCTCCACGACCGCCGGCAGCGCCAGCAGACAAGCCGCCGTGGCGACGTGGAGGAGGGCCGAGACCACCAGCGCCCCCTTCAGGCCCAGGGCCGCGGGCACGCTGTGGAGGCCGTGGTCGCTGTCGAAGCCGGCATCCTGGCAGCTGTAGATGATGTCGAAGCCCGCCACCCAGGTGCCCACGGCCACCGAGAGCACGGCCGGCACGACGCCGTAGCTGTCGGTCAGGGCGATCCACACCCCCGTGGGCGCCAACGCCAGGGCCGCGCCCAGGACGACGTGGCACAGCGCCGTGTAGCGCTTCGCGAGCGAGTAGCCCCAGACCACCGCCAGCGCGACGGGGGAGAGCAGCAGCACCGTGTTCCCGAGCAGCGCGCAGCAGGCCACGAAGAGGGCAGCCGAGCCCAGGGTGAAGCCCCACGCAGCCTGGACGCTGATCTGACCCGACGGGATCTCTCGGCTGGCGGTCCGGGGGTTGGCGGCGTCGATGTCACGGTCGACGAGCCGGTTGAAGCCCATGGCCGAGGAGCGAGCCAGCACCATGCACAGCACGCAGAGCACCAGCTGCGCCGCGGTCACGTCGACCTGCTGGGCCGCCAGGGCCGCCGCCGCCAGGGCGAAGGGCATGGCGAAGATGCTGTGGGAGAGCTTGATCATGCGGCTGTAGGTGACGAGCGGGCTGGCGGCAGCGGTGCTCATGGGGCCTCCAGGGGCTCGAGCCAGCGGACAGGGGGTCTCTCGACGAGCTCGGACGGGTCGCCGAGTCCCTCGAGGAGGAGCAGACCGGGGCGGGCACCGATCTCGAGGCGGCCGAGGTCGTGCCGCCGCAGGGCCCGTGCGCCGCCGGCGGTGGCGGCATGGAGCCAGGTGATGGGCGCCACCTCGGGAAAGGCGTCGACCAGGAGCTGGATCTCGCCGAAGAGGTCGAGGTCGGGGCTGCTGGACAGGGAGTCGGTGCCCAGTGCCAGGGGCACGCCGGCCCGCACCATGCTCCCGACGTCGGGGAGCTCGCCGAGGATGTGCTGGTTGGAGCGGGGGCACAGGCACACCGAGACCCCCCGCTCGGCGAGCACCTGGTGCTCGTCGCGGTCGAGCTGTACGCCGTGGACGAGCAGCACGCGGTCGTGGAGCACGCCGAGGTCGTCGAGGTAGGCCACGAGCCCCTGGCCCCGACCGAAGACCGCCAGCTCGTCCTCCGGAATGCCGAGACCGAGGAGCCAGTCGGTGAACGGTCCCTCGAGGTCGCGGACGAGCTCGACCTCGCCGTGGTCCTCCCCAAGGTGCAGGCTCACCGGCACGTCGCCCCGAGGCGCCATGCTGGCCTTCAGCATCGCGGGGCCCGTCGAGTACACGGCGTGGGGACCCGGGCGCACCACGACGCCTTCCCCCGACGGCGGCTCGGCCATCCGTCGCAGGCGTTGCTCGAGGTCGGGCTTGTTCCCCCACCCCGTGAGCTCGTGCTGGACCACCCCGCGCAGGCCTGCGGCCAGGAGCGCGTCGGCGGTGTGGCCGCCGTTGCTGATGTCGAAGACGCCGGCGATGCCCGCATCCCGCATCGCCCGGGCCGACGCTGCCTCGGCGTCCGCATCGAGGGGCGCTCGACAGGCCATCAGGCGCTGACCCCAGCCCATGAACCCGCCACCGCTCGGCACGAGCCCCTGCGCAGCGAACTCCAGGTGCAGGTGGGCGTTGACCAGCCCCGGAAGGAGCCAGCCGTCGAGCGGTGCCGGGTCGTCGGCGGTGGCGCGCCGGACCTCCACGATGGTGCCGTCGGACCCGACGACGACCGTGCCGTCGACCAACAGCCCCTCGGGGGTGAGCACCCCACGGGCCCGGTGCCGACGGGCCTGGGTCAACAGCGGGCCTCGGGGCCACCCGACGACGCCACGAGCTGGGTCGGACGCTCCATCCGCCCCTCGAAGCCGGCGATGTCGAGGTGGTAGGCGACGTCCTTCTCGATGGCGGCGATCTGCTCGACGGTGCTCACCGGGAAGGCCCCGAAGTGGTCACAGCCCATCCGCAGGCTGGCCTGGGCCATGCCGACCCCCTCGGTGTCGGGGGCGGCCACCAGGGAGGGGATGTTGTCGAGGACGAGGCGCGCGATGGCCGTGGCCCGCAGGTGGTCGATGGCGGTGTTGGCCTCCGAGCCCGCCGGCCCGTTCCCGAAGGCGGCCCACACCCGAGCGGCTCGGAACGGACGGTGGGCGTCCTGGATCTCCCGGAGGGCGAGGAGCGTGTCCACGACGTCCTCGGTGGACTCGCCCCGGCCTACGACCACGGTGGCGACGGCGTCGATGCCCTCCGAGGCAGCCTGGGCCCACCAGCCCTCCAGGGTGGCGCGGCGCTCTGGGTCGACCAGCAGACCGATGGGATCGTCGTGGACCTCGGTGAGGCCTGCGGCGCCGAGGCCGGCCAGGTCGTCGCCGGGGGTCGCCCCCTTCAGGCGGGCGCCGGGATGGCGACGGACGGCGGCGCGGATGGCCTCCGGGTCGAGGCGACCAGAGAGCGACACGGTAGCGACCCCCGCATCGACAAGCTCGCTGGCATCGGGGCCGTCGGCCTTCAAGCCCCAGGACACGACGCCGGTTCCGTGGAGCTGTTGACGGCGGAGGTCAGCGGCGAAGCCCAGCTCGGGGAGCGACGCCTCCCGGTACAGGCACAGGACCTCGTCGCGCTGGAGGCGGCGGCCATCGAGGGCCCTCTCCAGGAGCTCGTCGACGTCGAGGCGGGGGCGCCAGGGCGTCGCGGGCCCGTACAGCGCCACCTCCTCGCGGCCGACCAGGCCGACGCCGTGGGCGAGGGCTGCGAAGCGACGGAGGCCCATCAGCGCGCGGTCGTCGAGGGTGTAGCGGAGGGCCTCACCCACATAGGCGAGGTCCGCGCCCTCGTAGCGCTCGGGGATGGCGGCGACCCCCTCGGCGCCGGCCGTGCGCACGGCGTCGATCACCTGGGGGTCGAGTCCCTCCCGGCCCGCCCACACGGCGAACACGAAGGGAAGCCCGGTCCACGACTTCCAGGCAGACGCCAGGTCGACCCGGTGGGAGAGGCGCTCGGGGAGGTCGCGGGCCACGTCGCCGATGACGACGCTGGCGACGTCGCCGTGAGCGGCCTCGACGCCACAGCCCGGCGCGCCGTCCTCGATGACGAGGTCGTCGCGGACCCGGCCGGCCAGGGGCCCCTGTGTGAGGAGCAGACGCGCCAGGGTGACCGAGGTGCGGCTCACCCCGTCGAGGACGACGCGACGCCACGCCTCGGGGGGCGTCTCGGCCACCAACAGCACCGACGTGACGGGCCCCTCGGAGCCGATGCACCACCCTGGGACGATCTGGTAGCGGTCGTCGGTGAGGACCGCTGCGACGGGACACAGCGCCACGTCGACCTCGCCCTCCGCCAGCATGCGGGCGATGACGGACGGGTGGTCGTCGATCACCTCGAAGCGGTCGCGGTCGAGGGCGTCGGTGAGGGGGTGCGCGTTGACGTAGCCGACGATGCCGATGCGGGGCCGTCGGGCGAGCTCCCGAGTCATGTCAGGCCTCCGCCGCGATGGAGTAGAGGGTGTCGCGCTCGACCGGGATCCGGCCGGCGCGGCGGATGAGAGCGACGAGCTCGGAGCGGGTGAGCTGCTGGGGCGTCTTGGCCCCGGCCATGTGGTAGATGCGCTCTTCCCGCACCGTGCCGTCGATGTCGCTGCAGCCGAAGGAGAGGCAGAGCTGGGCGAGCTGAACGCCGAGCATGACCCAGTAGGCCTTGATGTGGGGGAAGTTGTCGAGCATCAGCCGGCTGACCGCCATGGTCCGCAGGGTGTCGACGTCGCTCGGGGAGCGGAGCTTCCGCAGCCGGTTCCCCTCGTTGTGGAAGCGCAGCGGGATGAAGGTCTGGAAGCCCCCCGTCTCGTCCTGCAGGGAGCGGAGCTGCAGGAGGTGATCGATGCGCTCGGGGAGCGTCTCGATGGAGCCGAAGAGCATGGTGGCGTTGGAGCGCATCCCGAGGCGGTGAGCGGTGCGGTGCACCTCGAGCCAGCCCTCGGTGTCGACCTTGTCGTCGCAGAGCTTCTTTCGGGCCCGCTTGGCGAAGATCTCCGCCCCGCCGCCGGGCATGCTGTCCTGGCCAGCGTCGCGGAAGGCCGCGATGATCTCCCCGTACGTCATGCCGAACTTCTCGGCGTAGTAGTGGATCTCCACGGCGGTGAAGCCCTTGATGTGCAGGTCGGGCCGCTCGGCCTTGATGGCGCTGAGCAGGTCCGTGTAGAAGTCGAAGGGCAGATCCGGGTGCAGTCCGTTGACGATGTGGACCTCGGTCACGAAGGTGTTGGCCAGCGCCCTCACCCGGCCGACCGCCTCCTCGATGCTCATGGTGTACGCGTCGTCGGCGTCCGGCATGCGACGGGCGAAGCTGCAGAAGATGCAGTCGGCCACGCAGACGTTGGTGGCGTTGATGTGCAGGTTGCGGTTGAAGTAGGTGATGTCGCCGAACAACCGCTCGCGAACGAGGTTGGCCAGGGCGCCGACGGCGGCCACGTGGGGGGACTCGATGAGCGCGAGACCGTCGGCCTCGGTGAGGCGCTCGCCCTCCACGACCTTGTCGACGATGCGACCCAGCCCCGCCCCCGTGAGGGTGCGCCGCACGATGCGGGAGAGCTTGGGGGTCTCGGCCCCGACCGGCACTCCGGGACGATCGACGCCGTGGGTCGAGGGGACCGGCTCGCCGAAGGAGTAGTGGCCCCGGGTGTGGCGCCGGTTGGCCTCGAGAGGCTGGCGGGCGCCCGCAGGCTGGGGGTGCCGGTGGCTGGCGGTGTTCATGGAGCACCTCGTTGGGGAGACAGGTGGCCTTGCATCGTGCCGTCCCAGCGCTTCATGGCGTCGTTGTCCACGCCGATCCGGTCGAGGATGCGGGCGACGACGGTGTCGAGCAGCTGGTTCACGTCGGCAGGGGCCGAGTAGAAGGAAGGGGAAGCTGGCATGACCATGGCGCCCGCCTCGGCGACGGTCACCATGTTGCGGAGCATGATCAGGCTGTAGGGCGTCTCGCGGACCACGAGCACCAGACGACGCTGCTCCTTGAGCATGACGTCGGCGGCGCGGCCGACGAGGTCGGCGGACAGGCCGTGGGCGATGCGGCCGAGGCTGCCGGCGCTGCACGGCACGACGACCATCGACTCGAAGCCCGCGGAGCCCGAGGCGAAGGGGGCCGTCATGTCGCCGGGGCTGTACAGGGGGAAGCCGAAGGTCTCGGGGTCGACCCCGACCTCGTCGTTCCACACCAGGCGGCCGTAGCGGGAGAAGACGACGTGGGGCTCGAGGTCGTGGTCGTTGTTCGCAAGCCAGCTCAGCAGGCGGTGAGCGTACGGCGCTCCGCTCGCCCCGGTGACGGCGATGACGACCTTGCGTTGGCCGGAGGCGCTCATCGGGTGCGGTCCGCCAGGTACAGGCCCAGGGAGCGCAGCGCATCGCGGCCGGGGCCCGCCGGGAGGGTCTCCAGGGCGGCGAGGGCGTCGGCGGCGCAGTCGTGGGCGGCACGCTGGGCCAGCTCCAGGGAGCCGGAGTCCCGCACCAGCTGCACGAGCTCGCGGACCCGGTTGGGGACGGGCGGGCCCGCCTGGAGCTCCTCGCGGAGCCCCGGGATGCGGTCCATGGCGAAGACGAGAGGCAGGGTGACCTTGCGCTCCCGCAGGTCGGCACCCGTGGCCTTGCCGGTGCCGTCGGCGTAGTCCAGCACGTCGTCGGCGATCTGGAAGGCCCGCCCCACCCCTCGGCCGAAGCGCTGGAGGGCCTCGGCCGCCGCGAGGTCGCCCTTGGCCAGGGCCGGCGCGGAGACGCACCAGGCGATCAGCGCCGCGGACTTGCGGTCCACCACGTCCATGTACTGCTCGACGGTGGTGTCGAGGCGGCCCGCGTAGCGGAGCTGCAGGACCTCCCCCTCCGCCATCTCGGTGACGGTGGCCCCCAGAGCAGTGACAGCGGCGTGGCCTCCCTCCTCCGCCGCGAGCAGCACCGAGCGCGCCAGGCAGAAGTCGCCGGTGAGCACCGTGGCCGGGGCGCCGTAGACACGGTGCGCAGCCGTGCGGCCCCGGCGCATCTCTCCGTCGTCGACGACATCATCGTGGAGCAGCGAGCCGAGGTGCAGCAGCTCGCCCACGCACATGAGGCGGGCCATCGGCGCCTCGTAGCCCACCGTGCGCGCCGACAGCGCGGTGAGGGCCGGCCGGAGACGCTTGCCTCCCGCATCGAGGAGGTAGCCTGCGATGGCGGGGACCTCGGCGACGTCGGACATCACCAGGGACTGGAGCTCGACCTCGCAGGCACGGAGCTCCTCCGCGACGAGGGCGAGGGCGGCAGCGGGGCCGTCGATGAACGACAGCGGCGCCCCGGCACCCAGACCCGCCGGTCGGGTGCGGCTCGGGGCAGCGAAGGTACGACCGGTCGAGGGGGACGAGCCTTGCGCGACAGACATGCGAGGGACTCCGGTAGCAGGACCAGAGCCGTATCTGTCTCCGGCCCGAATTTCAATCATTTTTGAAGAAAGTGATGCGGCCACGACGGGATCGTGTGATGCATCCCATGGGAGGGACTGTTCCCATGTCGGAACAACGCGAAAAAGCCCGCCAGGAAGCCGTCGACCTCGCCGCTGAGACCATGGGTGAGTTGATCGCCTTCTGGGGCTTCAAGGCATCGATGGGCCGGATCTGGACGGTCTTGTACCTCGCCCCGGAGCCGCTGACGGCCGACGCGATCGCCGAGCGCACCGGGCTGTCGGCAGGCGCGGTCTCGATGGGGCTGTCGGACCTCAAGCAGTGGGGTGTGATCGAGCGGGCCTCCGTCCCCGGCGACCGCAAGCGTCACTTCCGCGCCGAGACCGACGTGTGGGGCATCGTGCGGCGCATCTTCCGGGACCGGGAGCTGCGCCTCGTCGCCCGCAGCATGGGGCGCTTCCAGAAGGCGAGCGAGCGCATCCAGGAGGCCCTCGCGGAGAACCCGGACGACGAGGAGCTGCGCTTCATCCTGGGTCGCCTCCAGGGTCTCTGGACCCTCGCGAGCATCGGGCATCGCCTCATCGAGACCTTCGCCGAGGTCGGCACCCTCAGCCTCGCCCCCATCCGCGACGCCCTCAGCGGAGCGTCCGGCGAGAACGCCCGTGTCGACTGACGACCCGCTGCTCGGGCAGCGACCCGGCGAGCCCGTGGACCCGGTCGATGCCGCCCACGAGGTGCGTCGCTTCTTGCTGCGGTGCCGGGCGTGGGCCACCGAGCGGGAGCTGCCCGCTCGCCGCGAGCGCCTCCAGACGACGGACGACCCCGCCGAGGCCGCCAAGCTGCACGGCTGGCTCAGCTACATCCGCTTCCTGGACCACACCCTCGCCGAGCTCGACGACGGTACGCTGGACCACTGGTTCGAGGGCGACGCAGGGTCCGGCGGTGGCGCGCAAACCGACGGCCTCGTATAGTCACCGCAACCCTGGGGTCATTGATGTCCGTGTTGCTATTGGGTCTGCTTGCTTGTGGGACGCCCCCCTCCATCGAGGGGAAGGTCGTGGACATCTGGGGCAACCCCGTCGAGGGAGCCACCGTGATGATGGTGGGCCAGAACGCCCGCCCCCTCACCGATGGAGAGGGCCGCTACGAGCTCCCCGTGGTCCCCGGCAAGCACGAGCTGAAGGCCGGTCGCAAGGGCTACGTGCAGGCCCATGCCAGCCTCGAGATCCTGGAGGGTGAGGTGCCCGAGGGGCCGGTGTTCGAGCTCTATCCCCGCCCCGAGCAGCCCGGTTTCTTCGCCGTCGGCCATGGCCAGTACGTCCCCCTCGCCCCCGAGACCGTCCAGACCGTCGGCAACGAGCTCCGCAGCTACCGCGGACTCAAGCAGAAGGGAGAGGCCCAGCTGTCAGCCCAGGACTTCAAGGAGTTCCTCTTCCACACCGCCCTCACGGAGGACGAGGTCCTCCGCCTCGACGTGCAGCTCCGCAAGCTCACCTACCGTGCCGAGGGCGAGGTCCCTGGCCCGCTGAAGCCCACCCCGGTCAAGATCGGTCTGTACACCGACGACGGAGAGGTCGAGCTCGAGGTGATCCGAATGAAGTCCCGCACGGACTACCGCCTGGTGCCGAAGGAGCCCCTGGAGCCCGGCGTGTACGCCTTCCAGACGCAGCACCTCCTCGACAGCCACGACCCGACCGGCTTCGACCAGCTGCCCGATGAGCTGCGGGTGGTGTTCCCGATCGACCTTCGCTGAGGCGGAGGCTCCGGGACGAGTGCCACGCCTGAATACCGTCTCACCGCGGAGACGCGGAGACGCGGAGACGACGCGGAGAGGCCCCCAGCAACGCCCCCCGTCGGAGGCATCCCGTCGTCCGCGACAGGGAGAGGGAGCATGCCGCTTCGTTGCGACACCCAAGAGGGGTTGATGGGGACCGCGTCTCCGCGGTGAAACGGCGTCTTCGCCGTGTCGGCCTCGTCCCGGATTCGCGAGTCGCTCGGTCGGGCGTGTTCAGAGACTGACCCACGCCCTCAGCTGCTCCACAAGCACCGCCGGCCGCCAGGGCACTACGGCGGAACCGCCTCCGACCTCCGCCGCGGCTCCCTATTCCTTCACGATCAAGAACTCGACGCGCCGGTTCTTCGCTCGCCCGTCTTCCGTCTTGTTGTCGGCGATGGGCTTGGACTCTCCGTAGCCCTTGGCCCGCAGCTTCTCCGCCGGCACGCCCTTGCCGACGAGGTACTCGACCACGGCCTCCGCGCGGGACTGGGAAAGGCTGAGGTTGGAGCTCTCCTTGCCCTGGTCGTCGGTGTGCCCCTGCACCTCGACGATGCCGTCGAGGGGGGCGGTCTGGATGGTCGAGGCCACCTCGTCGAGGAGGCCGTAGCTCCGCTCCTCGATGACGCCCTTGCCGGTCTGGAAGAACACCTTGTCGAGGATGACGATCCGGTCCCCCTCCAGCTGCACCTTGGTGGGGGTGAGCTTCGCCTCGACCAGGACCTCGCCACCGTCGGTGACGTCGATGGTCTGACGGTGCACGCCGTAGCCGGGGGCCGTGACGAACACCATGTACTGGCCGACGCCCACGGTGTGAGTGGCGTCGCCGATGCCAGCCCCACGCTCCGCGGGCAGGCAGCGGTCGTCGTCGCCGATGTAGCGGACCTCCGCGCCCGCCAGCGGCGCCTCGTCCTCGTTGCGGACCTGGATGGTCACCTTGCCGGCAAGCATCTCCAGGGGAACGGTGACCTCGGCCGCCACCGCCCCGTAGGAGAGGCTCTGGCTTCCCTTCAGGCAGCTGCCGGCCGAGGCGCTCACCGTGAAGGCCTGCCCCTCGGGACCCGACACGGCCCGGGGCGTGGCCTGGGCCTCGTCGCCGTCGATGGAGATGACGGCGTCGTCCTGGAGGTCTCCCTTGTAGGTCGCGGTGAAGGTGATGGCGGGAAGCTCGTCGGGGCAGCCATCGTCGTCGCGGTAGCCGTTGACCGTCTCGGGCTGGCTGACGCAGTCGTCGTCGCGGTCCGAGAGGCCGTCGGCGTCGCTGTCCTTGGGGGCGGCCGAAGCCGTGCCGAAGCCGCCGCCGATCAACACCCGCAGGGGCGTCGCGCCCGCACCGCGGCCGAGGCCGAAGCCGAGACCACCGGAGACATGGGCTCCCCCTTCCCGCACATGACGGACACCGAGGGTCGCCTCCGCGCCGATGCCGATGGCTTCGCGCACCTCGGGGCTGAAGGGAACACCGACCTCGGCCTCGAGGGTCACGCCGGTCATGTCGTCGAGGAGGTAGCCCACAGAGCCAGCGGCCTCGAGGGTGTCGCCGCCCTGGGTGGGAGCCGGACGCTCGTCCGGCGACGTGTTGGGCGCCAGGCGGGCACCGACCTGGGTGGTGACGGTGATCTCGTCCTGCTCGATGGTGTTGGCGAGAGCCAGCAGCCCCGCCACGCCAGTGTCGCCGAGGAAGTGCTCGGGGCGGCCGGTCGGCACGTCGATCGCGGCGACGACGCCCAGACCGTAGCGCCCGGTGTCCTCGGGCTGCATGAACGCGACCAGCGACGACAGCCGCACGTCGCCGAGACTCGCCCCCTGGGACCCGTCCACTCCGTTGGACGCCAGATAGAAGGGCACGGACAGGTCGAAGCGCACCGGGTCGGCGGCCACCACGCCCGCCGACAGGTTCGCCGCCACGACGCCGCTCAGGTAGGAGACGGGACCGGGGTCGGAGGCCGTCTGGAAGACCAGCGGCCGGTTGGCGAACTCGCCGAGTCCACCGACGTACCAGGACCCGGACTCCATGTCGCCGGGGCGCTGCAGGCGCATGGGGTCTCGCGGGTCTGCGTCGAAGGAGACCAGGCGGAAGCCATGGGCGTCGAAGCCACCGGTGGTGGCGAGCGACGTGGCACCGGCGTCCGTGGTGGTCTGGGCGAGAGCAGGGGCCGAGAAGGCCAGGAGTACAGCTAGGGGGGACATCACAGGCTCACAGCGAAGAGAGGTCGTTGCCAAGGCCCGGCGAGAACGGGGTCACCTGCAGCGTGAGGGGGTCGTTGGCGTAGTCGGTGTCTTCGTGCTGCACCATCGCCCCCACATCGAGGTCCGGGTCGCGGGTCAGGGACTGGTCGGCGTTGGCCTCGGCCCCGTAGGTGTAGGAGCTGACCAACGTGAACGTGCTGTCGAAGATCTCGACGGTGTCGCCATCGTTGTTCAGGCCGAGGGACGGCGTGCTGGCCGTCTCGATGATGACGCCCGCAGGCGCGCCGCCGATGCACAGCTCCTGGGTCGTGGAGGAGGTGTACGGCGTGCCTCCGCCGAAGAGGACGAGGGCCTGACCGGGAGCCAGGATGGTGCCGCTGAACACGTGACGGATGGTCCCCGAGTCGTCCCGCACCGAGTAGTTGGTGAGGTCGATGGCGGCGGCCGAGATGTTCACGATCTCGATGAACTCGTCTTCCGTGCCGTTGCGGACGCCGTCGCAGTTGGCGTCGCCGGGCTCGAGGCCGCCGATGCCGTTGAGAGGGGGCGGGTCCGCCAGGATCTCGTTGATGAGGAGATCGGGGATGATCACCCCGGTGTCGCCCGTCAGGCCCGTCCCGCCACCGAGGCCGGTGGCTCCAGTCGTTCCCGTGTCGCCGGTGGACCCGGTGGGGGTCGCCACGCCGGTGTCGCCGGTGGCCCCCGTGGGGGTGACGAGGCCGGTCTCGCCGGTCGACCCGGTGTCGCCGCCCGTGCTGCCGGTGTCACCGGTGGCGCCGGTGTCGGGCACGAGGCAGGCCGGGTTGACCGCCCCTGGCGTGCCGAGGTCGCCGTCACCGAAGGGATCCACCCCCTCGCACCAGTTGGCCGGGTCGTTGTTGTCCCCGGTGATCGCCGCCGGGTCGAGGCTCATCGTGGCGCCGTTGGGGTCCGGCCAGAGCGGTCCGCCGTCGTAGCGCACAGCATCGAGCTCGACGCCCGTGGACGTCTCCAGGATGACCTCGTCGTCGCCGTTGGCGAGGCTGATGCCCGAGTACGCCACGTCGACCACCACGCCGCCGTTGGCCAGGGGGTCCTGGGTGTTGCCGACGACGAGGTAGCCGCCGGCCGGGATGGCCGTGGGGTCGGTCAGCTGGAAGCTGTCGACACCGTCGTCGCGGATCACCAGGCCGGTGATGTCGACGGCGACTCCACCAGGGTTGTGGAGCTCGATCCACTCGCCCCCCGGCTCCGGCCCGATGGCGGGGTTCTGGAAGACCTCGGTGATGACGATGTCGCCGTCGACCAGGCTGTCGACCGGGAAGCCGACGGGCCCGGTATCGCCCGTGGTGCCGGTCCCACCCGGGGTTCCGGTGTCGCCCGTCGTGCCCGTGATGCCGGTGTCGCCCGTGATGCCGGTGTCGCCCGCGGTCCCGGTGTCGCCCGTGATCCCGGTGTCGCCCGCGATGCCGGTGTCCCCCGTCGTGCCGGTGATGCCCGTCGTGCCGGTGTCGCCCGTGGCACCCGTGTCGGGCAGCACGCAGTCGGGGTTGGCCGCGCCCGGCGAGCCCAGGTCGCCGAGCCCGAAGGGATCCACGCCCTCGCACCAGTTGGCCGGGTCGTTGTTGTCACCGGCCAACGCCGACGGGTCCAGGCTCATCGTGGCCCCGTTGGGGTCCGGCCAGAGGGGGCCGCCGTCGTAGCGCACGGCATCCAGCTCGACGCCCGTGGACGTCTCGAGGATCACCTCGTCGTCGCCGTTGGCGAGGCTGATGCCCGCGTAGGCCACGTCGACCGGCGCGCCGCCGTTGGCCACGGGGTCCACGCTGTTGCCGATGACCAGGTAGCCGCCGGGCGGGATGACGGTGCTGTCGGTGAGCTGGAAGCTGTCGACGCCGTCGTCCCGGATCACCAGGCCGGTGATGTCGATGAACGTCGCGCCGGGGTTGTGGAGCTCGATCCACTCGCCGCCGGGCTCCGGGTTGTTGGACGGGTTCTGGAAGATCTCGGTGATGACGAGGTCTCCGCTCACCAGGCTGTCGACGGGGAAGCCGCCTCCGCCGGTGTCTCCGGTCAGGCCGGTGTCACCCCCGGTGGCTCCGGTGTCGCCCCCCGTGGCTCCGGTGTCGCCCCCGGTGGCACCGGTGTCGCCCCCGGTGGCCCCGGTGTCGGCCCCGGTGGCCCCGGTGTCGGCCCCCGTGGCCCCGGTGTCGCCCCCCGTCGCACCGGTGTCTCCGGTGGCACCGGTGTCGCCCAGGCAAGGGGGGTTGGCCGCGCCCGGCGTGCCGAGGTCGCCCGCTCCGTACGGGTCGACCGCATCGCACCAGTTGGTGCCGTCGTCGTTGGAGAGCGCATCCGTGGAGGCCGGATCCAGGCTCATCGCCTCCCCGTTGATCCCGGGGAAGTCGCCGCCCGGCGCGTCGTAGAAGACCGCATCCACGACCGCGCCGCTCGGGGTCTGCAGGATCACCTCGTCAGCCCCGTTGCCGAGGGTCCCGGTGTAGAGCACGTCGACGTCGACGCCGCCGTTGGTCAGCGTGTCGTCGTTGTTGCCGACCACCAGGTAGCCGCCGGCCGGAATCCCCACACGCGCGGTGATCTGGAACGAGTCGGTGCCCGCGTCGGCGATCACCAGTCCGGTGATGTCGAGCGTGGTGGGGCCCGGGTTGTGGATCTCGAACCACTCGCCTGCGGGGTCGCCGACCGCCGAGGGGTTGCGCATGATCTCGGTGATGACGAGGTCGCCGGGGCTCAGGGCGTCGGCCGGGAAGCCGCCGGTGTCGCCCGTCCCAGCGGTGCCACCGGTGTCGCCCGTCGCAGCCGTACCGCCGGTGTCGCCCGTTCCGGCCGTGCCACCCGTTCCGGCCGTGCCACCCGTTCCGGCCGTGCCACCCGTGTCCCCGCCCGTCTCCGCCGTCGTGCCGGTGACGCCGGTGTCGGTGTCGGTGTCGGTGTCGGTGTCCGTGTCCGTGTCGGTGTCCGTGTCCGTGTCCGTGTCCGTGTCCGTGTCGGTGTCGGTGTCGGTGTCCGCGTCGGTATCGGTATCGGTGTCGGTGTCCGTGTCCGTGTCGGCATCCGCATCGGCGTCGGCGTCGGCGTCGGCGTCGGCATCTGTGTCCGCGTCCGACGTGTCGGTCAGCTTGGTGGTGTCGTCGAAGCCCGTACCGGGCTTGCAGGCGACGAACAGTGCGAGGGGCAGGAGTGCGGACCGCACGGGACCTCCGAGTCAGGCTTCGCTTCTACCATCTGGGAGCAAGCACCGACACCCGACGATCAGTCCTCCCAGGACCAGATCCGCAGCCCTTCGGCCCCCGTAGCCAACCATCGACCGCGGGAACTGAAGGCGACCGAGGTGACGGGGCCGTTGAATGCACGGACCAGGTCGGGGCGCACGCGCTTGTCGATCCGGTCCATCCGAGCGAGGGCCACGGCGCCCGTGCGGGTGCCGAGCCCGAGGTAGGTCCCGTCGGCCGAGATGTCGCCAGCCGTGAGGTCGGGAAGACGCATGGAGCGCGGCACGCCCCCCTCCTGACCCCAGACGCAGATGCCGGTGGTGGTGAAGCCGAGGATGTGGGTGCCCGAGGGGCGCAGCCGGTGGGCGGTGCTGTCGAGCCCGGAGGGGAACTTGGAGCCCTTGCCGATGGGGATGACGGACAGGCCCGCGGCCGTGGATCGAGCGAGCAGCGGACGCCCCTTCTCGTCGAGGGTGGCGACGACGCGCTTGGGGAGGCGGGTGGCGCCCCGCGGAGCGCCCGACTCCAGGTCGAGGATGGTGAGGCGACGCCCGTTGGCCTCGTCGCCGACCATGACGACGTGCTTGTCGGCCAGGAAGCCGTCCATGCCGCCGAGGAAGCTGTGCTTGCCCTCGTGGAGCGTCTCGCCGCGGAGGGTGCCGACCACGTAGCGCCCCTGGCGGGACATGATGAGGAAGCGCTTGCGATCCTTGTGGATGTCGAGGACCGCGGTCTCGCCGATGCCGGTCATGATGACGCGCGTGCCGAGCACCGGGTCGACCGTGATCAGCTCTCCCTCGCGGGTGGCCACGATCAGCTCTTCCCTCTTCGGCACCCACTGCAGCGCGGTGGGGTGCTTCACGGGTGGACGGAGAACGGCCTCCAGGCCGCTCTTCTCGTGCAGGTAGTGGGCTTCGGTCACCTCTCGGCTCACCGTACCCCTCCCCCTGTCGTCCAAGTCAACACTCACGCCACTCCCATCGGTCGACGCTCCCGCACGATGAATCCCTGCTCGTCATCTGCGACCGCCACTGGATACTCGCCGGTGAAGCACGCCGTACACAAGCGATCGCCCGCAACCTTCGACAGGGACGGGCTCGGCAGGAAGGTCACGGAGTCTGCTCCGAGGCGCTCCGCAAGGGCGGACTCGATGCCGTCGATGGTGTTGGCGACGCCGCTCGCAACGAGCTCAGCGCGGGTGGGCATGTCGATGCCGTAGAAGCAGGGATGCTGAACGGGCGGCGAGAAGATGGCCACGTGCAGCGCCTTGGGGCCCAGGCCGCGCACCATCTTCAGGATTCGGCGCATCGTGGTGCCCCGGACGATCGAGTCGTCGACGATCACGACTCGCTGGCCCTCGAAGATCTCGCGGATCGGGTTGAGCTTGAGGCGCATGGCGGCCTCTCGGGTCCGCTGGTCCGGCATGATGAAGGTTCGACCGGAGTAACGGTTCTTGATGAAGCCCTCCCGGTTGGGGAGCCCGAGCTCCTCCGACATCGCCTGGGCCGCGGGACGGCTGGTGTCGGGGACGGCGACGACGACGTCGGCATCGAGGCCCTTGCCCTTCCAGCGACGGGCGAGCTCGGCTCCGAGGCGCTGGCGCAGGCCGTACACCCGCCCCGTCTCCAGGACGCTGTCGGGGCGCGCGAAGTAGATGTCCTCGAAGATGCAGTGGTGCTGCTCCTTGCCTCGCACCACGCGGACCTCGGCGTCTTCGCCGGCGGCCATGAACACCAGCCCTCCGGCCGGCACGTGGCCGCGGATCTCCGCCTCCAGCACGTCGAGGGAGACGCTCTCCGAGGCCGTGACCCAGCTCCCGTCCCCACGCTGGCCGTAGACGGCCGGACGAAAGCCGTGGGCGTCGCGGAAGGCCAGGAGGGTCTGCTCGCCGTCGACCTCCATGAGCGCGACCACGGAGTAGCTGCCCTGCACCCGATCGATCGTCCGTCCCACCGCCTCGGTGACCTGGTCGCGGGTGAAGTCGGTGACGCCGTAGTTCAGCAGCTCATCGGCGAGGACCAGCAGGATGGGCTCGGAGTCGCAGCTGCTGGTGGACTGGATGCCACGGCTGGCGAGGTGACGGGCCAGGGCCTGCAGGTTGGTGACCTGACCGTTGTGGGCCAGCAGCAGGCCCGGACGCCGGGTCATGAACGGCTGGGCGTCGACCCGGGTGTTGGCCGCGCCCACGGTGGGGTAGCGGACGTGTCCGATCCCGCTGGAGCCGGCCAGCGAGCGCATCGCCTCGTCCGTCAGGACCTTCTCGACACGGCCCACGTCCTTGTGGATGTGGAGACTCTTGCCGTCGAACACGCCGACTCCGGCAGCGTCCTGACCTCGGTGCTGGATGGCCTGAAGGCCCATGCCCAGCGCGGCGGCCGCTTCCGGCACGCCCACGACTCCGATGAACCCGCACATGGATGCCCCCGGGGTGGGGTGCTGCATAACCTCGTCGACCACCCCTACCAGTGAACGGCGCGCTCCGTGCCCATGCGGTCCAACAGCTGGGCCAGGATGTGGGCCTGATACCAGGCGTCGTAGTCTGCGCGATGCACCTTCTCCGCCTCGACGTCAGGCAGGGGAAGAAGCTCCGCCAGCCGTTCCTTGTTCCCGTCGAGCCAGTGCAGGTCCAGCACGCCCATCGACAGCGCCTTGGTGTCGAGGGCCTTGTAGCCGAAGGGATTGGGCAGCCCGACGCTGTGATACGAGTACGCCACGAACGACCAGTCGAAGGGCGCGTTGTGACCGACGAACACGGCCTCCGAGCCGGCCTCGCACCGAGCGTGTACGAACGCCGTGAGCTGCTCCAGCGCCTGCCGCAGCGGCGTGCCGTGGGCCCTCAGCGCGTCGATGTCGAGTCCGTTCACCTTCATCGCCCCCTCGTCCACCCGCGGCGCCGTGGGCACGATCTCCACGTAGAAGCGCTCCTCCCCCACCAGGTGCCCGTCGGCGCCGCCGGTCACCGGCACGCAGCCGAGAGAGATCATGTCGTAGAGGGCCGGCACAGGGCCGGAGCACTCGATGTCGACGCAGAACCACGTGGCGCGGGGCATGGGGCCTCCAGGGGGGGGATGTGAAGCAGGCGGTGACCGCCCTGGCGCTGCTTCTGGGAGCAGGCAGCGCGCTGGTGTCCTTCCTGGCATTGCTGGGCCTGTCTGTCCACCGACACGCCCATCCGATCAGCGCGACGACCGCCGGCATCGTGCTGGTGCTGCTGCCTCCCTTCCTCGCCGCCTTCTCGGCCGCGCCCTCCAGGCGGTTCCCGACGCTGGCCGGCACCCTGATCGCCTGGAGCTGGTCGTTGTTCCTGGTGCTGCCCGTCTACTTCCCGGGGGAGCGGGCCGGCGCCCTGCGCACCGGCTTCGCCCTCGCCGGCCTGGGAACCGACCTGGCCGATGACCTGGAGGGAAGCCTCCCCGCGGAGCCCGAGCTGTCCACCCCCGAGCTGGCTGTGGCCCAGCCCATCGAGGAGCTGCCTGCTCCCGCGGCCTTCGACCTCGACGGCGAGGCCCTCGCGCTGCCCTACGAGGGGGAAGGACGCCGCATGGCGGTTCCCGTCGTCTTCGGGCACGACGGCCGCGAGCTCGAGCTCACCATGATGTTCGACACCGGCGCCACCTTCACCACCCTGTCGCTGGCGCGCCTCCGCGAGCTCGGTCTCGCCCCCGGCCCCGACGCCCCCACCATCGAGCTGCACACCGCGAACGGCGTGCGGACGAGCCAGCTGGTGCTCATCGACGAGGTCTGGCTCGGCAACCTCCAGGTCCGCAACGTCGCCATCGCCACCTGCGACGCCTGCGAGTCCGACAGCTCCTCCGGCCTGCTCGGCCTCAACGTCTCGGGGGGCTTCAACCTGCAGATCGACGCCGACCGCCGCGAGGTGGTGTTCCACCCACGCGCCCGCTTCGACCGCAAGATCGACGTGAAGGCCTTCGTCGACATCGGGGCCACCTTCACCCGCTTCCCCGGGGACCGGGTCGAGGTGAGCGTCACCCTCGACAACCCCTCCCACGCCGACGTGGACCGGGCCGTGGCCAGCATCGAGTGTGCCGAGGGAAGCTGGCGCGTCGACATGGGGTCCATTCGGGCCGGGGAGGCCACCACCGTGGACCAGCGACTGCCGCGACACGACACCTGCGACGGCTACCAGGTCGATCTGCTCGAGGCGGACTGGTGAGGCAGCCCGACGTCCCGGCAGCGCTCTCGGATGGTCGCTACCGCATCGGAGAGCTCCTCGGCGAAGGGGGCATGGCCCAGGTGTTCCGTGCCACCGACGAGGAGCTGGGGGTCGACCGGGCCGTCAAGGTCCTGATCCACACCGGCAAGGCCTCCGTTCGAAGGCGGCTCCGCAACGAGGCCAAGGCCATGGCCCGCCTTCGCCACCCCCACATCCTCGGGATCCACGACGTCGGCAAGGAGGGTGAGCTCGACTACATCGTGATGGATCTGGCCCTGAACGGGTCCCTGCAGGACCGCGTGGCCGCCGGAGGTCCGCTGTCGATGGGGGACGCCATCGGCCACACGGTGAAGGTGCTCTCGGCCCTGGCGACGGCCCACGCAGCCGGCATCGTCCACCGCGACGTCAAGCCTCACAACGTGCTCCTCGACGAGCGCAGCCAGCCCCTCCTGGCGGACTTCGGCATCGCCATGCTCGCCGAGGCCGATCGGTCCACCAAGACCGGGGTGGCGATGGGCTCGCTGGCGTTCATGCCTCCCGAGCAGCGCCTCGACGCGGCCCACGTGGGCCCCACCGCCGACATCTACGCGACGGGCTGCACGCTGTTCGCCCTGCTCACCAACGACAACCCGGTGGACCTGTTCCTGGCGCCGGCGGACTCCCCCCGCTGGGCCGGCGTCCCCGAGCCCCTGCGGGACGTGGTCCAGACCGCGTGCGCCCCCCACCCCTCCGATCGCTACGGCACCGCCAGCGAGATGGCCGACGCGCTGCTGGAGGTCCTCGACAGCCTCGGCTCCGAGGAGCGGGACCGCGCCCTCAACAGCCGTGGCTTCTTCCCTCCTCCGAGCGAGGCGCTGTCCACCCGCTCCTTGGGGGGCACCCCCGCGCCGAAGCCCCGTCGGGCGGCGACCGTCGCCGCCAGCGCCCCCACCCTGCAGCCCACCGTGCTGGGCGGCAGCGAGCCCCCCCGACGGGCCATGGGGGCCGCGGCCCTGGCTCTCGTCGCCGTCCTCCTGTG
>Ga0213839_1000301_pt1 | contig 79656 bp, 65 predicted proteins | sample SWPATP21_FD_160075 | JGI IMG/M metagenome (GOLD analysis project Ga0213839, IMG submission 160075) | Coastal seawater microbial communities from Marineland, Florida, United States - SWPA TP2 #1 | ecosystem: Environmental > Aquatic > Marine > Coastal | place: USA: Florida | collected 2016-08-14
GCTCTGGCGGCAGGTTGTCGCCGGTGAAGGGAACGTTGGATTTCTTCGGTTTGCGCTTCTTCTTGGTGGCCATGACGGCTCCTTTGTAGCGCCGCCGGGCCAAACACCGAATCCAGGACACTCCCCCACGCCCACGCCCACGCAGCTCCACACGCCACACGCAAAACGCAACAGACGTCACAGCCCACAAGGACGCGCCTTCGCCGCCCTCAGGCACAGCCCTTCGCACACCATCCCGACAGATCCACTTGCCCGCCTTCGACCTCGGCCGTAGAACCGACAAATACTTCAGCGCTGAACTGTTCAGCAAAACAGGATCCATCATGACCCGCACCTTCCCCGCCCTTCTCGCCGCCTTCGCCCTCAGCGCCACGCCTGCCCTGGCCGCCCCCACCTTCAAAGTCGACCCCGGCCACGCTGCCGCCACCTTCGAAGTCACCCACCTCGGCACCTCCACCACCCACGGTCGCTTCAACGCGGTCGGTGGACGCTACGCCCTCGACGCCAACGACCTCTCAAACTCCTTTGTCGAAGTCACCATCGACGCCAAGAGCATCGACACCAACAACAAGAAGCGCGATGACCACCTGCGCGGCCCCGACTTCTTCAATGCCAAGCGTTTCCCCAAGCTCACCTTCAAGAGCAAGCGCATCGAGCGCAAAGGCAAAGACTTCGTCGCCCACGGCACCCTCACCCTCCACGGCGTCAGCAAAAACGTCTCTGTCGTCGTGCGCAAAGTCGGCGAAGGCAAAGACCCCTGGGGTGGATTCCGCTCGGGGTACGACGCCACCTTCGACATCAAGCGCTCCGACTTCGGCATGAACTTCATGCAAGGCGGCATCTCCGACCGCGTCGCCATCCGCGTGTCGCTCGAAGGCATCCGCCAATAACCCAACGCTGAACGCGACGTTGACGTCGACGAGGAGCCACCATGAGCCCCACCACCACTGTCGCCCTGTCCACCGCATTGTTTGTAGGGGTTCTCCCCCTTGCTGGCGCATTGCTGGCCACACGTTTGGCGCGCAAGTCGCCAGCCCTCGGCGTCGTCGTCGTGCTGGCTTCGGTGTGGGCCTCCATGTCTGGCATCGTCGGGCAGTGGCAACTGTGGCCCGACACCTTGATGGCCCGCGCGCCCCACTGGTGGGCGCTCGCGCTTGTCGTCGCGGCCGCTCCTCGTCGAGGGCAACGCCCTGCTCTCTTCGTGGTGTCTGCCATCGCCGTCGTCACCGCCGTCGGCCCCTTCATTGAAGGGGTCGGCTGGACCCTCGTCGGAGGGGTCGCCGTCGTCGCGGTGTTGCTGGCGGCCGCCGGTCGGCCTCCTGAGCGCCCGACGCTCCCCGGGTGGCGCCCCGCCGCGCCGACGCTGGTGTCGTGGGGTGTCGTGGGGGTCGTCAGCGTCGTCACTCCGCTTCTGTTCGGCAGTTTGAAGTCAGCGCAGCTGACGGCGTCCATCGGTCTCTCCGCCACCGTCGTCGTTCTCTTCGGGCAACACCTGCCTCGGGCATTGGTGCCAGCGCTGTTGGTGGCGTGGACGACTTGGACAGCCCTCTTCGCCATCGAGTTGGATGTCCCCCTCACCTCCTCACTGCTCCTTGCCAGCGCCGTCGCCGTTCTCGGGTGGCAAGGCCCCCTGCAGCTGAGGTGGCGTGCCACCGCCGTCGTCGTCGTCGCCGCTGTCGCCGCCTTGGCGATCAACGTCGTCACCGCGGAGCCCTGGGCCGCCACCTCGTCGAGTTCAGGAGACTACGGCGCATATGGAAGCTACGGGTCGTAGCCGCCGCATCCCCCTTCGACGGAGCACACATGGTCGTCAGCGAACGCAACAGCCGGGCGGTCACGCTTCTGCGTCACCTCGTGCGCAGCCACCAACGGCTGCGCGCGGCCGATGCCGCCGAGTGTCAGGCACTGGGCCTGTCGTCATCAGAGTTCGACGTCATCGCCACCCTTGGCAACACCGATGGCCTGCGCATGTGTGACCTGGCGTCGAAGACGCTGATGTCGCCGCCCAACATCACCCGCGTCGTCAAACGGCTTGCGGAGCGGGGCTGGGTGACGCGGCTGCGCTCTCCGACTTGCGAGCGCGAGGTCGTGGCCAAGCTCACCGACGAAGGAGAGCGGGTGTTTGCCCAGACCTATCCCGTTGTCGTGCGCGGGCTGCGCGACGACATCGACCAACGTCTCACGCCAGCCGAACAAGATGCGCTCATCGCTTTGCTGCTGCGGCTGACCGACGACGACGCCAGCGACGACCTTCAGTCGCGATCGTAGGTGACGCCCTTGCCACGGCCGATGCCGTAGTAGGGGATGCCCTCGTCGCGCATTGTTTCTTCGCGGTAGATGTTGCGGCCGTCGAAGACCACACAGTCGGTCATGCGGCGTTTGACCTCGTCCCATGACGGGAGGCGAAACTCCGGCCACTCCGTCATCAGCACCAATGCCTCAGCGTCGTCGAGCGCGGCGTATTCGTCTTCGACGAGCACCACCTTGTCGCCGAAGCGCTCGCGGGCGTTCTTCAAGGCGGCGCGGTCGTAGGCACGTACTTTGGCGCCCGCTGCAAGCAGCCCTTCGATGAGCACGATGGCGGGCGCTTCACGAATGTCGTCGGTGCGGGGTTTGAAGGCAATGCCCCACACGGCGATGGTCTTGCCTTTGACGTCGCCGTCGAAGTGGTCGAGCACCTTTTGCAACATGACCCCGCGTTGCTTGCGGTTGACGTCGTCGACGGCGGCCATGATGTCGAGGGCGACGTCGTGCTCGCGTCCGGTGTGCACCAAGGCGCGCACGTCTTTGGGGAAGCAAGACCCGCCATACCCGACGCCAGCGTAGAGAAAGGCAGAGCCGATGCGCTGGTCTTTGCTGATGCCACGTCGCACTTGGTCGATGTTGGCGCCGACCTTTTCACAAAGGTTGGCCACTTCGTTCATGAACGAGATGCGCAAGGCAAGCATGCCGTTGGCGGCGTATTTGGTGAGTTCGGCAGAGCGCACGTCCATGTGCAACACACGAAACTCGCGCAGCAAGAACGGGCGGTAGATCTTGTCGAGCAACGCTTGGGTGTTCTCGTCGTCGGTGCCAACGACGATGCGGTCGGGGCTCAAGAAGTCTTTGACGGCGTTGCCCTCCTTCAAGAACTCCGGGTTCGACGCCACGGTGAGGCCCTTTCCGGCGCCGTGCTCGTCGAGGATGGCCTTCACCTTCGATGCCGTGCCCACGGGCACGGTCGATTTGGTGATGACGGCGAGGGGCCCCTCGGCCGACTCGGCCACCTGCTTGGCGGCTGCGAAGAGGGCGCTGAGGTCGGCGCTGCCGTCGTCCGACATGGGGGTGCCCACGCACAGAAACACCGCTTCAGCGCCCTTGACGGCTTCGCTGAGGTCGGTGGTGAACAGCAAGCGGCCGTGGCGCACCCCCGTTTGCATCAGCTCTTCGAGGCCGGGCTCGTAGATGGGCACGACGCCGTCGTTCAGCGCCGCGATCTTTCCCTCGTCGATGTCGACGCAGGTGACGTCGAGCCCCACGCTCGACAGCCCCGCTCCGGTCACCAAACCGACGTATCCCGTACCCACAATCACCAGACGCATGCGACACCTCAAGACAGCCTGACGTCGTGTGCGCCGGGCGAAGGGCAAGGCTTTCCACACGAAGTCGTCGGCCGCAACCAGAACCCCACACCGGCCTGCCGTGCATCACATCTGGCAGCGCTCGCCCTCGACGACGGGGTCGGGGTAGAACCTAAGCATGCGTCGCCCCATCCTCCTGCTTCTGACGGCTGCGATGCTGGTGTCTTCGGCCAGCTTCGCAGACGACGGCCGCTACCAAGACTACGCTGTGGGCGCGCGGTCGATGGGCCTTGGCGGGGCCTACGGCGCCATCGCCGACGACGCCTCCGGCATCTTCTTCAACCCAGCGGGCCTCGTCGATGTCACCCGGCCGCGGGTGAGCGTGTCGACCAGCCTGTATGGGATGGAGTTTCAGGGCACCTCCCCCATCGACTCCGCTGTGGTGCGTTTGGAGCGTGGCTTCTCCGCCGCCGACCTCATCATCTTGCCGTCGTCGACGGGGGCCGTGTGGGGGTTCGCCCCGTTGCCCAACGGACGCTTCAAACACGCCGTCGCCTTCGCCACCCAGGTGCCGGGCTACACCTCGCGCACCATCACCAGCTTTGAAAACGACATCGAAAACGGACGCACGCTGTCGCTCCGCTCGACGCTGAACGACCGGTTGTTGTTTGGAGGCGTCGGCTACGCCTACCGGGGCACCCCGTGGTTTCGCATCGGCGTCGGCTTGCACTACGTCTTTCGCACCATCGACGCCGAAGAATCCTTCGCCGACATCTCCCTCACCAACCCCGGCCAGTTCGCCTTTGCCCAATCGCGTTTGCGCACCACCTACCACGGGCTTCGGGCCGCCCTCGGCCTCAAGCTGCGCCCACATCCGCGGTGGAGCTTCGGCCTGACGCTGACCTCGCCCTCGTTGGGCCTTTGGCGCAGCACCATCTTCGAGTCGCTGTCCATCAACGCCACCGACCCGTCGCAGCCCGCCATCCCCGACGACATTCGCATCGAACGCGACTCGGTCGACCTGCAAAGCCGCCAGCCGATGACGTTGCGCCTCGGCGTCGCCTATGAAGAGCGCAAGAACTTCACCATCTCGTGCGACATTCTGTTTTACGCCCCGTCGTCGTACCGGCTCATCCCACAAGAAGACATCGAAGCCTCTGCCGAGACGTTGTCGCGTGTCCCCATCCCGCTGCACATTGAACGCGGACCGTCGATGAACGCCAACGTCGGCTTCGAGAAGCTTCTCACCAACACGTTTTCGATCTCGGCAGGCGTGTTCACCAATTTCTCGGCGGCGCCCGACCTCGAAGTGCAAGACGGCTACCTCACCGCCGACAGCAGCCGCCTGTCGACGGTGGACATGATCGGCTTCTCGTTCGCACTCGGCTTTTTCGGCGAACACGCCCTCTCGCGCCTCGGCATCACCGGCTCGACGGGCTACGGCAACGTCGTGCAAAGCACCGCCCCCCGCGATCGCATCTTCTCCGGCCGCCCGCCCCTCGCTGCCGTGCCTGCCGCGCAAACGTTTTTGTTCCTCTACTGGTCGAGCACCTTCCGCTTCGGCTCTGACGAGCCGGTGCGCGGCTTCAGCCTGTAGCGGGTTCGCCCTTGAGAGGGCCAGGTGGCCGACTGGCACCGAGACCGCCATCCGCGTTACAACCCAAGCTCGACGACGACGTCGCCGTCATGGAGGTTTGTATGCGCGCTCGACCCACGTCCCTTTGGGCTTCCTCGTTCTTGGCCGTTCTCACGGCGCTGACATTGGCGGGCTGCCCCACTGGCACCGACGACCCGCAACCCGACACCGACGAGCCCGACGTCACCGCCGAGCCCGACGTCACCGCCGAGCCCGACCCCACCGACGGCGGCAGCGAGCCTGACCCCACCGATGGCGGCAACGAACCCGACCCCACCGACGGCGGCAGCGAGCCTGACCCCACCGATGGCGGCAACGAGCCCGAACCCACCGACGGCGGCACGCCCGGCGAGTGCGCCCCCGTGAACCCTTGCGAAGGCATCACCCCCAGCGGCGAAATCACCTTCAACCCCAACGCCAACGGGCCGTCTGTCGAGGTGGCCAGCGTCGGCAGCATGACCATCGGCACGTCCACCCGCGGCGACATTGAGACCGCCTTCGGCACCCTCGTCGCCGACCCTCTCAACCCCTACCGCGCCTACGTGTGCTCCGCGGGCCTCGACGTGCGCTTCGTCGACGACAAAAACGGCAATGAGTTTGAAGGCAACGCTTCGGCCGGCGACGTGCTCGCTCGCGTGCTCACCCTTCCTGGTGCCGACGCAGGCATCCTGCGCGTCGGCGTCCCCTCCGGCGAGCAAGGCGGCTCTCGCGGTGCTGCGTTGTCGAGCTTCATGCAACACACCAGCTACCAACTCGGCGATGCGTTCTTCGACTTTGACCACCCCACTGGCGTCGGCCTGCGCTCCGTCGACAACGTCATCGAACAAATCACCGCCTACAAACCACAAGACGACTCCCGCTGGGGCATGGACATCGACTTCGCCAACCTGGCCGTCGTCAATGGTGGCTCCACCTTCTCTGCAGACAGCCGCAGCATGTCAGAGGCCGACGCGTTCTTTGGCACCGCCTACGACGTCGAAGGCACCATCGACGTCGGCGCAGACGTGACCACCCGCAGCTACGCCTCCACGGGCGTGCGCCTGGCAGACATCTGCCTTTTGAACTGCGGTGACGTCGAGACAATCGTCTTGGCCCCGCCGTTCTTGGGCCGCGACGCCAATGGCCTCGGGCTCGGCTCCAGCCAAGCCGAAATTGACGCGCAGCTTGGCACGCCCACCGGCTACGACGGCGACCAGCCGAACCAAGACGACCAAGTGCACCTCTACGGCGGCGGCGAAGACATCGGCATCGTCTATGTGAAAGACAGCGACTGCACCAAGCGCGCAGCTGCCATCATTCTGGGGTACGTGCAGGCGCCTTGAGGCCGTTGTTTCGACGTCAAACGCCGTCCTCAGTGAGGACGGCGTTTTCATTTGTGGGCAGCAGGTCAGGTGTGAAGCTGTGCCGCCGCCACGACGTCGTCGACGCGAAAAGCAGGCAGGTGCGTCACCCCTGCCACGGCTGCCACCCCTTCGCCATGCGTGTCTGCATGCAGCGGCACCCACCCCTGCAACAGCGTGTGACGTCGCAGGCGCAGCAAACGTGTCCCCCCACCGCAAGAGCGCAACCGCTCAAACAGTCCACGCAGACCCCAGTGGCCAGACTTGTGCAACGCGGCGTCGACGTCGAAGTCGCCCCCGTCGTCGACCACTTCTGCCAAGACACCTTGCGTGGCGTCATCGGCCTCCACCCACGACGGCGGGGTCGGCGTCAACGACAGGCGCACCCGCACATCGCCGTCGACGGCATGCTTGATGGCGTTCGTCAGACCCTCCTGCACCAAACGGTAGAGCGCCATGGATGACCTCGTCCCCAACGCGCTGGCGTCGTCGTGCAGAACGTTGACCACGCCTGCGTCGACATCGAGCACGACCTGTTGTCGTGCGTGAGACGCGACACGGTCGGCCAGCTGGTGCAGGGCCGCCACCACGCCTTCGTCGTCGAGCAGCGGCGGACGCAAGCTCGCCACCACCTGCCGCTGCCTGCTCGTCAGCTCGTCGACGAGATGCCGCATCGACGCCACGCACTCAGCGACTTTCGGTTGGGCCATGGCGTTGACGTCGCCTCCCAACACCGATGTCTCCAGCCGCAGACACAACAGCAGTTGGCCAAAGTCGTCGTGCAACTCGGCCGACAGCTTTCGCCGCTCGTCGTCTTGCACGTCTTCAAGGTGGGCGAGCAGGTCGCGAAGGTCTTCGGTGCGGGCGGTCACGAGCTCGGTGAGGTCGGCGTTGAACTCGGCCAGTTCTCGACGCTGCCGGCGGTTGTCGCGGCGGGCCATGAAGTTGTCAAAGAACAGCCGGTGGTTGCGGTGCCCGACGTAGATGCTCACCGCGTGGGTGGCGATGAGGTAGTTCATGGGCACCACCGCCAACTCGTAGTCGAGGTACTCCGGGTGCGGGCCCAAAAAGCAGATGAGAAACGGCAGCGACATCGACAGCGTGAAGGGAATCCGCACATGCAACGCGCACGGAAAGAGGATGCAGATGTGCGGCAACACATACGACGCGTAGAACCACGGCGTGTCCATTCCGCCTTTGGCCCCGAGGTGAAACCCCGCCATGGCCGTGATGACGCTCGCGCCCATGGCGCCGAAGACAAACGGGTGACGACGCGCCAGTGCGACGTGGTTGAACACCAAGACCTGGGTGCCGGCGCCCACGGCCAGCATCGACAGCCAAAACCGAAAGTAGGGCAAGTCGTCGGGGTGCGCGGCGCGCCCCAGCATCGACAACACCGCGAACGCCAAGAAGTGCACCCACGCCATGCTGCGGTAGGCGCGGTGCACATGCAGCCGCTCATACGCCGCGAAGGCCCGTGCCGCGCGCGGGTCGTCGTCATGCTGCGGCCGTCGTCGTCGAAAGCCTCTCACGCCGCCACCCAGCCCTGCCTAAATGCGTGCGCCACCAGCTGTGGAATGGTGTCGACCCCCACCTTCATTTTCACGCGGTCGACGTAGGTGTGCACCGTGCTTTTCGACACGCCGAGCTTCGCGGCCATCTGCGTCGTCGACGCACCGTCGACGACGAGCTGAAAGACCTCCTGCTCGCGCTCGCTCAACTCGGCCAACGGGTGGTGTGCCGTCGGCGCCGGCAACACGCCCCCGAGGTGCGCCAGCTGGATGGCGTCGACGAGGGCTTGGGGGTCTTGCGTCTTGCTGACAAACGCACGTGCCCCGTTGCGCAGGGCCTGGGGCCCGTGGATGGCCTCGTCGTGCATCGAATACATCACCACCGCAACGCGGTGGGCGACTTGGTCGAGCACCGCAAAGCCGTGCAGCACAGGGAGGTTGACGTCGAGCACCAGCACATCGGGGTTGGTGCGCGCGAGGGCATCTTCGACGAGGTCGCCGCGCACCACGTGGTCGACGACCTCGAGGTGGGTGCAGCTTTCGAAGAACCGGCGTAGGCCGCTGACGACGACCGGGTGGTCGTCGGCGATGAGGACGCGAATGGGCGGCAGCGTCATGTCGAACTCCACGTGGCGCTCTGGAGGCGCAGCAAGAGGCCTTCATTTCCTACAGGCGAACCCACGACGTCGGCGAGTGATGAGACGAAATTCGACGAGACCTGGCGCACACCAGCAAAAGCTGCAGGCGTGACGACGTCAAACCGTGCAAAAAGAGAAGCCCCAGCGTCGGGCTGGGGCTCCTCCATGCAGTTCTTGCGTTCTCAAGCGCGTCAACGCAGCAAGGTCGCCTCCCCCCGCACCGCTTCGGTGGTGATGCCGTTGCAGTCGATCTTCTCGAGGATGTAGAGGTACACCTCCGTCGGTTGCGGCACGCCGTTGAAGTTGCCGTCCCAGGCCACGTCGCCGTGGGCGTGGGGTCCGTTGGCACAGCTCGCCGTCTGATCGTGCACCAAGTTGCCCCAACGGTTGTACACGCGAAAGCGCACTCCGGTTTCGTAGGCGGGCATGTGACCCCACGGCACGACGCTGCCGCCGGAAAACTGAATCGGCCGCAAGAAGTCATTGATGCCGTCGTTGTTCGGAGTGAAGGCGTTGGCCACGGCGTATTGCGCTGGCAACCGTGGCGACACGGTGTGTGTCGTCGTCTTCGTGCCACACGGCGTGGTGACGGTGAGGGTGTAGGTCGCCGCCGTCGTGCCGTCGACGAGGGCTTCATCTGTCGTCGAACCGTTGCTCCAAGCGTAGGTCACCGGCGTGCCCGGCGGCACCCCGCCGAAGATGTGCGCGTGCAAGCGGTAGGTGCCGGCGCAATCACACGTGTCTTGCCAGCCGATCCCAATGGCGTTGTCTTGCACCACGGTGACGGTGACGTCCTCCCACCCGGCACACATCCCGTTGTTGGTGTCTTCGGCGTGCGCGGTGTACGTCGTCGTCGTCGTCGGAGACACCGTCACCGAAGCTCCGGTGCCGACTTGCGTGCCGTTGTCGTCGACCCAGCTCATGTTCCAGTGGCTCTGGTATCCGCTCGACGTCAGCGTCGTGCTGTCGCCGGCGCAAATCCACTGGTCGGGGCCGACATCAGGCGCCGGACACTCGTAGTAAAAGGTCTGCGTCGTCTCTTCCCACGGGTTGCACTCGTTCTGTGTCGCCAGCTTCACGCGGTAGTACTCGCCGCATTGAAACTGCTGTCCGTGGTCGGCGAAGAAGTTGCTGAGGTTCATGGGCCCCGGCTGTCCTTGAAACCACTGCGACTGATAGATGCCGGTGCCGTTGCCGGCAGCGTCCACCGATTGCACCGACCAGTAGTGGTAGTTGATGGTGCCCGTCGATGCTGAACCGTCGACGATGACCGAGCCGGTGGTGCCACACGACGGAGGCGTCAACGTGAAGCTCGGTGACATGGCCGACGCGGCCCCGTCGTCACAGGCGTCGTCAATGTAGGCGTACCCCCAGTGGGCGCCCAAGGTGCAGTCGGCCGTTTCGTAGACGATGGTGACCTGTTGGCCGATGTAGTCCGACAGGTCGATGAGGTGGCAGCGCCACGGCGTGTACAAAATGTCTTCGCCGGCGACCTCGTAAAACAGGGGGTCCGACCCGTCGGCGATCCACTTCTCTGACAATGCGTCGACGCGCTGGGAGGGGTGAATGGCGGCGCCGGTGTAGACCGACACGCCAAAAAACGGCCGCTCGGCGTCGGTGTGGCCGCTGGGGTCTTCGAGCACCGTGGCAAAGCGAAAGCGAAACTGCGCGTTGGCGGGGGTGACGGTGATGGTGCGGTACAGCCGTGCCGCACGTTTGCCACCGCCGTGGTTGCCGACGCGCGCGGCAAACGAGCCGCCCGCCACACGTGGCAAAGAGATGCCGTGCTGCTGCAAGATGGGGTCGTCGCCGTCACCGGCATACACCACGACGTGTTGGCCCGTGCCGTTGTGGTCTCCGTTCCAGGCGATGGCCCCCGTCGGGTTGCTGTAGCCGGTGCCCGACGCCGAGTAGCTGCCGACGTCCCCTTGCCAGTCGTTGAAGTTCGACACTTCGAAATCGCCGTTGCTGCACAGCGCCGCCTTCAAGGGGTCGCCGTTGCAGTTCTCATAGAGCCCGGGCACCAACGCCAAGGTGTCGAGCGACAAGTAGTAGAGGTGCGACACGCCGTGAAAACGCCCGACGCCCATGACGACGTCCCCGTCGATGTCGAAGGCCACGTCGAGGTCCCAGCCCGACTTCACTGGCAGCAGATCGTTGAGGTACACCAGGGTGCCGTCTGGCTTCCACAACACAGCCGTCCGGTCTCCCGCGCCATCGATGAGTTCGCCGACGACGACGTCGAGCGTGGTGCTGTGCTGCCAGGCGACGCTGTGAAACCCCGGCGGCGTCGGCAGCGGAAGGATGTCGTTCGGCGTGTACACCACGGCGATGGGATCGATGCCGCCAGCGTCGCCGTCGTCTTGCATGGGCCGCGTGTCGACAGACCCGACGGCAAACTGGGCGTTGCCACCGAGAATGCGGATGGGATCCATGCGCTGCAGCAGATACGCCGCGAATGGCGTGTAGGTCTGGGCGACAAACTCGTCGCTCACGGCTTTGCTGTCGACGTAAGAGTCGAGACACGGATTGTCGCTGAAGCGAAAGACACGGCCGTCGTTCCACATGCCCGCCGACACAGGGTACACCACCGGCGCGATGGCCACCGACGACGTCGACTCTGGCGTCGCGTCCCACGCTTCCTGCAGGAGCAACGCCGGCTCGGCGACCGCGCCGTCGACACCGGCCGGGAGCTCGGCCAACGCCGGCTCCACCAGCGCTTCGGCGCGGGCCGGCTGCGCCGACGACGGAGACGACGTCGTCACCAACAGAGCCGTCGCTGCACTCAGCAGTCCCACGGACGAAAACAAATGAAACGAACGAAGCACAACAACCTCCTGGTGGGTGGAGGCTCTGTTGTAGGTGTCGACGCCAAAGGGGCTGTGGCACGACCACGACGCCGATGTAGAACTTTTGCTACGCCGATGGCGAACAGCCGCCACCAACGGCGACGGCGACGGCGTCGTCGCCAGAGCACATCCCTTCGCTCCGCAGACGAAAACGCGACCAGCGGGAGCCGCGAAGTGAGGGGGGAAGGGGGGCTGAGACCTTGGGAGTTGCCGCCGGCAACTCTTCGGGAGGGGCAGAGAATCACGAAGTGATTCTCCCAAGGCCAAGCCAAGCTTGGCCCGCCCACGCCCACTCCACCGAAAAACTCGAGCGCATCCCAAAACCCTCATGTGTCGACGAGCGACCAGCGGGAGCCGCGAAGCGAGGGGGGAGGGAGCAAGTGTCTGGCTTTGCCAGCACTTGTGGGAGGGGGCCCGCGCCCCCTCCACCGAAAGCTAGTACAAGAAGGCGTCGTCGCCGTCCGACACCGTCACCATCAACACGGTGTCGGCTTTGACGTCGTCACTGAGGCCGTCCCACGCCGTGCGCAGCGACGTGGCGTGCATCTCGCCGTAGGCGATGACGTGCAGCACCTGCTTCACCCAGGCGTCCTCTGCCGCCACATTGGCCGAACTCTCGAGGACGTCGGCGAGTTTGTCGGCGAGCAGCGACGTCGCCTGCATCACGGTGTAGGGGTCGTCGCGCGGAAAGCCGACGGCGCGGGTGACGCTCACGCCCACCTTGTCGTCGCCGATTTGCACCAAGAAGTCGGTGATCTTCCCCTCGACGTCGTAGACCACCTCGGTCTCGGTCTTGAGCAGCGCGGCGTCGTCGCAGCGGGCGAGCACCTCGTAGGCAAACACCTCGGAGTACAGCGAGCTGCCGCCCGCGTTGCCATCGGCGATGATCTCGCGCCCGCCGGCGGTGAGTTGGTCGTCGTCGACGCCTTCGTCAAAAGGGTCATCGCCGAAGTCGATGTGGGTGACGAAGAACGACGGCGACGGCGACGACACCTCTGCCGCCAACACACCACATTCGCCAGAGAGGACGCCGAACCCGTCGTCGGTGGCGCCAGCATCCATGCCTCCGGCGTCTTCCGTTCCGGCATCCCCCGCTCCTGCGTCTGAGCGCCCGGCGTCGATTGTGCCTGCGTCCCAGAGGCCTGCGTCGAGGGTGTCGCCTGCGTCGACGTCGTCCCCTGCGTCGACCTCACTGCCCGCATCCGCTTGCGGCGTGGGCCCCGCGTCGGGCTCCGTTGGCGAGGGAGCACATCCCACGGGGACAACGACGACGACGAGCCAGAACATCAACAGCAAAGTGCGCATGTGGGGGGTGTAGCAGACCCAGCGCAAAACGCGATGTTGGCGGGCGCGGCAGAAATCCCCCTAGACGATCACGTTCCGCCGTGTAACGAACCCGTTACCCCGTATCCACGCCCGCCCATGACTCCTTTCAGCCCTCCCCCGTCCTCCCCACGCCCACGCGTCGCCGTCGTTGGCGCGGGCATCTGTGGCCTGGCCGCCGCGCTGCGGCTGGCGCCTCACACCGACGTCACCCTGTTCGAGGCCCTCCCCGACATTGGCGGGGTCGCACGTGCCCTCTCCTTCGCCGGCCACCGCTTTGCGCCGGGCCCGCAATACCTGTGGGGCTTCGAGCCCGACGGCGCAGGCTGGACCGCACTCGACGCGCTGGGCGTCGACATCGACCTCACCTTGTTGGCCGACGACTTCGAGCAACTCAGCGTCGGCGACGGACCCTTTGAGACGATGCGTGGCTGCCGGCCACACTCGCTCCTGCGGCACCGCCTGCCGACGTCGGCCCGCAAGTTTGTCGACGTCCTCGACGCGCTCGGACGTGCTGGTGCGGTGATCAGTCACGGCGCCCGCTTTCGCCGCTCTGGCGTCGACATGATGCACGCGGTGGCCCGCTCGTCGCTGGCGGCCAGCGACAAGGCCTGGCTGGTGCGCGCCCGCAACTGGAGTGTCGTCGACCTCGCCCGTCACTTCGACGTCGATGCCGCCCACCTGCGCCGCTTGACCCACGCGCAATCCATCTTCGCCGAGCCCCTCTCGTCGCTGTCGGCGGTGCTCTACAGCGCCGCTCGCCATCATCTCAAACAACCCCTGGCCTTTCCCGTCGGTGGATTCGGCGCTGTGTTCGACGCTTTCGCAGCACGTCTGCAGCGACTCGGGGTCGACGTGCGCACGCACAACCGCGTTGTCGACGTCACCACTGCAGGAAGCCAGGTGCGCCTCACCTCCGTGCAGGGCGAACAGCGCGCCCACCTCGACGTCGACGATGTGGTGTGGGCCTGTTCTCCCACCGCGCTGGCCCAGCTGTTGCGGTCGTCACCGTGGTCGTCCGTCGCCGACGGTCTGCAACGACGTCATGCCGCCGCATCGACCATCTCGTCGGTGTGCTTCAGCGTCGACATCGCGGCCGGCGCCGACCGACTGCGTCAGAAGAACCTGTCGTGGTTCGTCGACGACGGTGACGTCGACTTTGACGTCGTTCGACGTCGACAAACGCCCCAAGACATTGGCGCTTTGAACCTGACGTCGCCCACGTTGAACGCCCACTCTCTCGGGCGTCGCCAAGTGGTCTGCGCCTACGGCCCCGCCGGATGCGCCCCCGACGCGTTGGTGCAACAAGCCATGACGTTGTTGCGCCGTCACGGCGTCGAAGCCGTCGTCGACGAGGTCATGGAGCTCTCGCCCACCCGCTGGACCCGCGACTTCGGCGCCCACGAGGGCGTCTTGTATGGCCGCCGCATGACGGCCGCGTCCATGCGTCGCCCGGTGGCGCCTCGCTTGCCGCCCCGCTGGCATCTCGCCCACAGCGGCGTCGGCATTCCAGGCGTGCTTGGCTGCCTGCAGCTCGGCATCGTCACCGCCGACGAGGTGATGTTGGCCCACGCCCCGCAGGAGCCGGCATGACGTCGTCACCCACCTCGACTCTGCCGTTGCGCCGCGGCTTGACGCTGTGGTTCGGCTTGGTGTTGGCGCTGTGGTGCGTGCATTCCTTCGTCGCGTTCGTCGGCGGCCGACGTCACCTCATGGTGCACGTCGTCGCCTGCCTTCCCGCGCTGTATTTCTTGTGCATCTGCATTCACGACGGTGTGCACGGCGTGATGCACCGTCGTCGACGGGTGAACCAGAGCGTCAGCTGGGTGTTGTCGTTGTGCATCTTTTTGCCGTTTCCATTGCTGCAAGCGTCGCACCTCAAACACCACCGACGGGTGGGGCACGTCGACGACCCCGAGTACGTCATCTACAGCCAGCCTCTCCACAAGGTGGTGCTGCACCTGCCGCTGGTGCCGTTTTACTACTTGCGCTCCTTCACGTCGTTGTCGACGACGCGGCAGCTGCTCACCGTCTTGCACTTGCTCACGTCATCGGCGTTTTTGGCCTTGGCGTCTTGGCACCTTGGCGTCGATGTCGTCGCACTCGGATGGCTGCTGCCCGTGCTGCTGTCCATCGCTTGGTTCGGCTTCACCACCGTGTACGCCCCCCACTGCGACGACGCCGACGTGTGGATGCGCTTTCTCACCACCCACTCCGGCTGGCACCACGACCACCACCTCGACGTGCGCTACCCGTTTCCGCAATACATCGAACTCCGACGCCGCCACCTCGACGACGGCACCTTCGCCAGCACCGCTCTCGAACGCCGCGTGGTGCACACGCTCGCCTCCAGCCTGGCCCAGCTTCTGCGCCGTGGGACGTCGACGCCATGAGGCTGCCGCACCTCACCACCTTGCGGCGCTTTCAAGACGACGCGTTGACGCTCTTCGCCGACGCCGGTGCCCCTGAAGACGGCGTTCTCGAGGTGGATTTCGGCCTACGCCGAGCGTTTGTCACCACCTCGGCCGACACCTGCAAACGAGCGCTCACCGACGACGCTTTTGCCAAGGGCAACACCCCCTACGGCCCCTTCGGCACCTTCACCGGTTTTGGCGTCTTGCAGGCCCTTGTCGGCCCGACCCTTCCCACCCTCGACGGCGAAGAGGGGCAGTCGCGACGACACCTCCTGCATCAGGTGTACCGGCAAGTGCCGGCTCGGGTGAACGCGCTGTCGCCGTCCTCGTCGGCAGAACGCTTCCCCGTCGGCAGCGAGGTCGACATCCACCCCACGATCTCAGCGTTGGTCTTTGAGCGCTTTGCCCATCTGGTGTTCGGGCAGCCCTACGCACACCACAGCGACGTCGTCGTCGACGCCGTGTGCCGCGCCACCACCGCCATCGATCGGCTGTCGCGCTCGTTCATCCCCCACGCCCATCACGTCACCGCCGAAGGCCGCGAACTCAAACGGTGCCGACGAGCCCTCCTCGACGTGGCCCAGCACATCGTCGACGACGTCACCCCCCACATCGACGACGACGGCGCGCCCCCCATTGCCGCACTGGTCGGTGCCGGCCTCCCCGCCGACCTCCTCGTCGACGAAGTGCTCACCGAGATCGTCGCGGGCGTCGAGACCACGACGTCGTCTTGTTGTTGGACCCTCCACGCCCTCGCCCACGCGCCCGACTGGCAACGCCGCATCCGCGCTGGTGACGACGTCGCTCTCGAGCGCAGCGTCAAAGAAGCCATGCGTCTGTACCCGTCGTTTTGGACGATGATTCGCGTTGCACAGACGTCCACCACCTTGGGCGAACACGGCCTCGACAGGGGCGACGTCGTGTTCGTGTGCCCGTACTTGCTGCACCGCAACGCGCACCACTGGCCGTCACCGATGTCGTTTTTGCCAGACCGTTTCGCCGACCGTCGTCGACAACCGGGCGACTACATGCCCTTCGGCTACGGCGGACGCGCCTGTCTTGGCGGACGCCTCGCCGACCTCATCGTGCGCGAGGTCGTCCGCGACGTCGTGCGCCACTTCAACCTGGCCCCCGGCCCAGAGGACGCCGTCGTCGACCCGCTCATCGTGTGTCTCAAAAGCAAGACGGGGTTTCACTTTGACGTCGCACGCCTGGCCTGAGCCACCGCGGCACGCACCTGCGGGTCAGCCGACGTCGACGCTCGGCGAGCGCACCCAGAAAAAGCGCCCGCGTGAAGCGGGCGCTGTCGTCGACGACGCGTGCGGCTACCAAAGCACGGCACACACCGCACCAAAGGCCACCATGTCGACGAACGGGTCATACGGCGAGTAGTACCCATAGGGCTCATAGCCGTAGTAGCCGCCCCAGCAGTCATAGCCGTAGCCATAGTCGTAGTAGTAGTCGTAGCCGCCCCACCCGTAGTCGTACCCGTACATGGGGTAGCTCTCGTACACCGTCGTCGTTTCGGTGTGCACGCTGCCCTCGGGCATGGAGAAGTCGATGCGCGCACCGCAGCCCCGACAGCTGTGTTGGTTGCCGTAGACTTCGCTGCCGCAGTTGGGGCACTCCCACAGGTCTTGTTGGTGCTGTTGTTGAAACTGCTGCACCTGCTCCGGCGGCGGTTTCAACGATTGGCCACAGTCGGGGTTGGGGCATTCGGTGAGCTCGCCGCCGTTTTCTTTGGCGTTCATCTCAAAGACGCCGAGGGGGATGTGACACCCTTTGCACTCGAACCCGTCGCGCTTGCGCTGTTCGAGCATGCCGGCGGTGTAGATGTTCTGCATGACGTTGTCGATTTCGTCGGCGTTGTCAGAGACGTCTTGGTAGCGGTAGCTCGTCGACACAATCTCCTCGATCTCCTTGAAGGGCGTGCCCAACTTGAGGTCGAACCAGATGTTGTCGTCTTTGAATTTGCCGTCGCTGAGTTGCTGCATGAACACCACGCGATGGGGGTCGACGTCGAGAGGCTGACCGAAGTCTTTGCCCTGGTCGGAGTCGCGCATGGTGTCGCCGAGATAGGTGATCATCGCCAAGCGAAAGTCTTCGGTGCCGAGGGCTTCGGCCTCAGCGTCAGACTTCACCGGTGCAAAGCGCGGGTCGTACATGTGGTCGAACACATGCATCCCGTCTTCGGTCTCGTCGTCACTCAGCTCTTTGGCGAGGCTGACTTCGCCGAAGATTTCAAACTTCAGGCACTGGTCGAAGATGGCGACCATCTTGTCGCGCACGCCCTCGCCCTTTTTCGTCACCACCCAGTGGGTGTTGTCTTTCGAAATCTCGATGAGGTCTTTTTGGTGCATCGCCGTGAGGTCACGGTCGATGAAGCTGTACTTGCTGCCTTCGGTGTCGAGGGGGATGCGGTCGCCGCACTCCATGATGCGGTACAGCACCGTGAGCCACAGCATCTCTTGTTTCCAGTCTTGTTGGGCGTTTGGTCCACTCATGGGGTCCCTCCCGCACGGCGCGTCGGCCGGCATGTTCGAATGCATCAGGTGCAGTCATTGAAAGCACTGGGCGCCGTGAGGCAAGGCCTTGTCGTCGTCATGGACGGCCGTCGACAAGCGCCACCTACGGGCCGGCAGCGAAGTTCTGTGCCACATCTGCGGGCGTCAACGCACGGCAGTACACGGCGAGCAGTGAGATGGCGCCCATCCAAGGACGGTAGTGCAGCGACGTCCCCACCTCGTTGCCGATGAGCAGGTGGTGGGTGTTGTCCCACGGGGTGAAGTCGCCCGTCCACGGTTGGGTGGCCACCAAGGCGCCGTCGACGTAGATGCGGGTGATCGCCCCGTCGTACACCGCCATGATGTGCTCGAGGCGTCCGAGCTCGTGGTCGTCGCTGGTGGTGCGTGGCGTGTAGCCGCTGCCCTCAATGTAGTAGCCGTTGCTCTCGGTGTCGGAGGTGCGGATGCGCATGCGGTAGTGGTGCCCCCGCTCGCCGCGCTCTGCCGAGTCTTGCCCCAGCGTGAAGTTGCGGTAGGTGCCGTCTTGCGACAACGACAAGATGCGGGCGGGGCCCCCGACAAGGTTGTTGTCGGGCATCACCCATGCCTCGACGGTGAGCGCATTGGCCTGCTGGCAGGTGTCGGTGAAGTCGGTGGGCGGCATGTCGGTTTGCAGGCGGTTGGGTTCTTTGAGCCACAACACGCCATCGCTCACTTCGAGTCGGTCGGGCTCCTCGACGCCGAGAATCACCAGATGCCCTTCGCTGTCGTCGCTGCGGATGGCGACGGGGTCGCCCGCCTCGTTGCGGGCCACGGTGCCTGCGCCGAAGGTGAACAACAGATCGGGCTCGGCGACGCGGCCGCTGAGGTCGCCTGCTGCCACCGGTGGGCGAAACGCGTCGCCAAACATGATGGCGCGGTCGATGTCAGACTTGCCGACCATCACGTGCCAGTTGTAGCCGACGTAGTCGTTCATGATGCGAATCTCGTCGATGGTGCCCGTCCACCCTTGGCCGAAGGTGGCCGGCTGGGCCGACGGCAAGAAGATGTCGGAGTATTCAGAGGCCAAGCTGTCGTCGGCAGCAAACACCCGGTAGTGGCTGACGGTGTCGTCGTCGATGTGCCAGGTGATCGACGGCCCGTTCCAGTCCGACTTCAGCCCGCTCGACGACACGTAGTCGAGGGCGTCGACGAACACGCCACCGTCCTCGAGCGGCGGATGGTGCCCCTGATACGAGAACGACGTCGTGCCAGTGCCCCGAATGGCGAACTGCGGCCCGGCGTCGGCGTCGCCAAACTGCGTGCCGTCGCCAAAGGCATAGGCGCCAGGGCCTTGCTCTGAACGCACCGCGTTGGTGTACAGCCGAACGGCGCCTTCTTCTTGGGGGAAGTTGGCGCCGTCAAGACCCGGAACCCGCAGCACGCTGTTGCGGCTCTCGCTGAAGGCCATGCCCCGACCGGCGAGGCCGTCATCGACGGTGGCCACACCGACGACGGGGACATGGGGGTGGTTCCCGGTGACGTCGACGGCCGAGACGCCGCCATCGGCCAACGGTTCGATGTCGCCGTGCAGCACCAACAGGTGGCGGTCGCCCCAAACGGCTTGCGGATTCGACACCGATGGCAAGTCGTTTGGGTTGTCGTAGTACAGCCACACGACGGTGGAGGTGCCGTTGCCCAGCAAGCGGGGGATGCGCACCCAGAAGTCGCCGCCCTCGCCCGGCACCCAGCGCTCGACCTCGTGCTCCAGCTCTTCGAAGGTCACCCCGCCGTCGACGACGTCGTCGTCGTGGGCGATGACAAACCGCACGTCCACCGCCTCGGGCATCACGGCGTCGACGTCGATGCGGGTGTCGTCGACGTGCACCCGCAGCGGAAATCCACTGAGGTCGCCGCTGATGGAGTGCGCGAACACCTGCAGGCGCTGGCGTTGTTGAAAGGCGTCGTCCCACCACGGCGGCGGGAGCACGGGCTGCCCCGCATCGACCCCGCCGTCCGATGGGCCGGCGTCGACACCGCCATCCACCACGCCCCCATCCCGCACGCCCCCATCCGTGGGGCCAGCGTCGACGGGAGGCCCAGCGTCCAAGGCCCCCGCGTCGTCGACGGCCGGACCGGCATCCGGCGCAGGCGGCGGCGGCAACGTCGTTTCTTCTTCACAGAACCCGTCGGTGCACACCGACATCAAGGGGCATTCTGCGTCGGAGTTGCAGCGCCGAAGCTCCCGCTCGTCGACGCACACTTCGCTGACACAACGTTCTCCAGCCAAACAGTCTGAGGCTGCGGCACAAGGCTGACCGCCCACCGGAGCTGGAGGACACCCGGCCAACAAGGTCGCGGCGCCCACGACCCAGGTCGAGGCCCAAAGCAAGGAGGAGAACGTTGTGCGTGGGCTCATCGGCGGCGACGTCCCGACGAAGACGAACGCGACGAGCGCCCAAACGACGACCGCGAACTCGACCCAGACGACCGCCCGAAAGACGACCGACTCGACGACGACCGCGAACTCGAACCGAAGCTGCTGCGGCTCTTGCTGCCCGACGACGAGCCGAAGCTCGACTTTTTGTTGCTGCCAAAGCCACCGCTTCTGCTCTTGGACGCGCCAAAGCCGCTGGCCGACTTCTTGGTTTTGCTCGTGTCACGCTTGCCGAACGACTTCATCGACCCCGACCGCGACGAGAACGAGGTGGGTTTGGCCACCTTCGACTTGCCGCTGGCGAACTTCGACTTGCCCTTCGATGCCGAGCTGATGCTGTAGCCCTTGGGACGCGCCTGGCGGCGCACCGGCGACACCCGGCTGGTGGTGCGGTAGGTCGAGCGGCGCGACGACAGCATGGAGCGGGAGTACACGGGGCGGCGCACGAAATACGCGGGACGGTAGCCGCGGTAAAAAATGGGGCGCGACGGCGTGAACAACCACGCCAAGAACAGCGCTTGGCCGACGCTCATGCCGCCGTGGCGGTAGGGCTGGCGGTAGCTGTAGTAGTAGTTGTCGTGGCCATTGGCGTACGACGGGTAGCCACCCGACACCTCCACCTCGTTGGTGGTGGTGTTGTGGGAGAAAGTCATCGACGCGATGGTTTCAGCGTCGGATTCTTGGTTGGTCGACGACGGCACGGCGCGAAAATCGAGGGCGATTTTCTGCCCCTCGCGGCCCTCTTTCACCAGCACGTAGTCAATGGTGCCGTCCTTGTCGATGTCGACGTTGGAGATGGCGGCCTTCTCGCCGTTGATGACTTCTTCGAGCTCTTCGGCGCCTTTGACTTTGTTCTCTTTGACGAGAGAGATGATGGTCTCGAGGTCGAATTCGTCGGCGTTGAACAAGAAGTTCTGCGCGTTGACCTCGGTGCGCTTCACCGAGTTCTTGGAGCGACGCGGGCGCGAGTCGCCGCCGCAAAAGCAGCCAGAGGTGGCCACCAGCGTCAACGTCAAAGCGGTGGCCCAGCGACGAGAGCGTCGGCGCTTTTTGTGCGAATCGATGGACGGGTCGAGTGGTGCGTGGGTCACGAAGGACTCCCCCTTCGGCGCGCGTCGGCGCCGCTTCTGTGCAGACGTTCAGCGGACCTGCAGGCGCCGGTGAGGCGCAGGCTGAGGCACGTGTGGTGCAGCTGCGGGGCGGCGCGAGCGGCCTCCCCAGCAGCCGACCATTCACAGATACGCCCGGCGGACTTCGCGGCGCAAGCTCGACGTCATTTGCGTCACTCCAAAGGGTGACGGCAGGCGCTTTTGACGACGACTGACGAGAGACGACGTGGGGGCGGTAGAGGTCAAAGTCGACCGCGTCCACGCAACGTTGCCATCGCGGAAGGTGTCCCCAAGGCCGGCGTTGGATCAGATCCATCGGAGGTGGGTTTGCAGAGCTGACACCGTTCTGTGGATCGCTTGCTGCAAATGGTGCATGAAATGCGATGAACACCCAGATTCTGCCGATGAACCTGTGGAAAACCGGATCAGATGCATCGGAATCACAACCCCAAGTACTACATGAGCTGATCGCAAAAACACGATCGAAATTCGGCCTCTTATGGGGTGCAAGACCGAAATGACGCCACCTGTCAAAAAAACAGTTCGCCGCCCAAATGACTGTTTTCAAGAAGTTTTCCAGAGCCACCTCACAAATGCGACGCTGCGATCGATGCCCTGGTGTCTCAGCCCTCGATGACCCCCTAGATCTGGTGCTTTGTAACCCCCCGGTTCGCCACATTTTGTGGGTGGACACCTAAAAAACCCCCTTCAAGACCGTTGACGCCCCCTCCCATGAAGGCGTACGAAATGGCCCTGGGTTTTCTCCCAGAATCGCCATCTCCAAAGAAGTTTTTGCCTTTCGATAAGCATTTCGGGGGCTTTGGCTCAGGGGGTTCCCCCTAGGAGGACCTCCTCTCGCTGCGACCTGCGTCGCTGCGATGGAGGAATTGTGTGCGTCATCTCGACCGACGGCAGCGAAGCCGCACAATGGCGATGAAACAACGACGATTCTAGGTTTTTTCGGGCGAAATCGCCCACAGCGCCAGCGGGCGCAACACAACACAACGCCGCCCGACTGGCGCAGCCGCTGCGAAGGCAGAGCAACGGCTGACAAAAACAGCGGGACCGGCGTTTACGAAAGGGGAAGCGGGATGCAGACACAGAGCATGGAAGGCACCAACACCAACACCAAAGCCACGACCACAGAATCGAAGCGCCAGGTGTTGCAGGCCGATCCTGCCGGCGTGACCGTTCCCCGCCACTTCACCAAAGAGGGCGTCGACCCCATGAGCCCCGAAGCGGGCGTCACCTGGGAAAAGCGCACCGCGTCCATCACCGGCGCCGGCGGCGAGACCCTCTTCGAACAAAAAGACATCGACGTCCCCACCGCGTGGTCGCAAACCGCCACCAACATCGTGGTGAACAAATACTTCCGCGGCGCCGTGGGCACCCCCGAGCGCGAGAGCAGCATCCGCCAGCTCGTGTCGCGCGTGGCCGACACCATCACCGCCTGGGGTCGCAAGCGCCGCTACTTCGCTTCTGAAGCCGACGCCCTCGCCTACCACGCCGAGCTCACCCACCTGCTGGTGACGCAAAAGGCCGCCTTCAACTCGCCGGTGTGGTTCAACGTCGGCGTCGAAGAGCGTCCTCAATGCTCCGCGTGCTTCATCAACTCCGTCGACGACACCATGGAGTCCATCCTCGGTTTGGCCAAAACCGAAGGCATGCTCTTCAAATACGGCTCCGGCGCGGGCTCCAACCTCTCCAACATCCGTGGCTCCAACGAGAACCTCGCGGGCGGCGGCACCGCCTCGGGCCCCGTGTCGTTCATGAAGGGCTTCGACGCCTTTGCCGGCGTCATCAAGTCGGGCGGCAAAACCCGTCGTGCGGCCAAGATGGTCATCCTCGACGTCGATCACCCCGACATTGAGCAGTTCGTCACCTGCAAGCGTGAAGAAGAAGAAAAGGCCTGGGCTCTCATCGAGTCGGGCTACGACGGTGGCTTCAACGTCCCCGGCGGCGCCTACGATTCGGTGTTCTTCCAAAACGCCAACCACTCCATCCGCGTCACCGACGAGTTCATGAAGGCCGTCGAAGAAGGCACCACCTTCGACACCAAGGCCCGCCGCGACGGCTCCAAGGTCGGCGAAGTCGACGCCCGCGATTTGTGGCACAAGATGGCCGAAGCGGCTTGGGTGTGCGGCGACCCCGGCGTGCAGTTCGACACCACCATCAACGACTGGCACACCTGCAAAGCCACCGACCGCATCTACGCGTCGAACCCCTGCTCCGAGTACATGTTCTTGAACGACTCGGCCTGCAACTTGGCCTCGCTGAACCTCATGAAGTTCCGCACCGAAGACGGCGGCTTTGACGTCGACGGCTTCCGCCACGCCATCAACATCCTCATCCTCGGCCAAGAGATGGTCGTCGACGACAGCTCCTACCCCACCGAGCTCATTCAAAAGAACAGCCACGCCTACCGCCCCCTGGGCCTCGGCTACGCCAACCTCGGCGCGCTGCTCATGGCCTCGGGCCTGCCTTACGACTCCGACAAAGGCCGCGCCGTCGCTGGCGCCATCACCGGCTTGCTCGGTGGCGAGGCCTACGCTGCCTCGGCTGAAATCGCGAAAGCCAAAGGCGCCTTCGCAGGCTACACGCCCAACAAGGATGCCTTCCTCGGCGTCATCGAGAAGCACAAGAACGCCTCGTACGACATCGACAGCTCCGGCGTGCCCGACGCCTTCCAAGATGTGCTCGAAGCCGCCCGCCTCTCATGGGAAAACGCCGCCAACACCGGCAAGAAGAACGGCTACCGCAACGCCCAAGTCACCGTGCTCGCCCCCACCGGCACCATCGGCTTCATGATGGACTGCGACACCACCGGCGTGGAGCCCGACATCGCACTCATCAAATACAAAAAGCTCGTCGGCGGCGGCCTCATGAAGATCGTCAACCAGACGGTGCCCATGGCCTTGACGGTGCTCGGCTACGACGAGAACCAAGTCAAAGACATCGTCGCCTACCTCGACGAGCAAGAGACCATTGAAGGTGCCCCGCACCTCAAAGACGAAGACCTCGCGGTGTTCGACTGCGCCTTCAAACCCATGAACGGGGTGCGCACCATCTCGCCCATGGGCCACGTGAAGATGATGGCGGCTGCCCAACCCTTCTTGTCGGGCGCCATCTCCAAAACCGTGAACATGCCGACCGAGTCGACCATCGAAGACATCGCCGACATCTACATGGAAAGCTGGAAGCTCGGCCTCAAAGCCGTCGCCATCTACCGCGACGGTTGCAAGCGCAGCCAGCCGCTGTCGACGGGCAACGACAAGGTCGAAGCCAAAGGCGATGACGTGGCCACCGGCCCCGCCCTCCCTGTCGAAGGCTACAAGCCGTTGTCGCTTGAAGAAATCGTCGAGGCTGCGCAGCAAATCAACGACCCCGTCGCGCTGGGGCAAAAGCTGGGCTACGTGACCCGCCGTCGTCTCCCCGACGAGCGTGCCGCGATTACCCACAAGTTCTCCATCGCGGGCCACGAGGGCTACCTCACCGTCGGCCTCTTTGAAGACGGCCAGCCGGGCGAGTTGTTCTGCACCATGAGCAAAGAAGGCTCCACCATCTCGGGCCTCATGGACTGCTTCGCCACCGCCATCAGCCTCTCGCTGCAATACGGCGTGCCGTTGAAGGTGTTGGTCGACAAGTTCCAACACACCCGCTTCGAGCCCTCAGGCTTCACCGGCAACAAGCAAGTGCCGATCGCCAAGTCGGTCGCCGACTACGTGTTCCGTTGGTTGGGCATGAAGTTCTTGCCCGAAGGCGAGCGTCCGTTTGACCCCTCGGCGCAACAAGCCGAGATGTTCACCGACTCCGACGTCAAAAAGACCCCCAACGCCGAAAAGGCCAAAGAAAAGCTGGTGGTCGAGGCGCAAAAACTGGTGCTCGGCGACGAGAACTCGGTGAAAACGGCGCCTGCTGAAAAGCAAGTGTTCGCCACCCAAGCCGACGCGCCTCCGTGCCACACCTGCGGCTCCATCATGGTGCGCAACGGGGCCTGCTACAAATGCCTCAACTGCGGCGCCACCTCGGGCTGCAGCTGAGCGACAGCGCCACATCGGTGACGAAGACGCCCTCCCGCTGACGGAGGGCGTTTTCTTTTGGACGCGCACGTCGTCGTCGACGACGTGGTAGACAACGTCGACACCGGAGGTCTCATGCGCCGTCTGCCCGCACTTGCTTTCACCCTCGTCTTCGCGCTCTTTGCCGGCTGTGCGTCGTCGTCGTCGTCCACCAAGGCGGATGAGACGGCCGCCACCGACAACGCTGCACCCGCTGCAGAAGCGCCGCCTCCCGCACCAGCGCCTCCGCCGTTGTACACCGACGACGAGAAAGCCCTGATGACGGCGTTTGAAGCTTGGGGTGGCCCCGGCACCGACGACACCGCCCTGCAGCAAGCCGCGACCACGGTGCTCGGCCCCGACCACAGCCTCAACGACCTCGTCAAAAGCAAGATGCCCGAGCTCTACGCCCGAGCCGCCCGCGACCTCGACGACGAGGGCAAAAAGAAGTGGGTGGGCGGCATCATGCTCGAAGGGTTGGCGGCGCAGAAGACACACAAGGGCAAACGCCCGCCCATGCATCTGATGGCCAAGTTGGGCGCCATCGAACGCGTTGCCCCCAAGGGCGACAACGGCAAGCCCGACGACGCTTGGCTCAAAGACGCCACGAAGAAGTACGCCCCCGAGATGTACGCCGCGATGCTGCAGTTCGCCTGCAAGGCGTCGCAGTCGTCGGCGAAGGCGGCGCTGAAGTCGTTCTACGTGCTGCAAGAGAGCCACCGCGCCGAAACCGACAGCTACTACTTGACGCTGGAGGAGATTCCCCCCGACGACATCGCCTTCTTGATGACCAATGACCGCTTCGCGCTGACCTTGCCGGCGGCAACCCAGACGACGTTCACGGCGCAGGTCGTCGGACGCAAAGACCCCACCGTCGGCGACACCTGGACCATCAGCGAGACCAACGAGTTGGTGCACGCGGTCGACGCGTGTGGTGAAGAAGCCAAAGCGTCGGCGCCATCGAAGTAGACAGCTTTCGTTCGTGTGCTACGACGGGCCGGCCCATGTTGGGCACGTTTTCTTGGAGTGCGCATGCGCCGTTTGCTGTTGTCGTCGTCTTCTCTTCTTTTGTCTGCCGGGCTCGTCGTCACGGGTTGTGCGTCGTCGTCGTCCAACACCAAAGACGATGCGGCGAAAGCTGCGGATGCCGCGCCAGCAGACACCGCCCAAGCCCCAGCCGAGCCGGCCCAAAAAGAAGAAGCGCCCAAGCCCGCCTTTGCCTACTCCGCCGACGAGCAGACGCTCATCGACGCCATGGCGGCGTGGTCGATGGGCAAGCCGACCGACGCCGTCAAGGCCGCCGCGCTCAAGGTGTACGGCGAAGAAAAGGAGCCCATGGACCTCATGGAAGGTCCCCTCGCCGACCTCTACGCCAAAGAAGGGCTCGCCCTCGACGACGAAGGCAAGAAGAAGTGGGCGGCGGGCATCATGGGCGACGTCACGCGCAAGCCGACGCTCGTCGCCGCCATTCGCATGAAGGCCATCGCGAAAGTCGCTCCGCTCAACGCCAACGGCGAACCTGAAGAGGCGTGGTTGTTTGGCGCTGTGCGCAAATACGAGCCCGAAGCATGGACGGTGTTCGCCACCAAGATGTGCGGCTTCATGCAAGGCATCGCAAAGTCGGGGCTCAGCACCCTGGCCAAGGCCCAGGCTGCGCATCTCGTCGACAAGGGCACCTACGCCGACTCTGTCGACGCCCTGCAGGCGCACCTGCCCCAACCTCTGCCGAAGAAAGAACTCTACACCTTCACGGTGACGTCGGCGTCGAAAGACGCATTCGTCATCGAGGCCAAAGGCACCCAAGACGAAGTCAAAGGCGACCTGTGGCAGGTCAGTCAGAGCGAGGAGCTGGTGAACACCCACCCCTTCTGCGACGCCAACGTCATGCTCGACAAAGCCGAGTGACGCCCGCGACGCCCCCGCTCAGTCGGGGGCGTTTTTTGTTGCAGCCCCACACGCATTGCTGCACGCATCCGCCACACCCATCTGGCAGACTGTTCTCGTTCACAGTCGAACACGTTGACGACGTCATGGCCGACCCCCTCGCCCTCCTCCAGCCAAAGAACCTGGCACACCTCAGTGAGGCGCTGACCGATCTCATGCGCCGACACTTGTGGGCGCAGATCCTCTTTGCGCTGCTGCTCGCTGTGGGTGCTGGCGTGGCCCTCGGCCCCGACACCGGCTGGGTCGAACCGGCGACCGCGGCCGTCGTCGGCGAGTGGGTGGCGCTGCCCGGCAAGCTGTTCTTGGCGCTGGTGCAGCTGGTGGCGGTGCCTCTGGTGTTCGCCTCCGTCGCCCGCGGCCTCGCCGCCGGTGAAGACAAAGAGCAGCTGAAGCGGCTCGGCACGCGCGCGGTGTTGTACTTCTTGTCGACGACGGTGGTGGCCATCACCATCGGCCTGGGCCTGGCCTCCCTCATAAAGCCCGGCGCGCTCGTCGACACCAGTGCGCTGACGTCGCCCTCGGTGACGACGCAGACGCCGGCGATGCCAGGCTTGGCCGACCTCCCCTCCCACCTCATTGCGTTGTTGCCCGCGAACCCTGTGGCGTCGCTCGCCGAGAGCCAGATGTTGCAGGTGGTCATCTTGGCGGCGCTGATGGGCGTCGCCCTCATCTCCATGCAGCCGCAGCGCGCGCGGCCGTTGCTCGACCTCCTCGGCAGCTTGCTGGAGGTGTGCATGGTCGTCGTGAAGTGGGCGATGTATCTCGCCCCCCTCGCTGTTTTTGGCCTCGTCACCCAGTTGGTGGCGACGACAGGGCTCAGCGCGTTTGTCGCCGTGGGCGCCTACATGGGCACCGTCCTCGTGGGGCTCGCCCTGCTGGTGACGTTCTACTTGGTGTTGGTGATGGTCTTTGCCCAGCGGTCGCCGCTGACGTTTTTGCGCCACATCCGCGAGGTGCAACTGTTGGCGTTCTCGACGTCGAGCTCCGCGGCAGTGATGCCGCTGTCGATGAAGACGGCGCAAGACCAGCTGGAGGTGCGTCCGTCGATCTCCCAGCTCGTCGTCCCCCTGGGCGCCACCATCAACATGGACGGCACCGCGCTGTACCAAGGCGTGGCCACCGTGTTCTTGGCACAAGCCTTCGGTGTCGACTTGGGGCTGTCGGCCCTCGCCCTCGTCGTCGTCACCGCCGTCAGCGCCAGCGTCGGCGCGCCCGGCACGCCAGGCGTGGGCATCGTGTTGTTGGCGATGATCCTCGAAGGCGTCGGCATCCCGTCGACGGGCATCGCCCTCATCCTCGGCGTCGACCGCCTGTTGGACATGGCGCGCACCGCCGCCAACGTCACCGGCGACCTCGCTGCTTGCGTGCTGATGGACCGCTGGGTCGGCGGCCCGCGCACAGCCGAAGAAGAAGCCGAACACGACGCCGACCTCGACGAACGACGCGAGTCGACGGGCGAAGACGTGGTGATTGCCCCGACGCCGCCCTCCACCTCCACCTCCTCCGGCGAAGGCGACGCCCTCGGCGAAGGCGACGCCCTCGACCCCAAAGACAACGACCCAAAAGACGACGACAGGAATGCGGCATGAGCCCCAAGTCAAAAGAACAACACGTTGCCCCCGGGCCATGCCACCGCATTGCCATCACTGGCGGCCCGTCCGCGGGCAAGACTGCTTTGCTTGAGGTGGTGCGCCGCAATTTCTCGCGCATTGGCGTGCTGCCAGAGGCGGCGTCCATCATCTTTGGCGGAGGGTTTCCGCGCGTCACCGACGACGAAGTGGCCTTGCGCGCGGCGCAGCGCGCCATCTACCACGTGCAGTGTGAGCTCGAACGCTACGCCGACGAGTCGGGCAAATACGCCGTGGTGTTGTGCGACCGCGGCACCCTCGACGGGCTGGCCTACTGGCCCAACGGCGAGACCGGCCCCAACGGCTACTTCGACCAGCTGGGCACCACCGAGGAGGCGGAGCTGGCGCGGTACCACGCCGTCATCCATCTGCGCACGCCAGGCGAAGAGGGCTACGACGCCACCAACCCGTTGCGCATCGAAGGCCCCGAAGAAGCCGCTCTCCTCGACGAGAAAATCGCCCACGTCTGGCGCAACCATCCCAACCGCGTCGAGGTCAACAGCTCCGCCACCTACCTCGAGAAGCTGAACAAGGCCGTCGCTGCGATCCTGCAGGTGCTCCCCCCTGGCGTCGAGGTCTTCCCCGAGCACAGCTGAACACGGCCCCATCAGCTGTCGGCGAACCAAGCGTCGACGCATGTGAGGAGGCCCTTCACCTCCCGCTGCAGCAGCTTGGCGTCGTTGAGCCCGTGCGCCACCAAGATGGCCCCCTGACAGCGTCCCATGAGGTGCTGAGCGCGCTGCTCCGCTTTGGCGCGAGAGACGCCCGCCTCGCGCAACTGTGTGGCCACAAAGTCGATGTACACCTGCAAAATGCCGGCGACGCCGGGCTTCAAGTCGGTGCGCCGTTTGCCCAACTCCGTCAGCAATGACCCCGTCGGACACCCATAGGTGACGAGGTCGTCGCCCTCGCGCATGAGCATCTCGACAAAGCGCCGCACCCGCTTGTGGGGCGAGGGGATGGACGCCGCCCACGTCGACAGCGCCTCATCGATGTCTTTGCGCCGGGCTTCAACGACGGCGTGCAAGACGTCGTCTTTCGACTTGAAGTGGTAGTAGAAGTTGCCTTTCGGCACGCCCGCTTCGGCCGCGAGGTCGGCCAACGACGTCGTCTCAAAGCCGTGGGTGTAGAACAAGCGGCGCGCCGCCTGCACGATGTCGTCACGAGCGCTCATGCTGGCTTTCTAGTCGACACTGCTTGTGTTGTCGACGACGGCGGCGACTGCGCCGCAAAGGCGATGACGTCGTCGATGGGGAGGTGGTCGCCGATGTCGCGTCCGTAGTGCGCCGTGTGCACCTTGCCGTCTTCGTCGAGGAGAAAGTGCGCAGGCAACGAGGTCATGTCGCCGTCGGGCAGCGCCAACGACCAGCCCGACTTCAGCGCCTGCATGGCGTCGGGCAGGCGCCCCAAGGCCCCTGTGAGCATTCCTGTCGTCGATTTGTCGACGCCATAGCGGTCGTAGACGACGCGTTCGGGGTCGGCCACGACGGGAAACGGCGCGTGCCCCATGGTGGCGTGGTCGTCGAGGTTCTCCTGCGGCGACTGAAAGAAGACGACGACTTGCAGGCCATGCGCCTCCAACGTCGGCCAGGCCTCTTTCAACCGCTGCACCCGTACGTTGCAGTACGGACACGTCGAGAAACGGTGAAACGACACCAGCGTCTTGCGCCCGCGCAGCGCGGCTGTCGAGACCCGGTTGCCATGCACGTCGACGACGTCAAACGTTGGCACCTGCATGCCTGGTTTCAGCTTGTTGTGTTTCATGACGTCTTGCCTCCCATTGCAACGGGCGCGGGCGTTGCGTCCCACATGGATGCCGACGGATGCGCCAACACCTGCGCCACCTGCGCGTCGACGAGAGCGCGCCAGTCTTGGTGCGGCCGGTGCCCCAAGGCGCGCAATGCGGTGACGTCGACGTCGACGTCCTCGCCGAGAAACACAGTGCTCTGCGACAGCAACGGCTGGCGGTCGCCCGCCCACCACTCGAAGAAGCGCGCAGCGCGATAGGCGTTGGTCAGCGACGTGCGAAACCACGGCTGAGGCACCTGCCACCTGTCGTGCAAGTGCGCGTAGAAGGTGTTGAACGACGGCGACGCCGGCCCTGTCGCGTCGAACGCGTGAAACCCATCGTCGAGGGCACAGGTGGCTGCCGTCGCCATGGCGTCCCCCACGTCTTCGCCGCCGATGAAGTGCAAGCGTGCCTCGCCGTCTCCGACGTGGGGCACCAGACGACGCTGCAGGCGTGGCACCAGCAGTGGCACCAAGCCCATGCCAACCCCAGGGCCGACGAACGGCCCCAGCCGCACCGACACGGCTTGCGGCAGGTCGCGTCCGCCGATGCGACGCAAATGCTCCTCCACAGCGACGACATTGGCCACGTGGGGCCAGGCCGTCTGCGGTGCGCGCTGCCAAACGCCATGTGGCGAATGCGCCAAGTGGTGCACATGCACCGCGCTGACGAACACCACACGGCGCACACCCGCGTCGACGGCGACGTCGATGGCCTGCAGAAGGGGCTGTCGGTACAACACGTCAGACTGCTCGGCATGCCCCACCAAAGAACTCCACGCCGCCGCCAAGACGACGGTGTCGACGCCGCGCACCATGCGTTTGACGTCGTCGATGCTGCGCAGGTCGCCCAGGCGCACGTCGGCCTCGGCGCTGAGTGCCGCGTGTCGACGCACGCCCGCGATGGGCGCCACGTCGTCGCAGGCAGCAAGCGCCTGCAGGGTGTGACGTCCCACGAATCCGTGGGCCCCCAACACCAGAACGTTTGACTTGTTCATGTGATCCTCCAATTCAGACAGTCGTCTGACTCCCTTGAGTTAGACAGTCGTCTGACTCCGCGCAAGACATTCGGCGGCTCTCCTGCCCCAAAACGACAAAGGCGCCCTTGCGGGCGCCTTGCGAGGTCGGGCTCAGGGCCAAGCCGAAGCTATTTGCCTGCGGTCTTCTTCGCCTTCGCTTTCTTGGCAGCGGCGTCGGGGTCGGTGCGCACGAAGGCAGCTTGCGTGGCACCTGGTGTGCCCTCGCCGCCGCCATCGATGGCGAACACGCGGCACACCCAGACATCACCCGCGCGCAGGGAGCGTTTGCCGACTTTTCTCGACGACAAACCTGCCTTCTTGCCGTTGCGCCACCATTCGATGCGGTACTTCAGCTTGTCGTTCTCGGGGTCTTTGGCGCGGGTCTTCACCTCGCATCCCAAGTCGTCGACGCCGGCACGAGGCCAAGCGTTTGACAGCTTGACCACAGGTGCCCCAGGACGAGCGTTGCCGACGACCACTTCAGACGACACCGCTTTGCCCTTGGCCCGGGTGTCGCGCGGCGTCGCCACGCAGCCGACCTTTTGTCCGGCCTTGAGCACACCAGCCTTGATGGCCGCCGTCGCCTGGGCCCTACCGTTGAGGGTGGCTTTGACGTCGACGAGGATCTGCTCGCCATCGGCGTCGACCGGCTTGCCTGTGGCGCCACAGCTCACGGCGTCGCCCGTGACGGGCTTGGCGGGCGACAACGCCACCGTCAATCCGTCGGGCGCTCTCGACGTCAGCGTGACCTCGGGAGAGACGACCTCGGGGCTGCTGGCCCGTCCGTCGGTGGTGTACGCGTAGCAGCGCACCTTCGCCCCAGGTGTCGCCTGCGCCGGTTTCAGCTTGGCGTCAACGCCAGCCGACGAGGTCCGCACGCCGTTGATCTCCCACGCCACCATCAGTTCCAGCTTGTCGTTGTCAGCGTCGGAAGGCGCGCGCGTTGGCACGCAGCTCAACTCTTCGCCTGGCGTCGGCTTTTTGGGCTGGATGGAGACGCCCTTGAGCACCGGCGTGGTGTTTGGTGAATACGCCTTGGCACGTGCGGCGGGGCCGTCGGCCTCCCCGTCGAAGGGCACCACCTCGACGACGATGTCGTCGCCGCGCACGAAGGCGTTGGCCGGCAACGTCGTCGACTTGCCGTCATGGCTCTTCACCCGCACGCCGTTCACGAAGAAGCGCACCTTGTGGCTCACGCGGTCGCCGTCGACGTCGGCGGCGGTGGGCTTGATGATGGCTTTCACCGCCTGGCCGGCGACGGGTTTGGCAGGCTGCAGCGTCACCGTCGACGCCGGCGGCGGCGTGTTGACGACGACGAAGGCATCGCTGATGAGAGGCGCCTTCAACGACGCGTCCTTGGCTTGCAGCGTCACCACCCACTCGTCGTGCTTCTTGGTGGCCGACGCCGGAATCTCGGTCTTGCCCGCAAACGCGCGCTGCTTTTTGCCGTTCTTGCTCCACTCGATGGCCACGCTGACGGCGTCGCCATCGGGGTCAGACGCGGGCTTGGTCGTCGACAACGACACGCCTTTCACCGTCGTCACCAGGCGCGAAGACAACGTCACCTGCGGAGGCAGTGGCGCACGGTTGCCCACCCGCGCTTTGGCGCCGACCATCTTGGACGTCTTGCCTGCGATGGTGGCCGACACTTTCACCTCCCACTGGTCGCCGCGCTTGACGAGGCTGCCGTCGACGGTGGGGGTGAACAGGTTCACGTTCTTGCCGTTCTTGAACCACGCGATGTTCAAGTTGGCCGGCAAAATGCGTCCGTCGGGGGGGTCGATTTTCGCGAACAATGCGTCGCCCGGCTGGGGTTTGGCCGGCACGATGCTGACCTTCGGCACCGGCGGCCGCGCCGGGGCGACGTCGACACGAATGCGGGTGGCGTCGCTCTTCTTTTTGGCGGCCACGCTCCACACCTGGGCCATCAGTTCGTGGCCGGCGCGCAACTTGCGCCCGCTCAAGGTGAACTTGTTGGCACGGCGAATGGGCTTGCCGTCGAGATACCACTGAATCTGGTGTTTCACCGCATCGCCGTCGACGTCGGTGCCAGGCGCCACCACCTCGACAGTGACGTCTTGCCCCGCCACCGGCAGCGCCGGCTTGAAGGCCACTTTCGGCTTGGTGGGCGGGGTGTCGATGACGGTGAACCCAGAGCGCACCGGCTCAGAACGGTCGCGACGGTCGAAGGCGACCACCTCGACTTCCCAAGCCTCGCCCTTCTTCGTCGCCGCCGGAGGCACACTGCGTTGGCCGTTGAGTTCGGCCACTTCTTTGCCGTTCTTCGACCACTTCACCTCGAGGGTGATGGCGTCGCCGTCGGTGTCTTGCGCTTCGCGCGTGATGAGCAAGTCGACCTTCTGCGTCGTCGTCACCGTCTGCTTCGACAGCTCGATGCGCGGCGCCAACGGCGGTTGGTTGCCGATGGTCACAGCAGCACGTGCCGGGCTGGCCTTGTCTTTGCCGTCGATGGCGATGACTTCCACCGTCCAGCTCTCGCCCTTCTTGGTCTTGCCTTTGCTGATGCCATTGACGGTGGCGTCGAGGGTCCGCCCATTGCGCGCCCAGTGCACCTCATACGTCACCGGATGGCCGTCGGCGTCGGGACGCTGCTCGACGACATGCATGCGCAACGGCTCACCTGGCAGCGGCTGCTCGGGCTTGATGGTGATGGTCGGCACCGGCGGTGGCGTCGAGATGACGCCGACTTCAGCCGACGCGGCCGACGAGGTCATGCCATCGGCCACCGAGGTGACCTCGACCCTCACCTGCTCGCCTTCGTGAATGTACTTGGCCGGCAGCGTGCGCACGTCGTCTTTGAGGGCGACGCGGGCGCCGTCGACAAACCAGTGCACCCGGTAGGTGATGGCGTCGCCGTCGGGGTCTTTGCCCTCGGCGGCAATGCTCACGTTGACGTCGTTGGCCGTGCGCGGGGTGCGCGGCGTCAACGACACCTTCGGCGCAGTCGGCGCACGGTCGCCAACCACAACGCCATCGCCCGACGACACGCCGTCGACGCTGCCGTCGCTGGGCACCACTTGCACCGACACCTTTTGCCCCTTCTTGATGACGCCTGCCTTCAGCCCCATGCCGTCGGCGGCAGACGCGGGCAGCGGCTTGCCGTCGGCAAACCACGTCACCTTCAAGCGCACGTTGTCGCCGTCGGGGTCTGACGCTGCGGCGTCGGTGACCAGCTTCAACGCGGCATCCCCAACCGGCTCCATCGGCTCGATGTGCACCTTCGGCGGCACCGGCGGACGGTTGCCGATGACGACCGAGACGCCCTCGCCTTTGCCTTTGTCGCGGCCGTCGAAGGCGGTGACCATGGCGCCCCACTTTTGGCCCTTCTTCAACATGCCGGCCGGCACCACCCATTTGTTCGTCAGCTCTGGCACAGGCTTGCCCGCCGCGAACCACTGCACCTCGTAGGTGGGCACGTCGCCGTCGGCGTCAGGTGCCCGCTCGGCCACCACCAAGCCCAGCGGCGTCGACGCCGTGGGCGCGGCCGGAAACAGCGCCAGCTTCGGCTTGCCCGGCCGGTTGTTGCCGACCACGCTTTCGGTGGTCACCGTCGTCGACGGCAGACGTCCGTCGTGCGTCACGACCTCAGCTGTGAGTTTGCCGTCGCGCTTGAGCAGTGTCCCCGGCACGCTCTTCTCTTCAGGCAACAACGGCAGCACTTGGCCGTCGAGCTTCCAGATGACGCGGTGGTGAATGGGGTCTTTGTCGGGGTCGGCTCCAGTCTTCGCCACCACCAATTTCGCACCGCTCTTGCGCGTCGGCACCTTCGGCTCGATGCGCACCGCTGGCGGCGTCGGTGCCGTGTTCTCCATGACCCAAGTCAGCTCGGTGGGCTGCCCTTCTTCTTCGTTGTCTTGCGGCACCACCAACACCTTCACCCGTTGGCCACGGGTGGCGATGTTCTTCGGCAGCGTCATGGCCCGGGCCTTCAGCTTCACGATGTTCTCGTCGACCGACCACACCGTGCGGTAGCGAATCTTGTCGCCATCGTCATCTTTGGAGTCGGTTTGCACCTTCACGGTGATGGCATCGCCAACGCGCACTTCGCCAGTGGCCGCCCCCTCGGCGACGACGACAGGCGCCTCTGGCGCCGTGTTCAACACGCGCACCGCCGACGACGTGTGAAAACGTGCGCCGCGCCCTTCTTTGAACAGCGCGTAGTCGTCTTCTTCTTGCACGCGCACCGTCCACTTTTGCCCTTTTTGCGTGCGGGCAGCGGGGACAACGCGTTGGTTGTCGAGGTCTTTGACGCGTTTGCCATTCATCAACCACACGATGCGGGTGGCGCCTTCTTTGACGCCGTCGAGGTCGGCGTAGACGTATTCGACCTTGAGGTCGTCGGTGGTGCGCGGCGTGATGGGCTCGACGCGCAAGTCGACAAACGACGCCGGGTTGGGCCGGGTGCGGCTCATGCGCTCCGCGTCGCGGCCATACGTCGCCCACGGGATGCGCGCTGCCGCCAACTTGCCGCGGGTGCGCAACGAGAACGCGTGCAACTTGCCCCGCGCCGACGCCACCATGACTTCAGGGCCGCGCTTCTTGTCGAGGTTGATGATGAAGGCGCCACCGACGTTTTTGCCTCGGCTGAGAAACGGCGAGCCCCGCACTTTGCGGCCCTGCTTGTCGAACACGTGGGTCTTGCCGTCGTCGGCCACGACCACCACTTCGAGGGTGCCGTCGAGGTCGAGGTCGCCGATGGCGGGCGATGCGTGCACCTTGCCTTCGATTTGCTGTGGCCAGCCCTTCAGCGCCTTGCCCTTGCCGTTGACGGCGTAGACCTTGCCGTCGGCCGAGCCCGACACGATGTCGACGATGTCGTCTCCGTCGACGTCGCCCAACGCCGGCGCGCCGTAGATGCGGTAGCCGGTCTCGACAGGGAAGCCCTTCTTCAACTTGAAGGTCTCGGCGTCCAGCGCGTAGATGGAGAAGTCTTGGCTGCCAAACACGACGTCGAACTTGCCGTCTCCGTCGACGTCCCCGAGCGACGGCCCGCCCGAGATGCGAAACTTGCTCTGAAAGACGCGCTTTTTGTCGACGCGTCCTTTGCCGTCGAACAGGTGCAACTTGCCGTCTTCGGCGCCGATGAACAGCTCCAACGGTCCGCCGGGGATGAGGTCGGCGGCGGCGATGGCGCTCTCGGCGGGGATGATGCCTTTGACGGGGAATCCGCGCAGACGTTTGCCGCGTCCGTCAAAGCCCGCGACGTGTTTGCCCGGAATGGCGACGACGATGTCTTGGTCGCCATCGGCGTCGACGTCGGCACACAACGGCGCCGACGCGATTTGCTCTTTCACCTTCACGGGGAACCCGGGGCGCATGGAGCCGTCCCACTCCACGACGTACAGCTTTTTGTCGGGGCCGCCGGTGACGATCGACAACACGCCGTCGCCGTTGAGGTCGCACAGCGAGGGCGACGAGGGAAACCGCTTTTTCGCGTCTTTCGGCACATTGCCCAATTTGACGGGAAACCCGTCGAGCACCTGGCCTTTGGCGTTGATGACGTAGAGGTTCTCGCCGTTGCCCACGGCGATGTCGAGGCGTCCGTCTTTGTCGATGTCGCCGACGGCAGGGGTGCCACCAGTGTCGCCTTCGCCCAGCGACACAGGAAACCCAGCCAGCTCTCGCGCCTGCGCCGCCGACGACAGTGTCAGTGCACAAAGGCCAAGCAGACCCCAACCGACGCGCGCCCAGGCGCGGCGTCCAGGCACGGCCGCTGGCATCGCAGACGGGGTTTTGGGCAACAAACAGGGGACATCGTCAAACTGATGCATGTGCGCGTTCTCCTCGACGTTGAAGCGCAAAGTGTGGCGGGAGCAGCTCCCAACAGACATCAACCGCAGCTGCGATTGATCGCCGGTGACGAGGGTCATCCTACGTTCAGGTCAGCGGTGAATGTCCAACCTGCCCGGCGAGGTGCACTGCAAAAAGCACTGGCACACGCCAGGTCTGCAGACTCGGCATGGGCATCGGCTGCTGGGCACCGACAATGAAGGTGTCAATTTGCGCCGCCGCGCTTTTCCCCACGCCCAAGTCGCAAAAACACCCCAAATGCGACGAAAGAAGCCGGCGTTGAAGGCGCCGGCTGTTTTCAGAGTATTCCAGGTTCTGTGCTGGCTACGACATCTTGGCGCGTTTGCCGTCGACCTCCGACACCATGCGCGACAAGCGTGAGGTCTGCGTGTTGAGGGTGTCGAAGAGGGCATCGTAGTTCTCGCGCACCAGGTCTTTGGCTTTGGCGCGCAAGGCGTCGCCCTCGAGCCCGTCCAATGCTTGGGCCCCATCGCCGAGCGCTTCTGTGGCCGCGGCTTTGATCTGCTTGTCGTCGTACCACCCGCTCTTGCTCGTCCAGGCGAAGCTCTCGTGCGCGTCCAGCTTTTGCGCCAACGGCGAAGCGGCTTCACTCAGGTTGTCGGCGTGCGACTGCAGGTTGCTGAGTTTGTCTTTCAGCGACGACAGCACCTGCATTTGGGCGTCGAAGGTGCGCGATTTGGCCTGCTTCACGGCCTTGCCCGAGAACAGCTTTTGCAGCCCGGTGAAGTCTTCCAGCGCTTTTTTTGCTTCGGTGAGTTCGTCGTGCTCGGCGTGGTCTTTCTTTGTCACCCGTGGTGCCGACACGAACGACATTTTGCCCCGCACCTTCAGCCCGTCGTCGGGGCTGGACACCTGAAAGAGTTTGCTGGCGTCGAGCTTGCGCTCCAGCTCCGACAGGTTTTTCGACTGCAAGACGTCGTCGAGCTTCTCCAAGACAGCGTCGACGGCGTGCGAGGTTTGCTGCGCCAGTTTCACGGTGCGCGACACATTCGAGGTGAACGACGTCGGAAACTGCGGAAAGTCGTGGTGGCTCTTCACCCTCGGCCGCGATTGAAAGCTGCCCTTGGCAAACGTCGCCAGCTCTTCGGCGCTTTGGTAGCGGGTGTAGACGTCGCTCTTGGTCGAGATGTTGTGCCGTGGATACGCCGCATGCAGCGACACGTCGTGCACGCTGGCCTTCCCGGTGTTGCGCTGGTGCTGGTAGTAGGCGTGCCGCATCTCGTGCAACAGCGTCGGGGTGTGCTTGTCGGAGTAGGCAGCCCCGACGTCCATCATCAGCCGGTCGCGTCCGAAGAACACGCCATTGGCGTTTTCGGCTTTGAGGTACGACGGGCTGAAGGCGAGCTCCATGCCCCACATCTCCTTCATGCGGGCCGCGATCTTGTTCATGCGGCTGCCGTTTTTGTCGGGGAGAAACCGCACCGCGGGATGCTCGACCCCGCCTGACTTGTGAAAGAACGTCTCGTATTTGTGCCCAGCGTCGTCGAGCTTCTTGAGGTCGAGGTTGGGGTCGGCTTCGGCCGCCTTTTGACTCGCCGAAGCCTTGCTCGTCGACGTGGTGGCCGACGTTGATGCCGTCGTCGACGCGTTGGTCATGGCGAACAGCTGGGCCCCCATGCCGCCCCCGACGACGCCGTTGCCTTTGTCGAGGCTGCGCTGCTCAAACCCGTTGGCGACGTTGCCCTTGGCGATCTGCTTCCCGGCGTCGTGTTTGGCGAAGTTGGCGCCGGCCCACAGCTGCAGCAGGGCCTCCCGCGCTTCGACCGGCGAGACCTGGGCCGCCTGGGCGACGTCCTGAATGAATTGCGGCCGCTCTTGGGCGGGCACCTGAGAGACGTCCCCGCCGAGGTTGGGCTTTTGCCGCAGCACCTGTTGGGCCGCCTTTTGGATGTGAAGGCTCACAGCACTCCTCGCATCCCCCCGGACGCGTATACACGGTTTACGGTATCGTCTTTGGCGCCGTTGGCGTTGTCCAATTCACACTGAATGTGTCTGCGTGTCGCAGATCCACCAGAGAATCGGCGCAGCCCCTCACTTTTGGTGTCCAAACGACGGCGTTGGCCGATAATGCACCTGAGGGTGTGCGTGCCTACGCAGCCGTGAAGGGGACGACGTGGACGTCAAAGCGCAAATGGCAGCCTCTGCCGCCTTGTTCGCCATGAACAAGGGCTTTGATGGCATTGACGCCATCCCGCCGAAGGTGCGCCCCGAAGCCATCGCCCACGTCGCCAAAGAGGTCGGCGTTCCCAAACTGCAGGTGCTCAACTTCCTGCAAGACGAATGGGACACCTCCAACCAAGGCGCCGCACAAAAGACGGCCGGCTCCGACCTCGCCGCACAACGCACCAACACCCATGGCGCGCGACAGGCGGGCACCATGGGCGGGGTGCACGCGCGCATGAGCGCCATGATGGGCGAGAACATCACCGTCGGCCCCGCCAACGCGCCCAGCAAACAAGAAGCCATCTCCGCCGACATCCCGGGCGCCAACGACTCTTTGAAGTCGCTGGAGGCGGAGCTGATGGCCTACGCCTCGCAACCGAAAGCAAAGCCGCAGGTCGACAAGTCCGACCCCAACCGGCTGCGCAAGAGCACCGACGACATCATGGATGGGCTGCAGCAAACCGGCAAAGCCCGCCTGAACGAAGACCAGCCCTACGGCTTTGGCGAGCAAGTGGTGCGCAAGCTTGAGCAGTTCGATCAGAGCTACCTCGAAAAAGGCATCGCCCCCGGCGACTACGCCCACGTCGACCTCAAGTCCATCGCCGACGACGACCCCCGGCTCGACATGCCTTTGTTTCGGGGCATGAACTCCCAAGACCCCGCCACCCACGCCCTCGGACTCACCGGCCAGCTCATCCCCGCGGGTCACAGCTCTGACTACGAGGGCTTCAAGCGCTACGACCACAAAGAGACGCTCAACGCCTACGAGTGGAGCGCCGACCCCTACATCGCCATGAAAGGCGCCGGCGCCCACGGCTTCTTGGTGCAGACCACCCTGCGCGAGATTCGCGACCAAGGCGGCGCCGACATTTCGCGCAAAACCAGCGACAGCGAAGGCGGCTTTTTCATCGCCTCGCCCATTCAGCCTCGGGTTCGCCGCATCACCCACCCCGAGGGCAGCTACAACCTCGAGGCCCTTGAAGCGCCCAAAGAGCAAACTGACAACGTCAAACAGTACGCCGGCTTTCTCGCGCGCAAGGTGCCGCAACACGGCGGATGGGATGAGTTCCTCGACTCCGGCAACCCCAACGCCAAGAGCATGAACAAACGCGGCCTGCGCGAAACCCTTCTTCAGGTGCAGCACTGGAGCGACCGCGTCAAAGACGTGGCCCCCAACAGCAAAACCCCCGGCAACGTCTTCGCCAAAATCAAAGCCAACGTCGACGTCAACAAGCCCAAAGCCGGCAAGGCCTTCGCCCAGCGCATGCTGCAAGACCTGCAAATGGCCTTCGTCATGGCCACCGAAGGCTGATCGACGTCGTGCACTGACACAGTTTGATTTCGTGATGCACGGCCGACGTTCGTCGGGCATGCTGACCGGGATGACCGTGCCTGACGACGATCTCCTGGCCAACCTCCAACTCGACATCACCGACGAGGGTGAGGCCGTCGACGGCCCGGCCACGGCCGAAGACGACATCGTCGTCGAAGGGTCCGACGCCACCGCCGAAGAAGACGATGGCGTCGACACCGCTGAAGACCCAGACGGCTCATCCTATGGCGCGAGTGCCGCTTAGGCCGTCAGCGACAACCGTTGGCGACGTGCTTCATCTGCAAGTCGTCGTTCAATGTCCACACATCGCCGTTGGCTTTGCCCTTGCCCCGCGCCGTCAGCAAGACGTGTTGGCCGCCGCTCTGCGCTTGCACCGAAAACGTGTAGTGCTGCGCAGCCTCTGTCGACGGCGTCCACGTCGACGGCAGAGCATTCGGATACGTCCCCGACGTCGCCGAAGCCGTCTCCACCGCGGCAAACAATGACTTCAGTTGCTTCTTCACCGACGCTTGCACCGCTTCACAGGCATTGGGGGCGGCAAACCCCGCCAACCGGATGTCGGTCACCCGCCAGGTGCTCCACCCTCGTCGACGAAAGACGACGCGGGTGACCCCGTCGCCGTCTTCGTGGGGCACAGCCACGACGAATTTGTCGCTGGCCTCGTAGCCCATCTGCGCGTCGACGAAGAGGTCGCCTTTGGCCTCCTTTGCGTCGGCCGTGGCGTCGGCAACCGCAGGGGCATCGGGGTCGTCACGCAACATGCGCACGAACCCCTCAGGCGTGGCCACCGCGTCGATGGCGCGTTCGCCGACGGCGCCGATGAACATGTTGCCGAGCATGCCCAACAAACCCTGCTTTTTGGGCTCGACGACGAGCTTGGCGTTCATCTGGTCTTTCAGCGACTGGCGCACGCTGGCGAAGTCGACGATCTCCCGCAGTTCTTCGGCGTCTTGCTCGTCGACGGCGTCTTGCAGTGACGACACCGCCCGATGGGGTTGGGTGTAGACCCACAAGCCCACGCCGCCCACGGCGATGACGACGACGATCGCGGTGATGAATTTGCCTTTCACGTGCACCTCCCGACGCCTTCAACGTAGGTCGGCGGTGGACTGTGGCAAGTCACAACTGCAGGCGGTGGGGCGAGATGGCCATGAGCGCTGGCTTGTGGGTCACGCACACCACCTGCGTGGCGTTGCCCAAGAACTGCAGGATGCGGGCGTGCAACGTGTCGCGCGCGTCGGGAAAGCCATCGAACACGCCGTCGAAAAACACCGGCATGCGGTTCTTTTTCACGTAGGCCTCGACGATGCTGAGCTTGAGCGCGAGGTACACGAGGTCTTTGTCGCCGGGGGTGAGGTCTTTGAAGCCCACCTCTTGGCCACTCATGGCCTCCACCAGACCCAGCTGTCCGCGCGGGTGAAACACGACTCGGGTGTAGCGCTGGTCGGTGAGGCCGCCGAGCATCTGGGCCACGCGCGGCTCCACCATCGACGCCACCGAGTCGAGGTCGGTGAAGAAGATGTCAGACCCCGCGTCGAGCAACTTGCGCGTCACGTCGTCGTAGGTCTCTTTGGCGCCGCCCGCGACGTCGACGCTGCCGTCGGGTGCCAACGATGGGCCGTCGTCAAACATGCCGAAGGCGTCGTCGGCAGGGGGGGGTGCTGCTTCGGTCTCGCCCGAGAGCGCTTTTTCGAGGGCCTCTTTTTGCGCCTTCAGCTCTTTGGTGTCGCCTTGGTAGCCGCCGGCTTTGAACAGCTGCTCCTCAAGCTCTTTGAGACGAGCTTGGATGCGCGTTTGCTCCTGTTGCACGTCGGCGGGCACCTCGGCTTCGGCGTCGGCCAGGTTCTGCCGTGCGGCGGCAACGGCGGCTTTGGCCTCCTTCGCCTCTTCTGCGCGGGAGATGACTTCGTCGAGGGCGCCGAGGTCGTCAGAGGCCAATCCGTAGCGCGCCAACATGGAGTTGAAGCTGCTCTCGTCGAGCTCAAACCGGCTGTCTGCTTTTTCGAAGTCGCGTTGCAGGCGCATCACTTGCCCACGGGCGCGTCCGAGATGTTCGGCCTCAGAGACGACCTTCCAGCCGCCCACCAAGGCCACGAAGAAGCCGGCGATGTTGCCGTAGGCCGCGGCCCGCAAAGGCTCAAAGGCCACGGCGCCCACCACACCGAGGAGAGTGAAGCCGACGCCAGCCAGAAGGCCATACTTCAACAGCGGCTCTTCCATGGCCTCGTCGAGCACCACCTTCATCGACCGCGATGCTTGGGTGCGCATGGCGTATTGATCGCGCATCTTCTCGATTTTGCGCTCCAGCTCTTGCTGGCTGCTTTGGTGCGCGTTGCGATGGGCGAGGTGCGACTGCACCTGTTCGCGAAAGTCGTCGGGCACTTCTTTCACTTCGCCCACGGCGGCGGCACGCTCTTCGGCGGTCTGCAGCTGGTGCCGCAAGTTCTCGAGCGGACGCAGTTTCTCCTCGAGCTCAAAGCCCTTCTTCTGCAACCCGTCGAGCTCAAACTCAAGGTCTTGCACCGACTCCATGCTCGTCAGCTGCTGCTCGATGTCGGCGAGTTTGGCCCGCTTTTCGTCGTCGCTGAGGTGGCTGAACTCGTCGGGGGCGGGCCCAAAGTCACCAAAGCCAGGGGGCAACGGCATCATGGGCTTCTTCTCGACGACGGGCTCACCGACGCCGCTCATGGAGTGCATGCTGCCGCCCGGCGCGACAGGGTGTTCGTCGGTGACCTCGGCGACGAGGTCGGTGCGCTGCGACGGGAGGTCGCCCTTGGTGGTCATGAACAGACGGCGCACCACGTCGACTTGGGGAAACCCCACCTGCGACGTCACCACCTGCCCCACCTCGTTGGCCTGCTCGGTCACCGGCGTCATGGCTTCGCCCTGCTGCTTGAGCAGCGACGTCTTGCCGGAGCGCAAATCGCGCAAGATGCGAAACGTTTCACCCGAGCGGCCTTGCAGCGTCGTCCCCACCCGACAGGCTTCTGCTTGCGGCTGCACCAGATGGGTCAGCGAGGGCTCGGCGCCTGGCGGGTTCAGCAGGTCGACGAGCACGTCCAGCACCGTCTGGCCCTGCTCCGGCTGCGAGGGCACCACCACGGTGATCTGCGGCGCCAATGCCAGCCGCACGACACCGTCGAAGCCGCGTACGCCTTGAATGACCAGCTCTGAGATCTCCACCCGCTGCTCCTGCTGCCTGCTGCCTGCTCAGGTCGGGCGAGCATAGCGAGAAGCAGGTGGCGAACGACATCCCAAGACACCTTCGTGATTCACTTTTTCTGTGGCGCCTTCTGAAGGGCAGCGAACCGTCCGCAGTTGGGCCGGCCCAACGAAAAAGCCCCGCGCAAGGCGGGGCTTTGGCAAAGTCTGGGCGCAACGGCTCAGGCTTTCTTCTTTTGCCAAAAAGCGCGCTCTTTGATGCGAGCCTTCTTGCCGCGGAGGGCGCGGAGGTAGAAGAGCTTGGAGCGACGCACTTTGCCGAACGACACCACTTCGATTTTCTCGATGCGGGGGCTGGCGAGGGGGAAGATGCGCTCGACGCCGTGGGAGAAGGAGATTTTGCGCACGGTGATGGTGGAGCGGTTGCCGCCACGCTTGCGAGCAATGCACACGCCTTCGAAGACCTGAACACGCTCTTTTTCACCTTCACGAATGCGGAAGTGAACGCGCAGGGTGTCGCCAGGACGGAAGGACGGGTGGTCGTTCCGGATGTAGTTCTTCTCGATTTGCTCGATGATGTTCGACATGAGGAGCTCTTTTGGTCGCGGCGGCTCTCGTCGAGAGACACGCAAGGAAGGTTGGGGTCTGGCAAAAACCAGAGAGAATTCAGGTGCAGGCGGGGCCTGCGCGCCTCAACCTTGACCACAGAGCGATCACTGGGAGGCGACAAGGAGCGCGAATGCACCATGGTTTGTCGGAGTCGTCAAGCGGGCGTCTGTGAATTGAGGGCGGTTGCTTGGGGGCTGGCCCATTCGAGCCTGACGCCTGGCCGGCAGAGCCGGGTGCGGCCGAGACGCGGTCGCACGCCAAGGCCTTTGCCCTGCATTTGCGCGCCTCCGTCGGAGATGGCAGGAGAGGTGCAGGCATTGACATTGTCTCCGCACTGCTGGTAGGGCGTCATCTCTGAGCGACTCCACCGGCCGCTCCCTTGTGAGGAACACGTGATTTTCAACTCCAAGCAGCTCGAAGAGCTTGAGAACATGCACGACTCGTCGGGCTCGCTCGACGAAGACTCGGACGACCGCGAAAACAACTCCGACGGCGATGCCGCGATGGAGTGGCGGCGTCAGCTCATCGAAGAAGCTGCCGAAAACGTCAAGCGTGCCGCCTCCCGCCCGGTGGAGCCCACCATCATCTACGACGCGGGCTCGCTGCTGTTCGACCGCGACACGCGCCGCTTTGCGCGGGTGGGTGCGTCGATTCCGGGCTTTTTGAAGCTGCTGTTTCTCAACGGCGGCGAGCGTGAATTGGGTGTGCTCGACCTCGCCACCTACCTCACCGACAACGCGGCCGAAAAGAAAGTGTCGGAGATGGCGCTGCAGCTCGGCATGAGCAACGCAGACGTCCTCGCCGAGCTCGACAGCTTGGGTCTCGAGCCCGTGTTTGAAGAAGGCAAGACCCGTGAAGAGGTCGAAGCCGCTGTGGTGCAGCCTCCGGAGCCCGCCCCCAAAAAGGCCAAGAAGGCCGCTTCGAAGAAGAAGCCTGCCGCCGAAAAGAAGGCGCCTGCCAAGAAGAAGGCGGCCGAGCCCAAAGCCGAAGAGGCCAAAAAGCCGGCGGCGAAAAAGGCCCCTGCCAAGAAGAAGGCCACGCGCCGGCGCGTGAGCAAAGAAGGCATCGATGGCAACAACCCCATCGACGATCCCAACGGCTACATCAAAGCCCACTACAAAGAGATGTCGAACCGTGAACTGGCGCGGGAGACGGGGCTGTCGGAGCACACCATCCGCCGCAAACTCGGCGAGTGGGGCCTCAAGCGCGACCGCAAAAAGAAGGCGCCGGCAAAAAAGAAGAAGAAGTGATGCGCAATCGACGCATGTGACAAAGCGGCGGCCTTGGGGTCGCCGTTTTTGTTGGCAGACGCATACACTGGCGGCGTCCCCGACGACGAGGAGATCAGGCTTGAGCAACGCGCCCCACGCCCACCCCGACGCCAACGATGGCCCTCAGCGCTTTCGCGTCGGCACCTTCAACGTCTACAACCTCCTGCTGCCGGGCGTTCGCGTCTACGAAAGCGACGGCGACAGCGACGAGGTGTACGCCGACAAATGCGCCTGGATTCGCCAGCAGGTGCAGCGCATGCAGGCCGACATCGTGGGCTTTCAGGAGGTCTTTCAGGGGCGCGCGTTGCGCGACGCCCTCGACGGCAGCCCCCTCACCGACGTCGTCACCCGGGCCGGCCCCGACGAAACCTTGGAGACCCCCAACGTCGCCCTCGCCTCGGCCCACGAGGTGTTGCAGGTGCGGTACCACGAGCGCATCCCCGATCACGCCCGCATCGACTTCGACGGACACGACCTCGGCATCGACCGATTTTCACGACCGGTGTTGGAGACGAAGATCGACGTGCATGGCCTTGAGGTCGACGTCTTCGTGGCCCACCTCAAGAGCAAGCGCGGGGTGTACCCCAAAGACGCCGACTTCACCGATCCCGTCGAGCGCGCCAAGGCCAACGCCCGCTCGCTGTTGTTGCGCGCGCAAGACGCTGCCGGTTTGCGCGCGCTGGTGGCCCGCCGCGTCGAAGGCCCCAACACGCCCGTCATCGTCATGGGCGACTTCAACGACACCGAAGCCGCGGTGACGACGAGGATGGTGTCGGGGGATCCGCCCTTCGCCAAGATGCCGTTTCACATCAAGAAGAACATCTGGGACACGCTGCTGTACGACGTGCAGGAGATTCAACAACGCCACCACCAGCGCAGCGTGCACTACACGCACATCCACAGCGGACGCTTTGAGACGCTGGATCACATCTTGGTGTCGGAGGAGTTCTTCCCCGGCAACAAGGGCGGCTTGGGCGCGGTGGAGTGGGTGCAAGTGCTCAACGACCACCTCCTCGACGAGCGGTTTGTCGACGGAGAAGGCGTGCCCCGTACCCAAAGCGACCACGGCCAGGTGGTGGCGTCGATCAAGCTGCATCCCCGACACGACGAGCGCTGAGTGCGGCTGCTGGATGCGCCGAGTCGAACGTCCGGGCGCAAAAGCAGACGTGACCGACAAAAGTCATTACGCTGCACACCGCGTGGGAAGAAGCTGGAAGCGCCGTGATTGAACAACTGTCAACAGCGTCGTTGTGGGTGGCCTCCCTGGTGTGTGTGGGCTGGGTGTTGTTGGTGGCCCGTGGATTTCGCACCATTGCGTCGATCCCCCGGTTGCCCAACTCCATTCCCCTCGACGAAGAAGCGTCGTTTCCGAAGGTGTCGGCGGTGGTCTCGTTGTGCGGCCGATGCCGTGACGTCGAGCAGAGCATTCAAAGTCTGCTGCACCAAGAGGCCGTCGACATGCAAGTCATCGTCGTCGACGACGGTGCCCCAGACGCCGAACGCGCCACCGTGGATCGCCTGGCCGCAGACGACGACCGCATCTTGGTGCTGAAAACGAAGAAGCGCCCGGTGGGCTGGGTGGCCCGCAACTACGCGCAAGAGCTGGGGCAAGGCCGGGCCGAAGGCGACTATTTGCTGTTCACCGACGGCGACACGCTGCACACCCGACGCAGCGTGCGCCGCGCCGTCTGGGTCATGGACGACCAAGATCTCGACCACCTCGCCCTCAAACCTCGGGTGGAACCGCGCTCGTTTTGGCAGCGGCTGATGAGCCCGGTGATGTTCTTGTTGTGCGAGTTGCGCTTGCTCGACCCCCGTGCCGTGCAAGCCGACTCCGGCGTCGGCGCAGGGGTCGGCGCCTTCAACTTGGTGCGCGCCGAAGCCTATCGGCTGCGCGGGACGCACGCAGCGTTGCGGGGGGCCCTCGTCGAGGAGCGCGCCCTCGGCCGCATGATGCGCACCGATGGCGGGCGCGGCGTGCTCATGCGTGCCGTCACCCAAGTGCGCACCCGCCCTGTCGACGACGACCTCAAAGCGCTGTTTGGCGAAGCCCGCACCGGCATGTTGGGCGCGTTGGGCAATTCGCCGTTGGCGACCATCATCGTCGGCGTCGTGCTCATGGCGGGCATCGTCTTGCCCGCGACGTTCTTGTTGGTGGGATTGCCGCTGTTTTTGGCAGGGCACTCGCCGTGGATGGTGGCGCCCGCGATCATCGCATTGCTGTTGCCCATCGTCGGTGTGCTGCGCATGCGGCAGATGGTGCGGGCCACCGTGGCCGGCATCGTGGCCGCCCCCGTCGCCGTGGCCTTTGTGGCCGCCGCCGCGATCCACGCCGGGCTGGTGCTCGGCGTGCTCGGCAAGGTGGAGTGGCGGGGCCGCGCCTACTCCCGGCAGGATCTCAACGAACTCAGCCTGTAGCGACCGAATTCGTCTCAAAAACGGGTCTGTGCGACAAAATCCGCTGCTTCTCGCTATAGCTGAGACGGCTGGAGTGCGCCCATGCGGGCCCCCGGCGAGGAGGCGCGATGAGCATCCAAGGTGGAGGCCCCAAAAACGGCAACGGCAAGTTGCCCACGTCGTTCACCTCGGTGCGTGTCGCCGACAAAGTCGCCCCTCAAAAGGCCCCGTCTCCAACCACCCCCGCCAAGAAGACCGACGTCACCGGCGAGGTCGAGCTCGACGCATTCAAAGGCGACAGCTTCGACGGCGGCCCCAAAAGCGCCTTTCAAGAAGGCGGATTTGGCGAAAGCGGCATCAACAGCGGCACCTTCTCGCAAGAGCCGTCGGGCCCAAAAGGCGGCCTGGCCATGCGCAAGATGGTGCGCTCGACGCTGCGCAAGCTGCAGCACGACATCAGCGAGCAAAAGAAGCTCGGCTCTGACCTGTGGCGGGAGCAGTCTCTCGGTGGTCAGAAAAACGCCCCCTTGCGCGACCGCCTTGCCGCCTTCGCCGACAAGAGCGCAGAGCTGAAAGACAAGCTGCGCAAGGCGAAGCTCCGCAAACGGCAAGTGAAGTTGAAGGCCGCCGGCAAAGCGCAAAAGGCGCCCACCACCGCCGACATTGCCCAGCTGAAAGCGACGCTCCCCTCGGGCGACGCCGACGTGCAACAGCTGCAGATCGCGCAGCGCTTCACCTCCGGTGCCGTGCTCATGAACGTGCAAGGCGTCGACGACAAAGCGCAGCTGGCCTCTGACCAAGCCGCCTTTGCGCCGTCGGGTGTGCTGGCCGAGACCATGCTGCGTCTGCTGTCTGACTTTGCGCCGGCGCAGCGTCCGACGTCGTCGTCGAGCGCATTCGCGGCGCTCATCGTCGACCCCTCCGCCTGAGCCGTGTCTCGTTGAGCGCGCCCCTCGTGGGGCGGTGCTGGAGCGCCGATTGGCCTTCCTCGTTCTCACCGAAGATGAACTGGCGCTGCTGCGCTTCACGTGCGACCTCACGTTTGTCGACGAGAGTCCGCTGTTTTTTGTCGAGCAGCAAAAGCGCCAGCCGGCCGACATGGACGCCGCCTACCACAACCTCATCGCCAAGAAGGTGCTCGACCCTGAGACCTTTGCCCTCACCGACCACGCCCTCAACCGCATCGCCCCCGTCGTCGAAGCCGACGCCCAAGTGGTGCACATCGCGGCCAGCGCCACGGGCGAGGTGGAGCAGAAGAACTTCTTTCTCCTCGACGAAATCGCGGTGCAGTACATCAAACAAGACGACGCCGAGGGCCACCCGGTGCACGTCTTTGGCGACGACTACGACACCGACGAGTTGTGTGAGCACGTGGCCCGGCGGGTGCTCCCCCGACGGGCGTTTGGCGAATCCATCGACGTCACCCTCACCGAGCTGGAGTTCATCGCCTTCAGCCGGTTGGTGCAGAACGCCCCGGCTGCGGCCGACCAGCTGCGCATTCAGCGAGACGCCGCCTTCGCCCTCCTCGGTGAGCCCCCAGCGGCCGTGACCCCGGGGCAAGGTGTCGTCGCCATGCGAGGGCGGCTGCAACAACACCGCGTCGTCACCAAACCCACCCACGCCATCGGCCAGCCGTCGGCGACGTGGGAGCGGGCGCTGCAGGGTCTCCTCGACAAACGGGTGTTTCTCGACGTGGACGGCGCCTTGGTGTTGCGCCCTGCCCTCGTCGACTTCGTCACCTGCTTGCGTGGCGCCGAGCGCCACACGTTGGTGCGCTACGACTTTGGCGACGGCGAGTGGGTGATGCGCGAGACGACGTTTGTCCCCACCGACGGCGGCCTCTTCTACCTCGGTTCGGCGCACGAGCGGGGCGCACAGGCGAGCGACCACATGCGCATCCAGGACGTCGACGGCGAGCAACTCAAAGCCGTCCTCGACGTCAGCTTGGGCCCTTTGGCCTCATATGACGTCGAAGCCACCGTCCCCTTTCAGTCGTCTCCCCTTCGCCGTTAGCGAGGAGGGCCGTTAGCGAGGAGGGCCGCGTCGTTTGCCCCCCTTTTGCGACGGCTTTTTCTTCTGGCCGGCTCCCGCTGGACGTTTGCCTTTGTAGGCCTTGCGCTTCGACGCTGCCGCCGCCCGAGCCTCACGCGCCAGCGCTGAGGAGTCGGTGGCCTCGACGTCGTCGGGGACATCCGCCAGCCAGGCCCCCCGTGTCGGACGTGCCACCTTCGCCGGCAGCTTGCCCTTTTTGGCCTGCAACGTGACCAACCCCGCCGGCGAGCAAGCGTAGCGGCCTTCGGGCGCGCCGCGCCCGCGCATCACGCCGCCGACGAGGCGCACGCCCGACGACGCCGAGGGCGCGTTGCGTCCCAGCAACAAGAACGACGTCTTCAAGGTGTCGGTGCCGATCTTCGCCTCGGTCTCGAGCTTCGTCCACATGGGGGTGCGCTCGACGGGGAGGTCGGCGTGGCACCAATCGCGGCCGCCTTGCATCATGGGGCAACTCTCGACGCCAGAAGGGCACGGCGCCAACACGTCGGCGCCATGGCTGTCGACGTCGGCGACGAGTTCGTCGCGCAATCGCATGAGAGCCCGGCTGTGCACTTGTGTCGCCGGCTCGACGATGAGCAATACGCCGTCGGGGCTGAGGCGTTGCAGGGCGGCTTCAACAACCTCCTGGCGGGCGGCGATGCCTTTGCGGGGGTCGCCCATCTCGTTGAGGACGTTGGCGAGCACCACAAGGTCAAATCCACCCCGCTCGGCGTTCCAGCGGTTGGGCGCGGTGAGGGAGGCCACCTCCAATCGCGGCCGCATGCCGATGCCGATGTCGCGCATGAGGGCGCGGCCTTCCTCCATCGACTTTTTGGCCAAGTCGACCGCGACGGCTTCTTCGAGACCGTCGAACACGCAGGCGGCGCCCATGGTGGCGCTGAGCGGACCACAGCCGAGGTCGAGCACCCGCTTGACGTCGGGCAGGTGGCCTTCTCTGTGCAACTGCTGCAACAGGTGGGCGATCTTGATGGCGTTTTTCGGTGCGTAGTACCCAAGATACGCCCGCCGCATGCCCGCGTCGCGCAGATAGCCGGCGTCACGTTGGTCGCGTTCGGCGGTGAGCAGGCCGTGCAGACGTCGCACGTCGCCCGCCAACTTGCTCTTGTGCTTGCCCTTGGCGACGGCGATGGCGGTGTCGATGATCCGGCGCGCGCGGTCGGGAACGTCGAGGTCGGCGAACGGCGTTTTCTCTGCTTTGGTCATCACTTACGTCATTTCTGGGCGGGCAATCGCGGGTGGGGAAAACGCCCCCAGCAACTTTGTCGTCGAGCTTGTCGATAGAATTATCGTGCGTACCTTGATGGGGCACCAGCGGGAAGGAGACCCTCATGCGCGACTTGCAAGACGCCCTCAAAGAGACCCAACGTCATCTGCAAAAAGCACGTGAGGCGCTCGAACGCAACGTCGATTGGGCCGTCATCATCGAAGAAGAGCGCCAGCAAGACGACAGCCGGTGGGAACGTCCGCGGCTGGAGGTCCCCCGCCTGCCGGAGCGGCCGTCGGAGGAGGCTGAGCCCACGTCGGACCGTGGTGTGGTCATCCTCCCGCTGTAGCCCACCCGGCGCCTCCTTGTCGCCCGCCAGACGCCTGGCGGGCGTTTTTGTATGCTGTCTGTATGAGCTCTCTCAAAGACCAGCTGTCGCAGTGGAAACAAGACAACACCCCCGCCGACAAGGCGCCTGCGCCGACGAAGCGTGGCAAAGCCGGCCGAGTGGGGGCGCCTGCGCCGGGCCCCGTGATGCGGGCGCCCGCCCCGGTGGTGGACGAGCCGGAGCAGGACGACGCGTCGCTGTTTGCCGACGCCGTCGCCGACATCGGCTCACATTCGGAGGCGATTTTGTCGAAGTACGACGCGGCGGTGGAGCCGGGGGCGTTCCGTCCCAGCACGTCGCAGGAGGGGGCGCCGGTGGCGTCGGATGTGGAGGTCAAGGAGGGCGGCGCCGTCACCAAAGGGGAGGACGGGCGCATGGCAGTCGACCGCGACAAGATGGCGTTTCTCGACGCTGTGGGCGAGATGGATGGGGCGTCGAAAGGGCGACAGCTGAAGAAGAAGTAGGCTTCTCTGCTCTCTGCGTTTTGGGGAATTGTATTGCGGCCGTGTCGCCTGCATCCCTCCCCTTTCGGGTCGTCGGCCTGCAAGCCCCACAGCTTTCCCGCAACGCCTTCCGCCGCTCCAACATGAGCGCCCAAGAAGGCGTGGACTTCGCATCACCCAACCCCACCCACCCGGGCGAGGAAGCCACTCCCACGACGCAGGTTGCGCACCCCAAGCCGCGGTGCCCTCCACCAAGCACGCCCTGTGCCAACCCAGCAAAAAGCCCAAACATTTCAGCAAATTGGGCCGCATCCCACAGCCAATTGGCGCCCCACCCTCCAATCTCGCGTACGGCAGTCAATGTTGAGAATGGACCCTGCCATCTTGAGAATCCGGCACCAAAACAGCCAGTTGGCGTTCCACTCTGCGTTCCATTTGGAACGCGACGCCCCATGCCGCACCGCATCACAATTGCGCCACAAACCCGTCGTAGGGGGTTTTCTGCCCCTGCCAATCCTGTAGGGGTGCGCCGTCTGCCCGTCCGCAAGGACGCCTGTGCCCTCACCCCGAGGCACCCTGTTTGAGGCCCGCCATGACCCGCCGCAACGATGTGCGCAACATCGCCATCATCGCCCACGTTGACCACGGAAAGACCACCCTCGTCGACGCCATGCTCCAACAAGCCGGCATCTTCGGTGAACACGAAGAGCTCAAAGACCGCGTCATGGACAGCATCGACCAAGAGCGCGAGCGCGGCATCACCATCCAGGCGAAGAACACGGGCATCCAACTCGGCGACGTGCACGTCAACATCGTCGACACCCCCGGGCACGCCGACTTCGGCGGTGAAGTCGAACGCACCCTGCACATGGTCGACGGCGTCCTCCTGCTCGTCGACGCCGCCGAAGGCCCCCTGCCCCAGACGCGCTTTGTGCTCGAAAAAGCGCTCGCCATGGGCCTCAGCCCCCTCGTCGTCATCAACAAAGTCGACCGCGGCGACGCCCGCCCCGAAGAAGTGCTGCAGATGGTGTACGACCTCTTCATCGAGCTCGACGCCACCGAAGAACAGCTGGAGTTCCCCGTGCTGTACGCCGTCGCCCGCGATGGCTGGGCCGTGGCCGGCGAGCCCATGGGCGACGTCCCCGAGCCTGCCCAGCTGCCACAGTCGGCCGAAGGCAAAGGCAAATACGACCTCAAGCCGCTGTTCGAGATGATCCTCGAGCGCGTGCCCGGCCCTGAAGCCGACGTCGACGCTCCGCTGCAAATCCTCGCCAACGCCATCACCTACGACGAATACCTCGGCCGTCTGTGCATGGGCCGCATTCACCAAGGCACCATCACCCGTCGTCAAGACATCGTGCGCCACGGCAAAAACGACCTCAACAAAGGTGGCAAAGCAGCTGCGGTGTTCACCTTCCGGGGCCTCGCCCGCGTCGAGACCGAGACCGCCAAGGCCGGCGACATCGTCTGCGTGGCCGGCTTCCCCGAGATTGAGCCCGGCGACACCATCGGCGTGCCCGACGGTGCAGGCCCTCGCCCGCGCTTCAAAGTCGACGAGCCCACCCTGGGCATGATCTTCAGCATCAACGACGGCCCTTTCGCGGGCCTCGACGGCAAATACGTGACGTCGCGCCACCTGCGCGATCGCCTGTTCAAAGAAGCCGAGCGCAACGTGGCCCTGCGCGTCACCGAGACCGACGCCTCCGACAAGTTCCGCGTCGCCGGACGGGGTGAGCTCTCGTTGGCCGTGCTCATCGAGCAAATGCGTCGAGAAGGCTACGAGATGTGCGTCAGCCGTCCTGAAGTCGTCGTCAAAGAGATCGACGGCAAGATGATGGAGCCGATGGAAGGCCTCGTCGCCGACGTTCCCGAAGAATCCGTCGGTGGCATCACCGAAGTCATCGGCAAACGCGGCGGCGCCATGGAGAACATGGGCTCGGCCAACGGCGGACGTGTCCGCGTCGAGTTCAAAATCCCCACCCGCGGCCTCATTGGCTTTCGCAACATGTTCCTCACGCTGACCCGCGGCGAAGGCATCATGTCGACGTTCTTCCACAGCTGGATTCCGTACCTCGGCGACATCGAAGCCCGTGCGGCGGGCGCGATCATCTCCAACGCCAAAGGCAAGACGACGCCGTACGCGCTGTTCAACTTGCAGCCCCGCGGCGTGATGTTCGTGCGCGAAGCCACCGAAGTGTACGAAGGCATGATCATCGGCGAGCACGCGCGCAACAACGACCTCGACGTCAACTGCACGCGCGAGAAGAAGCTCACCAACGTGCGCGCCGCCGGCAAAGACGAAGCCGTCATTCTCACGCCGCCGCGTGAAATGCGTTTGGAGCAAGCCATGGAGTTCATCGACATGGATGAGCTCGTCGAGGTGACGCCGAACCACATCCGTCTGCGCAAGCGCGTGTTGCAAGCCAACATGCGTCCGAAGAAGAAGAAAAAGGAGGATTGAGGCTCCGCTTCAACCCCTTTTCTCGACGACAAACGCCCCCTGCCGAATCGGTCGGGGGCGTTTTGTTTGGCGCCTCACTGTCGAGTTCTTGTGCCGCCAAACCCACCCCGGCTTCTTTTTGGCCTCTTCTCAGGCGGAGGCGGAGAAGCGATGCCGGAGAGCTCAGCCGCCCATTCGACGTCGAGCCCGACGGTGGCGAGGTGCCGAAGGAAGTGGTCCCTACGTTTGGCGTCGCCGGCGCCGAGGGTCTGCGCCACCTTGCGTTGGGTTCCGACATGCAGTTCGGCAAAGGCTTTGCCGTAGGTGGAGGGTGTCGTCTGGCCGTCTGCGACTTGTTCACGGTCGACGAGCAGCTCATGCAGGTCGATGGAGTTGCGGTTGAGGTACTCCACCCACACTTTGACGTCGGGTTCGATGCCAGCGGCGAGAACACGTTGCACGCGCTTGAGGGCCCAAGGGTCCCGGCGCATCGGTGGGTCGTCGAGGTTGTCGCTGCGACGTATGTAGAACCCGAGATGAAGCCGACTGCTGGACGCTCGTCGGTCGACACGGCCATCCAACCAAGGGCACAACTCGTGCACATCGACGTCGACGTCTTTGCGTTTCGCCAGCCATCCCTCGTCGCTGCGCAGCTGGGCCAAACCGTCGAGGACGTCTGCATAGGGTGTCTCTGTTGTCGACGGCCCGGGGATGCCGCCGAGGGCGTCCATCTGTGGTCGACACTCGGGAACGTTGCCGACCCATGCCTCCTGACAGCACAACACCGCACGCGCTCGGTCTCGTCGCTCCCACGACGGCTGCAGCTGGCGGTCATAGACGAGCTTCCAATGCACCCAGAAGCTGAGCCATGCCCCCACGACGATGACGGCGATGGTGAATGCCCACGTCTGGCTCTTGCGTGGCGCCACGTGCCACTTGAAAAAGTAGGGCAAAGAAAGGCCGGGAAGCATTGTGCAACTTTAGCACACCTTCAAAGCAGCACCGACACGCCGACGACGACGAACGCGGTGGTGGTGACGTCGAACAACTCAGGCTCCTCATCGGGAGGCGCATTTGGCGGCGGGGTCGGCTTGGCGTGTCCGCGCACTTCGGCCCGCAACGCCACGAACGAAAATGGCAAGAAGCGCACACCGACGCCGACGTGGGCTGAAGGTGTCACGTACGTCGGTGCCCACTGCATCTCGCGTTCATTGACCTCGGGATCGCCGATGCCGGTGACCTTCCAGATGCCGTCGACGCCGACACCTGCGAGGCCGTATGCCTGAAAGGAGACGTCCCACTCCGACGCCAGCGAGACTTTGCCGTACAGTGGCGCATAGTGCGCAGTGAGCCCGGCGACGACGTTCGACATCCACAAATCCGACAAGTAGGGCTCGTCACCGACGCGAAACGACTCGCCCCCTTGGTGAGACGGAAACGTCCCCCGCGCCGTCTTGGCGATGGTCGACTCGCAATCCGACGGCAGCAGCGTCGTCGCGCACAGGCCCCAATAGCCGACGTACCCCTCCACGTAGAGTTCGTCGAAGACGTGAAACCCGACGCTGCCCCGCGCCCCACGCTGAAAGACGAAGCGGTCGGCAAAGGAGATGTCGACGGTGAGGCTGGCTTCCCACCGCCCAGCGGTCGGATGCAGTTTGTTCGACAGCAGCTGTTTGTCGTCGGGCAACGACCGTGAGGGCGCCTGCACCAAATCCACGTCGGGAAGCGGCTCGTCGACGTCGAGGTCGGCCGCTTGTGCGTTCAAAGTGGGCGAAGAGAAGGCGAAGAAAAAAACGCCGACGGCGCCACAGAGGCGACGCCGTCGACGATGTGAGTCGAGAGGCATGTGCATTCACCGGGGTCCAGCAGATTGGCTGGTGCGACTGTGAACGCAGATGACGTCGGCGGGTTCCGCCTGCGGGGTCGGATGATTCACCCAGGGCAAATGTCCGGACCGCTTTTGGACGCAGCCGACGTCGGTGCTCCCGCCCTATTTGATGCGCATGATCCACACCACCGACATGTTCGTCGGCCGGGTTTCGTTCTCCACGCGAGGCGTGCCCTGCCCATTGTCGACGGGGCCGCCCAGGTTCGCTGTGTCCACCGCTGTCGATCGTGTGATGTGATGGGACGACGTCGACGAGCGCTCCGCCAAGATGGAGCCGCCCGTCCCGGTGTCCAACTCCGAGAACAGATGTGGCTGCCGGGTGTAGGAGTGGCTGTGCCCGGAGTCGTCGTGGGTGTGGCCTTGCATGGCGTCGGCTTGCGTGGCGCCCGACGTGGTGCCGCCGCGAAGAAAACGGCCTTGGCCGTTGAGGTTGGGCAAGGTGCGTCCGTTGAGCGGGCTGGCGGCATCGCTGACGGTCTGGCCGTTGCACTCCATCCACGACGACGGGAGCGCAGGAACACCAGCCAGACTCTTGTGCCAGGCGACGATGGCGCCGACGGGCGCAAACCCCGGCCCATCCTCTGCCTCGACGGCATACGAGGCGCTCAGCGCGTTGAGTGTGGCGTGAAACCGCTGGGCGTCGCCGAGCAACACGAAGTCGGTGTCGTCGGGGCCGCGCACCGAGATGGCGAGGTACAACTCGCTTTCGACCTCCAGCGATGTGGGCAGCGCCACGTCGGTGCCGAGGGCGACCGAAAACCGGCCAGATGCGACGTCGACGCCATCGTGTTGCTCTGCCCACTCGCCGCACACCCCAAGCGTCGCCGCAGTCAGACAGCTGAAGTTGCCTGCAGGGTTGGGCGACACCGCAAACCGAAAGTCGTAGGTGCCCGTCTGCGCGGCACCGTCACGCTCCAGCCGCCCCTGATAGGCCATGGTGCGGGTTTGGGCGGCAGCGGGCAACGACGTCGCCAACAGGGCAAGAGAAGCCGCGAGGGCTGCAGAAAAGGTCGGTGTCGTGGGCATGGCAACTCCAGGGTGGAGCCAGACCATCGCACACCTTCGGCGCCGACCGACGGATGTTCCCACATGAACCACCTGCTAGAGTCCTCTCATGAATCGCAAAGGCTCCCTGTTGTTGTGCGCTGTGCTCACCGTGGTGGCGGCGGCATGCATGCCACAGACGCCCGCCTCCACCACGCCTTGCGAGACCGATGCCGAGTGCGTCCTCGTCATCGACGCGTGCAATTCCTACACACAGGTGGCGGTGCACGTCGACGACGCTGACGCCTACCGTGGCGACGTCACCCAGAACTACTGCCGGGCGACGCCGTTGCGCAACGACACCCTTGGTGATGCTCGTGCTCGCCAAGAAGCCGTCTGTCGAAACGACCTCTGCCAAAAGCAGTGGTGGCTGTGGTGCGACCCCTCCGACGACCCTGACATCTGCGTCGACAGCGACCTCGGCGTCTGCAGCGACGACGACACTTTGGACACCCCCGAATGCAGCATCCCCGTCGAATAGCATCCACCCTTCTGCTCCTGATGTGGGCGCTCACGTCTGCGGGCTGCTCTGCAGAGCACCTGCCCGAAACGCCGGTGCCTGACACGCCGTGCGAGACGGACGCCGAATGCGTGCTCGTCAGAGACGAATGCACGCCGTGCGGTCAGACCTTCCTGCACGTCGACGACGCTGACGCCTACCGCGACCACGCCACGCAGGCGTATTGCCGCGCCATGCCCCGCAGCGACGTCATGTGCGACCCCGGCGGCCGTCTCGAGGCCGTCTGTCGCGAAGACAGCTGCAGCGCTCGGTTGTGGATGTCGTGCTGGACGGGCTCTGCAGGCGACGGCAGCAGCTTCTGTAACGACGAGGGGCTCGGCGGGTGCAACGAGGACACCAACGAATGCGTTCTGCCCATCGAGTAGTTTTGCTGTTCGCGCTGCTGGTGACGTCGTGGACGACGTCGTCATGGGCGTGTTCGATCCTTTTGGAGCCGCTCTCCGTCACCGTCCCCGAAGCGCCGGCGGGTGGCATCTGGTGGGGAGCTTCTTGGCGCCATGACTACCGCATCGACGAAGAGGTCGTGCTGGTGGCCGACGACGACGGCGACGACATCACCGTCAGCGTTGTGCATGTGGGCTGGAACGGCTCGGTCGGTTTGCAGGTGCCCGACGACGTCGAGCCAGGCCGCACCTTTCGTCTCCCAGATGACGACCGATGGGTGGTCGAGCACGACTTCACCGAGGTCGTAACGGTTGCCGACGAAGAACTTCGCCTCCGTGACTTCCCCCAGCTTGACGTCGAGCAAGAGCTGCGGTGGATTGAGCGCGCTGGCGTCGACGGTGAGTGCAACACAATGTCCAGCTGGAACCCACGGCGCTACGCCCAGCTTTGGCTTGAGGTGACGGTGCCGGATGGCTTCGCCATCGACGTGGTGCAAGCGTCGCCCGTAGACAGTGGAGCTGACGATGACAATGTCGGTCATCAGATGCGCGAACGGCAGGAGTCATACGGTCTCATCGGCCTGTGGCAGGTCAATGTGTGGGCCGACAACGTGGGTGGCGACGTTGTGGTGCTGCCGCCAGCGTTTGGAGGTGATGCCGCGCAGGCCGACATCGTTTTGCGCCGACTCGCCGACGGCGAAGTCAACTTTGTCGGCTCCATCTCGCTGCTCCCCGCAGTGCAGCGTGGCGGCGGCTGCACCTGTACCTCGTCGTCGTCGACGCCGTGGGGGCTGGCCTGTCTTCCGCTGTTGCTGGCTGGCTTCGCCGCGCGGCGGCGTCGACCTCAACGGGCCTCTTCGTCAGCAGCCGTCGCTGCCGTGATGCTGCTGGTGACGTCGTGGACGACGTCGTCATGGGCGTGCTCCGTCAACCGGGAGCCGAACTCCGTCACCGTCTTTGACGCCCCGCGAGGCGGACTGTGGTGGGGACGCGACCTCGACCCACCGCCGGTCGGCACCGTCGTCCGCCTCACCGCTCTCGACGACGGCGACGACCTTGACGTGACCGTCGTGCACCAGGGCCACGTCAGCTCCATTGGGCTGCAGGTGCCGGATGACATCGAGGTCGGCCGGCGCTTCGCGCTGCCCGCCATCTTTTTCTACGAGGATGCCGACAACGCCGACCTCGCCCTCACCGTCGTCGACACCGCCCCCGACGACGACGCTCAGGTGCCGCCCGCTGGCGTTTCGTTTGAGTCTGTTGCGGAAACGCCGTCTTGGTCCATCCGGGCCAACTGTGGTGACGTGGGCCCTTGGTACAGCAATGGCTTTCAGGCCCATGACGTCGTCGTCACGGCGCCAGCCGGCCACGTCGTCGACCTGATGTACGGGTTTGTCGACGACGTGGACACGGCCGAAGATGAACGCTTTGCCTTCAACACACGCAACCAATGGCTCTACGTCGTCGACGGGGGGGCTGGCGTCGTCCGCCATCGCATGCGGTCGCTCAACGACGAGTTTGACGTCCTCCATGTTCGGCTGCGACGTCTCGCCACCGGCGCCCTGGGGCCAGTGACGACGGTGTCGTTGCTGCCCCTCACCCACTACGGCTGCACTTGCACGTCGTCGCCGTCGACACCTTGGGCAACCACGCTTCTGACGTTGTCGACGTTGTTCGTCGCGTGTCGTCGTGGTCGAAGAAAACGGCGTCATCGACGTGGCTGAGGTTGCGCCGACGTCGACATGCGGCAAGGTGAGGCAGGCCCATTGGCCTGCATTGTTCTCATTGGTTTGCACCGCATTTCTTCTGCCGGAGTCGCCATGCGCTTGTTGTGCATCGCCCTCATTTGCTGCGCCGGGTTGTCGTCGACAACGACGGCGGCGCAGCCCGCGCCTCTCCACCAACTGCCCGTCGACGACGTCTGGCAGCACCCGTTTGTCGAGCCTGCGTCACAGTCTGCAATGGGGTGCGTCCTTGTCGGCTTGGCCCCAGCCATCGTCAACGTGGGGGGCTGGGTCATGCTCGGCCCTGCCTGCTTGGCAGGTGTCGGCAGCCAAAACTGTGGGACGGCGGCGCTGACAATGATGATGTCCCTGGGGGCGCTGGCCGGCGGTGTCGTCGTCGCCGCGGCCGGTGTGCTCGGCGTTTGGATCGGCCTCGGCGTCGGCATGGTCGACGCTCACGACGCGGGGCGATTTGACGTGTTCGAACATCTCCTGCCGTTTGTGCTCAGTGTCGTCGTGGGCACCGCAGGCTTGTTGGGTGGCGCCGCCTTTGCCCTGTGGTGGGCGTCGGTGGTCACCGACATCAATGCGGGCCGCAGCTCACGTGCGTCCGCGCGCGGTCAATTGGCCGGTGCCCTGCTGGTCGGAGCACTTGCGCCCTCCCTCGCCGCACCTGCAGCCGCCTTGACGGCAGCGTCGACACGTTGGGCCGTGGCGTCGTTGAAAGCGTCTGGCTGGACGCCGATGAGCGGCACCGACGACGACGACGCCCCCGCCCCTGGCGCTCTGCCCCCACCGGCACCGCTGCACCCAGACGACGACGTCGACGCACCAGAGGCTCCCCCCGCCCCTGAAGACCGTGTCTTGTTTCCCTCCCTTTCTTTGTCGATGGCCTTTTGATCCCGGCCTTTTCTTTTGGAGCTCTCATGTCCCGCACGCTCTCCCTCGTCGTCATGGTCGGCCTTTGCCTATGTGCCCTTCCTGCCGCCGCCCAGGATGCCGCCGCACAAGACGCCACCGCCAAGGCGCCTGCGCAAGACGCCCCCACAGCATCCACCGACACCGCCGACGCGCCTGCCGCCCCACAGCCTGTGCCGAGTACCTGGCCCGTCACCGGCGCCTCTGCGGCAGGGTGGCTGCTCCTGGGCAGCGTCCCCACGGCGTTCACCATCTTCGGCGGCGGACTTGTGGCTTGGTTTGCGGTGCAGTTGGCGACGACGCCGCCCAACGACAACCCCAACTCCCACCGCGGCATGGGCGTCGGATTGTCCATGAGCCTCACCGGCGGCGCGCTGGCGTTGATGGTGCCGCTCAGCATCTCCGGCGCCGCAGCGGGCGCGGCCACCTGGGGTGCGCTGACGTCGGAGAAAGACCGCATGGTGCGCTGGGCGCCCACGGTCGGCGCCATCGCTGGCGGCGTCAGCTGTGTGCTCTTGGCGGGCAGCTTGACGGCACTGGGCGGCGTCCTTCTCGGCATCCCTTCGACGCCCACCGCCTACGTCGGCACCGGCGTGCTCGTCGGCGCCTTCGCCACGGTGGTGGCGGTCGGCCCAGCTTCGGTGGGTGGGGCAGCCCTCTTCCACCACTTTGCGGCGTCCAACGTCGACCGTGAGCCCCCGCCCCGCTCGCGGTTCAACACCGTGCCCGAGCGCGACGTCGAATGACTCAGTCTTCGGCGGTGGCCCCCGGCGGCGTGTCCCGTCCGGCGAAGGGCGCGCAGGTGTCGACGTCGACGCCACGCACGGGAATCCCGCCTTCGAGCATCTCCCGCACCACCCGCGGACGCTGCCGAATCACCGACCGCAGCTCGTCGAGGTGCTCCTCGTAAAAGGGGGTGACTTCACCCTGCACCACCAGCTTCGACCAGTCGTCGACGTCCTCCAGCAGCTCTTCGGTGTCGTAGACATCGTCGAGCAGCTCCTCCACCACCTGCTTCATGCGCAGCAGCAACGCGGGCGAGCGCGTCATGCGCGCCACCACGCGGCCGCGGGTGTAGGCGGAGAGGTCTTGGCTGCCGCCGATGCCTTCTTCGGTGAGGCTCATGTCGACGCTCCAGGGGATGAAGTGAGCGCGGCCGTCATCGTTGGGGTCGAAGTACACCCAATAGTTGTTGATGTTGCCGGAGTAGCCATCGGCGTGGTTGAGGATCAGCTCCACGCCCCAAAACCGCAAGAACTCCTCGACGTCGAGCACCTCGTCGATGGCGTCGACAAACGCGTCTTCGTCGACGATGGCCAACGTCTGCTCCAGGCGCCGCAACGGCAGCATGGTGGGATCGGTGTCAGATGTCTTGGCAGCAAACCGGCCGTACCACCCTTCGACGACGTCGGTGAGGGTGCCTTCGTAAAGGTCGCCGTCGTCGCTGCCGAAGGTGCGCCGCAAGAACTTCTTCTTGATGGGCTCGAGGTGGGTGTACACGCCGAAAGGCACGTCGTTGACCATGACCACGGCGAGGTTGCACTTCGGCGCGGGCACATCCGCCCGTTTGAAGAGGTCGTAGGCCAGACAGGTGCGCAGTCGGGTGACCTCATTGGAGTTGTTGTTCAGCGTGATGCGCTCGGTCTCGTCCAGCAGCTGCTCGTCGACAAACTTGTCGGTCTTGATCTTCAAGCTGGGCTTGTCTGGGTTGATGGACCCCAAGAACCCCTTGGTGCGGATGCCCACGTCTTGGGCGGCGACACCGTCGACAACGATGTCGGCCTCGTACCACTCGTACGGCGCCGGAAACGGCGCGTTGCAGTCGGTGTTGCCAAAGATGTCGGCGGCGTTGCGGGTGTTCGTGGCGAGTTCTTCGAAGTCGTCTGGGTCCATCTCGACGTGCACACACAGCAGGTGGTCGTCTTTGTAGGGCACTTCGCCGTCCCAGGTGGGGCTCGAGGGCTGCGCACAGGGGCGGGCATCGGGCAGGTCCTCCATGGGGAGGCAGCCACTGCTGAGCAGAACCAGGGCAAAAGCAGCTTGGGCGCGCACGAGGACCTCATTTGCAACAGACGTGTGACAGCAACCTAGCAACTGCAGGTGTTGCAGGGAGATGCCTTGGCCTTGTCTGCAACGAATCCCAACACATCCCGCGTCATCAGGATGCAGCAATGAAAAACGCGCCTCGAAAGGCGCGTCGTTCAGCAGTCGAAGACCGACGGTCGGCTCATTTGGCCTTTTCGTCTTTTTTGCCGTCGTCTTTTTTGGCTTCTTCTTTGGCAGCGCCTTCAGCGGGCTTGGCAGCGTCGGTGGCACCTTCGGCGGGCTTGGCCTCGTCGGTGGCGGCGGCCCCTTCGGCTGCGGCATCGCCTTCGCCTTCTTCAGAGGAGGCGGCAGCGTGCGCAGGGGTGTGGTCGACAGCGCTTTTGGCCCATTGGGCCCAGCCCACGAAGAGGATGGCGCAGACGACGGTCAAGAACACGAAGATGATGGTGGTGTCTTGCAGCTCCATCGATTCGGCGGGTTTGGCGTCGCCGAGCAGTTCTTTTTCGCGGGAGGCCACGTCGTTGGTGACGAAGGGCGCCTTGCGGCTCTTGAGAATCGCGCCAAACACGATGGACATGACGAACAGGCCCACGCCCATCACCAAGAGGCCCACCACGCCAAAGCCGGTCACTTGCAGCACGCCGGTGTTTTGCGTGCCGACGGCAATCATGCCGGCCGAGAGCACGCCGAGGATGGTCACGGTGAGGATGGAGTTGATGCCGCCCCGGTCGTCCGACTTGCCGCCGGTGATTTTTGCGTAGTGCTCTTCAAGACCGGCGAGCCACACAGGCGCCTTTTGGTTTTTGAAGAGGATTTGCAGCAGCACGAAGGCGGGGGCCAGGGCCACAGCCGTCAGCGCCAGGGCGATCAGCAAAATCACCGTGAACTTCAAGACGCCGGCGTCGGCAGCACCATGCTCAGCAAGACGCTTGGCCACCTCTGGGGTGAGGTGCATGGTGGAGGTGAAGAACGAGATGATGCCAGCGACGACAAAGTAGATGGCGCCCATGACGATGAAGGTGTTGCGTTCGCTCATGCAAATGCTCCTGAATCGGTGCCTTCAGCGGCGCAGATCGCCGACGAGAAGACCGTGGGCTTTCTACTTGGATTGAAAACAGGCGTCAACGACGCCAGGGGGGCCCATCGGGCGATCGGCCGATCTGAGGAGCCCATCGGGGGCCAGCTGAAGGTGACGCTGAGACCACAGGGCCGTCTGACGGGTTCCCTCAGAACCCACAACACCGATGACCCCCCGGTCACAATGCTACGCCACGGAGTGCACGGCCTGGGAGTTGATGAGGATGCGCTCAAACTGGCCACGTCCGGGGGGCGGCACGATGGTGAAGGTGGGCACGCCCGGCTGGTAGTCGTCGGAGGCGCCGGCGACCCGTTTGCGGTCTTGAAAGGTGACGGTGATGTTGCGTCCGCTGGCTTGGGGCGGCGCGGCCTTCGACTGCTTGTGAATGAACATGGCTTTGATCTGCATGATCGACAGTTCTTCGACTTGGCCGGCGCCGACGGGCTCGAGTTTGAAGCCGAGGTCTTCACGGCTGAGGCGTCGCACCACACCGCGTTTCACGCCACCGGCGAGGAGGTGGATGGTGACTTTGCGCTTGCCAGGGATCAGCAGGTTCGGATCGTCTTCATCGGGCTCGACTTCGTCGTCGGGGGAGACCAACACGCCGTTTCTGTACAGCGCGGGGAAGTCATCGAGAAACGCCAGCCCGGGCGGCAGGGTGACGTCCATGGCGCCGGGGGCGGAGGGGTCGGTGACGATGCCCGCTTTGTGCAGCTCAATTTCACGGGGATCGATGGGTTTGACGTCGAGCTTCGCCTCTTGCACGTGGTCGACGTATTCGAATCCCTCTTCTTGAAAGCCCCCGAAGTAGTCGTCGAGCTGAAAGTAGCTCTCTGACGCGGTGTATTCGCTTTCAGACTTAATTTCTTGAAATTGCTGTTGAATTTCTTCTGCCGTCTCGGCTTTGGGGCGGCTTTTGTTGGCCTTGATGGCCCGGTCTGCTTTGGCTTCGGCTTCAGACAGCTCTGCACGGGAGGCATGCGCTTTGCGCTCGTCGAGGGCGTTGACCGCTTCGCTTTTGGAGGCAGCGTCGAGCAGGCCGCCCGCGTCGATGTTGAACTGATTGGAGTAGTCCTTCTTGGCCTTGGGCTCCTCGGGCAGTTTGCTCTTCTTGGCCTTGCCCATCATGGGCGCAGGCGCGGCCGGCTGAGGCGGCGGCGTGGCGGCGGGCATGGGCGGCGGGGTCGGCGTGGGCGCGGCGGCCGCAGGTGGAGGCGCTGCTGCGGGGGCCGGGGCTGCTGCAGGAGGGGGCGCGCTTGGCTGCTGCCCTGCCTGCTGTTCGGCGAGGGCCGTCTTCAAGTAGGTCTTGAGTTCTTTGCGCCGCTTGAGCTCGTCGGGCGTGAGCGCCTCACCTGCTTTTTTGCGGGCGTTGAGGGTCTTCAGCTCACGGACGAGGTCCATCAGGTTTGCAGCCATGCTCACTCCAGTTGGCGGCGGCGGGGGCGTTGGCCAACGTCTTCACGCTAGCAAGACAAAGGCGGCGGGATCGAGCCCACAGCGAGATGAGCCACCTGCAGGCGACCTACAAGGGCAGCCGCAGGCGGAACGTGACGCCCTCGCCAGGCTTGTTCTCGACGCGGATGTCGCCGTTGTGGTCTTGGACGATCTTCTTCACCAGGGCGAGGCCGAGGCCGGTGCCGTCTTCTTTGCCGTGGGTGGCGAACGACTCGAACAAGCGTCCCTCGATTTCGGGAGGCAGACCTGGGCCCTCGTCGCTGACGGCGAGCTCGACCTGGTCGCCCAGCTGTTTGACGCTGAGGGTGCACGTGCCGCCGTCTTCGTTCATGGCTTCGAGGGCGTTGCGGGCGAGGTTGACGAGGGCGCGCTTCATCTTGCTTTCGTCACAACGCATGGTGCCGTGGTAGGTGGCGTCGACTTCGAAGTGGATGTGCTCGTGTTTGGCGAACAGCTGCCCCAACATGTCGGTGACGTCGCGGATGAAGTGGTTCACGTACACCTTGCGAATGAGAATTTCGGTCTCGCCCCGGGCGAACTGCAAGAGTTCGCGCGTCATCGACGCCATGAGCTCGGTTTGCTTGAGCACGATGTCGGCGGCCTCTTGGCGCTCTTGTTCTTCGTCGGTCATGCTCATGAGCTGCACGTAGCCCGAGATGACGGTCATCGGCGTTTTGAAGTCGTGCACGATGCCCGACAGCATGTGTCCGATGGTGAGCAGCTGCTGTTCGTTGCGGCTCTTTTCACGCTGCAAGTTGGCGGCGACGCCAGCGGCGACGCGGCTGCCGATGAGGGTCACCAGGCGCACGTCGTCGTCGGAGAACGGGCTGGCTCCAGTCTTGCGGATGACCTCGACGGCGCCCAGGCTGCGCTCCTCGTATTTGAGGGGCACAGCGATGATGGGGCCGGGGGTAAACCCGATTTCATCTGCCAGTGCGCTGAAGTGTCGGTCGTCGGCGCTGGCGTCGTCGACGAGGATGGGCTCGCCGCCCTCCATGGAGGCGCCGATGATGCCGCGGTTGGGCACCACCATGCGGTCTTTGACGGCGTCGGCGGCGTCGCCGGTGACGGCTTTGAATTGCAGCCCACCCGAGACGCGGTCGACGAGGGCCACGCTGACGCCGTCGGCGTCCATGACGTCGTGCAACTTGGAGGTGATGACGTCGAGAAGCTCGTCGGTGGTGACGGCGCCGGCCATGTCGCGCTCTAGTTCGACGAGCAGGTCGAGTTCGCCGACGCGCGACGACAGCGCTGCCCTCGCCTCCTCGAGAGACGACGCCCGCTTCTTGAGCTCTTCGAACATCAAGGCATCGGTGAGGGCCACGCTCATCTGGTGGGAGATGGCCTCGAGCAGACGTTCGTCCTCGACGGAAAACGGGCCGTTTTTCTTGTTCAGCGCTTGCACCACGCCGATGGCGTCGCCGTGCACGTTGAGGATGGGCGCGCACAAGATGCTCTTGGTGGTGTAGCCCGTCTTCTGGTCGACGTCGGCGTTGAAGCGCACGTCGTTGTAGGCGTCGTCGAGGTTCAGCAACACGCCGGTCTTGGAGACGTAGCCAGCAATGCCTTGGGAGCGCGGCATGCGAATGGTGTTGTAGCCATCGGCCTCGGCGTCGTCGCTGTCGAGGCCTTGGGCCACCCGGCTCCACAGTTCGTCGCGTGCTTCGTCGACGATGAACAACGACGCGCGATCGCAGTCGGTGATCTCTTTGACGCTTTCAAGCATCTGGGTGAGCAGTTGGTCGAGGTCGAGGCGGCCGGCCAACGCCATCGCCACCTGACGCATCGCCGCCAGCCGTTTGCGCGTCAGCTGCAACGCTCCGTCGAGGGCGTCGTTTTCGGCCTGCAATGCTTCGAGGGCTTCGGGCCCTTCAAGCACGGTCTCGCCCGTGGCGGAAATGTCGGTCATGTCTGCCTCAATGGTCAAAGCTCGCCTGAGTGTCGTGCATGACGGGCGTCGGGGCCAAGTTTTGGCGCGGTTTGCGGCACATTCGGCCAAACGCAAACAGCGCCCTCGAGGGCGCTGCAACACAGGGCGCTTTGTCGACGTCAGCTGCCGGGGACCACCGCCTGGGCCACGGTGGCCGGCGCGCCGTCGGGGGCGTCGTTCGACACCGCACGGCACACCACGTTGTTGGGCTTGGCGCGCTTGCCGAGCATGGTCTTCGCCGGACGAAACGTCTTGCCCGTCTGCACGAACACGTTGCTCTTTTTGCCGGTGTAGACGCAGCCGATGATGCGGTCTTCGTTCCACTTGTCTTTGTCCATCCAGGGGAAACGCTCGTCGACGGCGAACCGCACGAACCACTTGCCGTTTTGGTCTTTGAGGGCCTTGGCGTCGAGGACGCGCACCTTGCGCTCAGCCGGTGTCGGCATGGCGCGTGAGAAGCGGCTGCGTTTTTTCTCCACCTTCTTGAGGGGCTTCAGCAGCTTTTTCTGCACCACTGCGACGACCTTCTTGTTCGACGGTGTCGCCGCAAAGGCGGTGGTGGACAGCATCAAGGCGAGGACGATGAGCGACAAACGCATGGGGTGCTCCTTAGGCGAGGACGGCGACGTCGAGGTCCGTCGCGTGGGGTTGAGGTGCAGCTGGGATGCTGCTGGGGACAGGGGCAGATGGGCGGGGACGGCCGATGAGTTCGGCGCCGACGAAGGCGACGATGACCGGGGCCCACAGCGAGGCGATGTACACCCATTCGCCGTAGAGGCCGGCGGCGTCGGCCGCGACGAGAAACAGGCGCGACAACACGGCCACCGACATCTGGGCAGCGACGTGGATGCTGTAGCGGCGGTGCGCCACCATCTTCTTGTCGCGGGCGGTTTTGATGCTCATGACCATGGCGCCCGCGGCGAGGAGGCCGGTGAGCATGAAGCCGAGGGTGCTGCTGAGCCCGCCCGTGGCAGAGAACGCCAAGATGAGGCCTGAAGGGGCTGCACCGAAGAGGATGACGACGCCCGTGACGCGGCCGAGGTGGCGGTGAAACTTGGGGAAGCGGGTGCGCACGCTCTTGAGCAGCAGCACCAAACACGCGGGCAAGCCAAACAGCGCCGACGGCACGTGCAGGTACAACGCCGTGAGCCACAAATCCGACGGCAGGAGGTTTTGCTTTTGGTGGGTTTTCTCGAGGACAAACGGATGGGCCGTGCCCATCTCGACGTACGACAGCGACGCCTCGATCATGAAGTACAGGCCGAGGGCCATGAGGGCGTAGAACCCGACGGTGGCGAGGGCTTTGGCAATGCCCAACAGCAAGTTGGCGTTTGGCTTTGACGATGACTGTGGGGGCATGGGGTCCTCCTGCTCGTGCAAACGGACCACTGTTGGATTCGATTTGTTGCAGCCGTGGATCAACGCGGATCTCCACGGGGCCTGCCGCAAGCGCCCCTGTTTTTATTGCTGTTTTTGTCGTGCGTCGGCGCACATCCCGCCCATTGGCTGGCCTCCGTCTCGGTCAGCCAGCCGGTTGCACCGCCCTGGCCAGGCAGGTACCGCTCGCGTCACGGACACCCGATGTGGCCGTTCTCTTTCTCGATCCGTTTGACCGCAGGAGACGTCATGAAGATCCCCGAAGGCAGCCTTTTCGGCACACGCGCCATCCACGCCGGCCAAGAGCCCGACCCCACCACCGGCGCCATCATGACGCCCATCTTTCAGACGTCGACCTACGTGCAAGCCGGCCCCGGCGAACACACCGGCTACGAGTACAGCCGCACCGGCAACCCCACCCGCCAGGCGCTTGAAGACTGCATCGCGGCGCTTGAAGGGGGCGACTACGGTCTGGCATTCGGCTCCGGCTGCGCTGCCACCACCGCCGTGTTGATGTGCCTGAAAGCGGGCGACCACATCGTGGCCGGCGACGACCTCTACGGCGGCACCTTCCGCCTGTTCGACAAGGTGTGGACGAACTTCGGCCTGGAGTTCACCTTCGTCGACATGACCGACCTCGAGGCCACCAAGGCCGCGATGAAAGACAACACCACCATGGTGTGGGTCGAGACGCCCACCAATCCCATGCTCAAGCTCGTCGACATCGAAGCCATCAGCAAGATCGGCCACGACGCTGGTGCCACCGTCGCCGTCGACAACACCTTCGCCACGCCGTACCTGCAATCGCCTCTGGCCCTCGGCGCCGACCTCGTGGTGCACTCGACGACCAAATACATGGGCGGCCACTCCGACGTCGTGGGCGGCGCCGTCGTCACCAAGACCAAAGAGTGGAGCGACCGTTTGCACTTCGTGCAAAACAGCTCCGGCGGTGTGCCCGGCCCCTTCGACTGCTTCTTGACGTTGCGCGGCCTGAAGACGTTGCACGTGCGCATGGACCGCCATGTGTCGAACGCCAAGGCCATCGCCAAACTCCTCGAGGAGCATGACCAAGTCGAGAAGGTCTACTTCCCGGGCCTCCCCAGCCACCCCCAAGCGGCGCTGTGTGAAAAGCAGATGAAGGGCCCCGGCGGCATGATTTCATTCGTCGTCAAAGGCGGCCTCGACAAGGCAGCCAAGGTGATGACGTCGACCAAGGTGTTTGCCTGTGCCGAGTCGCTCGGCGGTGTCGAGTCGCTCATCGAGCACCCGGCCATCATGACGCACGCGTCGGTGCCTCCTGAGAACCGGGCCGCGCTTGGCATCGACGACGGGCTCATCCGTTTGTCGGTGGGCATCGAAGACGAGGCCGACCTCATTGCCGACCTCAAGCAGGCGTTGGACGCCTAAGGTCAGTGGACGTCGGTTTTGAACGCCCTCTGCGCTGTGCGTGGAGGGCGTTTTTCGTCGGTTTTTCGGGGGGGCGGGGGCTGATAGGTGTTTCAAAACAGGGATATACAAGGCAGCATGCGCGGTGGTGGGTCTTTTGCCCCCTGTGGGGCCCCTCCAGCATCAGCCGTGCCAAAGTCGGACACCTCAATCCCCACCCCACCAACACGCACACCTAGCCATCCCTCTGAAAAATCAGAAGAAAAACCCCAAGTGCCACTCTCGTCGGCAAAGAGCGCTCCACCACAGCAGCTGTTCTGCAGAAGAAGCCCCATCAACATACCCATGCACAGGTCGCCATCAAGGCCAAACAGCAAGCAAGACACTGAAAAACAAAGAAAAACCCTGCAGCCTGCGCCGAGGCGGTGCCGACTGCCTCCCAACCTGTCGCATCTGGCGTACGGCACTCCATGTTGAGAATGGAGGGTCAATCTTGAGAATGACGCCAACAACGCTTCTGCAGACTTCTTTGAATTCAGCCACCTACGGGACGCTCATATAACCCACTGTATTTATTGCGCATTCCAACGCGGCTGTGCATCGCAAGATCGGCCGATCATCCCCCAATCCCCGCTCTGCCCGCCGCTGGTGCTTGTGGTCATTCTGCTCTCACTGCACCGACGCAGCATTGGAGAGCCCATGACCGAGACCACGTTCTACACCTATTCGCTCGCGCCGTTTGTCCAGCCGGCGGCCATCCTTCTCCGCGAAGCGGGCCTTGACGACGTCAACGTCGTCGAAGTCGACGTCAAACACGACAAGCCGGCTTGGTTCACTGCCCTCAGTCCCACCGGCAACGTGCCCCTTTTGCGAGTGGGTGACGACGTCATTTTTGAATGCAACGTCATCTGCCAAGTGTTGGACGCGCAAGCGAAGCGCCGTTTTCTGCCCACCGACCCCGTCCTCCGCGGCGTGCACCTCGCCTGGTTTGCGTTTGCCACCGAGCTGCTCAACGCGAAGTTCAACGTGATGACGGCGTCGACCCCCGACGCCTTCGAGCAGGCTTCGGAGACCTACGCCGCGTTGTGGGCGACGACCGAACAACACCTGCAGGAGCACAGCCCCGACGGCCCTTGGTTTGCCAACGAGGGCCCCCTGCTCGTCGACTTTGCCTTCGCGCCGGTGTTTGTGCGGCACGACATGTTGGTGCGGCGCTATGGCCTGTTCGCGTTGGAGCGCTGGCCCCGTGTTCGTGCGTGGAGTGAGGCGGTGTTGGCCCGTCCGTCGACGACGGCGACGCTCGGAGACGACTACGAGGGTCAGGTCTACGGCTGGATCGACAGAATGCACACCGAGCTGTCGCGCAAGGCGGGAGGTGCTGCATGACGGCGTCTCCCTTCTCCTCTTCCTCGTCGTCCTCGTCCCCACCTCTCGACGTCGTCGTCATCGGCGGCGGTTCTGCTGGCATGGCCGCCGCCCTTGTCTTCGCCCGCGGCCAGCTGAACGTTGTCGTCGTCGACAGCCAAAATGCCCGCAACCGCGTGGTGCAACACACCCATGGGTTTTTCACCCGCGATGGCGCCTCCCCCGTCGAGATTCGCACCGCCGCGCGCCAGCAGTTGGAGCGCTATCCCTCCATCGACGTCGTCGACGGTCGCGTGGAGCACGTGGCGCAAACCGACGCCGGCTTCGACGTCGTCGTCGGAGACACCACCTACGCCACGCAACGTGTCGTCGTCGCCACCGGCCATCGCGATCACATTGCACGGCTGGAGGTGCCGGGCCTCGTCGACGTCTACGGCACCAGCGTCTTCCCCTGCCCGTTCTGCGATGGCTTTGAACAACGCGACAAGCGCGTCGCTGTCTTCGCCGTCGACGTCGACGACGCCACCCTTGAGCACTACGTCGCCATGGTCATGCAGATGAGCACCCGCGACGTCCGCGTCTTCACCCACGGCCGTTCGCTGTCGTCGTCGTTGGCCGACGCCATGGCACGAAACGGCGTCGTCACCGTCGACGAACGGATTCGCAGCGTTGTCCATGACGACGGCGTGCTCACCGGTGTCGACCTCGACGATGGCACCCGCATTCCCTGCGGTGCAGGCTTTGTCGTCGGCGACTACTCGGCGCCCGCGACGTCGTTTGCCGTCGAGCTTGGCGCCGAAGACACCACCAACCCCTGGGGCATGCACGTCATCGTCGTCGACGAAGAGGGCAAAACGTCGGTGCCTGGCCTCTACGCAGTGGGCGACGCCACCGCCGGATTCTCGGGCCTCACCGCCGCTGTCGCCCAAGGATCCCGCTGTGCCGGTGGCATTGTGCGAGACTGCGCCATGACCCGCTGGCACACAGCAGGAGCCGCATGACGACGACGCCCCCCCACCGCCACGCCATCATTGAGGTCATGCACATGACCCAGCACAAAGCGCAGCACACGCCCGCCGTGCATGTGGGTCATGTGCTGGGGTTCATCGTCGACGGCAACGTCACCATGGACGTCGGCGGTGAGGTGCGGGGCAAGCCCGGCAGCTTCATGTTGGTGCCGGCGGGCGTGCCCCACCGGGCGCTGCAGTCGGCGTCGTTGACGCTGTGGGGGGTGCACTTTTGTGGGTCGTGCTTGGGGTGGACCGACAGCGACGACATGATGCGTCCGTTTGCCCGGGTGCGTCGCGGCGGTCTGCCTCTCGTCGACGTCGCTCCCGCCGACGTACCGTGGGTGACGGCGCTGTTTGAGCGGTTGCACGCGCAACAGCACGAGACGGGCGTCGTGGCCTTCGAACAGCAGCGCGCGTTGTTGACCTTGTTGTTGGGAGCGCTGTGCACGGCGGCGTCGGCGGCGTCGGCGGTTCGACAAACGCAGGAGGTCGACGACCTCGTGGTGCGGGCCCTCGCCCACGTCGAAGAACACGCGTTGGGCCCGCTGTCGCTGCAAGACGTCGCCCACGCCTGCGCGGTGACGGCGTCGCACTTGGCCACCTGCGTGAAGAAGGCGACGGGGCATTCGGTGGGCAGCTGGATCAACGCCATCCGCATGTCGACGGCGGCGGCGTGGCTGCTGCACTCCGACGACACCCTCGACGACGTTGCCGAACGGGTGGGCCTGCAAGACAAGACGCACTTCATCCGCCAATTCAAAAAGCACCACGGCGTCACCCCCGCTGCCTGGCGCAAACGCGAACGGCTTCACCAGGTGTCGGGCCAACCCAGCTGACGCAAACGCTGGGCCACCTCGTCGGGAAACGCCCGCAATGTCGAGGCCTGACGCAGCCGCATTGGCATCTGCGAATGCAACTGCCGATGGTTGCCCTCGTCATGGTTGCGCTTCAGAAAAGCGTCGACGGCGTCTTGTTCGGGGGGCGTCCACGGCGGCGCAAAAAACAAGAAGCGGCCGGCGTTGAGCGGTTGCCCTGACGCCAACAACGCCTCCCCCAACAGCCGGTAGTAGTCGGTGTCGACGGGGGTTCCGTCACAGGCGCCGGCCAAGATGCGCAGAGCTGCGTCGACGTCCCCGTCGTCGAGGAGCCGCCTGGCCTTTCTCCGCGTCTCAGGTCGGTTGGGGCCGCTCGGCCACGCCATGGATCCACCGTTGACTTCGTCCACCTGCAGGCCCGGCTGCGTTGCACCGGTGTCGCGCCGAAAAGCGCCCTGCTTGAGCCTTGTTTGAGGAAGTCTGCCATGTTCCAAGCCCCTGCGTTTCTACGTTCTCTGCTGATGTTCACCGTGATCACCCTTCCCGTGGTCACGGCCGCGGGTTGTGAGACGTCGTCGCCAGAGCCTTCTCCCACGGCGGAGCCAGCTGCTGCCCCCGAGGGTGAGCCGGACGCGTCTCCAGAGGTCGCGCCTGCGGTGGAGCCCGACGCAGGCGAGCCCGACGCAGGCGAGCCCGACGCGTCCCCGTCTGTTGACCCCAGCGACGGAGGGGTCGATGGCGGCGTTGTCGACGCTGGCAACGATGCTGTGGATGCCGGTGCATCCGATGCGGGCGTTGCTGACGACGTCGACGCGGGCGACACCATCGACGTAGATGCCGGCCCCGACAGCTGTGAAGGCGTCAGCGCGCAAGGCCAGTGCGACCAAGATGTGTTGCGCAAATGCGTCGACGGCGTGCTCATCGCCGTGCCCTGCCTCAACGAAGGCCTCGTGTGTGGCGCCGTCAACGACGACTTCGGCTACGGATGCGTCGTGCCCACCTTTGGGACGTGCGTCGAACCTGCCGGCACCCAAAGCATCGTCCGCGAATGCCTCGACGGACACGCGTGCGTCACCAACAGCGACGTCACCGCCCACCAATGCGTTCCCGGCTTTGGCCCAGACTGCAGCCAAGCGTCTTTTGAAGGACGCTGCGAAGGCGACACCGTCGTCTACGACTGCACGCCCTACGGAACGGAGTTGGCATACGAATGCCCGACGCTGGCGCCTTGCTCCGACGGCAAATGCCGCGATGTGCGCGTCGGCGCCTTCTGTGACGACGTGGCCGTGGGCTGTGGCGACGGCATGGATTGCGTCGACAACGCCTGTGCAGAGGTCGTCGTCGAGCCCGATGTGCCCCCACCGGCAGACGGACACCTGTGGGACTTCGAGACCTGGGTCGACGGCCTCCCCGAAGACTTTCACACCCCCACGGCATCCATCGCCATCACCCGCGAAACCCAGCTCGTCGCCGGCGGCGCGTCGGCCGCACGCCTGACCTGGACAAGCACCGAGAACCGCGACGTTTCGTCCCGCACCTTCATCCCCATCGACGCTGGGCAGACGGCCCACTGTGACGTCGAGTTCTACGACGACGACGCGGGCGGACGCATGCGCCTGTACATCCAGTTCGACTCCAACCGCCGTGTGTTTCCGGATGGCTACTCCTTCGACTCAGCCGGATTCGAGTTCTTCGTCGTCGACGGTGTGGCCGAAGCCGGCGAAACCAGCTTCACCTGCAAGATTCGCCTGTACGACGACCCCGACTTTTGGGACGGCGAAGCCTCCATCGTCGTCGACAACATGTTCGCCAGCGTTGAGTAGAGCGCCTCGGCGAATGCTCCAGGCTCGCTACTCGGCAATGGCTGCAGCAGGACGAGGCCGAACGACGACGTCGATGGGCCCTTTGCTCTGGTCTTTTTTCAAGCTGATGCCCGGCACGATGGTGAAGGCGTCGTGGGCTTCGTCGAACACGCCGTCGGCGTTGGCGTCGACGACGATGCTGAGCGCATAGGTGCCGGGGGCGAGCCCCCCGATGGCAAACTGCGCTTTGCGACTCTGGGTGACGACGAAGGGCAAGCCCCGTTCAGCCGACCGCTCCACCCACACCGGATCGACGTCGTCGTCCGAGGCCACGGCCAGCCGCACCTGGCGGCCAGGCAGAATGCCTTTGTCGACACGCAATGTGCCCCACAGCCGACCTTGGCGTCCGGGGAGACCGCTTTGCACGTCGACGACAAACTGCGGTGTCGACGTCAACGACGCTGCGTAGTCGCGCCACATCTGCATGGCGTGGGCGGGGTGCACGCGCTGGGCATGCAAGTCGACGAGGTCCGCGGGGGGCCCTTCGCCCGGCGTCCACGTCGGCGGCGTGGGCTTGGCACAGGCGATGGCCAGACCCAAAAGCAACAGGAGCGCCAATCGTGGCAGACGAGACATGCGCGCAGCCTCGCACGATGAAGACCGAGCGCAAGTGCGCGTGCGTTCACTGACGGGCCTGCAGCAAGGCGTTTTGCCGGTGCACAGGGCGGTGTTGGCCTCCTGACGCACCAGGCGCCTCACCAGGAGGCGATGCATGGTTTGTGTATTGAGATAAGGGAGTTGGCGCGCGCTCGCCCTACGGCGTCCTGGTGTGCGTGTTTCAAACAGGTGCGGCTGGCATGTCGGTTGCTGAGATGGGGCACAGCAAAGGAGTCGACATGCGCTTGGTGTTTGAGGTCTTGGTGATGGGGGTGCTGCAGGGCTGTGCACAGCCGCCGGTCTGCCAACTTGTGGGGCACTCGCTCTCGCAGGTTCTGGAGTTCTCCGCTCCGCTGCCTGAAGACGCTGTGGTGTCGTTCGAAACGTCGACGCAATTTTATGGGCACCGACGTGTTGAAGAAAACGGCGTCGAGCAAGCCAAGACCGAGCCGTTTGTCTACGAGGCGGACTCCCTCACAGGCAGCGTGCAATGCAACGACGTGCCGGTGGACGTCGACGGCAGCGAGGACGCGGCGCACTGCTTCGCGAATGTGTTGCATCTGCCGCAGAAGCCGGTGTCGGCCCACGTGATGGTCCGGGTCGGCGACAATGTCGTTGAAGACGATGTGGTGTTTGCGTTTGGGGCGCATCCGGACCCGATTTGCGAACAGGCCCACTGGACCGCCAGGTCGGGCATGAACACCGACGCCCTCTTCGACGAGGCGCAGTAAAAAAGACCGGCCCCCCAGGGCCGGTCTTTGAGGCTCGCGTCGCGAGTCGGGTGGCGACACATGCGTGGCATTCGTCGCCGAGCAGGGCTCAGCCCGCCATGCCGCCGTCGGTGTCTTGTGCACCGGCGTCGGTTTCGTCGGTGCCGGCGTCTTCTTCAGAGCCAGCATCCGCGTCGGGCTCGCCTGCTTCAGGCTCAGCAGCAGGTTCGCCGCCTTCGGGCTCGGTTCCGGTGTCTCCACCGGCGCAAGCGGCGAGGCCAAGCATGGCGATGAGGGCAGCAGAGCCAAACAATTTCAGCAATTTCATGGTGTTTCTCCTTCGCAGCGTCATGTTCGACGCAGTGCGTCTTTCGACGCGATGGGCGACCTAACAGACCTGGATCGGCTCGACCACCGCCCTGACACACAACAGGACATTTTTTTTCGGCCAAATGGCGAGGCCACAAGGCCGCCCACCTGCGGGCGACCCCGTGCAGTCGCCTAGGCGGCTTTCTTTTTCGTCTTGGTGTCGTCGGACTTCTTCGCCTTCGCCGCTGCCGCCTTTGTCTCTGCCTTTGTCTCTGCCTTGGCCTCGTCTTTCGACGTCGACGATGCGGCTTTCGCGTCCGTCGCAGACGTCGTCTTGCGAATGCCGAGTTTGTCGACGACTTGGTCGTGCAACCACGCCATCTTCTCGGGGTTCTCGCGCAGCGTGATGCGGGCGTTTTCTTTGCCCTGCCCCAGGCGTTGGCCGTCCATGCTCCACCAGGCGCCGGCTTTCTCGACGACACCGGCCTCGACGCCGAGGTCGAGCAGCTCGCCTTCACGGCAGATGCCGCGCCCGTAGACCAAGTCGAACTCCGCCTCGCCGAACGGCGGCGCCAACTTGTTCTTCACCGCCTTCACCCGGGTGCGCGCGCCGACGGGGCCGGTGGCGTCTTTCAACGTTTGGATGCGGCGCACGTCGAGGCGCACCGACGCGTAGAACTTGAGGGCATTGCCGCCCGTCGTCACCTCGGGGTTGCCAAAGACGACGCCGATCTTCTGCCGCAGCTGGTTGAGGAAGAGCACCGTGCATTGGGTCTTGCTGACGACGCCGGTGAGCTTGCGCAGCGCTTGCGACATCAGGCGCGCCTGCAAGCCCATGTGGGCGTCGCCCATGTCGCCTTCGATTTCGGCACGCGGGGTCAGCGCCGCCACCGAGTCGATGACGACGAGGTCAACGGCACCCGACCGGCACAGCTGTTCGCAGACCTCGAGGGCTTGCTCACCGCTGTCGGGTTGGGCCACAACGAGGTTGTCGACGTCGACGCCCACGGTGCGGGCGTAGTTCACATCGAGGGCATGCTCGGCGTCGATGAAGGCAGCGATGCCGCCCTGGCGCTGCACTTCGGCGATGGCGTGGAGCGACAAGGTGGTCTTGCCGCTCGACTCGGGGCCGAAGATTTCGACGAGACGTCCTTTGGGGTAGCCACCGACGCCAAGCGCACGATCAAGCACGAGGCTGCCGGTGGGAGAAGACTGCACTTCTTGGTGGGTGTCGTCGTCGCCGAGCAGCATGACGGCTCCTTTGCCGAATTGTTTTTCAAGGCCACCCAACACATTGGTGAGGGCAGAGAGACGTTCTTTGACGACAGAGACGCGGGACGTAGGGGCGTTCATGAAAACTCCTGTTGAGAAAACGCGCGGCGGATTTGCCGGGCGGTTCAGGGGGATTTCATGCGCTGTGCCAGCATCAGTTTGCGCCGTAGATGCCTGTTTTTACGTCTCGTACGGCAGGCGATGTTGAGAATGGACAGTCGTTCGGTGGATTGGAGGGTGCGCTTTGGCGAGGGCGGGTGGGGTTTGGGCGGCAGACATGGCGACTGGGGTGCAGGGTGTGGGAAGGGCGACGCCGGGGTCGTTGCCTGCAACGGTGGGTGCAGGTTGGGCGGACGATCGACATGCCTGGGGTGCAAGGGTCGTTGCGGGTGCGTGGCGGTGGGTTCTCGTCGACGGGGGTGCGCGTTGGCGCTGGCGGGCGGCGGTTGGGCTTGGGGGGCGACGGACGGATTTTGGCGTTCCAGATGGAACGCGGGGCGTTCCATTTGGTGGAGCTTGGGGGCGTGGCTTGCTGGTTTGCGCCGGGCATGGGGCTTGCTTTGTGGGAGATGGGCTCAGCTCGAGGAGGGTCCGCCGTTTGTTGCTGCTTCACTCTCCTGTCGACGACGACGGGACGGGCGCGTGTGCCTTGGTGGTGGTGGCGGGGTGGGGGCTGATGTGGGCGGAGGGGGCCCAACGGGCCGGGAGTGTCCTGGATTCGGTGTTTGGCCCGGCGGCGCTACAAAGGAGCCGTCATGGCCACCAAGAAGAAGCGCAAACCGAAGAAATCCAACGTTCCCTTCACCGGCGACAATCTGCCGCCAGAGCTGATTGACCAGCTGCTGGCGGGGAGGTCGAGCGAAGACGTCACCGGCCCCGACGGGTTGCTGCAGCAACTCACCGGCGCCCTCGTCGGGAGGCTGCTCGAGAGCGAGC